>WNFX01005711.1_pt1 | contig 11961 bp, 6 predicted proteins | sample 5400111 | NCBI WGS metagenome assembly WNFX01 (sample SAMN13153363, study PRJNA577476) | soil metagenome | isolation source: 40 cm soil or saprolite under grassland replicate 1 | place: USA:California | collected 2016-06-15
CACGGATCGGACGCCGACATGCGCCATCTCGTTCGACGCTTGACGGGGCGCTCGATTGGCCTCGTCCTGAGCGGGGGCGGCGCCCGCGGCCTCGCCCACATCGGTGTCGTCCGGGCCCTGGAAGAGTCCGCCGTTCCCATCGACGTCGTGGGCGGTACCAGCATGGGAGGGATCATCGCCGGTCTGTACGCGCTGGGACACGATTCTCGCTCGATGCTCGATCTCAGCCGGAGAGGATTCGTCAAGATGGGGGTCCAGCCGCTGATGGACTACACCCCGCCCATCGTATCTCTTCTGAGTGGACGGCGCGCCGCCGCTGTCCTGAAGATACTCGCCGCCGACACCCAGATCGAAGACCTCTGGATCAAGTATTTCTGCGTCTCGACGAACCTCACGCGCGCCGAGTCGCTCGTGCATGAAGACGGGCCGTTGTACAAATCGCTGCTCGCGACGGCCAGTCTGCCCGGATATTACCCGCCCATCCCGATGAATGGCGACCTGCTGGTCGATGGGGGCTTGCTCAACATCCTTCCCGCCGACGTCATGAGGCGCCTGGGCGTGGGCACGATCATAGGCGTCGACGTCACGGTACCGCAAGACCTCAGAACCGACATGACGTACCAGGACTACTTGTCAGGCTGGCCATTGCTCTGGGCGCGGCTGAACCCCTTCGCGCGGAAGCCTCGCATCCCGAATATCTTCGGGATCCTCTCGCGCGCGGTCACGGTGAACGGCATCTACCACCTGGAGTCCGTCAAGCAAAGCGTTGATCTCTATCTTCACGTGCCTGTGGAGCAGTTCGAGCTGGGCGACTGGCGGTCGCTCGACCGGATTGTCGAGATCGGCTATGAATCCGCTCGCGAAAAGATTGCCAGCTGGGCCGCGTCGCCACCCGATCGGCGGCTGCCTTCTGTGTCCCGACCCGCTTAACGGCGGCGATCCTCTCCCTCTGCCGCCGTCTTCGCCGCGCGATAGGCCTTCTCGGCTTCGACGAAGAGAATCTGGGCCTGACCAAACTCTCCCTGCTTGAGGGCGTCCTCGGCCTTGCCCTGGGCGGAGCTGGCCTTGGCCCAGAGGGCGGGCGCCCGCCGAGGCGCGTCGACCAGCTCGGCGGCTCGACGGGCGTCCGCGGCCTGGCTCGCGACCACCCGGGTCTCGATCAATGTCTTCGTCAGGGCCGCCGTCCGGTTCGCCTCCGCCCTCGCGAGACCATATCCCTCCAGGGCTTCACGGTATCGCTGCTGCGCCTTCGCCATGTCCTGCTGGTCCAGGGCGGCGTCGCCCTCGCGCATTTTCTGTGCGGCGGCGGCGAACTCCGAGGGCGCGAGGCGGTCGGTATCCGCGCGCGCGGCCTCGTCACGTGCGGCCAGTACCTGCTTGCGGAGTCCGTCAACAGCGGTCCGGGCGGCCGGGGGCTCGGGCGACGGAGCGCTCGGCCGCGGAGGGCTTGTCGGCGTCACGGGCGCCTGAGGGGAGGCAGGCTCGGCAGGCCGAGCGACCGGGCGAGGCACGCCAGCCTCGGGTGCGGGAGACGAAACCAGCGGCGGCCCTCCAGATGGCCGGAAGAAGATCACCAGAACCGAGGCGACGATCACGATGGCTGCGAGCCCTCCGAGAACGATGGCCGCCGCTTTCGTCCCGAAAGGCCTCGGCCGTCGCCCCGAAGCCGCCGGCAGATCGTGGGCGCGTGCCCGGTCGCGCCTCGACCCGATGTCGCCGGCTCCTGACGTCGCCGCGAACGGTCGAGTTGCCGTGGGGTTTCCCGTCACGGCGGGCGCCTCACGTGGAATCGCGGGCCCGAGTCCCGTTGCGTCGGGAATCTTTCGGGCAGGCTCGACGGAGGAAACGGCCCGATCTCTCGCTTGGGGCTCGGCGACCGTGGTGGGAGCGGCAGGGGCTGGAGCGGTCGTGTTGCCCTGGCCGTCACCGGCCACCTCGTGATCCGAGGGCTCGGCGCCAGCCGCCCTGGCCTCGACCTGGCGCAGCCTCTTTTCGGCCTGCTCACGCAGCTCCTCCGCCGCCGGGTGGCCGGGTCTCAGGGCCACGACCACGGCCAGTTGGCGCAGACACGCGGCGACATCGCCGGACTCGAGAGACCGCCTCGCGTCGCTCATCATGGCCTCGACGCGGCGGGCTTCGGCATCCGCCGCGACACTGGCCATCTGCGCGGCCGCCGTAAACTGGCGTCGCGCCTCGGCGAAGGTCGAGCTCGCGAGAGCGTACTCGCGGCGGTTGAACGCGGCGTTCGCCTGCGCCTCCGTGTTCTCCGCCGCCCGCAACGATTCCGCGGCGTATTTGGAGGCATGCGCCTGGGTGGCCGCTCGCCACGCGAGGGCGGCCGCCTGGCGACCCTTCTCCGCCTCGGCGCGCGCGATGTCGAGGGTTCGAATGACTTCACGCGCACGCTCCTCGGCGCGGCTGTACAGGGCGACCGCTTGAGCGAAGGCCTGGCCCGCCTCGGTGTAGGTTTCTCGCGCGAAGGCCGCCTCGCCGGACGCGGCGCTCGCCTCGGCGTCTTTCCAGTCGGAGGGGGCATGTGATGCCGCGTCCGCCGCCAGAGCGCTGCGGCGACGCTCTGCCAGGGTCAGGCGAGCCTGCTCGACCTGATCACGCTGGTGGCCCAGCGCCTCCCGGGCCTGGCTTTCCGCCTGGTGATAGAGAGCTGTCGCGGCATCGAAGGCCTCGGCGCCCTCGGCATACTGCTCCCGTGCGAGGGCCGCCTGGGCTTCCGCGGATTTCGCCGAGGCCTCATTCCAGAGGGCGGGCGCGTGACGCTCGGCCTCCGCCGCCGCGGCCCTCCGCTGGCCCTCCGCCGCTCGATCGCCCGCCTCCTCCGCGCGCGCGCGCTCGCGCCGGCCACGCCGAACCTCCCGGGCCTGGCTCTCCGCCTGCTTGTAGAGAGCCGTCGCGGCGTCGAAGGTCTCGGCGCCCTTGTCATACTGCTCTCGTGCGAGGGTGGCCCGAGCTTCCGCCCATTTCGCCGAGGCCTCGTTCCAGAGCGCGGGCGCATGACGCTCGGCGTCCGCCGCCGCCGCGCTTCGCTGGCCCTGCGCCGCTCGATCGCGCGCTTCGTCGGCGCGCGTGCGCTCGCGCAGGCGGGCCTCGCCCGCGGCCTGGCGCAGCCGGTCGATCTCCCGAGCCGCCTCGGCAGTGGGAGGAATCTCGGCAGCCTGCTTGAGAATCTCCAGACACCGGACGTAGCCCCCTTCGTCTAGCGCCGCGCGCGCGCTTCGAATGAGCTCGGCAGCGACCTGCTCGCGTTGCTCGTCGGCGTCCGTCATCCTCTTTGGCTCTTTGCGGAAGCGAGCGGGCGAAAACGGGCTGATGGCACGTCACACGACTTCACGTAGGGCCTCCCTATTGCCTCGCCCTGATCTTGACGCATCGCACGGTCCTGCGGTAGAGCTTCGCTCCACCGCCACCGAGTCCGCGTGGATTGTAATGGCGGCGACCGATCTGGAGCAAACTTGGCTCCACCTCGCTCGCCAGGTCAGCTCGAGCGAGCTTGAACCGCCTGGAGCCCGTCGTAGGCCGCGTACTTGTAGGTCTCGCCGAAGGTCGGGTAGTTGAAGACCACGTCGATGAACGTGTCGATGGTGCCGCCGGCGTGGAGCACCATGAGCCCCACGTGGACGAGCTCGGACGCGCTCTCGCCGATGATGTGCACGCCGAGCAGGCGCTTGTCGGGGTAGCGAAACACGAGCTTGAGCTGACCGCTGAGGTCGCCCGTGATCTGGCCACGCGCGTTCTCCCGGTACTGGGCCCGCCCCACGCAGTAGTCGATGCCCTTCTCGCGACAGCTCTCCTCGGTCTCGCCGGCCATGGCGAGCTCGGGGATCGTGTAGATGGCGAGCGGGAAGATGGGGGCCACGCGGGTCTTGTACTTGAGGTCGAAGGCGTGGACCATGGCGACCCGCGCCTGCTCCATCGAGGTCGCGCAGAGGGCGGGGAAGCCGATGACGTCGCCCGCGGCGTAGATGTGGGGGATGGCCGTCTGATAGTGCTCGTTGACGGCGAGATGGCCCCGCTCGCCGACGGGAAGGCCGATGTGGTCGAGACCCATCCCGACCGTGTTGCCGAGGCGCCCCGCCGCGACGAGGACGCTCTCCGCGCTCACCTTGCCGCCGCTTTTCAGGCTGAGACTCACGGCGTCGGGCTCCGGCTCGTAGAGGACGACGTTGTCTCTCAGCCGGACGTCGATGCCCAGCAGCTCCATCTGGAGCCGTAGGCGGCCCGAGAACTCCGCGTCCAGGAAGCCCAGGAGCCGATCGCGACCGTCGATCAGGGTCACCCCCATACCCAGCGCGGCGAAGATGGTCGCGTATTCGCAGCCGATGACGCCGCCCCCCACAATGGCCATCGTCCGAGGCATCAGCCGCATCGAGGACAGGACGGTGTCGGAGTCGTAGATGCGGGGGTCCTCGAATGGAATGCCTTCGGCACGGCTGGGGACGGATCCGGTGGCGATGAGGATGACGTCTCCCTCCACGTCGCGAGCGGTGCCGCCCCCAGGCGCCGTCACCCGCACGGTATGCGGATCCTGGAACTGTGCGCTGCCGTGGACCAGCTCGATCTTGTGCCGGTCGATGTTTGCCCGGACCACTTCGCGCAGCGCGCGCGAGACCTCGTGGCGGCGGTACATGAAGTCCGGGACCTCCAGCGTGTCCTTGATCGAGTAGTCGATGCCGTACAGCCCGCGCTGGGTCAGGCCCGAGAAGTAGAGGGCGGTCTCGCGGAGGGTCTTGGACGGGATGGTTCCCGTGTTGACGCCGGCGCCCCCGACATCGGGACTCGCCTCGATCAGGGCCACGCGCTTGCCGAAGTACGCCGCCTGGGCTCCGCCCTTCTCGCCCGCCGGACCCGCGCCGATGACCACGAGGTCGTAGTGGCTCAACGCATCCCACGTCCGGAGCCGGCGGCGGATCCTACCGCGCCCATCTCAACCCCGGCCCCACCCGGTGTCCACGACCCGCTCAGGGGCGGAGCCCGAGCTTTTCGCCGAAGAACTGGATGGGGTTCACACGAATGGCCGCGTTGTGCGGACAGGCATAGACGCAGGCCGGTTCGCCGAAGTCCGCGCTCAGATCGCAGGTGGTCGCCTTCTCGGTCACGGCCGCGCGTCGGTGGCCGTCCTTGTGATCGTCCGTCTCGATGGTGAACGGCTGCATGTTGATGTTGCCGTACGGGCACGACTCGGCGCAGAGGCCGCACCCGATGCACCAGTCCTCGATCACGATCTCCAGAGAGGCGCGGCGGCGGATCGAGCCCACCGGACACCCGACCATGCAGAGGGGATCGCGACAGGATCGGCACGACGTGGCCACGAGGTACTTGTCGTAGCGCAGGCCATCCCTGACCAGCCGCGTGACCCCCGCGTGCGAGTCCGCGCAGGCGCGGACGCACAGGTCACAGCGCGTGCAGCGCTCGAGGTCGATGAGGAGCAGGTTCTGGGCTTCCATCAACCCCTGACCGAGGAACTCGTCGATGGGGGCGCGCGTCGCCTCCGCGCGGGCCTCGTTCGACTGCTGGCGCTCGCGGGCCGCCTCGGCCAGGCGCTCGGCGACGGGGGGAAACCGCTGCAGCATGTCACGAAATTCCTCGGCCCCGATCTTGACCAGCTCGACGTGGTCGAGCGCGGTGCAGGTGGCGATGCGGCGGCCGTCGTCCTCCAGGAGTCCGATCTCCCCGAAATACGAGCCGCGGGCCTGATAGGCGACCACGAGGTCGCCGCCGGGAAATGACTTGGTGACCTTGACGAAGCCGATGCGGACCAGGTAGAAGCTTTCGGCGGGGTCGCCCTGGCGGAAGATGACCTGACCGGGCTCGAAGCGCACCAGTTCGGTGCGCGTGGCAAGCTGGCGCAGGAAGTCGTCGCTGACGCCGTCGAAGATCGGCACGGATCGGAGATGGGTCTCGAGAGCGCGCTGCCGGTACGTCTCGTCGAGCTGGGCCTTGAAGCGCCGGTTCCTCTGCAGCACGCTGAGGACGTTGCGGAGCATCTCGAGGACGACCGTCTCTTCGACCGCGCGCACGGTGGCGGACCGCGGATAGAGGCTCATGCACGTCATTTCACCGAAGAGGTCACCCGGCCCCAGCTGCGCGATGGGATTGTCGTACTCCAGATCGATGGGCGCATCGATCGGGATCAATCGACGGGGGCTGTCCTCCCGGGGATCGTCGTCGCTCGACACGAGGGCGCTGAGTCGCTGGAAGAAGTGCGCCACGCCCCCGCCGCCTTTTCGCGCCCGGTCCTTGACGTGAGCGATGGGGGTCTCGATGAAGATGTCGACCTTGCCGCTCAGGATGTAGAAGGCCGTCGATCCGTACTCGCCCTCGCGGCAGATGATTTCGCCCGGCGCATACGTGCGTCGCACCACGGCGCCACGATTCAGCTCGAGGAATGTCCCCGATACCCCTCGGAACATGGGCAGGGCCAGCAGCTCGTCGGCGTCGAGGGAGGTGCCCACGGGCAGCTCGACGTCGTGGACGAGCTTGTTCGTCAAGGCTCCCGTCGGACAGGAGACCATGCATTCGCCGCACGACACGCACGAGGAGTCGGCCATCGGCTGGTCGAGGTCGAAAGCGATCCCCGCCTCGGGCCCTTTCCCGGTCCGCCCGATGACGAAGTTCTCCTTGATGTCGCTGCAGGCCCGGATGCACCGATCACAGAGGATGCAGGCGGAGTGGTCGACGTGGATGATGACCGACGAGTCGTCCGACACGCGCGGGGCCGGGCGCGGGGCGAAGCGCGACGCGGTCACGCCCTCGCGCGCGGCCAGAGTTTCGAGCTCGCAGTCGTGCGTCGCCGCGTGTCGAATGCATGGGGTGGGATGCTCGGCGAGGAGCAGCTCGACGAGGGTGGCCCGGGCCTTCCGCACGCGCTCGGAGCTCGTCTGAACGACCATGCCCTCTTCCGCGGGCCTGATGCACGCGGCTTGCAACACGCGGGCGCCCGCCACGTCCACGGTACAGACCCGGCAGACACCCACCGGGGCCATCTGCGGGGCGTGACACAGCACGGGGATCTCGATCCCCAGACCGCGCGCCGCATCGTAGATCGTCGTCCCTGCGGGCACCCTCACCGATTGGCCGTCGATCGTGAGCTGGATCGAATCGCTCGTCATGGTCGTGCCCACACGTTAGCCGAGGAGTTCTCGGCGAGTCAAGGAGCGGGCGACGAGTCGAGTCATCGAGAACCGCTCCTCCGAAGGCGCTCGACCGTGAAAGGGCCGTTCAGGTCCCGCTCCTTGCTCTTGTCGTGGTGGAGGTGACACTCGACGCAGCCGGCGCGCGCCCCCCCCGCGCTCCGATGGCATTCGCGGCAGACTTTCACGGAGGGCAGGAGGACGTCGGTCGTCTCCTTGCTCGTGCTCGCTTTGTGACACTCCGTGCAGACGATCGGCCGATGGACGCCGTGATCGAAGACGCTGTGCGGGAGCCATCGGACCGGTATGGCCGGGGCCGCGATCTCGGGCAGCTGCCCGGTCGCGACGGTCATGGTGTGGCAGTCCTGGCACTGCTTGAATGTGGAGCCCTCGAACTTCGCCACCCACTCGAGGGCGGAGCCCGGTGACCCACCTTGCGCCTTTCCCGAGGGCTCCGGCTCCTGGGCGCGACCCCCCGGCATGCCGCGCGGCCGATCGGGAGCCGGCTCATCGCCCCCCAGGAGGCGGCGACCCCGAGGCTGGTCGGGTGCCGGCTCCTCGACTTTTCGTTCCGTTGCGCTCGCCCCCGGCGCGCCTCGCGGCCGATCAGTCTCACTCGTCTCCGGCTCGGCCTTGGCGAGCTTGAGGGCCGCGCACTGTCTGCGCAGGGTCCGGGCAGCCGGCGATGTCGCCGCGCCCCCCGGGGAGCCCGCCCGGCACTTCTCGAAGGCCTCGGTCACCGTCGTGCGCAGGAAGGCGTGCACGAGGATCGGCCGGTCGTGCGGCACCGGGGGAAACGCCGCATCGAAGTCGAGCGAATGACAGGCGACGCAGTGCCGCGGGTAGGCGATGGGCTTCATCTGCGCGCGCCGGTCGTCCGTCTCGTGACAGTACGTGCACCCGAGGGCCAGCCCCTTGTCGCTCCGGACGAGTCCGCGCATGTCCGGCAGCTTTTCCACCCCTCGGAGGTCGGTCTGGAGGTGTGTCTCGTGGTTGAGCCTGATCTGGCTGGTATCCTTCAGCTCGGCAGTCTGGTCGAGGCGAATGCGGCGCGACTGCCCGCCGTCCTTCACCGTCACCCCGAACTCCGGGTGCCCGCGCTCGAAGCTCGTCACCTTCGTGGCGAACTGCGACGGCCGACCATCCTTCGTCGCGAGGTCGGCGTGGCACCGCGTGCAGTGGCGATCGGGCAGGGCGGCCAGCTCGGCACGGCCCTGGTGCTCCACGTGACAGCTCGTGCAGGTCTGAGGTCCGACCTGGTTCTCGTGATGGATGGGTCCGGCGTGACAGGCCGAGCACGATTGGTCGGAGGGTTTGAGCAAGAATCCGCCGGCGCCCGCCAGGCCCGCCGTCGGCACGTGACAGCTGCCGCACTGGGCTCCGAACATCGCGTGGGCCGTGGACACCGGCCCGCTGTTGTAAATCCGCTGATTGCCGCGCAGGGCAAAGCCCGCCAGCACGAGTGCGGCCAGCACCGGCGCAGCCACGGACAGGATCAGCTTCCAGCGACGAAAGGGGTGCAGCTGCTTGAAATAGTCCAGCTGGATGCGTTTGGCGCGGCCCTTCGTCGTGTAGCGGCCGGTACCCATCCCGGGTCAGAACCGTATGCTCATGATCGCGTGCACGATGGCGAGCAGAAGAAGGGCCATGGACAGGGGCACGTGCACCATGAGCCAGCCGTGGAGCCAGTGGTGCAGACGCTTCTGCTGGGCGAGCTGGCGTCGCTCGTCGCAGATCACCTCGAGCTCCTGGATCTGGGAATGGAGAACCGGGGGCACCGTGAGGCGCAGGTGCTGGAAAAGCTCCGTGGCCCCGGCTTCCGTGGCGAGGCGTCCGTCGCTCGGCAGCTCGATATCCAGGTACGGCCGGATGATCGAGACGTAGCTCTCCCTGAGGGCGGCACCTTCCGGCACGAGGGCGGTCGCGGGAGCGGGGGGCGGCGTCGCGGACGGACCCCGCGTGGCACGGTGACGGAACCCGCGATCGCGCCAGCGCCTGGCCCGCGTACGCTCCTCGACGGCGGGAAGGGGGCCCGCCACGGCGCTGACGAGCCCGTCGGCTTCGGCGCGGAGCTGCGCGACGACGGAGTCGATCTGCTCGTACACGGTCTCCAGGGGGATGCGCAGCAGCATCATGCGCGGAAGGAACTGCTGCAGGATCACCCCGTAGATCCCGGTCACGATCACGACGGTGAAGAGCAGCATCAGCACCAGCGTCAGCCCGTCGCCGAGCTTGAAGCCGCTGTGAAAGAGGATGAGCACGTAGCTCAGGAGCCCGAGCCAGAGATGGCCCTTCATCCAGGTGGTGGCCCGGCCGATGCGCCATGTGGGCACCTTGCGCCGGACGCCCAGCGCCGCGCCAAACAGGATGAGAGCAAGGCCGATCGACCCGTAGACGAGGCCGGGCCACGTCCCCCCTCTGGGGCCATGGGTGGCCGTGCGCGCGTACGGCACGAAGGCGAGAGCGGCCACCGCACTCAAGATGAGGAAGGCGACGACCCAGCGCCGCTGGCCCGTGTCGAGCAACATGCTCTGTGGCCGTCCCTCACGCCATGGGGCAGACACCCGAGGGACAGCGCCCTCGCAGGATGTGCTCGTCGATCTCGTCACGGAAATGTCGGATGACGGACTTGATGGGGGCGGGGACGACCTGGCCTAGACCGCAGATCGAGGTCAGGGTCAGCGTCTCCGACAGCTCGTCGATGACGGCGAGGTTCTCGGCACGCCCACGGCCGCGGGTCATGTCCGTGAGGATGTCGACCATCTTGGCCGATCCGACCCGACAGGGGACGCACTTTCCGCACGACTCGTTCTTGAAGAATCGCACCGCGTTCAAGGCCATGTCGAGCATGCAGGTGCCTTCGGCGCAGATGATGACGGCCCCCGATCCCAACATGGAGCCCGCCTGGCTCAGCGCCTTGAACTCGAGCGGCGTGTCGATCATGGAGGCGGGCAGGAAGCCCGACGACGCGCCGGACGGGGCCCAGGCCTTGAGGGCCCTGCCGCCCAGGACACCGCCGGCGCGGTCGAGCAGCTCGCGGGCGGGCGTTCCGAGGGGGATCTCGTAGACGCCCGGGCGGGCGACATGGCCACTGATGCCGAGGAACTTGAGCCCGGCGGCTCCTGAGCGCCCCTGCGCCTTGAACCACTCCGGTCCCTTGCGAAGTATCTGCGGGATCATGACGAAGGTTTCCACGTTGTTGATGACGGTGGGCTTGTTCCACAATCCGTGGGTGCCGGGGAACGGGGGCTTGTTCCGGGGCTCGGCCCGATTGCCCTGAAGCACCTCGAGCAGCGCAGATTCCTCGCCGCAGATGTATCCCCCTGGGCTGATGAAGAGGCTGAGGTCGAACGGGATCCCGGAGCCGAGGACGTCCGGGCCGATCAGACCCTCCCGGTGGCACCGCTCCAACTCGCGCCGGAGCACCTCGGCCTGCGCCTCGTACTCGTGACGGATGTAGATGATGCCCGTGCGAGCCCCGATGACGAGGCCGGCCAGGATCACGGCCTCGATCAGGAGATGGGGGACCTGCTCCATGAGAAAGCGGTCCTTGATCGTTCCCGGCTCGCTCTCGTCGGCGTTGCAGACGATGTACTTCCCGTCGGCCGGCGCGTTTCGCACGATCTCCCACTTGGCTCCCGTGGGGAAGCCGGCGCCTCCGAGTCCTCGCAGCTCGCTCGCCTTGAGCTGAGCGAGCAGACCCGGGACGTCAGGATCCGCGACGAAGGCGCGGAGCGCCCCGTAGCGCTCGCTGCTCTCGTACGGGTCGACCGCGAGGCGCTCCGCCGCCCTGGACACCTCTGGGTGGGGCAGGCGCCCCTTCGCGAGGGCGGTCCCGATGTGGCCGGCCAGGGTGTCGGGGGTCAGCCGCGCCAGGATGACGTCGTTGAGCGAGGCCGCGGGCGCCCGGTCGCACTGTCCCAGACAGGAAGACGGCCGGACGACGACGCTGCCGGACCCCGCCTGGGCCGCTCGCTCTTCGGCGGATTGCCGCAGGCTATCGGCGCCGCGGAGATGGCAGGCGAGATCAGCGCAGATCTTGACGTCAACGGGTGGAGGCGGCGTGAGCCGGAAGTGCGGGAAAAAGCTGGCGAGTCCCTGGAGCTGGTACAGCGGCGTCTGGATCCGCTCCGACAGCGCCTGGAGCGCGCTACCCGGGAGGTAGCCGTGCTCTCGCTGAATCGCGCGAAGCTCGTCGATGACTATCGGCCTGTCCCTCGCCGGGGTATGCAGGTGCGGTTGGTGCGACACCATACCGTCCGGTCTTCCTGGAGTCAACGGCTTTCTGCGCTTTGTTTGAGCGTCAGAGGGGCCGAAAGATCTTTCTTGACTGTATCGTGGTCAGCCCCTTATCATCCGGCCGCTCAGATTTTTGGCGGCTTGGGGGAATATCACCCGCCCCGTTCCAGACAGAGGGCTACGCATGGGCTGGCCACGAAGTCGTCGGGGATACGCTGTTGCGGGCGTCGCTGCCGCCCTTTTCGCAGGCGTGGCTGTCCTTCTCGCCTCGTGCTCGCCTACGCGAAACGCCCCCCCCAAGGCGGGCGCGACTGCCAGAGCGACCACCACCGCCAAGGGGTCTCCGCCCGGGGCCCCCATCCCCCCCGAAGCCTACGCCGGGGCGAACGCCTGCAAGGAATGTCACGAGTCGTCGTTCGAGTCATTCTCGCAGACTCACATGGGACGTCTCTTCCTCAAGCACCCGCGCACCCCGGGGGAGAGCATGGGCTGCGAGAGCTGCCACGGGCCCGGCAAGGCCCACGGGGATGCACGCGGGGAGATCGTCGGCGGGCTGATCACCTTCTCCAAGAAGGAC
>WNFX01005712.1_pt1 | contig 11960 bp, 9 predicted proteins | sample 5400111 | NCBI WGS metagenome assembly WNFX01 (sample SAMN13153363, study PRJNA577476) | soil metagenome | isolation source: 40 cm soil or saprolite under grassland replicate 1 | place: USA:California | collected 2016-06-15
GTTGCTCATCGTACTTCTTCTCGTTGCGCTCGTGCTGGTATGGAAAGCCAGAAATTACCAGAGACGCTACACCGCCGCCGAGGCCCGAAAGGCATCACTTCCAATCCCGGTTGGCGCGGCGCGCGCAAAAGTCAGCAAGCTTGAAACAACTGTCGGAGCGGCCGGGCAAGTGTTGCAGTACACGACAGTCACGCTCACCTCCCGTATCTCTGCGAAGATACATAAGGTTTTGGTAAATGTCGGAGATATAATCCAATCCGGCGCAGTGCTCATCGAGGATGACAGGCGGCCCTTGGAAGTTGCGCTGGAGTCTGCGCAGGCAGAGGTGGATTCGGCGCACGTTGCGGAGCAGAAAGCTGCCGCCGAGGAAAAGTCGATGGAAGTTTTGAAAGCCAAAAAAATGGCTACCGAAAAGGAAGTGAACGACGCACGCGTGACGCTGGCTTCCAAACAAGCTGCGCTCCAGGAGGCGAATGTAAAACTGATTAAGGCAAAACTCGATCTCGAAGCCACGCGGCTCACTTCGCCCGTCAATGGCATCGTGCTTGCTCGCTTCGTCAATTCCGACGAGCGCGTCGAGGTCAATCAAGTACTTTTGCAATTAGGCGATCTGGAGAAAGTCTACCTACTGGCCCAGGTGCAGGATGAATCGGTCGGCCGCGTCCATGAAGGACAGCCAGCCGAGGTATTCTTTTCAGCATACCCCACCACCACCTTCAAAGGCACGATCGAGCATGTCGATCCCCGCATCGATCCAAAGACTCGTGCCTTTACGGCTTACGTGACCGTTCACAATCCCACTTTGAACTTAAAGCCGGGGCTTACTGGTTTCATGCGTGTCCGGATAGAAAAAACCGCGCTGGCCGTTCCCACCGTGGCCGTCATAAATCCATTCGGTGAGAATGCCAGTGTTTTCGCGATTGACTCCAACGGTCGTGCAGTTCTCACTCCGGTGCGCGTCGGCTTGGAAGCCGGTGGAATGATAGAGATCGTCAGCGGGTTGAAAGAAGGGAGCCTCGTCGCAACCGCGGGAACCGTTGATTTGGTGAATAATGACCGAGTTCGGGTGGAAAGCTCTCGATGAATCCTGCCCAACGCGTCGGCAAAAACGTAGCGTGGATGCTGGTGGGAGGCGCACTGGGGGCCATGCTGCAGATGTTGGCCGTTCTGCTCGCCGCGCGAGGATTACAGCTCAACGATTTCGGCACCTTTAATTATCTGCTTTCCTTCGCCATCGTATTCCAGTTCCTAACCGATTTCGGACTCACCAATATCCTTACGCGCGAGGTGGCCCGGCATCCCAATGACATCCCACACTTGCTCGGGAGCGCTAAGGGCTTGATGTGGACTCTCTTTGTTGGCTCTAGCACCCTTCTCCTCGTGGTGGTGTTGCTACTGAAGCTTCCGGCTTCAACAAAGGCGCAATCCTTCGTCATGGGTCTGGCCAGTCTGACAATCCTGCAGGCTATTAGCTATTCGGCTGTGCTGCGGGCGCTCGAAGCCATGGAGTTCAATGCGATCGCTTTCACCCTCCATAAGGGACTTTTTGCCGGCTTCGTGGCAGTGAGTCTCTTGCGTCACTGGGGATTATGGGGAGTGGTGATTTCATATATGGCGTCCTGTTTGATCTTCTGGTTTTTCAACTGGCAGATTGTTAGTCGGCGCATTGCCCGTATTTCGCCCAGGATAGATTTACCGCTTTGGAAGTCGATGCTGTCGGAGGCGGTTCCGCTGGGCAGCGGGCTGGTGCTCCGGCAGTTCGCCTGGCAGGCAGACGTATTAATCCTGGCATGGCTTGTCGATGCAATCGCGTTGGGGCTGTTCAGCGGGCCGTATCGGATTTTGCTCGGCATGCGAACGATTTCCATGGCATTCGCGCTCCCGCTTTACCCGGCAATGATTCGCTCAGCTCAAGGCACAGAGGAGAAGTTTGGCGAGTTCTATAATCGAGCGATGAAATGGTTTTGCTGCCTTGGCGTGCCAGGGGCGGTCCTGTTTATAGTCTGGCCGCGGCTACTGATCGACGTGCTTCTCGGTGAAAAATTCATCAGCGCTGGATCGGTTATGCAATGGTTTGGAGTGGCGTTTGTGCCGATGTTCGTATCGTCACTTTTCCCGTTCATCTTTACAGCACTGAAGTTGCCGGGCGTGTTCTGCCTGGCGATGGCACTCGCTTTGGTGGTGCGTGTCGGCGCAGACTTGGCGGTAGTTCCGAGTCTGGGTTACATCGGCGCTTGTGTGGTCGCTGTCTTCAGTGAGATTGGCGCTTTTGCGATTCTTATCTACTTTCTCAAGCGAAAAGGTTATGCGCTCCAGATGACCGATTTCCTGGTCAAACCGCTTTTGGCTGGCCTCTTGATGGCCGCGATCCTTCTTCCCGCGCGGCAGCTTACGCTGTTACCGGCGCTGCCGGTGGCCGCGGTGGCTGGCATCGTGTATCTCGGTGCTCTCTTTTTGCTAGGGACTTTTTCGAACCAGGAGTTGCATCTCATGCGTGATGGTCTCGGTTTTGTTGGCTTTTACTTCCGTAGATCGCCGCATCAACTGGAGAAGCAAGGTTGAGAAGAAGCTACTGGCTTTTCGGTTTTGCGTTGGTCGCGCTCGGCCTTCTGTTCCCCTGGTTTGACCCGGTGACGACGCCGCGCTTTAACGGCCTGAATTTCCCCTTCGCGCACTCCGCCTACTTCTGGCCACGGCATTTTGTTTTTTTTTCCTACGGGAACGCGGCGATCATAGTGGCTGGGCTGGGCTTTGCCGCCTGGTGGATGAAAAAAACCCTGGCGGTCCTCTGTGCAGGAATGCTGCTGTTACTGGGTGGCATGACCTTTTTTCTGCAGATTACATCATGGGAACCGACATGGCTGAAAATGGCTCTGGAAGGTGGAGAAGATTTTCAGCACTGCTATCACTTGGAAGTCGCTTATAGCATTCCAGACGCCGTCGTCCGTTCGCCGGCACGCGGACTCTTCGAGCCTGTCGAAGCGCTAGCCGAGCGCTTTTGGGCTGGCATCGCATCGGTCGGTTCGGGGTGGATCTGCTTCTGCGCCAGTGCCATCTGGATCTGCGCTGCTGGCTTGTATCAAATGAACGATTGGACGCGGCTGAAACTCGTGCTACCTGCGTTCGCCGTCCTTTTCGCGGTGTTGGGAGCATTGCAACTTTGGCGCCCGATAGCTGCGGAGCGCCTTCTAGCGTCCGCCGAAATGAAGGAAACACGCGGAGCGTTCGCGGATGCTGTGAAGGATGTGCGTCGCGCGATGGCCATCGATGAATGGCAGCGGCTGCAACCTACCTGTCTCGTACAGCTTGGCACACTGTATCAGAAAATGCAGTCGCCGGATCGCCCGGAAATCCTCTTTGCCCGCGCCGCGGTATGCCAGTCGCGTGGTTTGACCGAAGAGGCCCTCTTTTACTATGGTCAAGCCGCGGACGGAGGCGATCCACAACTGCGTCGGGTGGCTCTCCTGGAGAAGGCCCGGCTGGCGTCTCGCTACGCGGCAACTCTTTATAAACAGGGGGGGATAGGCGAAGCGTGTCGGTACTGGCTGGTCAGCATTGAAGCTGCTCCGGATAAACTCAACGGATTTTTCGGAGCTGGGCGCGCCTTCCAAGATATGGCCGACTATTCGAGAGCGATAAGGTATTTCGAGCCTGTCTTTCATAAGACCTCGCAGCCGGCTCTCGTTGCCGATATAGAGGATGATCTCGGCGATTGTTGGTACAGATTGGGTCATCCGGATGTGGCCCGGAAGTATTACATGGCCTCCCGCAAAATGCACGATCGAGCAAATTTCCGAGCGCTCAAGACCCTTACTGAGAGCTACTACAGATGAGGCCGTCTTTTCGATTTCTCCAATGGTGTCAGTCACGTCCGGGCGGGACCGCCCTGCTGTTTGTCTTAATCACTGGTACGTTAGTTGGTTATTACGGTTGGCTCGCGCTCGTGGCGCCACCGCCGCCAACCTATTACCTCGATTTTGGCGCTGCCACATGGATTCAGGCGTCGGAGCCGAGTAACAATGTTTGTTTTCGTAAGAACCTGTATCTGAATGAAACGCCGAAATATGCTTGGTTACAAATGGCCGGGATTGATGGGTTCAGAGTCTCGGTCAATGGCAAGCAGGCAACTCTCGGGCAAGCCGCTCAACCCGGGCTAGAGAACGAAGTTCTTAGCTTAACCTCAGGCGGAAACGAATCGCTGATTTGCGATATCACCCACTATCTTCTCCCGGGGACAAACACCATTGCCGTGAATGTCACTCGGGGCAGTTTTCCGGGTAGAGCCAAGCTGGTCGGTCGGGGAGGCGTAATCGACCAATCTGGGAAGCTGACTGAGTTTTCCTCTGATAAGAGTTGGAAAGTCGCTTTGACGCCTGGAACGATTCCTTCCCTGATCCCATGGACCGATCGGGAAATGGACGATGCGCGCTGGGCTCACGCCGAAGTGGCGCCGTCAGAACGGACCGGGCTCACTCAGCCTGTAACTTTGCCGCCAGTTCTTCTCCAACAACCGATGAAAGGAAAGTGGATAATAGACGAACGCCCGGGGCCTGCCCACAATACGACATTCCAAAGACATTTCGACGCGCCAAAGGGAAATACTGATGCGTGGCTTCAAATCGCAGCTAATGGCAATTTCTCGGTAATTTTTAACGGGCACTTTCTCGGAGACTTTACCGATTCGTCTCCGACGATTCACTTCCTGCATCTCAAGCGATGGATGAGAGCCTGGGGAAATGACCTATCTATCCAGGTGCAAGGGCTGGATGCTCTACCAACTCTGATCGCGGAGGTATGTTTCCTTTCCGGCAGTGCCGAGGCGGGTTCGATCGTCTCAGATCATGACTGGGTGCTGCCGAGTTCGCGCTTCGCGACGACCATTGGTGCCTATAATTACGCAGGCGAACACTGGGGGTTTCCGTCGAAAATGGCCTCACCGGCAGGGTTACCGAGCGTTGAGGCAACGCGCCAGACGATTGCCGGCATTATTCTCATGCTGATAATTGCCGCGGCGATTTTCTTAGGCTGGATCTGGTCCGGTAGGCTGCTGGCCAAAAGGCACAAGTGGGAGATGGCGCGAGCTCTAGGCATAGATGCCACATTGCATTTTCCCGCGCTTATCGCCACCGCGACACTACTGTTGCTGCGCTACGATATTCGCCTTCGGCCGGACTCGCCGGTGAAAGTCGAGTTTTTCCTCGGGCTAGTCGCCATGCTTATTCTCCCGCGTCTGCTAGCGTGGGCGAGTCGAAAGGAGCCAGGCCCATCTCTGTTTTGGGCCTGGGAGAGATGGCGTGGATGGGCCAGCAGCCAAAACGGTTTTTGGCTTGCGCTCGGCGTCATCGTTCTCGCCTCGTTAGCCATGCGGTTGCATGGTCTAACCACTTTCTCCCTCGATCAGGACGATATTTTGATCCGCAACTATACCATGGGAATTTTCGATCGAGGCTACCCATCACTCAACTTTTACAACCACGTAATGCGAATTACGACGTATGAGTTAGTGCCTTATCCAATTGCACTTTCATGCTTCATTTTTGGCTGGAGCGACTGGGCCTTCCTCTTGCCGTCAGTACTATTTGGAACGCTCACCACGTTGCTGCTGGGACTGATGGGTCGCAACTTATTCGACTGGCGGACGGGCTTGTTGGCGGCGCTGATTCACGCCTTTAATCCATTAAACGTTTTCTGGGCGCAACACTTGTTTCATCCGTCGCAGGATCAGTTTTTTGCGATACTAACAATCTGGTTGTTCTACCTGGCAATTCGTCAGCCGGGCAAACTGGACCCAAAATATTTCTCTGCCTTTTGCTTCTGTTTTTGCCTGACCTACCTCTCGTGGGAAGGCCAGTTTTTTTTACTTCCAGTGCTGGCCGTGACACTGATGTTGATGTACCCCGGACGCTGGGGCTGGCTTCGGGAACCGCATCTATGGATCGGGCTGATCGTTGTAGGTTCGGTTGTTCTCATCCAACTTTCGTTGCGAAAGATGGTGGCACCCAGTTACCTCTTCCTAGGCTATGGATTGAACCTGCTGACTCCGTCACTGTATTTCCTCAACCCGGAATCGGACCCTTTCTACTACTTTTCCTCGGTTCTCGTAACAGAGCCGCATGTGCTTCTTACCATTCTGTGCATCGCCGGTGCCCTGTTTGTATGGCGTAATTTGGCGATGCGTTATTGCCTTCTCGTGTTCGTCGGGCTTTTACTTTGCTATTCTCTTTTCTTGCCGGTTTACTCCATTCGTTACTTTTATTTTTACCAGGCGCTTCTGATCCTCACAGCATGTGGAGCTTTTTTCCTTCTCTGGGACCGCGCGCGGGAGCTGACATTGGAATGGCCGGTGGCCCGTTTGCTCGCATGGGGAAGCGGGATAGTGGCTTTTCTGCTGGTTTTGGGAACAGCGACAGAGACAGGTTTCAAAGTCTTTCGGCTTTCGGAGCAGACACCCCAAGGACGCTCGCACATCTATCCGAGCCTGCGCTACGGCATTGTCAGACAGGATACCCGGAGTGCAGCGGAGTTTGTCGCCTCGCGGTTACGGCCAGGCGACATCGTGCTGGCAAATCTTACGCAAGCCTTCTACTTGTATGGCAGACGCATGCCGGATTACGCGCTAAACACATTCTTGGCTGCGCGCATGATCTACCTGGACGAGTACCAATCTTATCGTCATAAGTTCGTTGGCATCCCGAACGTGCGCAATCTGCGCGATATGCAGAGTCTTTTCGGCCAGGGCCGCCGAATCTGGTATATCGGCGGCGGGCCGGTAATTGAGGGACCAAGCGAGTTAAAGGATGCAACCGATTTCGTCACTGAGCGCGCGAAGATCGTTTACAGCACTTATCACGCGAAGGTTTACCTTTGGGACGGAACTGCCTTTCCTGCGCAACAGACGGTTGCTAATCCCGCATTGCCGCCTCAACCAGATATTCCGCCTGAGAAACCGCCGCCGGAGGATCGGGTGCTGGAAGAGCTCGATTGGGCAGAGAATGGCAAGCCATTGTCATATCCGCGAGTCACCAAATCGAATCTCTACCCAGAATGGACCCATCAGAAAGTTTCAGAACGAGATCCGGCACGCGTGAATGCGAAGCTAAAAGTGCAGCCACTTCAACCCCCCCGCGAGCCCGAGAAGCCCGAGTCGGATGAAAAGGCGTCTGAGTAGTCCCAGATTTAGAGCGATCTGGTCGCCTGTGCGACTTGCACTGGTCGCTTGTTTCGTATTGCTGCCGATTCCTCGCCAGCTCTGCGCCGGGCAAACTGCCGCCGTTCGGAGTCGTGAACGCGGTCCAACCGCTAAGGCCAAGCCGGTTGTTTTCCTAAACTTGCGGGAATACCTCGCGACAATTACCGCCGTAAGTCCAAAGATCCTAGCCTTGCGTCTGGAAGAGGCCGCCGCTTACTACGAAGCCAAATCCACGTACGCCGGCTATCTGCCGCGGCTTGTCGGCAATGCCGGAGTCGGCTACATTCACGGCAGGAGCCTAAGAGGATTCTTCAATCCTTTCGGCGGTCTGCCGTCATCAACCGGTGACCGCTGGTTCACACAAGAGGGGCCAGGGCTGACCATCCCAATTTATAAAGAAGGCAGTTTCCTCGGCATCAACGTGCCCCCGGAAGTGGCGCGTAAGCGCGCTGAGACGCAAGTTGCTAAGTTCAAAGGATCACTGACAGAGCAAAGTGTCATTCGTACGGCGGCCGACGCTTACCTCCAGGCGATCAAGGCCACACACTTGCTGGAGCTTCGCACACGGCATTTCACTCTGGCGCAAGAAGAAGACGCGCGAGTCGAGAACAGAGCGGGGAGTGCCTTGGCGACCGCAGAAGAACTCGGAGTGGCGAGGCTTCTGCTCGAAAGCAGCCGTGCCTCCTTTGAGGCGGCGAAAGGGGAGGCGATTTATTCCTTTCTAGCCGTTGCCGCGCTCCTTGGACGCGACGCCGGCACGATCCGGATCCAGGATAGTTATCCTGAAGCGGCTCCCTTACCAGACTTTGAAACAATTGCGGGAATTAGCTCCGTACAACATCCAAAAGTCCGCATGCAAGAGGCTACCATCCGAGGTGCGCAAGCTAATGTAGAGCTTCAGCGAAGCCGGCTTTTGCCAAGCGTGACGGCCGACAGCTTCGACTTTCAGTACGGGGACTTTCATGGGGACGCAGCGAATCAATGGACATCGGTCCTAACGGTACACGTCCCCATTTTTGATTTTGGAGAAGCTTACTTGGCGACCAAGTCAGCCCGCATAAAACTGCAAGCGGAGACCGAACGCCGTGTGGCCGTGGAGCAGGATTTGCTGAAGGAGTTGGTGGATGCCCTCGTGGAAATCAACCAGTCTGCCGGAAATCTCGGAAAGGCGCGCGGTGAAGTTGCCGAAGCGCAGCGGGTGGCCAGCCGTCTTGAAGAACAGGCCAGGCTTGACCAGGCGCTTTTGGGCGAACTAAATTCGGCCAAACTAAAACTCCTTAAGAAGAAGGAAGACCTTGAGCAGACGCAGTACGAGCTTCTCCATCGCTATGCGCTTTATCAAGAAGCCACCGGTGGCCAGTGGAAATGGATTGTGCCTTAACTGCTTTGACAGGTTCGCCGATCACTTCTATTTTTCGGCTCAAGCTTTTATCGCGCAACCTGCACAATAGATTCTGCGAATATTGCACTACTCGCTTTCAATCTTTGTCATTGCGATCGGGCTATCTGTGGCCCACGGCGCCGGCGCCCAGACGCCAAAGGCCTCAGCATGCGGGATCATTTATCTGCTGAAAGCCGACCGCCCAGATTTTCCCTCCCGCGACCTCGCCAAAGAGCCTTGCTGGACAAACCCCTATGTCCAAGGGGTCCTGCTGCGGACGTTTTGGAGCAAAATCCAGCCTCGTGAAGGGGCGATCGACTGGTCGTTTTTCGATCAAGGGGTCGCGCTCGCCGCCAAATACAACAAGAAGCTCGGTCTGCTCATCACGGCCGGTGTCACAACTCCGCAGTGGGTTTACGCCGCTGGCGCGCACGAGTTCATAGTTACGACGGAAAGAGGTCCGCGTATGTATGTCCATGCCCTTGCCCTTCGATCCGGTTTTCCAAGCGAAATGGAGTGAGGTAATTCGCGCGTTCGGCGCCCGGTACGATAACAATCCACAGGTCGCCTACGTTTGCACGGGTGGGGCGGGGCGGAGGGCAGAGTCATTTGTTGCGTTTACTCCCGAGGACGTAGCTGCGTTCGAGCGACTCGGTGGACTCACGTCCTGGAAGACAGGCGTCAAATGGATTATTGACGAATACGCCAAAGACTTCAGCGCCACACCATTTCTGTTGGACACAGGAGCACCGGTCCCTAGCGCGGAAGGTCGGGCAGCATTGGCAGATGTTTGTAATTATGGAGTTCCGGCGTATCCCCACAGGTTTGGAATCAAACCCGATGGTCTCTGTGCAAACTACAATCTCAACTCATTCGGGGCGAGGGAGGTTTCCGCGGTTACGGGCTCGACCACGGTGGGATTCCAGATGTTGAACACATTCAAGCGCAAATTAAACCCGCAGGGCGGCTTGCTGCTCGAGGATGCGCTCAATCGCGGCATCGGGCTGGGCGCTCACTTTATCGAGGTATACGCTGTAGACTGCAACGACCCCCGCAACGCGCAGGTCCTTACGCAAGCGGCCGACAAACTAAAGCAAGTCGTCCAGCATGCTAACGCTTCCAGCGAGACGCGGTGACAGAAAACAGGTCTTAACGGGAAAGCGTCCTCTCGGCGCCGTCGCCACATTAAGTTCGACTGTTAGGCGTCGGCCGATGTCCGAGGCGAGAGATTTTAGTCCAGCTGGACGAATCGTCGCATTCCGCTGCAACCTGCTATCTTTCGCGGCGAGCTTGTGCTCTTGCTCTTCCGCCTCACGATGGTCTTTGAGGAACTCGTTGAGCAAACATCGGCGTTCACTCTCTCATAGCGGTGATTCACATCCGGGCTTACGGCTACGGACCAAAACCCAGGTCCCAAGGCCCCGACCCTACATTAACAATTGTGGCAGAGACGGTCAGCGACGCAACATCGATAACCGATATCCTCGTGTCGTGGCCGCCGCACACGTACAGTTTCATATTGTCTGGGCTGAGCCCAATAGTCCAAGGTTTGTGTACGACGTGGATGGTTGCGATGACCGTATGCGTGGCGGTGTTAATGACCGAAACAGTGTCGGAAAATCCATTTGCTACGAAAACCTTTGTTCCATCAGGCGTAATTACCAGTTGCTGGCTAAGGATTCCGGTAGGGATGGTCGCGATCACAGTCAATGTGGTGGTATCGATGACAGAGACTGTCATATCACCCTGGTTGGTCACGTAAACCTCATTGTTATTGGGGGTAACGCCAACATCAAACGGTGCTGCTCCAACAGGAATGGTCGTGATCACTTGTTGCGTCGCCGTGTCGATAACGGATACGGAGCCTGGCGTACCGTGGTTGTTAGTGACGTAGACGCGGTCACCCGCGGGAGAGATGGCAAGACGACGGGAGCCTTCCGCGGTGGGAATACTCGTTACTTGGTAGGTGGTGGTATCAATCACGTCCACTTCTCCCAGGGTATTGTTCGCGATATATGCGAAGCGTCCATCCAGCGTGAACAAGATGTCTTTGGCCCCCTGCCCGGGGATAAGGACAGTGGTGATGATTAGATTGGTTGCCGTATCAATGACCTCAACGGGGGAGTGTGATGTATGACCCTCGAGGCCAACTTGATGCACGACCCAAAGTTGTGTACCATTCGGCGTGATAGCGCTCGTTCCCGGTCTTCTTTGCACCGGGATGGTGGCAATGTTCGTGAGCGCCACCGTGTCTAGAACCGAGATGCTTGCGGTGAGGTTGTCGGAAACAAAAGCCTTGAGCCGATCCAGTGTCATCGTAATACGAATCGGGTAAGCGCCTACGCCCACGGGGATTTGGGTGATTACCTGGTTGACCGAGGTCTCAATCACAGCAACCTCATCGGAGTATCTCGCGGGGACAAAAAGGGAGGAGGGCGTGGCCAAAGCCGAGGATGCGAAGGCAAAGGCGAAAATAATCAACAGCAAAGACAGGCGATATGTTTTCATAACTAAGGTCAGTATTAGGCAATGCATCGCGAACTATGTCAAGCCTACTTTTTGGAAATCTCCGATTTAGCTCGGTGTGGAATTTCCGCTGATAATTCGACAACCCGCCCAAGGGTGCATCTCCGTACGGACTGTCGGCTCGCTATCTCCCAGGTTTGGAGTCAAACCGGGTGGCCTCTGTGCAAACTACAATCTCAACTCATTCGGGGCGAGGGAAATTTCCGCGCTTACGGGCTCGACCACGGTGGGATTCCAGATGTTGAACACATTCAAGCGCAAATTAAACCCGCAGGGCGGCTTGCTGCTCGAGGATGCGCTCAATCGCGGCATCGGCCTGGGCGCTCACTTTATCGAGGTGTACGCTGTGGACTGCAACGAACCACGCCAAGCGCCGGTCCTTACGCAAGCGGCCGACAAACTAGAAAGTCGTCCAGCAAGCTAACGCTTCCAGCGAGACGCGGTGACAGAAAACAAGTCTTAACGGGAAAGCGTCCTCTCGGCCCGGTCGCCACACTAATTCGACTGCTAGGCCTCAGCCGAGCCGGCATTGCAATCGTCGCCGGCATCTTCGTCTCTGTTGCGTATCCGACTCAGATCGGAGTTTCCTTCGAGCGCGCCGGCTTGAACTTCAGTCTGAAGACTTGTTTTTCGAATTGGCACGGGCTGTGGCAACTCTTTCACGCAGCTTTAAGGAAGCTGCAACGTCGCGCATCAGAGTTTTTCAGAGATTTCTTTATTCCAGGTCAAATTCTTTTTCAATTTGTCACTGGCTTCGGCCAATACTTCCTGCTGTTTAGGATCGATGAGATCGGGCTCGTAAACCTCCACAAACTGCGCTTTAAGGGCAATCGCAGTATCCAACGCCGCTTTGAGAGTGCCTTT
>WNFX01015783.1_pt1 | contig 11957 bp, 10 predicted proteins | sample 5400111 | NCBI WGS metagenome assembly WNFX01 (sample SAMN13153363, study PRJNA577476) | soil metagenome | isolation source: 40 cm soil or saprolite under grassland replicate 1 | place: USA:California | collected 2016-06-15
CCGCGATCTTGCTGAGCCGGTCACCCGTGACCTGCTCCGTCGCGGCGAGAATGCCCAGCGCGATGGGCAGGTCGAACGCGGAGCCTTCTTTTCGTATGTCGGCGGGAGCCAGATTGACCGTGATTCGCCGCAGCGGGAAGGTGTAACCGGTGTTGGCGAGCGCCGCGGACACGCGATCCCGGCCCTCCTTCACGGCTCCCTGCGGCAACCCGACCGTCACAAATGTGGGAAGCCCGTTAGCAATGTCGGTCTCGACCTCCACCAGATACGCATCAATGCCCAGAACGGCGGCGGAGCGGACGCGGGCAAGCATACTGCGACACTAGGTCGCGGCGCCCTCACCAGGTAAGCAAAACGCTGCCGGCGGTGTCGAAAAGCCGCTGCTTGGTCCGAAGAGGCGACTATGACCCGCGAATCGACTGCACCCGCAGACTCGCGGTGATGCCACTGCCGATCGTGAAATCGTAAATCCCGAAGCGGCGTGCTTGAAGCGTGATGAGGACGACGGCCTCGCTCACCTCCAGATTGAGCAGCTCGAGATCGCTGTCGTGCGCCACAGATTGCGCGCGACCAGCTCGCAGCATTTGGCCAAGCGCAGCGATGGACGTTTCGTTTCCATAAAAGTCGTGCGCCGTGAGCCGCAGCTGGAAAGGCGTCGCGACAGGTACCAGGATGCGGCGGCCCGTTGCCGGCTTCCCGTTGTATTCGAGCACCAGCGAGACGATCGGCCCAGGATCAACAGGCACCGTGAGCAGCTTCTCGACGGAGTCGATGCGTGCCACAACGAGGGCGTCTCCCGCCCGCGCCCCGAAAACCACGTCCAGCGCCACGCTGCCGCTCGAGTCCAGCATCGCGGAATCGGGACTGACCCGGGCGTTGACGGCATGGAACCGCACGAGCCGTCCGCGTGCCGGATCACCCTGCACGGTGCGGGCCTGAAAGATCAGCGGTTCCCCCAGGGCGCTGCCGACGCGACCGTGACGCCCGAGCGCGAGCGGCGCAAAACGGGTCGCCGCTCCGGACAATCCCGCGGCGTCGGCCACGGCCACCTCGACGGGTGGCAGTGCCCGCACGCGTATGCGCAGCACGCCGCCACGCGGCAGTGCGCCAGGGGGCAACGTGAACGCCGATCGCCCGGCCGAATCGGTAGTGATTGAGATCGGACCGCTCGCGACAGAGCTCAGCTCGACCGGCTCTCCGCGGATAGGATTGCCGAGTGAATCACTCAGCGTGGCGGTCACCTTTACAGTCCGCTCCGAGGCTGAGACATAGTCGGGGGTGACCAGCAGCCGTGCCGGTTCCGCGGCCTTCACGGCGAACGCCACGGTGGGCCGATTGCGGAACGGTACACCACCATTCCCCACGACTTCGAACCGATAGGCGCTGATTTGACGCATTGGCGGCAGCTGGAACTCGGCCAGGCCGCTGTCATCACTCAGCGCCACGGCATCCAGGGGCATGCCAAGAGCAGTCGTGCCTCGCAACATCAGAGGCACTCGCGCCTGCGGGACACCAGCACGGTGCACGAACACGCGCACAACCGACGGCGAGCCCGCCGTGGCCACGACGTCACCGGTGAGCAGCAGTGGTGTGAGGGGCGCCGGCGTGACCGGTGCCGCGACCCTGGGACTCGCCGCGGCAGCGGCTGGCACGCTCGCGGGACGTGAGCCGGAGCGACGCGTGTCGCACGCAGCCACGCTGGCGATCACTTCGCCGCCCGCCCCGACATTGCGCAGATCCGCCCAATCTCGCTCCGTCGGCCGAAAATCGACGCAACTGCGCCGCACGATCTCCGCCACTTCGGTTTGCGCGAAGAGCGGGTTGGTGAGCAGGCGAATCAGCTCGATTTTTTCGAGTGGCCGAGGTGCCTGCGCGAACCCCGAGCGGCACGGATACAGAGAAGCCGGCACGAGGAGCGCGAACGCGACCAGGCAGCGGCGCATATCAGGGCCGCGGACAGCCGGAGCGTTGGAAGCGCTGTTCGATCGTGCGCACGTCGGCGTAGAGCGCACGGTCGCGCGCTTCCCGCACCGGATCGAACGACGTGAGCGTCTCCTTGCGGGCCAGATTGTAGTCCAGCCACCCGTCCTCGACTTGCTGCAGTCCCCGCGCTAAGCCGCTGCACGGCATTTGGCGAGCATCGAACATGCGCGCGCGGTCCTGAAAGACGTTGAGAGCGAGCGCGAGCGTGTCGGCTCGGCGATCCAGTATCGCGACCGCTGGGGCGGACCCGGCGACATTTGCTGTCGACGTGCTGCCGTTTTGCGATCCCGGAGACGACGCGGCCCCGAACAATGCGAACGCCCCGGTGATGAGGACGGCAGCGACGAGCACCAAGGCGGCATAGCCGGCGGGGCGCAGCAACGGCCGGAGCCAGGTATACTTGGCCGTTCCGCGCGGCGCTTCCTCATCACCATCGGCATCAGGAACGAGAACGGGATGAATGGCGCGGTCGGGCGCGGCTGCATGCAATGCGCGCGGCGGCAGCGAAGCGGCGCTCGCGCGGACGACGGGCTCGGATGGCCGGTAATTGCGCCAGCCGAGAATAGAAGGTTTGGGCTCGTCCGTAGCGACCACGTGATCGCCGAGCCATTCGTAGAACGGCAGCGACGCGAGCGGCCACCCCGGACTCATTGAGTGCCGGAAGATGGCGCCTGCGTCGCCGGCGCCCGCGACGACGGCGATGATGCACGGCCGGCCTTCGAACAACGCGGTTTGTGCTTCGACGTCAGCAGGGGTCAGGACGGCATCCCTGAACGGCCCACCCCGATACCAGCCAAGTATTTCGACGCCGGCCGCCGCGGATCGAATCCCTTCGGCCAGGACTTCGATCGGTTCGTCGTCGGCCGCTGGTGACGGGAGAGGCAGGGCGCCATCGATCATCACGAACTGCGTGCCCGAGCCGCTGCACGTATACTGACGGCCGGCGAGAAGCCCCATGCCAAGGCCGTTGGGCAGGCTCGCCAGGCGATCATGTATCTTACGCAGCGTGTGTTGCGCGATGAACATCGGCGGGCCCGGACGATGCACGGCTCCCACGGCGGGTGTCCAAAGTATGGAACTGGCGAGCGGCATGACGCGCGAGTGGCGTACGTCCAGCGCGCGGCCCGCGGGCGGCATGACGGCCAATTCCTGCGGGGCGACGGGGGTCATTCCCCCATTCCCCCCGGTGCCCGGAATCGATTCTGACACGGTGTCCCCCTCCCCCTCCCCTTCCACGGAGCACGCGGGTGCAAGCATCGTACCGACCGGCGGTCCGTCCCAAACGCTGAGTTTTCAGCAACTTGTCAGAAACCGCAGGGGGAACTGTAAGCTGGCTGAAACACTTCGCGCATCACGTATGTTCGACGGCATGGGGTTGGTATGCGTATAGAAGTCGTGCCTTTCCGAACCTCCATGCTCGCGATTGTCGCCTTCGCGGCGGCGACCGCGTGCGGCTCACGTCAGGGCGCGACTCTTCCTAAGGTCCCCGTCAGCGTGGCCCGGGTCGAGCGCCGGGCCGTCCCCTATGAGCTCAACGCCACCGGCACCGTCGAGCCGATCCGCTCGGTCGATGTGCTGCCCCAGGTGAACGGCACGATCCTGCGCGTGCATTTCGCCGAAGGCGATGAAGTCGCCGCCGGCCAGGTGCTGTTCGAGATCGATCCCCGTCCCTACCGGGCCGCATTACAACAAGCCGAAGGCGCGCTGCTCCGGGATCTCACGCAGGCACAGAGCGCGGCGCGCGAAGCCGCGCGCTATCGCGTCCTCGCCCAGACCAACACCGTGACGCAGGAGGACTACGAACAGAAGCAATCGACGGCCGACGCGGCGGGAGCCGCGGTCCGCTCCGACTCGGCGGCGACGGCGATCGCCCGGCTCAACCTCGAGTACGCGACGGTGCGCGCGCCGATTGGCGGCCGCACCGGGCGGCTGCTGCTGCACGAAGGCAATCTCGTGCGCGCCGGCAGCGACCAACTCGTGTCGATTGTGCAGCTGCGTCCGATTCTCGTGCGGTTTCCCGTGCCGGCCACGAATCTTCCCGCGCTGCGCCAGCGCGCGCGGCAGGAGCTGGCCGCAATCGCCCTGCCCGCACGCGATTCGGCGTCGGCTGTGGAGGGCGTGCTGTCGTTCGTCGACAATCAGGTCGATACGACGACCGGCAGCGTACTGCTCAAGGCACGTTTCCCCAATCGCGACGGCGCGCTGTGGCCGGGTGAGTATGTCACGATCACCCTGGTGCTCGGCGTCCAGAACGATGCGGTGGTCGTGCCGAGTCAGGCCGTCATGCAGGGCCAGCAAGGCACGTACGTCTTCGTCGTGAACAACGACGGCACGGCCGCGACGCAGCCAATCACGGTGGAGCGCACGCTCGACAGCATGAGCGTCGTCGCCGGTGTCCCGGCCGGAGCGCTCGTCGTGACTGACGGGCAGTTGAAACTGACGCCGAACGCCAAGGTAGACATCCGGGGCGGGCCGACGACCGAGAGCGCCGGCGGAGGCATGGGGGGAGCGCCGGTACCGTGAGCATCTCGGGCCTGTTCATTCGCCGCCCCGTCGCGACGACGCTCGTGATGTTTGGAATTCTGATGTTCGGGCTGATGGCCTACCGGCTGCTGCCCGTGAGCGACCTCCCCAACGTCGACTTCCCCACCATCACCGTCTCAGCGGGTTTGCCGGGCGCGAGCCCACAAACGATGGCCGCGGCGGTCGCGACGCCGCTCGAGAAACAGTTTTCGACGATCGCCGGGATCGACGCGATGACGTCGACGAGCACCATGGGCAGCAGCAACATCACGCTCCAGTTTTCGCTGTCGCGGGAGATCGATGGGGCCGCGCAGGACGTGCAGGCCGCGATCTCCAAAACGCTGCGACAGCTCCCGCCCGGCATTCAGCCGCCCTCGTACAACAAGTCGAACCCGGCGGATTCGCCGATCCTCTATCTCGCGCTGACGTCCGCGACGATGCCGCTGTCGGCGCTCGACGAGTACGCCGAAACGTTTCTCGCGCAGCGGCTGTCCACCGTGGACGGGGTCGCGCAGGTGCAGGTGTTCGGGTCGGCGAAGTACGCGGTGCGCATCCAGGTAGATCCGAAGGCACTGCAGGCGCGCGGCATCGGGTTGGATGAAGTGACGGCGGCGGTGTCGGCCGGCAATCCGAATCTGCCGACCGGGACGCTGTGGGGCCCCCAGCGCGCGTACACCGTGCTCGCGGACGGCTCGATCTCGAGCGGCCCGGAATTCCGGCAGCTCGCCGTGACGTACCAGAACGGCGCGCCCGTGCGCCTGCAGGACGTCGCCCGCGTGCTCGATGACGTACAGGACTCGCGCAACGCGAGCTGGTACGACGGCAAGCGCGCGATCGTGCTGGCGATCCAGCGCCAGCCCGGCACCAACACGGTACAGGTCGCCGACGCCGTCAAGGCGACGGTGGCCTCGCTCTCCGCGCAGCTCCCCGCGTCGGTCCAAGTGAACACGCTCTATGACCGCTCGGTGTCGATCCACCAGTCGGTCAACGACGTGCAAGTGACGCTGCTCGTCACGCTGTGCCTCGTGGTGATGGTGATCTTCCTGTTCCTGAAGAACCTCTCGGCGACCGTCATTCCGAGTCTGGCGCTCCCCTTCTCCATCATCGGCACGTTCACGGTGATGTACCTGATGGGCTACAGTCTCGACAATCTGTCGCTGATGGCGCTCACGCTGTCCGTCGGATTCGTCGTCGATGACGCGATCGTGATGTTGGAGAACATCGTCCGGCATATGGAAAAAGGAAAACGGGCGATGGAGGCCGCGCTCGACGGCGCGCGCGAAATCGGTTTCACGATTCTGTCGATGACGCTGTCGTTGACCGCGGTGTTCATTCCCGTGCTGCTCATGGGCGGCATCCTGGGCCGCCTGTTCCACGAATTTGCCGTGACGATCGGCGTGGCGATTCTCGTCTCCGGCTTCGTCTCCCTCACGCTCACGCCGATGCTGTGCAGCCGGTTCCTCCGGCCACCCAAAGAAGCGAAACACGGCCGCTTCTACGAGGCGACGGAGCGTGTGTACCAGCGCAGCCTGGCGCTCTACGAGCGGACGCTCGGCTGGGTCATGGATCACCGGCCGGCGACGATGCTGTTCTCGCTCGGTATTCTGGTGGCGACCGGGCTCCTCTATCCGTTCGTGCCGAAAGGGTTCATCCCGACGGAAGACCAGGGACAGATTCAGGGCACCACCGAGACGCTCGAGGGCACCTCGTTCGAGAACATGCGCGACCATCAGCTCGCCGTCGCGGACATCGTGCAGCGCGACCCGAACATCGCGCACTACATGTCGACGGTCGGTGGCGGCACCATGAACCAGGGCCGCCTGAGCATTCGTCTGAAACCGCGTGGTGAGCGTCTCCGGGCCGACCAGGTGGTTCGCGAGCTGAACGCCAAACTCAATTCGGTGACCGGGATCCGAACCTACCTGTCGCTGCCACAATCGATCCGCATCGGCGGCCGCCCGACCAAGACCCTCTACCAATTCACCCTGCAGAGCGCCGACATCGACGCGCTGTACGAGAACGCCGCCAAGCTGGAGCGCGTCCTGCGCGGCATTTCCACCCTGCAGGATGTCACGACCTGCGCTCGCAAAGCGGTAAGCTGATTCCGCTCACGTCGGTCGCCTCGGCGTCCAACGATGTCGGGCCGTTGAGCGTGAACCACAGCGGGCAGCTCCCCTCGGTGACGCTGTCGTTCAACCTGCCGCCGGGAGTGTCGCTGGGCACGGCCGTCAACGACGTCCAGAAGGCAGCGCGCCAGACGCTGCCCTCGACCATCAGCACGGGTTTCTCCGGCACGGCGCAAGCGTTCCAGTCGAGCCAGCAGGGGCTCTTCTTCCTGCTGCTCCTGGCGATCGTCGTGATCTACATCGTGCTGGGGATTCTCTACGAGAGCTTCATTCACCCGCTGACGATCTTGTCCGGTCTGCCGTTCGCGGGATTCGGCGCCTTGCTGACGCTGTTCATCTTCCGCACCGAGCTGAGCATCTACGCGTTCGTCGGCATCATCATGCTCGTGGGACTCGTGAAGAAGAACGCGATCATGATGATCGATTTCGCGCTCGAGGCGGAGCGCGGTGAGGGCAAATCGCCGCGCGAGGCGATCGTCGAAGCGTGCAGCGTGCGGTTCCGGCCCATCATGATGACGACGATGGCGGCCTTGACGGGAACGCTGCCGATCGCGATTGGTTTGGGCGCCGGCGGTGAGTCGCGGCGGCCGCTGGGTCTCGCCGTCGTGGGCGGCCTGGCCTTCTCGCAGCTGATCACGTTGTACGTGACACCCGTCGTCTACACCTACCTCGACGCGCTGCAGCATCGCTTTGGGCGGCGCGCGCGCACATCCGTCACCGAGCCACCGCCCGTCGCAGCCGACTGAGCCGGAAAGAGGAACCCCCTCTCCACAGAGTGGCGGGGGGGCCCAGGGGTGAAGCTCGGGGAACGGCCAGGAGAGGTCAGCGAATCCCGATCGACACCCCGATTTGAAAGACCCGCAGCTCGACCGGCGTCTCGACGCGCTGCGCCGAGAAGGTGCCGTCGGAGTTCTGCGTGAGACCGCCTGCCGGTACGTACATCACACGGTCGTGACGCACCCCGCGCACGCCGAGGTCGATTGCCACTGACGACCGCCGGCTGGCGACCTGTATGAGCACGCCGGTCCCGGCTGATGTCGTGGTGGTGAAGTCACCATCGAGATAGAAGTCGTTGGAAGCGTAGCATCCGCAGCCGCCGCTGTAGCTGGCGTTGCTCCAGAACAGGGAGCCACCTGCGGTCGCAAAGCCGTACAAGCGAATCGGGCCCTGGCCCAGCGTGATCTGCGGGCCGATCGCCAGCGAACCGATCTGCGACGTACTGGAGACGCCGTAGCCCTGATACCGAGAGTCATAGACCATCCAGCTCCCGTCAATTCGCAGGCCCAGCGTCGGACCCCCGACGACCGCGAACCCGCTCAGCCCCGGCGCTACGCTTCCAGTGCGCCGGAACGCACCGAGCGGTTGCGCCACAACAACGTTGACGCCGAAGCTGCCGCGGTCGCGGACTTCTCGCAGGGCGGACCGCTGGCCGACGAGAGGAGTCGTCCCAAGCGCGAGGCCGAGCACTGCCATGCCGATCCGCCGCATATCGCCGTCCTGTGAGAGTGGAAGAGCTACGCCGTAGCGGGAAGGCAATGCGCATGCCAAGCTTCCCGCGCATGGGCGGCGGCAATGTCTGACCTCAAAAGGGGACATTCAGGGTAGGCTATGGACCAGATCAGCTACGACGACTTTGCCCGCATCGACATTCGCGTCGGGCGAATCGTACAGGCAGAGGATTTTCCGCAGGCGCGCAAACCCGCCTACAAGCTGCGGATCGATTTTGGAGCGGCGATCGGCGTGAAGAACTCGAGCGCGCAGATCACCAAGTACTACGAGCCCAAAGACCTCGTGGGAAAGCAGGTGCTCGGCGTCGTCAACTTTCCGCCGCGCCAGATCGCCACATTTTTTTCGGAGGTGCTGACGCTCGGCGTCATCCTCGGCGAGGGGGACATTTGCCTGGTCCAGCCTGACCGCGAGGTTCCCCTCGGCACGCCGCTGCGGTAGCTCGGTCTAGTACTTCCGGTGCCACTGCGGGAACCAGTGTCCTACGCGGTCGCCGAGGAGAAACCCGCCAACGGCGCCGATCACTCCTTCGCCAAAGATCACGCCTGTGCACTTGTTGCGCTCGCAGGTCCCCGAATGCGCGGCGATGAGCAGTCCTGCTAAGGAGCCTGCGAGGAGCCCGATGGACGACCCCGTCCGCGCGGCGGTTCCCCGCTCCCAGACGCCTTCGAGCGATTGCAGCGGGATTGGGGCATCGCCCGGATATCCCGAAACGACGTCCAGGGTTGCGCCGCGCGCCCCGGCGCGCACGACGTAAGCACCCAGATCACCGCGGTCGCCGAATGTCAGCCGCAACAGCTTGTCCCTCGAGGCGCGCATCAGCGCCAGCGCGCGCGGGTCGAACGCCGTCGAGTCGTCGGGCACGGTCAACACGGCGATAGTCCCAGTCGGCGCCGCGGTCCCCGTGCCGTCGCGCGGCAACAAGCGCTGCCAGTGCGAGCGCGTGGATCCGAGCAGCGAGCCGGTGAGTCCACCAAGGATCATGCCCCCCGCGAACGACGTCACGGCTCCCTGCGTGCACGGTCTGCTGTATCCATCGACCGGGCAGACCGACGCGGCACTCACCCCGAGACCCAGACCAGCGGCCGCCCCAAGCAGTGCGCCGATCGCCATTCCGCGCCGCGTGCTGTAGACGCGCACCCACATGCTATCGACGGTCCCAAGATACAGGCGACTGTCATCATCGCCGAAGGCGACCGAGGGGCCGAGGGTGAATGCGACGGGCGTCGATTGGATCAGCGGGCCGCCGGTGCGCGAGCCGTCCTTGAGGCGCACGCGCAGAAACTGGCCGGGCACGACATGCGCGACGGCCGTCTGTTGATCGGCTAAGGCGAACGTCGTTCCCAGTTGCTGTGCGGCAGCGGGAAAACCCAACAGCGTGAGGACGGCAGTGAGCAGCAGCTTAGCGGATTGCGGCCTGGGTACGAGAGCCATAGCGGGCATCGACATACTCCTCGAGAATCCGTAAGAAGTCGGCGACGATGGTATCACCCTTGAGCGTGACCTTCAGCGTACCATCTACATACACCGGCGCTTTTGGTTCCTCCGCCGTCCCCGGCAACGAGATGCCAATGTCCGCGTGCTTCGATTCCCCTGGCCCGTTGACGACGCAGCCCATGACCGCCACCCGAAGATCTTCCGAGCCAGCGTAGCGCGCCTGCCAGACGGGCCGCTGGTCGCGCAGATAGGTCTGAATCTGCTCGGCCATTTCCTGAAAGAACGTCGAGGTCGTTCGTCCACAGCCGGGGCATGCCGTGACCTGGGGCGTGAAGCTCCTGATGCCCAGCGATTGCAGCACCTGCTGCGCGACCTGCACTTCTTCCGTCCGATCGCCGCCCGGCCGCGGCGTAAGCGACACCCGAATCGTATCGCCGATCCCTTCCTGCAGCAGGATCGACAGGCCGGCGGTGCTCGCCACGACACCCTTCGTCCCCATCCCCGCCTCGGTGAGGCCGAGATGCAGCGGATAGTCGGAACGAGCGGCCAGCATGCGGTACACGGCGACGAGATCCTGCACGCCCGAGACCTTCGCCGAGAGAATGATGCGGTCGAGCGGCAAGCCGCATTCTTCGGCCAGCTCCGCCGAGCGCATCGCACTCTCGACCATCGCGTCCATCGTCACGTCGCGGGCGTCGCGCGGCTCGGCGAGTCTCGCATTCTCATCCATCATCCCGGTGAGCAGCTGCTGATCGAGGCTCCCCCAGTTCACCCCGATGCGCACCGGTTTACCGTTATCGATCGCCACCTGGATGATCGTCCGGAAGTTGTCGTCGCGGCGTTTGGTGCCGACGTTGCCCGGATTGATCCGGTACTTGGCCAGCGCGCGGGCGCAGTCGGGATACTTGGTGAGCAGCAGATGGCCGTTGTAATGGAAGTCGCCGATGACGGGGACGCAAGGCACGCACCTGTGCGGCGGTCGCGACGACATCGGCGGTGTCGGTATTGGTCATCGACTGGACGACGATCGGATGGGCGCTGCCCACCGGCACGCCGCCCACGCTGACCGTGACCGTGGAGCGTCGGGTACTCACGGGGACGAAATATAGCGCCGCGTGGCGCGGCGCCGGAAATTACAGGATGTTGTCCTGCAGAACGATACGCAGGTGGATGTCGGTGAACCGGAGCTGGCCCGACATCGGGGCGGTCGTGGTCGTGAGTCTGGCGCGAATGCCGACCCACAGAGAATCACTGTTGAATATCGGATTAGACAATGGCAGTGAGCTTTTACCGAGTGGAACCGTCTGGACACCTGAGACCGGCCCGCTGGAATCGGCCAGGAACGGCGTTCCGGTGAACAGCCCGCCCTGCGTCTGTGCGAAGAACACTTCGAGGATGACGCTTCCGGCCCCCGTCGCATTCTCGAGCGATGAAGCGACCGTCGCGGTGACGGAATCGACGCTCGAGTTTCCGAATCCCGGAGGCATCGAGAACCGCCGCGATATCGTTGAATCGAACGTTCCGGTGCCGAGGATCGCATATGCCTTCGTCGAGTCACTGGCCGACAAAAAGCTCAGCACGTTCACGTTGAGGATGACGTTGCCTTTACCGCAGGCCGCGACGAACACGAGGAGAGCGGCAGTCAGAGCTTTCATCGGTCGCCCCTTAATAAATCGAAATCGACGTGGCCAGCGTGATGGCGCGCTGCGTCGACAGTGAATTGCTGTGGGTCCAGAATCCGACGTCCAGACCAATCGAGCCGAACTTGAGACCGCCGCCGAGTCCGAACTGCATCCTGCGGCGCTGGTCGCGCGACACACCGCCGCGTACGGCGAATGGGCCGTAGCGTTGCTCGGCACCGACATGGATGATCGTCCCGCGGCCGGAATTGACGACGTCACCGCCAACCGTGGTGCCCGTCCCCATGTGGAGCGCGGCGTTGGCGATGTAGGTAATCGGCAACTTGGTCTTGGTCTCGATGTGATTCGCGGTCACCACGTCCGTGATCGAGTCTCCCGCATTATCGTAGGCGAAGTGCTGGACTTTCGTGTCGGACCAGGTGAGCTCGGCACCGATGTCGTTGACACCGGCACCGACCTCGAACGGTCCGGAGATCCACACGACGCCGACGTCGCCCCCGAGCCCGTGCCCGTTTGGTTTGTTGGAGGTAAACACGTCGCCATTGAGTAGCGGTGCCGGCGTGCTGGTGAACACGTCAGGGGTTCCCGTCGTGAAGCCCGCGGGCCCTACCCCACGTCCATAGGTGGCGCCAAGGTAATAATGCAGCGCGCCGCCCAGATAAAACCCATCGTCGGTTTCGTCCCCGCCGGCACCGCGCAGCAGCCGGCCCGCAAAACTCACCGTCGGCGCAAGACCGGCTTG
>WNFX01005718.1_pt1 | contig 11953 bp, 12 predicted proteins | sample 5400111 | NCBI WGS metagenome assembly WNFX01 (sample SAMN13153363, study PRJNA577476) | soil metagenome | isolation source: 40 cm soil or saprolite under grassland replicate 1 | place: USA:California | collected 2016-06-15
CACCGCCAATGACAGAAACGTGGAGTGGATTCATCTTCGCTGATCCAGTGGCAGCAGCCACTCCCAATGCCGTCGCCACGATAAGTCCAAGTACCGCCGACGCGACTGAAAGCTTCATGATCCCGCCCTCCGTGCCGTGGGACTCCTCGCAAGTGGAAGCGCCACCATCTGCACGATGCTCTTATTTGGCGAGTCCGTCTGTGATGGCCATCACTGATTGGTCGAATCGCCATGGCCTCGACTCGCGGGCGAAAAGCCCCCATTTATCGGCCATGTTGTTGCGCGAGTGATCGAAGACAGCCGGCGCCTGCGCGTGTTGTAGGACGAGTCCGGTTGAGGGCCGGGGGCGGACCTTAGATTACAAACAGCTTTTTGTGATGTGGATCACAGCGTGTCCGGCGACCGCGGCATTAGAAAAGGAGCCTTGCGGCTAATGCAACGTTATCGAGTTTCAGGACGCAGGGAGGGCATGATCATGACCAGCCGCCGCCGTTCTACCGGTACTCGTTCGGTGCCTGCCCAGACCCCCGAGCAACTCCTTGAGCTGGCCCAGGAGCATATCCGTCCGCTGATCGGGGTGATCGACCGGCTCAACGAAGCCGACGCGGAAGACGAGCTGAGGGTTATCAGCAAACAACTCACGCGGCTGTGCTTCAGGGTGCAGCCGCTCCCCAGCGATAAGTAGCCCCAAGAGCCGCTCGGCACGCCGCGGAACAGGCAGAGCCGTGCCCCCGTGTAAGGTCCTTGTAAGCCAGCATGTGTAGGTCGCGAGCGTCGGTTTAGGTCAACCGACGACCATCCCAGCGAGTGATGCCCCGGCACCTCTGTCGCTCGGCACGCCACCCGGCGGCTCTCACTTTAATGGGCGTGCCTGAGGCATCACGGCCTGGTGTAAGGCGCGGGGACCACGTCAAACTTCCGCTTTGTGCCACAAGGCGGACTCATGCACTGCAACAAACGGCGCGCATGGGTAGCGGCTATCCCCGCGACGCGAGCGTCGCAGGGCGCCCCTCGCGGGGACGAGCGGAAGAGAGTGTCTTGAGATATTACCGAGCAAACTGAGACATGAGCGACGCGTTCGCGGGTCAGATGGCGCCGCGCGACTCGACCGGCCGCATTTCATTTCCGCGCCAGACGAAGCCGCGACCGAGCCAGCCGCCGATCCAGAGCAGGGGCAAGAGGATGTCGCGCAGGATCCATGCCGCGGGCGATCGAAGGCTCAGATGCCATCCGGCTGCGCGCGCCAGCGCGGCTTCGGCGCCATACCACGCCGCCGCGACCGCAAGAAACTGCCCAACGGCAGCCCTAGCGCGGCAACGGCATACGCCGCCGCGGCGACCGGAGCGAGACTGCCGGCCAAAATCTCTAGCGCATAATACGGCCTGAACGAGGCCTGTCGCAGCTGCGCCCAGCGCAGTTGACGCGCCCATACTTCGCCGGCGGAGCGGTAGCCGAGGGGCTGCTCGAACGGCGCGTCGACCAGGCGAACGCGTAGCCCCAAGTCGCGCACGACCTTGGTCGTGGCCGCATCCTCCGCGGGCTCGGCCGCGAGCAATCGAATGCCGCCGGCCCGCTCGATCTGGCTGCGCCGATAGAGCATCGACTTGCCCTGGGCAAAGCCCAAGCCGATCGCGGCCGCCGCATATTGCCATCGCAGCTGATACGTATTGAGGAACGCGCATTCGAGCTCCGCCCAGAATCCCTGCGGACGGCAGCCGGCGGGCGGCGAGCTGACGACGCCCGTGTCCGCGCGCCAAGCCGCGCGCAGGCGCTCGATGTAGTCGCGCGGCATCAAGACGTTGCTGTCCGCCATCACGATCCAGTCGTACGCGGCCGCACGCCAGCCCTTGCAGACGTTGTTGAGCTTCGGGTTATCGCTGATCGTCTCGTTGCCGGTGAGCAGCCGCGCGGGAACATGCGGATGCGCCGCGATCAGCCGCCGCACGAGCGGCACGGCGGCGTCGTTGGCGCTCGCCGCGCAGAAGAGGATCTCATAGCGGGGATAGTCGAGGTGGAACGCTGAACGCAGCGTCTCTTCGATATAATTTTCCGTGCCGCAGACCGGCCGCACGAGACTGACGCCAGCGATGTCGGACGGCGCGCCCGCGCAATGCCCCGATCGCTTTGTGCGCAATCCGCTTCGCCGCAGAAAACGCGTCAATCCGACTAAACCGAGAGCCGTCTCTGATTTGGCGGGACGGGATGCCGACCTGCGCTTCCGGCACCGGCCCGTCGCGATCGCGATGCTGCCGATGTGAGTGGCGGTCGCGACAATGGAATACGTTGCAACCGCCCAAATCGCAATCGTCATGACGGAGCTATGTCACGCAGGTCGTGACAGTCATGTGACGAAGAGCGTCGCGGGCGTCATGGTTGCGCAACACAATGCTGTTAGGCGTTCCGGCGTGGTGATTCGCAACAGGATTGCAATATCGTGACCGCGGGACGCGCACGGTCGTTTCGCACGTTGTTCATCTCCGACGTGCATCTCGGAACCAAAGGCTGCCAGGCCGATCGGTTGCTCGACTTCCTCCGCCACCACGACGCCGACACGATCTATCTCGTCGGCGACATCGTCGACGGATGGCAGCTCCGCTCGAGTTGGTACTGGCCGCAGGCGCACAACGATGTGGTGCAGAAGCTCTTGCGCCAGGCGCGCAAGGGCGTGCGCATCGTCTACGTTCCCGGCAATCACGACGAGTTTCTGCGCGACTATTATGGCGTGCATTTCGGCGGCGTCGAGGTCGTCGAGCACGCAGTGCACACGGGAGGAGATGGGCGGCGCTATCTCGTCATTCACGGCGACCATTTCGATCTCGTGGTCACGCAGGCGCGCTGGCTCGCGCAACTCGGCAGCAGGGCCTACGACGTCGCCATCGCCGTCAATCGCCTGTTCAATGCGCTGCGCCGGCGGTTCGGCTTTCCCTACTGGTCGCTGTCGCAATGGGCGAAGCTGAAGGTCAAGAACGCCGTGAACTATATCAGCGAATTCGAGCGCACGCTCGCCGACGAAGCGCGCCGCCATGCGGTTGACGGGGTGATTTGCGGCCATATCCATCACGCCGCGATTCACGACGATTTCGGCGTTCGCTACGTGAATTGCGGCGATTGGGTCGAGAGCTGCAGCGTCATCGTCGAGCATTTCGACGGCCGGCTCGAAGTCATGAGTTGGACCGACGAGATGCGCCGGGCCCGGCCGAGTGCGAGCGCGGTGGTACGAGGGGAGGGGCGCGGCGCCGAAATTGCCGCGTGAGTGCCCCTTGCCGGGCGGGGCGCCGCGGCGCTACCGTTCGCAGATGCAACCTTCGCCCGATCGCGCCCTGCCGACCGCCGCCGACGTCGATGCCGCGGCACGGCGGCTTGCGGGCGTTGCCCTGCACACGCCGCTGGTGACGTCGCCGGTGCTCGATGCGCTCACCGGCGCGCGCGTGTTCCTCAAGGCCGAGACCCTGCAGCGCACGGGCTCGTTCAAGTTCCGCGGCGCCTACAACAAGCTCTCCTCCATCCCGCAGGCGGAACGCGCGGGCGGCGTGGTGGCGTTTTCCTCGGGCAATCACGCGCAGGGGGTTGCGGCGGCGGCGCGGCTTCTCGGCATGCCGGCGGTCATTGTCATGCCGGCGGATGCGCCGCGCCCGAAGCGCGAGCGCACCGCGGCGCTGGGCGCCGAGGTCGTGCTCTACGACCGCGCACGGGAAGACCGCCAGGCCATCGCACAGGAGATCGCGCAGAAGCGCCACGCCGCGCTGGTGCCGCCCTATGACGATGCGCTGATCATCGCGGGACAGGGCACGGCCGGCCGCGAGATCGTCGAGGATCTCGCGGCGCAGAGCCTCTCGCCCGAGATCATCGCGGTGACGGCGTCGGGCGGCGGGTTGACCGCGGGGATCGCGCTCGCGGTGAAGGCGCGAATGCCGCAGGCCCGCCTCTATACCGCGGAGCCCGAGGGCTTCGACGATCATGCCCGTTCGTTCAAAACCGGACGGCGGGAAAAGAATGCCGCGCTCACCGGCACGATCTGCGATGCGCTGATGGCGCAGACGCCCGGCGAGATGACCTTCGCCATCAATCGCGCGCTGGTCGGCGCCGGCGTCGCCGTGAGCGACGAGGAGGTCGCCGCGGCGGTCGCCTTTGCCTTCCGTGAGCTCAAACTGGTGGTGGAGCCGGGGGGCGCGGCCGCGCTCGCCGCGCTGCTATCGGGCAAGATCGACGTGAAGGGAAAGATCGCGGTCGCGGTCCTCTCCGGCGGCAATGTCGATCCGGACCTGTTCTATCGGCTGGTGGCCTAGTCGGACGAAGCGGCAGAGGACGCAGGGCCGTAGGCCTTGACTTAAGCCAGGTGTCCCGGATGCGGTGCAGCGCGAACGAAGTGGAGCGGTGCACCGCTGATCCGGGACCGCCACAGACTGTGACGGTCCCGGGGCTGCAGCGCACCACCATAGCCCGCGAAGACGGGCGTAAACGCCCTTGAGGTGCTGCGCCGCGCCCGGGACACGCCCCTAAGCCACGCGAAGATGCGTAACATCGATTTGTGATTCCGCGCGCTCGTCCGTTGCCCTTGCATCCCTCCTTTGCGTGGCGGCTCGCAGTCTTCTACGCCGCGCTCTTCGTCGCGCTTGGGGTGCAATTGCCGTTCCTGCCGCTCTGGCTCGCGGCCAAGGGCCTCGATGCCGGTGCGATCGGCATCGCGCTGGCGGTCCCCATGATCGTGCGCGTCGTCGCGATCCCGCTCGCAACGCGCGGCGCCGACCGGCACGACGCGCTGCGCACGGCGATCGTGATCGCGGCGGCGATGGCGGTGCTGGGCTATGGTCTCGTTGGGATGGCGCAAGGCGCCGCCGTCATCACAATGGCGCTGGCGCTAGCGTCCGTCTTTTACACGCCGATCATGCCGCTGGCGGATGCCTATGCGCTGCGGGGGCTCGGCCGTCTCGGGCGGGCCTACGGCCCGGTGCGGCTTTGGGGGTCTGCCGCCTTCATCGTCGGCAGCTTGGGCGCAGGCCTCCTCCTCGATCTCATCGCCGCGCGTGAGCTCATTTGGCTCATCGTGGCGGCGCTGACGATCACCGCGGCGGCGGCATACGCGCTCGCACCGCTCCCCCCGCACGAGGGAAATCCATCCGCAACCCACCTATCGTCCGCGCGGGGCCTGTTGCGCGATCCCGCCTTTCTGGCGGCGGCGGCCGCGGCGAGCCTCATTCAGGCGAGCCACGCGGTCTATTATGGCTTCTCTGCGCTCGACTGGCGGGCCGCGGGCCTCGACGGCGGCGCGATCGGAGCGCTTTGGGCGCTCGCAGTCGTGGCCGAAATCGCGCTGTTTGCGATCTCGCCGCGCCTGCCGCTCGCCCCCACCACGCTGCTCATGCTCGGAGCTGCGGGCGCGGTCGTTCGCTGGAGCGCAATGGCGTTCGATCCGCCGACGGCGCTGCTGCCGCCGCTGCAATGCCTGCATGCACTGTCGTTCGGTGCCACCCATCTCGGCGCGCTCGGCTTCATGGCGCGCGCGGCGCCGGCCGAACTCGGCGCGACCGCGCAGGGCTATCTCGCCGTCGCGCTCGGCCTGGTCATGGCTGCCGCCATGGGAATTTCGGGCCTGCTCTATGCGCGCTGGGGCGGTCTTGCCTATGGCGCCATGGCGCTCGCGGCCGCTGCCGGCGGCGTCTTCGCACTGGCCGCCCATCGGCTCACGGACGGGACGCAACGCCAAAGCCCAAAGGCAGGAGAGGGTATCAGTCGCAGGTGTGATACATCGCGGTGAGTTCGCGGCCGCTGAGATACATCATGCGCGGGGAGAGCCCGCCGCGCCGCGCGATCCAGCTGCGCACGTGCTCGGGATAGATGTCCATCAACAGCTGCGTGGCCTCGCGGCTCGTCACCTGCTGGCCATTGCTGCCGGGATGCCATGCCGCATGGAAGCCCAGCCGCGCGCGCGGCGTGACGCAGATGCGGTTGCGCGGGATCACGCCGAGCAACATGGTGCACGCCGACAGGCAGGGCCCGTCGATAATGACCCGCTCGCCCGAGCCCCGCAACGCCACCAGATTTTCAAGGTAGGGTCCGATTTGACCCCCGGGATCCGCTTTGATCCGTACCGCCGCATGCGCAGTTGAAACCGTCAGCGCCGCCGCGACGGCGCCGGCCAGAACAGCAATTTTCATGCTTGCCCTCTCCGTGCTCCCGGCGCCTGCCCGGCAGAGGTGGCGCCGCCCTCGTGCAATCTTTGAAAATCAAATGTGGGATAAATGTGAACAGCCGTGCCGATCGGATGGAACCTGCCTGACTTAGTTAACCACCGATGGGCAGTCCGGTAGGCGCACACCGCGCCGCCGCGGGTCTCACAGCAGGCAGCGCCTCATTCGACCCTGATGTTGGTCCTCTTCACGATATCCGCCCACTTGCGCGCCTCGGCGGCGAGGAAGGCGCCGAACTCTTGGGGCGTGGTGATGTGCGGCTCGACGCTGAATTTGGCCAGGTTTTGCTTCGTCTCGGCGGAGCGCAAGCCGGCAACGACCGCGCCGTTGAGCTTGTCGACAATGTCCGCCGGCGTGCCGGCGGGTGCCAGGATCCCGGTCCAGAACGACAATACGTAGTCGGGATAGCCGCTTTCGATCATGGTGGGGATATCCGGCAGATCGGCGCTGCGGGTCTTGCCCGTGACGGCAAGCGCTCGCACCTTGCCGTCGCGAATGTGCGGCAGCAGCGACCCGATGCCGTCGATCATCATCTGGATCTGTCCCGCCACCAGATCGGTCATGGCCTGGGCCATGCCGCGGTAAGGAACGAAGACGATGGTGGTTCCGGTGGCAAGCGTGAACAATCCCCACGCAATGTGGGGAGGGGAGGCAACGCCGGCGCCGTTGTGGAGCTTGCCCGGGTTGGCCTTGGCGTAGGCGACGAGTTCCGGCAGCGTCTTGGCCGGCACGTCGGCATTCACGCTCACCACCAATGCGCCGAGCGAGACCGACGCGACCGGCGCGAAGCTCTTGACCGGGTCGTAATCGAGGTTCTTGAACAGCGCCGGCCCGATCGACAGCGAGGTGGTGCTGGCGAACAGCAGCGTGTAGCCGTCGGGATCGGCGTTGGCGACCGCGCGCGTGCCGATGGTGGCGCCGCCGCCCGCGCGATTGTCGATGACCACGCTCTGCCCCAGCCGCGCGGAGATGTCGCTGCCCACCAGGCGCGCAATGGTGTCGGGCGGTCCGCCCGCCGGGAACGGCACGACCAATTTGATGGGGCGGTTCGGATAAGACTGCGCGGCGGCATCGGCGAGGCCGAGGCCAGCGCACGCGGCCGCGATGGCGAAGAGAAGAATTGGCCTCAGATCCATCGGCGACCTCGGGGCGGCGCGTCTCATTCGAGCTTGATGTTGGCTGTCTTCGCGACCTGCGACCATTTCTGCGTTTCGGCCGCGAGAAAAGCCGCGAACGCCTGCGGTGGGCCGGGACGCACCTCGGCGCCGAGCTTGGCGAAGGCCGCCGCCACCTGCGGCGACGCCAAGCTCTCGTTGATCACGGAGTTGAGCTTGGTGACGATGTCTTGCGGAGTGCCGGCCGGCGCCACCACGCCGATATAGGTCAACACCACGTAGTCGGGCACGCCACTCTCCATCAGCACATCGGGGAGGAACGCGTTGCGCGTTTCGCTCGACACCGCCAGTGCGCGCAGCGCTCCCTCGCGCACTAGCGCAAGAACGCCGCCGATGTCCCCGAAAAACATTTGCACCTGCCCGCCCAAGACGCCCGTCACGGCATCGGCGGCGCCCTTATAGGGAACGTGGACGATCGACGCCGGTTCGCAGTTTGAACAATTCGGCCACGAGGTGGGTGGCATTGCCGTGGCCGGCCGATCCGTAATTGAGCTTGCCCGGGTTGGCCTTGGCGTAGACGACGAGCTCGGGCACCGACTTCGCCGCAAATGCGGGGTGGACGACCAGCACCTCATGATTTTGTGAAACCTTCGCGATGGGGACGAAGACTTTGCTCGGGTCGTAGTCGCGATTGTTGCTGACCACAGGCAGCACGACGAGCGTACTGATGTTTCCGCACAACAACGTGTAGCCGTCGGGGTCGGCGCTCGCCACCGCCTTTGCGCCGAGGCTGCCCGCGGCGCCCGCGCGGTTTTCGACCACGACGGGTTGTCCGAGCGTCTGCGGCAGGTGCTGCGTCAGGATGCGGGCCGTGACATCGACCGGCCCTCCCGGCGGGAAGGGCACGATCATCTTGATCGGCCGCGTGGGATACGACGTTGTCTGGCCGGCGGCGCCGACGCCGCAGGCAAGCATGAGAATTGCCGAGCAAACGATGCGTTTGCCGAGCATGGCTTTCTCCAGCGATCCGGCGGCTCTCAATCGGCCTTGATGCCGGTTTCGTTCGCAATCGCCGTCCAGCGCGGTGCTTCGGCGGCGATGAAGGCCGCAAAATCATGCGGCGATCCAATTTTCGCTTCGGCGCCCAAGCGCGCAAAGCCCGCTTGCGCGTCCTTGGATCGAAGGATCTCGTTGATCGCGGCGTTGAGCTTCTCGACGATGGGGGAGGGCGTCCCCGCCGGCGCCAGCAGCCCGGACCAGAACGAGGCGAGGAGCTTGGGATATCCGCTCTCGGCCGTGGTCGGCACGCTCGGCAGCAGCGGCGAGCGCGCCTCGGTCGCCACCGCCAGCGCCCGCAATCGTCCGCCTTGGACGTGGGGCAGAAGAATGGCGGTGGTCTCGAAGATCATCTGCACCTGGCCCGCCAGGAGGTCGGTGACGGACTGCCCCGCGCCGCGATAGGGCACGTGGATGATGTTGATGTCGGCCGTCCGCTTCAACATCTCTCCGAGCATGTGCGGCTGCGTGCCGTACCCGGACGAGCCGAAGGTGATCTTCCCCGGATTGCGCTTCGCATAGGCAACGAGCTCCGGGAGCGAATCCGCCGGAACCGACGGATGAACGACCAGCATCTGCGGAGCGTAGATGACCATGGCGATGGGCGCGAAACTCTTGATCGGGTCGTAGTCGAGGTTCCGGTAGACTGCGGCGGCGGTGACGAGCGGTCCCGGCGAGCTAAACAGCAGCGTGTAGCCGTCCGCCTCCGCGCTCGCGACCGACTTCGCGCCGACCGTGCCGCCCGCCCCGCCCGGACGATTTTCGATGACGAAGGGCTGCCCGAGCGTGGCCGTCAACCGATCCGCAAGGAGGCGGATGATGAATTCCGTGGGCCCGCCCGGCACGAAGGGCACGACGATCTTGACCGGGCGGTTCGGATAGGCTTGCGCCGCTGCGGGCGCGGCCGGCGCGGCGAGGCCCGCCGCGAAGCAAACGGCCAGCAAGATTTTGCGAGCCGAGAAGAAATGCTTGCCGCTCACGGCGCCCCGTCCTCGGTGTGCTCCCCTCCCCACAAGGGGCAGGGGAGCACACTGAGTTTGCGGCTTGCTTCGGTTCATTTCAACGGACGATGCTAGCCCCGCGCCCGCGCGAGCAGAAGGCTGCTCCGTTTCATCCCCACAGCGCCGGCGTCGGCGGGTGAACGCGGCTGCCGTCGTAGCGGAGCCCGTCCGGCCGGTCGCGCGCGAGCAGGAGCGCCCCGTCCAGATCAACGACTCGCGCGCGCTGGGCAACAAGCATCGCCGGCGCCAGCGCCAGCGAGGTCGCGACCATGCAGCCGACCATGAGCTTAAATCCAAGCCGCTCGGCCTCGCGGACCATCACGAGCGCCTCGGTCAACCCGCCGGTCTTGTCGAGCTTGATGTTGACGGCGTCGTATCTGCCGACGAGCGCGGACAGCGAGGCGCGCCCATGCACGCTCTCGTCCGCGCAGATGGGGATCGGCCGCGCGATGCATGCGAGCGCGTGGTCGCGGTCGGCCGGGAGCGGCTGCTCGACCAGCGTGACGCCGGCTTGTGCGCAAGCGGAAAGGTTTGTTGCGATATCGTCCGGCGTCCAGCCTTCATTGGCGTCGACGATGAGCTCGGCCCGGGGCGCGGCGCGTCGCACCGCGGCAATGCGCGCGGGGTCCCCCGGGGCTCCGAGCTTGACCTTGAGCAGCGCGCGCTCGGCGGCTGCGGCGGCGGCTTGCGCCATCGCATCCGGCGTTGAAAGCGAGATCGTATAGGCGGTGGTGACGGGCCTTGGCGCGGCGAGGGCGAGAAGCTCGTGCACCGGCCGTCCGGCGCGCTTGGCCGCCAGATCCCAGAACGCGCAGTCGAGCGCGTTGCGCGCCGCGTCCGCCGCCATGGGGGATTGCAGGCGCTCGCGATCAAGCCCGCGGGCAATGTCCGAGGCCATCGCCTCGATCGCCGCCGCCACGCCCTCGACCGTCTCGCCGTAGCGCGCATAGGGCACGCATTCGCCCCGGCCGCGATGGGTGCCGTCGGAGAGTTCGGCGACTACGACGACGGCTTCGGTCTTGGCGCCGCGGCTGATGGCAAACGAGCCGGCGATCGGCCAGCGCTCCACACGAACGGAAAGCGCGAGGGGATTCATCGGCGTCACATCATGCGATCACTGTCGGTTTGCTCGGTAGTATCTCAAGCTACTCTCTTCCGCTCGTCCCCGCGAAAGCGGGGACCCAGGGCCACGGACTGCGGCCCCTGGATTCCCGCTTTCGCGGGAATGAACGGAGTTTGCCGCGCGGTCGGCAGTGTCTCATTTAAACCGAGACACGACCATCGCGCGACACGATCTGACCCGTGCCGGAACGCGACGCCACATTGCTTTAGCGTCGTCGCCCGCGATAAAAGCAACCGGCCGTCGAGCAGGAGCTGCAATGATGTCGCGCGTCGGCATTTGCACGAAGAGTTCCGCGCCGCGCATGGTCGCTTCTTGGGTGACGGTTGCGCTTTGCATCACGCTAGCGTTTGGCATAACGCGTGGGCGCGCGCAAACGGCCGGCGCCGACAATTCCGCGATTTATTTATACCAGGGCGCCGACCGCGGTGAGCGGCTGATCGCCAAGGCGCGCGAAGAGGGCACGCTCACGTTCTACACCTCGATGGCAACGACGGAATCGGGGCCGCTCGCCCAGGCCTTCGAGAAGAAATACGGCGTCAAGGTCCAGCTCTGGCGCGCGCTCAGCGAGAACGTGTTGCAGCGCGCGCTCACCGAGGCGCGCGGCGGCCGCCGCAGCATGGACGTGGTCGAGACCAACGCGCCCGAGGTCGAGGCGCTCGCGCGCGAACAGGTGGTGGGAGAGTTCAATAGTCCCTCCCTCGCCGATCTGCCGGCATGGGCGATCCCGGCGCATCGGCGCTGGTTCGGCGACCGCGCCAATCTCTGGGTCGTGGGTTACAACACCGGCAAGGTCAAGCGCGAGGAGCTGCCCGCGACGCTCGAGGGCTTCGCCGATCCGCGATGGAAAGGACGCCTCTCGCTCGAGGCGACCGACAGCGACTGGATGTACGGGGTCGTCAGCTTCATGGGCGAGGCGCGCGGCCTTGAGTTCTTCCGCAAGCTCGCGGCGTTGAAGCCGGAGATGCGCAAGGGCCACATCCTGGTGGCGCAGCTCGTGGCCGCCGGCGAATTGCCGCTGTGCCTGACGATCTACAGCGGCAACGCCGACTCGATCAAGGCGAAGGGCGGACCGATCGATTGGGCCGCGGTCGAGCCGCTGGTCGGGCGCCCGCAAGCCATTGCGGTGGCGGCGAACGCGCCGCATCCCCATGCGGCGCTGCTGTTCGCCGACTTCGTGCTCTCGCCCGAGGGGCAGAAGCTCCTCGCCGACATGGGCCGCGTGCCCTCGAGCCGGACGCAGAAGACGCTGCTCGATCGACACAAACACGTCATGGTCGATCCGATCAAATCGCTCGCCGAGGCGCCGAAATGGGAGAGGCTGTGGAACGAGCTGTTCCTGAAGTAGCCGAACGGCGAGAAGCAGCGCCGGCGCGGCATCAGAGTCCCCGCCGTCGTCCCCGCGCATAGCGCGTCGAAGACGCGCGTGAACGCGCTTGTGCTGGGGACCCATATTCCAGAGGCGGTGATTAT
>WNFX01005721.1_pt1 | contig 11951 bp, 11 predicted proteins | sample 5400111 | NCBI WGS metagenome assembly WNFX01 (sample SAMN13153363, study PRJNA577476) | soil metagenome | isolation source: 40 cm soil or saprolite under grassland replicate 1 | place: USA:California | collected 2016-06-15
TCCACACGCCGACGATGTCGCCGCACCTTCCGGTGACGCCGGAGGAGATCGCCGAAGGCGCGATCGGCGCGGCGCAGGCGGGCGCGGCGGTCGTGCACCTGCACGCGCGCGAGCCCGCGGACGGACGGCCGACGCAGGATCCGAAGATGTTCATGCGCTTTTTGCCTGCGATCAAGGCGGCCTCGAACGTCGTCATCAATCTCACGACCGGCGGCGCGCCGACCATGACGGTCGAGGAGCGGCTGCAGCCGGCGCTGCAGTTGAAGCCCGAAGTCGCTTCGCTCAACATGGGCTCGATGAACTTCGGGCTGTACGAGATGCTGGCGCGCCACAAGGAATGGAAGTACGACTGGGAGAAGCCCTACCTCGCCGGCTCGGACGAGCGCATCTTCAGGAACAGCTTCAAGGACATCGCCTACATCCTTCAGTCCTGCAGCGGCAACGACACGCGCTTCGAGATCGAGTGCTACGACATCGGCCACTTATATACAGCGGCACATTTCCTCGACCGCGGGCTGGTGAAGCCGCCGCTCTTCATCCAGTCGGTGTTCGGCATCCGCGGCGGCATCGGCCCGCATCCCGAGGACGTGATGCACATGAGGCGCACCGCGGACCGCCTCTTCGGCGATCAGTATCTGTGGTCGGTGCTGGGCGCCGGGCGCAACCAGATGTTCGTCGCCGCGATGTCGGCGGTCATGGGCGGAAACGTGCGCGTGGGCCTGGAAGACAGCCTGTGGCTCGGCCGCGGCACGCTCGCCAAGACCAACGCGGAGCAGGTCACGAAGATCCGCCGCATCCTGGAGGAGCTCGGATTGCAGATCGCGACCCCCGACGAGGCGCGCGAAATGCTCAAGCTCAAAGGCGGACGAAACGTCGCATTCTAGAGGTGAAAGGTCGATGAAGAGCTACAGGATCGCCGTCATCGCCGGCGACGGCATCGGAAAGGAAGTCGTCCCGGAGGGCGTGCGCGTGCTCGAAGCCGCAGGCAGGAAATTCGGCATCGGATTCAAATGGGACGAATTTCCCTGGAGCTGCGAGTACCGCGTGAAGCACGGGCGCATGATGCCCGAGGACGGACTTCAAACCATCCGGAACCACGACGCGGTGTTCTTCGGGGCGTGCGGATTTCCGGGCGTGCCGGACCACGTGTCGCTGTGGGAATTACTGATACCGATGCGACGCGGCTTCGATCTCTACGTGAACCTTCGCCCGGTGCGCCTGATGCCGGGGATCCAGTCGCCGCTCGCCGGGCGCAAGCAGGGCGACATCGATTTCTGGGTGGTGCGCGAGAACACCGAAGGCGAATACTCGTCGATCGGCGGGCGCATCTTCGAAGGCACGGAGCGGGAGACCGTGGTGCAGCAGAGCACCTTCACCCGGGCGGGCACGGACCGCATACTCAGGTACGCGTTCGACCTCGCGAAGAGCCGCCCGAAGAAGCACCTCACCTCGGCGACCAAGTCGAACGGGATCTCGATCACCATGCCCTACTGGGACGAGCGCGTCCGCGCCATGGCGGCGCGCTACCCCGAGGTGAAGACCGACCAGTACCACATCGACATCCTCACCGCGCATTTCGTGCAGCATCCGGACTGGTTCGACGTCGTGGTCGGGTCGAACCTCTTCGGCGACATCCTCTCCGACCTCGGCCCCGCATGCACCGGCACCATCGGCATCGCGCCCTCGGGCAACATCAACCCGGAACGCAAATTCCCCTCGGTGTTCGAACCGGTGCACGGCTCGGCGCCGGACATCGCCGGCAAGAACATCGCGAACCCGATCGGTCAGATCTGGTCGGGCGCGATGATGCTCGAGCACCTGGGCGAGAAGGACGCGGGCGAGGCCATCGTGCGCGCGACCGAGCGCGTGCTCACCGAAGGTCCGCGCACGCGCGACATCGGAGGCAAGGCAACGACCGCGGACGTCGGCAAGGCGATCGCCGCCGCGTTGTGAATCTCCGGAGATTCCCTCAGGGCCGGTTCCGGCCGGCGGTGCGCTCGCGGTAGATGTCGCGGCCGTGGTCGTGGACGTCGCGCCGCAGCTGCCGGCGCTGCTCGGGAGTCATGCGCGCGTCGCGATTCGCGTCGCGGTTCGTGGTGTCGCGCGCCGGCACCTGCTGGGGCGGCGTCGGGCGTCCCGGCGCGCCGCGACCGAGCTCGCGGTTGCCTTGACCTTGCTGCGCCTCCGCCGGAAGCGAGGCGAGCACAACCAGGGCAACACCACCCAGTGCGATCAGGAACCTCACGCTCGCCTCCATGGAAACCGTCATTCTCGGCTGTGTGCGCAGATTAGACCGCGTTTGTAAGTTATTTACGACGCTCCGCCGACCGATTGTAACAACTTGTTTCCGCGCCGCTCCCAGCAACGCGCGGTTACGCTCGCGCTGCAGCCGTTCTGCCCATCGGGTTACGATACGCCGATGACCGAGCCCAAGACAAGAATCCTGGTGGTCGACGACGATCTGCGCTTGCGCGACCTGCTGCAGCGCTATCTGACCGAGCAGGGCTTCGGCGTGCACACGGTTCCGGATGCCGCGGGCATGGACAAGCTGCTCGGGCGCGAGCGCGTCGATCTGCTGGTGCTCGACCTGATGCTCCCGGGCGAGGACGGCCTGACGATCTGCCGCCGGCTGCGCGGCGGAAAGAATACCGTCCCCATCATCATGCTGACTGCGAAGGGCGAGGACGTGGACCGCATCGTCGGCCTGGAGATGGGCGCCGACGACTACCTGCCCAAGCCCTTCAACCCGCGCGAGCTGGTGGCGCGCATCAACGCGGTGCTGCGCCGCCGCGCGGCGCCGCTTCCCCCGGGCGCGCCCGCGGTCGAACCGGAGAAGGTCAGCTTCGGCAACATGACGATCAACCTCGCGACGCGCACGCTGGAGCGCGACGGCCAATCGCTGTCCTTGACCACGGGTGAATTCGCCCTGCTCAAGGTCCTGGTCACGAACCCGAGGACGCCGCTGTCGCGCGACAAGCTGATGGAGCTCGCGCGCGGCCGCGAGTACGAGGTGTTCGACCGCTCGATCGACGTGCAGGTCTCGCGCCTGCGCAAGCTCGTCGAGAAGGATCCCGCGCATCCCGCCTACATCCAGACCGTGTGGGGGTTCGGCTACGTCTTCGTGCCCGACGGCCGGCCGCAATGAAGTTGTGGCCTCGGTCGCTGCTGTGGCGCACCTTCATCCTGCTCGCCGCCCTGGTCGTGGCGACCACGGCCGCGTGGTTCGCGATCTTCCGCGCCTCCGAGATCGAGCCGCGCGCGCGCCAGATCTCGCAGAACCTCGTCAGCATCGTCAACATCACCCGCACCGCGCTAGTCAATTCCCAGCCCGAGCTGCGGCGCGAGCTGCTCTCCGAGCTCGCCGAGCGCGAGGGCATCCAGGTGTACACCGCCGAGCCCGGCGAGCGCCTCGCCCCCCCGGCCGACAGACCGGTGCTGAACCTCGCGCTCGAGTTGGCGCGCCAGCAGCTCGGCGAGGGCACGCGTTTCGCCGGCGAGCGCGAGGACAAGCCTGGACTATGGCTGAGCTTCCACATCGACGACGATGAATACTGGCTGCGCATTCCCCGCGAGCGCATCGAGCGGCAGATCGCGCTGCGCTGGCTGGGCTGGGGCGCGCTCGCGCTGGTGCTGTCGCTGCTCGCCGCGTATTTCCTCGTGTCGCGCCTCAACCTCCCCTTGCGCGCACTCGCTGAAGGCGCAGGCGCTATCGGCAAGGGAAAGATCCCCGATCCCATCCCCGAGTCAGGCCCCGAGGAAATCCGCACGCTCTCGCACGCTTTCAACCAGATGTCGAAGGACCTCGCGCGGCTGGACGCCGACCGCGCCCTGATTCTGGCGGGCGTTTCGCACGACCTGCGCACGCCGCTCTCGAGGCTGCGGCTGGGCCTGGAAATGAGCGGGGCCGACCCGCAGTTGCGGGAGGGAATGACCGCGGATATCGAGGAGATGGACCGCACCATCAACCAGTTCCTCGATTTTGCGAGGACCGACGGAGGCGAGCCGCCGCAGGGCGCCGATCTCGCGGCGATCGCGGCCGAGGTCTCCGAGCACTACCGGCGGCGCGGCAAATCGATCGCGACCGATTTTTCCCGCGTGCCCGAGCTGCCGCTGCAGGTCATGTCGGTGCGGCGCGTGGTGCTCAACCTCATCGACAACGCGCTGCGCTACGGGGAAAAGGACGTGAGCGTCGCGGTGCGCGCCGAGGACGGCGCGGCGGTGCTCGAGGTCGCAGACCGCGGCCCGGGCATTCCGGCCTCGGAAGCCGAGCGGCTGAAGCAGCCGTTCACGCGCCTTGAGATCGCGCGCAGCGACAAGGGCGGCGCGGGCTTGGGCCTCGCCATCGTCGAGCGCGTGGTGCGCGCACACCGCGGCGGATTCGAGCTGCTCGCCCGCGAGGGCGGCGGCCTCGTCGCGCGGGTCCGCTTTCCGAACTAGAGCAAGGCGGGCGCGCGAACCGTTCCGGGCGGCGGAGGTTCTCGGGTACACTTCGGAGACGATTCAAAAGGACAATCCCGCCATGAAGAGACTGCTCGCCGTCCTCGCTTTCGCCTTTGCCCCCGCGGCGTTCGCGCAGACCTGCCCGGAGAAAAACCTGATGTACTGGCAGGCGTTTCCGGCAGGCGGCGAGTCCGACATCTCGGCGAGGCACCAGCAGTTCGTGCTGAAGAAGAGATGCCCCGCCATCGAAACCATCATCCAGTACAAGCCGGGGGTGGGCGGCGCCGTCATGTGGAACCAGATGAACGCCCTGGCCGGCGACGGCCTGAACATCGTCGGCATCAACCTGCCGCACATCGTGCTGGCGCCGTTCGAGGGACAGGTGCAGTACAAGACCGAGGACATCACGCCGACGTACTGGTTCCACTACACGCCGGACGCGCTGGTCGTGCCCGAGTCGAGCCCGATCAAGACTTTCCAGGACTTCCTCAGGACCGCGAAGGAGGAGCCCGGAAAGCTCACGCTCGGCGGCTCGGGGCTCAACTCGGCGAACCACGCCGCGCACGAGCGCCTCGACTCCGAGTTCGGCGTCAAGACCCTCTACGTGCCTTTCAAGGGCACCGGCGACATGACCATCGCGGTGGCCGGCGGGCACGTGAGCGGCGCGATGTCCTACACCGCCTTCGCGATCAACAACAAGGGCAAGATGCGCGCGCTCGCGGTGGCGATGGACAAGCGCCACCCGCTGCTGCCCGACACGCCCACGTTCAGGGAACTGGGCGTGAACTGGGTCGACGGCGCCTTCCGCGGCATCGGCATGCCGAAGTCCACTCCTCCCGCGGTGCGCAAGCGCATGTCAGACCTGTGGGCGGCGCTGAACAACGACCCGGAGATGAAGGAGCTCGCCGCGAAGAGCGGCTTCGAGCTGGTGAACGTCGGCGTGGAACAGATGGACGCCTTCATGAAGGAGCGCATCCGCGTCTACACGGGCGTTGCAAAACAGATGGGGCTCGCGAAGTAAACCGGATCGGCGGGCCCGCGCCCGCCGGGGACTTCAACTCACGAATAATCCCACACGTCGCGTGTGGCGGTATGCGTCTTGGTCTTGTAGTAGTCGTTGAGCGTGCTCAGTTCCATGAGGATGTTGAGCGAAAAGCCCTGGCGCTTCCCGCGGGTGTCGGTGAGGAGCTCCCCGAAGTAGCGATCCATCTCCCGCGGGATTTTCCACAGCTTGGCCATGTGATTGACGATCCTGGGAAACGCTGCGGCGAGCTCCTTGGGCCGCGCCGATTCCTCGATGGAGGCGAGCAGCGCCTGGCCCGCGGCGCTCAACTCGAGATCGTCCTTTTCAGGCTGGTGACGGCGCTTGCTGTAATCCACTGGCGTCATGACGTTTGGCTTCATGGGAAATGCGATATCCATTGGCGGCTCCATCCATGTGAACTCATAGCCAAATTACGCGGATTTACCCTGCTCGGGAAGGTAATACGTCACGCTCAACCCCTCCACGATTTCCGGATTTCGTAGCGGCTGCCCCGGGGTAGGGTCACGGACTGGACCAGGGCGAAGCCGGCCAGCCGCCATTCGATCGGCGCGAGCTCAGGGATAGCGCGCGGCTCGCGGGCATCGCGTAAAAGCGTGACGTGCGACGCGAAGGGCTTCGCGTCGAAGCCGATCCGGGATTTCGCGAGGGCCCCGCGCAGCTCCGAGACGAGCGCCGCCAGCGCAGGCGGGACGAGCGAGGCACCCGCCCACGCAATGCGGTTGTGCTTCCAGTAGCCGGCCCGATCTAGAATCAGCGTGCAAGCCCGCAGGCCTGCAGTATCGGCCGTGCGCTCGATTTCCGCGACGCGCGCATCCTCGACGCCGCCGAGAAAAGCGAGCGTCACGTGCAGATTCCCAGGAGGCGTAGTCCGGCCGCCGCATAGCGCGTGGAGCTCGCGCGACCAGCGGGCGAGCTCGGCGCGCACCGCGTCGTCGGGCCACAGCGCGAAGAACAGCCTCACTCGATCAGCGCGATCGCTTCGGCGGCGATGCCTTCGCCGCGGCCGATTGCGCCCAGCCGTTCGGCGGTTTTCGCCTTGACGTTGACCTGGTCGGGGCGGATCTCGAGATCGGCGGCGAGGTTCGCGACCATCGTCGGAATGTGCAGGGCCATCTTCGGGGTCTCGGCGACGATGGTGGCATCGACGTTGGCGATCGAGAATCCGGCATCGCGTATCTTCCCGCCGACCTCGCGCAGGAACGCGCGGCTGTCGGCGTTCTTGTATTTCGGATCGTTGTCCGGAAAATGCCGGCCGATGTCGCCGAGCGCCGCGGCGCCGAGGAGCGCGTCGCACACCGCGTGGACCAGCACGTCGGCGTCGGAGTGCCCCGCGAGCCCTTTCTCGAACGGGACCGTCACTCCACCGAGGATGAGCTTCCTGCCCTTCACCAACGCGTGCACGTCGTATCCCTGGCCGATCCTCATTTCGCCGCCTCACGGAGGAGACGCTCGGCAATTTCGAGGTCGGCGGCAAAGGTAATCTTCATGTTCTTCGTGCTGCCCTCGACCAGCTTCGGCTTGTAGCCGAGCGCTTCCACCGCGCTCGCCTCGTCGGTGACGTGCTCGGCCTCGCGCAGGGCGCGCAGCAGCATGCTGTGCCTGAACATCTGCGGCGTCTGCGCCCGCCACAGGCCGTCGCGCGGCTCGGTCGCGGCGATGCGGTGCTCGTCGTCCGCGCGCTTCAGCGTGTCCGCGACGGGGATGGCGAGGATTCCGCCCACTTCGTCTCCCCCCGCCTCGTCGATCAGGCGGCGCAGCTCAGGCTTACCCAGGCAAGGCCGCACCGCGTCGTGCACCAGCATCCAGTCGTTCGGATCGACCAGGCTCGCCGCCGCGATGACTCCGTTCAGCACGCTGTCGCGGCGGCTCGCGCCGCCGCAGTAGAGCGGGGCGAGCCGGTTGCCGAAAGCGGTCCAGTCGTGCCTGCGAAACTCCGTGTCCCCCGGCGCGAGCACCACGAAGGCGATTTCCACTTCCGGCACGGCGAGCAGGCGCCCGATCGAGTGATGGAGCATCGGCTTGCCCGCGAGCGGCGAGTATTGCTTCAGCACATCGGCTCCGAAGCGGGAGCCGGAGCCGGCGGCCGGAACCAGGCCGAAATATCGCGCAGTCATCGATCAAGTCACTGTATAAGGATGGGAATCAGGGAAATCGGCACGTATAATTATAACCGGGTCCCGAGTTCAAACCGGATGCTTCGCGAATCGAAGCGCGGCTTGACTCGGGTTTTGCTATTTCTGTTGCTAAATCGATGAGCGCAGTCGTCTCACCCGAAGCGGAGAAGAACGCGAGCGCCGCGCGCCTTCACGGCGCCGGCGACGCGCTCGCGCTCGCGCGCCTCGCCAGCGCCTCGCGCCCCATCCTCGTCTTTTGCGAGAAGGCGTCCGAAGCGCAGCGGCTGAAGGACGAGATCGCGTGGTTCGCGCCGCAGCTCCAGGGGCTGCTCCTGCCCGACTGGGAGACCCTGCCCTACGATCATTTCTCTCCGCACCACGACCTGGTGTCGGAGCGCCTCGCGACGCTCTACCGCATCATGCGCGAGGACTTCGATGTCGCCATCGTTCCCGCCGCGACCGCGCTCACCCGCCTCGCACCCCCGTCCTTCCTCGCCGCGCACAGCTTTTTCCTCAAAGCGGGAGAAGCGCTCGACCTCGGGCGCTTGCGCGCGCAGCTCGCCCTCGCCGGCTACAGCCACGTCACGCAGGTGGTCGCTCCGGGCGAGTACTGCGTGCGCGGCGGCCTTGTCGATCTCTTTCCCATGGGGAGCGCGCTCCCCTACCGGCTCGATCTGATGGACGAGGAGATCGAGTCGATCCGCTCTTTCGATGCGGACACCCAGCGCACCCTCTACAAGGTCGCCGAGATCCGGCTCCTGCCCGCGCGCGAGTTTCCCATGGACGAGGCCGGGCGCAACCAGTTCCGCCGCAGCTACCGCGACGCCTTCGAGGGCGATCCGTCGAAGAGCCGCATCTACAAGGACGTGAGCAACGGCGTCGCACCCGCCGGGATCGAGTACTACCTGCCGCTCTTCTTCGAGAGAACCGCGACGATCTTCGACTACCTGCCGAAGGGCGCCACCGTCTGCATGCACGGCGAGGTGCACGCCGCCCTCACGGAATTCTGGCGCGATGCGCAAGGGCGCCACCAGCTCCTCGCGGGCGACCGTACGCGCCCCTTGCTCCCGCCCGCGGAGATTTTCCTCTCCGCCGAGGATTTTTTCGTGCGCGCGAAGGCATTCAGGCGCGCTGACATCGAAAGCGGCGCCCCGATCGCACATCCCCTGCCCGATCTCGCGGTGGAGCGGCGCGCGGCCGATCCCCTGCACCGCCTGAAGGATTTCCTTTCCGGGACGCCCGCCCGGGTGATGATGCTCGCCGAATCGCCCGGCCGCCGCGAGACGCTTGCGCAGTACCTCGCCGAATACGGCCTTGACCCGGCGGCCTGCGCGGGCTTCGAGGAATTCAGGCGTTCGCAGGCGAGGCTCGCGCTCGGCGTGGCACCGCTCCTCGCCGGCTTCTTCCTCGATGCGGAGGGCCTTTGCTTCGTCACCGAGTCGGAGCTCTACGCGGGAACCGCGCGCTCGCGCGCGGCGCGCGACCGGGCTCGGGTGAGCTCGGTCGAGGGCATGCTGCGCGATCTCTCGGAGCTGCGCGCGGGCGACCCGGTGGTGCACGTGCAGCACGGCATCGGGCGCTACCGGGGCTTGGTCGAGCTCGATCTCGGCAAAGGCCGCATTTCCGAACGTGGGGAGTTCCTGCTGCTCGAATACGCGGAGGAGAACAAGCTCTACGTGCCGGTCGCGCAGCTGCACTCGATCGGACGCTACTCGGGCGGGCCGCCGGAGCAGGCGCCGCTGCACAAGCTGGGCGGCGACCAGTGGGACAAGGCGAAGCGCAAGGCGGCGCGCGCGGTGCGCGACACGGCGGCGGAATTGCTCAACCTCTACGCGCGGCGCGCGACGCGCCAGGGGCACGCGTTCAAGCTGAACCAGCACGACTACGAGGCCTTCGCCGAAGGCTTCGGCTTCGAGGAAACCCCGGACCAGGCAGCCGCAATCTCGGCTGCCATCGACAACATGAAGAACGGCAAGCCCATGGATCGCCTCGTCTGCGGCGACGTCGGTTTCGGGAAGACCGAGGTCGCGCTGCGCGCCGCCTTCGTCGCCGTCGCGGACAGCATGCAGGTGGCGGTGCTCGCGCCCACGACGCTCCTCGCCGAGCAGCATTTCAATACCTTCGGCGACCGCTTTGCCGACTGGCCGATCAGGCTCGCGGAGCTGTCGCGCTTCAGGAGCGGCAAGGAAACGACCGCGGCGCTGAAAGGCCTGGCCTCAGGCGAGATCGATATCGCCATCGGCACGCACAAGCTGTTGCAGAAGGACGTGAAGTTCAAGCGCCTGGGCCTCGTGATCGTCGACGAGGAGCACCGCTTCGGCGTGCGCCAGAAGGAAGCCCTGAAAGCGCTCAGGGCAGAGGTGGACGTCTTGACGCTCACCGCGACGCCCATCCCGAGGACGCTCGCGATGTCGCTCGAAGGCCTGCGCGATCTCTCGGTGATCGCCACAGCGCCGGAACGGCGCCTTGCGATCCGCACGTTCGTGACGCCGTATTCGGCGGGCATCATCCGCGAGGCGGCGTTGAGGGAATTGAAGCGCGGCGGCCAGATCTTTTTCCTGCACAACGACGTCGCGACGATCGAGATAATGCGCGAGAAGCTGGAGAAGCTCCTTCCCGAGGCGCGCATCGCGGTGGCGCACGGCCAGATGCGCGAGCGCGATCTGGAGCGGGTGATGCGCGAGTTCCTGCGGCAGCGGCACAACCTGCTCCTCTGCTCGACCATTATCGAGACCGGAATAGACATTCCTACGGCCAACACCATCATCATCGAGCGCGCCGACAAGTTCGGGCTGGCGCAGCTGCATCAGCTGAGGGGCCGCGTCGGGCGCTCGCACCACCAGGCCTACGCCTACCTGCTCACTCCCGGCGAGGACGCGCTCTCCGCTGCGGCGAAGAAGCGCCTCGAGGCGATCCAGATGATGGAAGAGCTGGGCTCGGGGTTTTACCTCGCCATGCACGACCTCGAGATCCGCGGCGCGGGAGAGGTGCTGGGCGAATCGCAGTCGGGCGAGATGCAGGAAGTGGGTTTCAACCTCTACGCCGACATGCTCGACCACGCAGTGCGCTCGTTGAAGGCCGGGCGCGAGCCCGACCTGTCGCAGCCCTTCGAAGTCACGACCGAGGTCAACCTGCACTTCCCGGCGCTCCTGCCCGCGAGCTACTGCGCCGACGTGCACGAGCGCCTGGTGCTCTACAAGCGCTTCGCCAACTGCACGAGCGCGGAGCAGCTCGAGGCGATGCAGGAAGAGCTGGTCGACCGCTTCGGCGATCTGCCGGGCGCCGCGCGCGCGCTGATCGAGAGCCACCGCCTGCGCATCCTCGGGCGTCGCTTGGGCGTCTCCCGCGTCGACGCCGCCCCCGAATTCATCCAGCTGCAATTTGTGCAGCGCCCTCCCCTCGACCCGGCCGCCGTGCTGAAGCTCGTGCAGAAAAGCCGCTGGAAACTCATTGCACCGACCAAGCTGCGCGTCGAGCGCGTCACGAGCGAGCTCCCCGAGCGCGCGCTCGCCGTACGGCAGGTGCTGGAAGCGCTCGAAGCGGCGGCGCTCAAGCAGGCGGCGTAGTCTCTCGCTGCGGCTGCGCCGTCCACGCAGCGCTCCACTCGGCGCGCCGCGTGTAGACATACCCCGCGATGCAAACGTCGAAGACCGCACAGAAGACTCCGTAGGCGAGCGGGATAGAGGTCAGCTGGCCCGGTTCGAACGCCGAGAAGGCTCCCTGCGCCACAAGCTCGTGAAGCAGGTCCCACAGCCCGTGCAAGGGATACCCGACGATCAGCGCGATCGGTATGCGCACGCCGAACACGCTTATCATGGCGAACACTAAGACGGCAGCCGTTTCCACGTGCCGCGCCGCCGCGTTTCCGAAATACGCCACGAAGGCCAGGTAGAACGCGGCGACCAGAATGAGGAACATCCCGTAGAAAAACTGCTCTGCCTTGGGGCCGAAGATCTTCCGCGCGGTGAAGATGGTGCCCGCTGCCGCCATAAGGCCGATCACCGCGTAGAGGATCACGATCACGACAAATCCGAGCATGCTGTATCCCTGGCTCATAGGCTTGCCTCCGTTGTCGTTTCCTTCAGCCGAGACTACTCGCGGAACAGCGCGTTGATCAAGCCAAGCCTGGAGTCCCGGTAGTACTATTCACGCGATTCGCTCATGAGCTACCTCGTCATCCAGGGGCTGGAAGTCGAAACCCCCGACCTCAAGAAAATCGCCAAGCTCTCCGGCAGCACGCGCATCGAAGGCATCGGCAACAACGCCTTCCGCCTGCACGACTACAAGACCCAGGACGGCGTCGCCGAATACTGCGCCAACGCCAAGCTCGATTTCGCCTTCCTACCTCAGCC
>WNFX01005722.1_pt1 | contig 11950 bp, 14 predicted proteins | sample 5400111 | NCBI WGS metagenome assembly WNFX01 (sample SAMN13153363, study PRJNA577476) | soil metagenome | isolation source: 40 cm soil or saprolite under grassland replicate 1 | place: USA:California | collected 2016-06-15
CGCCAGCTTCTCGCCGAGGGATGGCAGGTGATCTGGGCCGCGCCGGGCTTGGACCCCGTCGCCGAGTCCGCCGCGTCCGGTACGGGCGGCTCCGTACTCACGATCGTGGACTACCTCGAGACCCGTGACGTGCTGGCCGTGCTCCGGCAGGTCCGGTCGCGGCGGGCCGCCGGGTCGCGGGACCGAGTGCTGCTGCTCGCCAGGGGCTCGGCGACGGAGTGGCGGTACCTGCTTGCCGCGGCTGATTCCGCCGCGGCCGAGCTGGTCCGTGAACTGGCCGTGCCCATAGCGCCGGGCCCGCTGCCGACCGGGTCCGCCGGGCTGGCGGACGCATTCGAAGGTGCGGTGGCGGACTTCGCTGCGGCACTCGGTGTGCGCAAGCCGAAGGTGCCGCCGCCGCCCGGCCATGTGGACACGATCCTCAGCCTGCATGTCGAGGCACTGCTCGCGGTGCTGCACAGCGGGTCCATGCCGGATGAACCGGCAGCCGAGCGTGCGCAGGGCGACGTGCTGGCGCAGTTGCTGGCGCACGAGGCGCGATACTGGGAGCACACGGCCCGCGCCCGCGGGCTTGACCTCGGCTCCGGCCTGCTGCGGTCGGCTGTCGCGGCAGCCAGCCTGATCGGCGCGGACGGCGAGGCAGACGCGGCCACCGTCGTGTCCTGCCTGCCGACCGCAGGTCAAGGCGCGCTGCCGAGGCCGGCCGCTGAGATCGCGCGCTGGCTGCACGAGCTGTATCCGGCCGACCACGATGACCTCGCGCAGCCACATGAGTGGCTCAGCCCATTGCGCCCCGACCTGCTCGCCGATCACCTGATCGTCGCGGAGCTGAGCGCCGACCCGGACCTGCTGGCTAGGCTGTTCGGCGACGTCCCGGAACGGAGGGTGGCCTGGGCACTCGTCAGGCTCGCCCACGCCTGCGAGCGGCACCAGGCCGCAGAGAATATCCTCAGGGCCGCATTCGCCGCCATTCCAGACCGGATCGCGGTGCCTGCGGTCACGGTCACCGCGCAGGTGGATCCGCTCCTGGCGCGGCTGCTTGCCGAGTCGCTGACGGGCCAGGATGTCGCTACGCTGACCCTAGAGCGGGTGGTCGCCGCGATTCCGCGCGCCGCTGGCGGCAAGGTTGCATCCCTGGCGGTCGACGTGCTGCACCGGCTGACCCGCGACCCGGACGCCGACCTGGCCAGGCAGGCTGGCTGGCTGGTTGACTTGAGCTGGCGCCTGACCAAGCTCGGCCAGGCACAGGAAGCCATCATCGCCGGCGATCAGGCGCTGATCGCCTACCGGGAGCTCGGCCTCACCTGCCCGGACGAGTCCCGGCCAGCCGTCATCGCGGCGCTGACCCGGACTATCGGCCAGCTCAGCGCAGCGGGCCAGCGCGAGCTGGCCGCTGACCTGCAGTTCGAACTCGAGCTGATCAGGCTCAATGGCGGGCGCGATGACCTTATCCCGGTATCTGCCCGGGCGAGCCTGCTCCGCGCTGCGGCCGGATTGCCCGACCGCGCGTGGCTGGGCATCACCCTGCTCGGCCCGCCGACCTGCGGCAAGACGACGTTCCTCGCGTCGCTCAACGTCGCGCTGGCCAGGGCAGGCGGCGGCTGGAAGCTCGCCGGAGCCAATCCGGCCGCCACGGAGCGCTTGGTCGCGCTGACCAAGGACCTCGTGAACGGCCGCTTCCCGGAACCGGGCGCCGCGCCTGAGCACTATCAGTGGCTACTGCTCGGCCGGGTCCGGCGGCCCGCCAGGCGGCGGTGGCCAGGAACCAGGCCCGATCGGGAGGAAGCCGTTTCCATCGGCCTTGACCTGGCGGATGCTCCCGGTGAGGTCGCCGGGGTCGAACTCGGCCACAGCATGCGGGCTCAACTGCTCGATGATCTGGTCCGGAGCCGAGGCATCCTGTTCTTCTTCGATCCGATCAGCGAGTTCGAGCGAGGTGATGCCTTTGACTATGTCTTCGGCATTCTGACCGATCTCACCGCCCGCATGATTCACTTGCCGAGTTATACTGGTCACCTGCCGCATTATGTGGCGGTGTGCGTGTCGAAATTCGACGCCACCAGAGTGCTCAGGACCGCCGAGCACTTGCGCCTTCTCACCGCTAACCCGGATGATCATTATCAGTTTCCGAGAGTTGACGACGAGGATGCCCGCACGCTGCTCGCCGAGCTTGGCAAGGTGTCGCATTCCGGCAATGCCGACCTCGCGTTTAGGATCCTGGAACGATACTTCCGGCCGGATCGCATCAAATACTTCATCACGTCTTCCATTGGATTCCACGTGAATAAAGAGACCGGTCACTTTGATAACGCCGATCACCTGAACACCGAACCCGATCCCGGCGACCCGCGAAAGCTGCAGCTGCGCGGCGCGCTGCATCCGATCAACGTCGCAGAGCCGATTCTGTGGCTCGCCGACCGGCTCGCTAGCGACGCGGCGGAATAACCCGCCGGGCACGCAGGAGCCGCCGGTCATTTCGTGCTCACCTTCGCCGACGAGCACCGCTGCGATCTGTGGGACCCAGCCGCCGAGGACCTGCTCGCCGCGCTGATGCTCGCCGTCGGCAGCTCAGGCCACACCTGCACGATGTCGCCGGATGGCTCAACGAACCCGCCGTTCCCACCTCGTCGAACTGCACGCCCGACACTGGTTGGCTGCCATGGCCGCCTCGCGTCTCGACGGCATCTACCAGACGGCGCGGACTGCGGCCAAGGCGCTGGCCTACCCGCAGATCATGGCCTGGTCACCCCACCCGCTCGCGGGGTGCTGCCGGCGTTCGACCCGGCCGCGTTCGCCACTAGCCGGGACACCGTATATCTGCTGTCCAATCTCGATCGGCAGCCACCCCGCTGATCGCCGTCCTGTCCGACACCGCGATGCGGGCCGCCGAACGCCGCGCCGAGCGGCTCCGCGGACAGCTCGACCCGCCCGTTGTCCTGCCGCTGGACGAGGCGGCGAACATCTGCCGGATCGCAGACCTGCCCGAGCTGTACTCGCACCTGAGTTCCGGCGGTATCGTCCCGGGCACCATGTTGCAGTCCTACGAGCAAGGCGTAACAGTCTGGGGCGAGCGCGCCATGGCCGCCCTGCGGAGCGCCGCCACCAAGAAGATCATTGGGCCGACTCGGCTCGCCCGCGACCTTACCACCCTGGCGAGGCGGGCAACGACGCGGCGGCCCTCCCCGGCACCAGGTTCCGGCTGGCTAGCCGGACCGATCTCCTGCGGCCGGAGGCCCGCACGCGGCGCGTACGCCGCTCAGGCCACGCTCGCGGCGACCCGTGGCACGGCGGTCCCGGACGCGTCTGCGGTGCGGGAGGCCCCGGTGGAGGTGATCGCAGCGGCCGGCCTAGCGCGGCGAACCGCGCTCGTGGCTGGCTAGGTACGGGTGGCAGCGCCGCGAGCCAGTGATCTGGGGGTGCTCATGGCGGTGCCGGGACCAGCACCCTGCCGCCTGGCTGCAGCCCGCCTGGGACATGGCCGTCAGGCTGTCGGAGCTCAGGGCACCCAACAGCAGGCGATGGCCCGCCATGCGTACCAAGCCCGGCCGAGATCGGTGACCGCTGCGCTGAGCCTCGCGCGGACCGCCCGGCTGAGACCCAGATATTGGGCCTGGTCGGCGAGCGTCTGCAGTGCGACCTGGCTCGCGTGGCACGTGATCGCCGACGCCAACGCCGTGCGACGTCAGGACGCCGAGTCCGCCGGGTACACCGGTACTAGTGCAGCGCATTGCAAGTTCCTGACTGGCCCGGTTACCGAGCGTTGCGGTCATGCGGCTTGCGGGAGGATGGTCACGGGTTCGGGCTTGCTGTGGCGCTCGAGGTAGCGTGCGTGCTCAGCGTCGGCATCGTAGCTCCACCTGTACGGACGGGCGTTCCTGTTGTGCGGGATGGTGAACGTGGTGATCTTGCTTTCCAGATCGTCGCGGGAGGCGAAGTCCTCGCGGCGCAGCAGCCGACGGGCCAGCACCCCGAACCGCAGCTGCACCATGTTCAGCCAGGATGCGTGTTGGGCGTGTAGGTAACGGCGAACCGCGGGTGCGCGGCGAGCCAGGCCCGGGTCGTAGCGGAGCTGTGGCTGGAGCCATTGTCCATGATCAGGGTGGATGCGCACGCGGGGCGGGATCATCTGGTGCAGCATGGCCAGGAGCCCGATGAAGGTGGCTGAGTGGTTGCGGCGGATGCGTTCGGCGATGACCTCGCCGGTGGTGACGTTCATCGCGGCGATGCTCGAAACGGTGCTATGCCGGACGTACTCGAACTCGCGGCGGGCATCGCGGCCCGGCCGGGCTGCGATGGCGGGGTGCTTGCGGGACTTGGCCTGGAAGCCGGGTCTTCTCGTCGATGCTGATCAGAACCGTGCCAGGGGGCGGGTTGAGGTACAGGCGGCAGACGTGCCCGGCTCGCAGCCAGAAGGAGGGGTCGCCGGCGCGGTTGAGCAAGCCGCGGACCTTGTGCGGGCGGACCCTGGCCTCGCCCAGCGTCCGGCCCACGGTGGCCGGCGAGATCGCCAGGCCGCGCTCGCGCAGGTGACCGGCGATCATTACGCGCGACTACTGCGATCCCCTTCGGGCGGGACGGAGGTGGCCACGGCCAGGACCGTCAGCCGACGCTGAGGCCGTGGGTCTCCGGCCGCCCGGACCGGGGCTTATCGAACAGGCCCGGGATCCCGCGCACCGCGAACCGGCGCCGCCAGGTGCGCACGACCGCCACTCTGCAGCCAATGTCACGGGCGCTGGCCGCGTTCGTGGCTCCGCCGCGGCGGCCAGCACGATCCTGGCCCGCAGCACTAGTGCAGCACATCGCAAGTTCTTTACCGGTTACCGGTGTGCGTGATGTTCACTGCTGGTAGTCGGCGAGGTGGACGATGGCGGCGGTGTCGAAGGCGTCGGTGGGGTGCCCGGCTGGCTGCCCGGTGCGGAGCATGGCCGGGGCGTAGGTCTCGGTGGCGGGGTCGTAGAGGGCGAAGCCCCAGTGGTCGTCGTCGCCGAGGTAGTCGATGCGGCACAGCGGGATCTGCTCGTCGTTGTCGTCGCCTTCGCCGGCCCAGGCGATCAGGCAGCCGGACGAGCCGCGCCAGCGGATGGTGACTTCTTGCAGGTCAGGATAGGTGAGAGAGGCGTGGTGGTCCACGGTTCCCTCGATGAGGTCTTTGAGGCGCCTGGGCGGGACTGGCATGCCATTAGTGTCGCTTGCCTGCGGCGGGACGGTGCCGGGCCGGGATGCGCGACACGCCGGAGGCGGGGATATCCGCCATTCCTCCGGGTTATCGATGCATTCTTCCGTGATCATCGTGACACGGAAGGAGAACCACATGGCGGGGCATACCCGTGCTGTGCCGGTCAGGCTGACTATCAAACGGCACCGGAAGCTGGAGCAGATCGTGCGGGCGGCGACCACCCCGCAGCGGCTGGTGCTGCGGGCCAGGATCGTGCTGGCGGCCGCGGCCGGGGCGGTGAACGCGGCCATCGCCCGTGACCTGGGGTGCAGCGTGGCGGTCGTGCGGACCTGGCGGGGCCGGTTCGCTGTGCGCGGGATACCGGGCCTGTTCGATAAGCCGCGATCGGGGCGGCCGGAGACCCACGGTCCCAGCGCCCGGCTGGCGGTCATCGCGGTCGCCACCTCGGTCCCGCCCGAGGGCGAGTCGCAGTGGTCGCAGCCGCTGATCGCCGCTCACCTGCGCGAGCGTGGCCTGGTGATCTCGGCGGCCACCGCGGGCCGGGTGCTGGCCGAGGCGAAGCTCCGCCCGCACAAGGTCCGCGGCTGGCTGAACCGGGCCGATGACCCGCAGTTCTGGATCCGGGCCGGGCAGGTGTGCCGCCTGTACCTGAACCCGCCGCCGGGCACCGTGCTGGTCAGCGTCGACGAGAAGACCGGCATCCAGGCGAAATCCCGCAAGCACCCGGAGATCCCCGCCCGGCCAGGCCGCGGCACCCGCCGCGAGTTCGAGTACATCCGGCACGGCACGGTATCCGTCCTCGCCGCGATGAATGTCACCACCGGCGAGGTCATCGCCGAACGGATTCACCGCAATGACTCGCAGGCGTTCATCAGGTTCCTGGCCATGCTGGACCAGATGACCCCGCCGCGCCTGCGCATTCACCTGATCATGGACAACGGCTCCAGCCACACTTCCCGGGCCACCCGGGCCTGGCTCGCCGGCCACCCGCGGTTCTCCGTCACCTACACGCCCAGGCACGCCTCCTGGCTCAACATGACCGGGCAGTGGTTCGGTGTCCTGACCCGCCGGGTGCTGCGCCGCGGCGATTTCACCTCCCGCGACGACCTCGAAGCCAAGATCACCGCGTTCACCATCCGGTACAACAAGAACGCCCGCCCCTGCAAGTGGAGCTACGACGCCGGCGCCGACCACGCCCGCTACCTCCAGCGCCACCCCCAGCCAGCCCTTGCGCAAGCCGCATGACCGCAACGCTCGGTAACCAAGACCCAGTCAGGAACTTACGATGTGCTGCACTAGTCGCTGCGGGGCTGGACCTGCCCCGTATGACCTGCTCCACCTTCCGGCGTCGTTTCGTCGTCAGCTTGATGCTGACAAGAGCGGCACAACCCGCCATCACTATCTCCTCCCGCGTCACGATGGTCACGGAAGAATGCCGCCGTACTGCGGCGGAATAGACCATCCGCGCTCGTCGGCGTGTCGTGTACCCCGGCACCGTCATCAGCGCGGGCAGGCGACACTAGAGGACATGTCGGCACCGTCCCAGCGCCTGAAAGACCTGGTCGAGGCGACCGTCGACCACCACGCATCCCTCACCCACCCGGACCTGCAGGAAGTCACCATCAGATGGCGCGGCTCGTTCGGGTACCTCTCATCGCCTGGGCTGGCGAGGGCAACGATGACGACGAGCAGATCCCGCTCTGCCGCATCGAATACCTCGGCGACGAGGACGACTGGGGCTTCGCGATCTACGACCACGCCACCGCGACCCACACCACGGCCATGCTGGGTACCGGCGAGCCCACCGAACACCCTAAACAATGTCATCGACACCGCCGCCCTCACCCACCTCGCCGACTACCAGCAGTGACCATCATCCAGCCCGGTAACTGTTAAAGAACTTGAGAGGTGCCTGGCGATTTCCGCATCACTGAGTATCGGGTCGCGGGGCTGTGCGTTGTTGGACATCAGGTGCGGATCCTCGGTCGTCTCGACAGGCGAGGGATTCAACCCGGCTGTCGCGTGATTGGCCGCTGTCATAACATGATCCACATGCAATCCTGCGGCAGCGACATCCAACAGCGGCAGCGAGAATCTGCGACAATGTGCTGACAGTGAGTCGTCCACCGGAGACTATTGGTGAAAGAGCCCAGTGCCATTGAAGTCGCGCGCCGCGCCTTAGGCGCGGAACTTGCTGCGTCCCGTTCGGCGGCTGGCCTCAACCAGGTCGGCTTGCGCAGCTCACCTCGTATAGCCGCAGCGCGATCGCGAACTTCGAGACCGGGCGGCAGAAGATCCCGCGCCTTCTGGCAGCGAGCCGACACCGCGCTGCGAACTGGTGGCGTGCTGGCCAGCGCGCATTACGAGATCAAAGTGTGCCGCCACCGGCGTGGGCCCAGAAGGTCACCGCCGCGCACTACTGACCCACCGAGCGCCACCTGGAGAGTGACCTACCGATGACTAGCGAACTTACCGGCGATACCGACCCGGCGCGGGAACCGGACTGCCAGGGCGGCGGGAGTCAGCTGCCCTGGCGCTGGCAGTTCATCGTCGCGACCCTCTTGCTCGTCGCGTTTGCGGTGCTGACCGTCTTCATGCTGTCCTGGGCCAATGCCAAGCCACCGGTGTGGCAGAACCGGATATACGTATTTAGCTCGGTGGAAGCCATCGTCTTCACGGCCGTCGGCTGGATCTTCGGGCGCGAGGTACATCGCGCCGAGGCCGAATCGGCTCAGCAGCAGGCGGGCGAGGCAAAGGTAGATGCAAAGGAAAACCTCGAACTGGCGCGCCAGAAGGCCGACGAGGCGGCCGGCGAACGCGCGAAGGGGATGAGCCTCGCCGCGGCGGTGGCGACCTTGCCCGCCGGGCCGGCTGGCCGCCGTGGCCAGGCGCGTGATGCGGGTGCCGCGGCCGAAGACTCCGGATCCTCCGCTCAACTCGCGTCCGTCAAGGACCTGGCCCGGCGCCTCTATGGTGACCTTCATGAGGACGGATAAGTATCGGCGCGAGCGCGGACCATCATCGGTGATCATGAACTGCGCCATCGTCGTGCGCGTGGGATGATTTGGTTCGTGATCTCAACACAGCAGCTGATCCAGTGCACCGCTGGCCGGTTCGCCTCGCATCCGCTGCCATGACTCCGGCGGGCGCTCGGGCTACCAGCAGCCTCCAGGCCGGCATGCCTGGGGTCTAACTGGCTGCCATGACTGCCACCAGCCGCCAGAGCGCGATTCTGCGGCAAGCGCTGGATGCAGGCGGCTGGACCCATGCAGGTGGGCTGAGCGCGGCTGATCTGCGTGGTCGCGCATTCGCGGTCATCGAATACCACTGTCTCGTTAATCACTTTTTGCCCGTTTGGTCCTGACCATCGTTCCTGATCTTGAATCACCGTCCTGGAATTATTGAATCTATATTCGAATTCTGCTGCACACCCTTTCCACCATCTGATGATCATGGTGCGTTCTGCGGGCGCCTGCCTGCGGCGAGAAGGTGCGTTGTGGCGGTCATGGGTACTCTGAGCCAGGGCTACGACGTGGACTATCTGCGGCGCCAGGCTGACAGCAGCGCGACCAAAGATGTGGCGGCGCTAAGGCAGGCTCGCGGTCGCGGTAGGCCGTGGGAACCGACGCCACCAACTTGACCGCGTATTTGCCACAGCCAGCCGCATACGGCCACCCTGTACCGCGCACAACCGCACAAGCACGCCGACCCGGGCTCAGCGCAATGCTTGCCCTCTCACTTGCCCTGACGTTAGTCGTAAGGCGGCCCGAACTCAAGGTGCCTATGCTCTCCGCGGGGTCACTCACGTTCGTAGTCGTGATGGGCATGCTGACTGGACGGATGGGTGTACCTATCGACCCTTCGAAGCCGACAAGTCCTGGCAACGCGCATGCACGCGATCGGCGCGGCATGCTCTATCGCGTTGGATTCGGCGCGCTTGCGGGCATTCTCATCGGTTCCGCCGCCGCGCCTGGTTTCGCAGACAGCTTCGCAGCCGGCCTCGCAACTGGCTTCGCGAGCGGCTTCGCATTAGGCCTTGCGCTCAGCTTCCTTCTGACATCCTGGCCTTCATACACCGTTTCTCGGCTCTGGTTGGCCGCACATCACAAATTGCCGTGGCGTTTGATGGACTTTCTTGAGGACGCCCATCAGCGCGGCGTCTTTCGGCAGGTTGGCTCGGTCTACCAGTTCCGGCACATCGACTTGCAGCGCGGCCTGGCTAGCCGTCCAGAGTTTTCACCAGTGCATCCCGGTCAGCGTGTGTGAGCAAGGAGGGGGAATGCTCACGACCGCGCCGCGGTGAACAAAAGCGCTGGCGCGATCGTGCTGGATGAAATGATCACTGACGACTCAGAGATCTCATCAAAGCCATCCAGTATCGGAATGATCCACTTTCTGGTCAGCACGTCATCAGGCGGTGCTATCTGTTGGCTGGAGAAGCGCGGCTCAAACTCTGTGGAAGTCCTGAACCAGACGCCGCCATAGCCATGCATGAAAAGGCTCCGCCCAGGGATTCCATAGGCCGATGGAAAAGATGATAGGGAGCGGATCAGCGAGCGCGGGAGTTGGCCCGTACGGCGGTTGTCACCGTTGCCGGCGAAGCTCGGGGCGCGGACGTGCTCGCCTCGCCGCGTACGGCGGCGGTGCCAGTTCCGGTGCTGGGCCGCTGCATCGCCGGGGCTGTCGGAGGTGATCGTGCTGCGACTGGCCGAACGAGATGACCTCGATCATGTCCGGACCACTACGGCCCAGCTGGCGCAGGCCCTCTCCGCGCTCGGTCAGGTGATCGCTGACCAGCCCGGCGCCAGCGGCACCATGGCAGGAATCGTCGGCCCTGTACTGCTGGCGCCGCCGGCGCTGCTGAACCGGGCCGCTCGCTACCTCCAGGCCGCCGCCGCGATAGTGCGAGACAACGGAGTCTTGCCTGACCAATTCGACGCCGCCCACGCAGCTCAGCTCGCCGATACCTTCGAGGCCGACGCGCTAGCCGTCCGCTACTACTGTGACGGTGTGTAACTGAGGCAATGCCGGGCTGTGGTGCCATACCGCTCCAGCGTCCAGCAGGGCCGATCAGCAGCACGGAGGCGTCGCATCTCCGGCACGTCAGGACCTGACCGACCTGGGAGCCGCAGTCGCGCCCAGGTACCGGGACTTGACACCTGGGAGCCGCGGGTTTCAGCGGAGGAAGTCGGCCAGGTCTGCGTTGATGCGGCGTTCTTCACCTGCATCAGCGCGGCCAGCGTCTGAACGGCCATACAACACGGGCGACCCCGAGGGACTCGCCGGCTCCGGTCGAGTCCGGGTCGAAGTCCACGTGGCCTGGGGTCCGCGTCTCTGACGAGCCACTCGGCATCGCTCCGCATCCGTACGGGAAGGCTGTCCGGTCGGCACGGCGAGCCCCATAGAATCCCCACAAGTCCAGGTTCTCGTGAAGATCAACACGCGAATCCCACGAACAAAACGGAACTTCCCGGCACACGGCAGCACGCTGTTAGGATGGCCTTGACAGCTAGTGTCCCGCGCCTTAAATTCAGTACATAATTAGGTCAAGAGATGTCCATCTACGGCATGGCATTGCCAGTTATCCAGGCTGATCACGAGATGCTGACTGGCATGGCAAGGACGGGACGGCCTAAGGCCGAATTGACGCTTTCCGATAACGAGCGGGCCACTCTCCAAAGGTGGGCGCGCCGGGCGAAATCCTCACAGGCCCCGGCGCTGCGCGCCAATATCATCCTGACCTGCGCGCAAGGCCACGACAATAGAGACACCGCAGCTATGCTCCGGTGTCATGAATCGACGGTGGGGAAGTGGCGTAAGCGGTTTACTGACAGGCGCCTGGACGGGCTGGCTGATGAGCCGCGTCCGGGACGTGAGCCGACGATCACCGACGAGCAGGTAGAAAAGGTCGTGGCCGGTACATTGGAGGAAACGCCGGATGACGCGACCCACTGGTCGCGGGCATCCATGAGCTTCGGGGTGATGGCGGAAGCATACGAGCGGTTCCGGCCTGGGTATCCGGTGGAGCTCGTCGACGTGGTGATGAGGAACGCGGGTCAGCCGGTCCGGACTGCGCTGGAGATTGGTGCCGGGACAGGCAAGGCAACCCGTCTGTTCGCTCAGCGGGGGGTCATGGTCACCGCGACCGAGCCTGACGGGGCGATGCTCGCCGAGCTGCGTAAGCGGGTGCCGACGAAGGTCAGCACGGTGCAGGCCGCGCTGGAGGACTTGCGGCCGGGCATGAGGTACGGGCTGGTTTATGCGGCAGCGGCGCTGCATTGGACGAACCCGCGGGGCCGGTGGGCGCGCGTGGCCGCGCTGCTGGAGCCCGGTGGCGTGTTTGCCTCCTTCGGCGGGCCGACCCGGCTGCGCAGGACGCTGTTCGGGCGGCCCGGGCGCCGTTCCTGGACAGCGATGAGGTTCCGTCTCCAGAGGGGACGCCGCCGGAACAGGAGATGCAGTGGCCGGGTACGGAACTCCAGCGGTCTGAGTGGTTTTCCGATGTTCAGCAGTTCGTGATCGAGCGGCGCCTGACGATGAGTGCCCGCGGCTACGTCGGCCATCTACCGGCCATCTCGGCTTATCTCGAATTGCCGGCCTGGGAGCAGGAGCAGGTCTATAGCCAGATCATGCGGGCCTTGCCTGAGACGGTTGAGGTAGCCGCCGACATCGCCGTCCATCTCGCGCGGCGGCGCTGCGGGCAGTAGTGCCCCGATAATCAGGTGCCCGCCCCTGCGAATGGCAATCCGGGCATGCCGCCGGCCGGGCCAGGAC
>WNFX01005723.1_pt1 | contig 11949 bp, 12 predicted proteins | sample 5400111 | NCBI WGS metagenome assembly WNFX01 (sample SAMN13153363, study PRJNA577476) | soil metagenome | isolation source: 40 cm soil or saprolite under grassland replicate 1 | place: USA:California | collected 2016-06-15
GCCGTTGTCGAAATCTCCATGTTGAGCGATACTTGTACTTGCATGAGAGAAGTCTCCTTCTGTGATCGAGTAAGGTTTCATTTTCTTTCACAGTAAGAGTTTCTCTCTTTTTTTTCAACCCTGGGTTTTGGTTGGAACCGACGAAAGGTGTGTCTCTCTTTTCAGCAAACGACGCAAAGCAAGCAGTGCCTGGATCATGCGCCGATGACGACGAAGTTCAGCCCCTTGCAGGTACGCTTCAAAGGCAAGTTGCTGGATGCCGGTACTCAAGGTGGGGTAGGTGTGGATTGTGCTGCGGAGGGCGGAGAGCGGCAGATGCTGTTGCATCGCCAACGTCAACTCGCCCAGCAGTTCTCCGGCCTGCGCCCCGACCAGATGCGCGCCTACGATCTCCTCCCGCTTCCCGGCCAGGACCAGCTTGAGAAAGCCAGTTGCTTCCTGATCCGTCCGAGCGCGGTCAATGTCGGCATAGGGGAAGGTGACCACACGGACCTGCTTGTAGTGCTGCTCGGCTTCTGCAGGGGTGAGACCGACCCGCGCTGCTTCAGGGTCGGTAAAGGTACACCAGGGAATGATCTTCCCATCAACACGTTGTTTTCCAAACGGGACCAGGGCGTTGCGCACCGCAACACTGGCCTGATAGGCGGCCACATGGCTGAAGTGATCGCCCCCAATCACATCGCCAAGAGCAAAGACCCCTGGGGCTGACGTGCGGAGAACGTCATTGACGACAATCCCCTGTTCATTGCAGACCACTCCTGCTGCTTCGAGATTGAGTCCTTCCACATTGGCTTCTCGCCCCACTGCCAGCAGGATCGCCTCCGCTTCGAGAGATCGCTCCTGCTGCGCCTCTCGTACTGTGAGGACCTTGCGTTCGCCATGTTGGCTGACGCCCGTCACATGCGTTCGTGTCAGGATGGTGATGCCATCAGCTTGCAGTGCCCTGGCAATGGCGGCGGAAACATCAGGATCTTCACGTGGCAGCAACCGCTCTGCTCGCTGAAAAATGGTTACTCGACTCCCCAGGCGTGCGAATGCCTGCCCGATCTCGACCCCGACGGGACCCCCTCCAAGAATGGCGAGCGAGGAAGGCAAAGCCGTCAGATCAAAGACCGTTTCGTTAGTCAGATACCCCGTTTCCTGCAACCCTGGGATGAGAGGAAGTGCAGGGCGGGAACCCGTCGCGATCAGAAATGCGTGGCTCCGAATGGAGAAGCCATTCAGGCTGAGCATCGTGGGCGACTGGAAGGTGGCCGTGCCAAAGCGGACAGTCACCCCAGAAACTGCCTGCTGCTCGGTATCCTGCACCTGAGAGATCACCTCCTGGATGTAGGACGCGACTTGTGGCATGTGCGTGTCAAAGGTCATAGCCCCTTCCAAGAACCTCTGCGCGGCTTGCACTTGATGGAGCAGGCGTGCCACATGGATCAGGCTCTTGCTGGGGACACAACCACTGTGCAAACACTCTCCTCCAAGACGTTCTTTCTCGATCAAGAGGGTGCGTGCTCCCAGGGACGCGGAAAGTTTAGCAGCGGTCAGGCCCCCTGATCCTCCGCCAAGAATGGTCAAGTCATAGTCTGTGTGGTGAATCTTTTGCATGCCTTCCTCCAGGCGATCTCATGGATAGTTCTACTCTATGGGAAGAACGATCACGAGTTCTGTAGCCTAGACTACACTTCTCTCCCCTCTTGACTCTGTACCCTACTACAGGGTGTATACTTCTTCCAGATCGGAGAAAGAACATGAAGATGCTCTCAATTGGACAAGTGGCACGTCAGGCTGGCGTAGGAGTCGAGACCATCCGGTTCTACGAGCGCGAAGGGTTGCTCGAAGAGCCGCCGCGCCGCGTGTCTGGCTATCGCCAATATTCGGAAGAAGTGGTCAAGCGCCTTCACTTTATTCAGCGCGCGAAACGGCTCGGCTTCTCGCTCAAAGAGATTGCAGAGTTGCTGCTCTTACGGGTCGATCAACAGACGCCCTGCGAAGAAGTAAAGCAGCGCACCGAAGCAAAGATTGTCGAGGTCGAACGAAAACTGGTGGAGTTACAGCGGATGCGACAAGCCTTGCTCCACGTCCATGCCTTGTGTGCAGGACAGGGGCCAACCAGCCACTGCCCCATGCTTGATGCGCTCGATCAGCCCGAGCCACACGATCTGCTCGGGGATCAAGAACCAGGAGCAAGATGACCATGAACGCAACACACGAAAGATACGATCTGGTGATTCTCGGCAGCGGCTCGACGGCCTTTGCTGCAGCTCTGCATGCCGCAGAACTGGGCAAAACCGCTGTCATGATCGAAGAGCGCACCGTTGGGGGAACCTGTGTCAATCGTGGCTGTCTGCCCTCCAAAAACTTGATTGAGGCAGCACGCCTCGTCTACGATGCCGCGCTATTCGGGCCTCTCTCCTGTCCAGATGCCTTTCCGTTGGGCCGATCTGATCGCTCAGAAGGATGAGCTCGTTCAGGACTACCGAGCACACAAATACGAGAGCCTGCTCGATGACTCAGAGCGCATTCGGGTGATCTCAGGCCAGGCAACCCTCCTATCGGACGATGAGGTACAGGTGGAGCATGCCAGGGGCACCCATCGGCTGATGGGTGACCAGATATTGATCGCGACCGGCTCGCAACCCATCATTCCCCATCTTCCCGGGCTCTCCGATCTGCCCTACTTGACCAGCGACTGGCTCAGTGGCCCCGATGATCCCTGGAAAACGGAGTTGCGCGAGCAGCCACCTTCGCTGCTGATTGTAGGGGGCAGCTACATCGCCCTCGAATTGGGCCAGATGTTCGCTCGCTTTGGCACGCAGGTGACGCTCATGACACATGGGAACAGCCTGTTGCCCGGCTACGAGCCGGAGGTCGCCGCAACACTAACCACGATCTTGCGAGAAGAGGGGCTACACATCGTGACAGGGGCACAAATCAGCAGCGTGGAACGCGCAGACGAGGGAGTGAGGCTCACCTCGCAGCGGCATGGGAACTGGCAGACCTTCACCGCCAGCAAACTGCTGATCGCCACCGGGCGTCGTCCCGCGACCTCTGTGCTTGGCCTTTCTCAGATTGGTGTCGAGCTTGACGCGATGGGAGCTGTGCGTGTGGACAAGACGCTGCAAACGTCCGTTCCGCACATCTGGGCCGCTGGCGATGTCATCGGAGGCCAGATCGAGAGCCAGATGGCGACGCCTGTGGGAGCGCACGATGGGAAGATTGCTGCCCACAATGCCCTCTCAGGCGAACCGCCGAGCCAGGTTGATCATCGCGTGATCCCGCGCGTCGTCTTCACCGATCCCCAGGTCGCCGTCGTGGGGATGACCCATGAGCAAGCCCTCGAAGCTGGTATCATCTGCACATGCAAGACCATCCCGTTCAGTGTGGTGCCGCGTACCGGAGCGATCCACGACCCACATGGAGCTATCAAAATGGTCACGGAACGCGGGAGCCGACGGGTCCTGGGAGTGTCGATGTGTGGCGCGAACGCGGGAGAAGTGATCCATGAGGCAGCGATGGCCTTGCGTTTTGGTGCAACGGTCGATGACTTCATGGACATGATCCAGGTCTATCCCATGATGGCCGAAGCGCTCAAGCTGGTTGCTATTGCGTTCACGAAGGATGTCAATCGGCTCAGTTGCTGTGCAAGTTGAGAGTACAGAGAGGTATCACGATGTTACACTCATATGCAATGACGATTGGACAACTCTCCCGGCGCACAGGGGTCCCGATCAGAGTGCTGCGCGACTACGAGGATCGCGGCTTCCTGGCTACTCTGGGCCGCAGTGAGAGCAATTATCGTCTCTTCGATGAAAGAGCACTGTGCTGCGTGCAGATCGTGCAGGACCTGCGCTCCCTGGGGCTGACTCTCAAAGAGATTCAAGCCTTCATCGCACGCTTAGATACGCATTCTGATGAGCCAATAAGTGATCTGCTGGAGGCACATCTGGCGCAGGTCGTTGCCCGCATCGAGGCTCAGATCACTGCCCTTCAGACGCAGCGCCAACGCATCCTGGAATTCCAGACCGCCCCTACAGATACATCAGCCCGACCTGTAGCCCCGACGCTGGCACAACTCCTGGCACGAGATTCTGGTTGTAATACAATGCACTCCCTCACACAACGCTGTTGATGAATGACATTCCATACATCCTTCCATTTTTTGAACGTTGTGGCTTCTGTTTACGACCTCGCCTGCGGCGAGGCTTCAGACATGCTCGAACAGAGAGGCTTCATGGAGAGAATAATTTTCTCCGAGGTCGAGCCCTCTAACCCTCTTGACTCTCCCCCCACTGGGAGAGTGTACACTCCCTCTCAGCAGACAAGACACACGGTTCTGCCGACGATGAGAAGATGTTTCTCTCTCAGGAAAAGAAAGGAACAAAAATGATGAATAACATCTCACCCGTATTGCAAGAAGCCATCAAAGTACATGGAAGCTTCTTTGAAGAAAACAAGGAGCCGTTTCGCTTTGCACTCCCCCTGTGGCGGCTCTTAGCCACAGGAAAACCGGTGTCAACAGAGCAACTGGCAAGCGCAATGCACCGCCCGCTGCAAGAGATCCAGATGCGGTTGCAAACGTGGGACCACCGCGTGGATCAGGAGGGGAACATTGTAGCTGCTGGTCTCTCGCTCATCCCCGCTACGCACCAATTTCACCTGGATGAGCTGGCGCTCTACACCTGGTGTGCGCTGGATGCGCTGGCCTTTCCAGCGATGCTGGGACGTAGCGCCCAGCCCACCTAATCTCCACCTGCCCGGTCACAGGGCAAGAGATCCGTCTGACGGTAACCCCTCTCGCCATCACAGACCTCTCCCCCCAGAACGCGGTTGTCTCGGTGCGTCTGCCAGGGGAGGCGACATCCACCTGCACGATCCAGGAAGACATCTGCAATGACGGACGCTTCTTTGTCTCACATGACGTGGCCGAGGCTCTGGGTTCCCTGCATCCGCAGGTGAGGGTAGACTAAGATCCTAGCGATTTTGGTAACTATTCAGTAGGGTCAGGAAAAAGCGGGAAGAACAGGGTTTCCTGACAAGGTGTGATGGAGAGCAGACAACAGCGCAATGCCTTGTTTTCGTAAGGTCGAGAGGTAACTGCGAATGCGACAGAACATGACAATTCCCAGATCCGTTCGGAAGCAGCCGGAGACCTTTTGCTGCACTTTGATCATGCGCAGATCTCTCTCGGCTTGATTGTTGTCAAAGGGCACCGCAAAATCATGCAGAAACCGCAGCACCGCCTGCTTCTTCTGCGAGAAGCGATCCAACAGATTGCGCGCCGGGCTTTGTTTGGCTCGCCCCGGGGTTCGCTTCCCCTGTTCCGATTTCTTGGGAGGTGGAGGAGGGGGATTGGCGAGATAGCCTTCTCTGAGGAGTTCATCATACCGACAGAGGAAGCGTGCAAGCACTGGGATCTCCAGTTCCGGTTTTCCTTCCGACTTGGCTCGTTCCACCTCAACTTTCATTGCGAGCAGCAGCTCTTTCATCTCTCTCGCCCAGGTTTGCTTGAGTTCTTCTTCCACAAAGGTCAGTTCGCGCAAGTGATGCATGTTACACAATGCCTGAGTGAAGCTGTAACCCTCATAGCTCTGCAATCCATCATGGACGCTCGTGCCACGAAACAGTGGCGCAATACCGATAGCGTCAAGTCCTGCACGTCCTCGGCTCGGATGAGCAGCGTAGTGAGTGAGTCGATCTGTTGAGCACACATGGGCCCACCACCCCTCTTTGCCGACCCGCAATCCGGTTTCATCTTGATGGACCACTTTTGCCTTCACCAAAGCCGCTTTGAGGCTGGTTTCTACCTCAGCTAACTGCTGATGACAGGTTTTGACAAAGGTGGTGATGCTGGAGGCCTGGAGCTGAACGCCTAGCAATTCCTGCAACAGTTGACTGGCACGAGCATAAGGCAGAGTCTGACCTTCTACCAGATAGGTTGCGAGCGTCTGGATGCTTGTCCCATACTGCGTTGGGGCCTTCACACCTGCCGGGAAGGACGCTCGTGTCAGATGGTAGCAGACCGGACATTGCTTTTCTTCCACGCGATGCTCTGTCACCCAGAGCCGCTTGACTGGCAGATCAATGACCTGCCGTCGCTCTGGCAGTTCCGCTGGTTGGGTGCGCAGATCATGTTGACAGTACTCACAATACATGACGGGATGAATGAGCACCTGATCAGGCATCTCCACTTGCCGGAGATGATGGCCTCGATGACCCGATTGTCCACCGGCCTTCTTGCCGCTCTTTTGCCGCAAGCTCTTGGGGGCACGAACGAAGCGGTCGGAGGAGGGAGGCAAACTACTATTATGGCTATCTTTGGCAATCTGGCCTTCCAGGGTTTTGATCCGCTCCTGCTGAGCAACGATCACCCCTTCCAGTTCTTTGACGTGCTTTTGCTGATTTTCGATGGCCCGGATCGACTCTAGCACACACTCTCGGAGGTTTTGATTGGCTTCTCGTAGAACCTGATTCTCTTGTCGCATTTGCTCCAGTTCTTCATCCGCTCTCATTCTCTCACTCTAGCAGATCTGTCATCTTTCCGCAACTGCATAGGCCTTCTGAACAGTTACCTTTCATCGCTTTAGGTCCTTTCGTGTGTCTGTTACTCATGAGCGACAGACACACGAGCCGGTGTAGTGGTCCCTTCTCACAAAGTGGAGTTCACCAGAGAGGAACAGAGGCTCTCGACTGGCGTGTTTGTGCTGACGTTCGTCAGCCAGCGCATCCCTCGCACCGCGTAAAGACGCGCCAGCGTCCCGGCGAAGACGGCTCTCGCCCGCCAGGACCCCCGGCTATGTTGACCTGGAGAGCCTCTCCACACTATAGGCTTGGAAAATGTCATCCCGGCTTAAAAGGCCAATGGGATGTGTGCCATCCCCACGCGCGAGCACAGGTAATGCCTTTTGGTCATGGACCCCCATACGGCGCATCGCTTCAGAGAGCGTTTCATCAGCAAAGATCGAAACGGCTGGCGTGCTGATGAGAGAAGCGATCTGTTCCTCTCCTCGCCCGGAGAGTTCCGCCTCCTCGATCTCGCTCGCTATCAGCAGGCCCAGGAGAGCTTTTGTCTCGTCAACCACCAGCACCGCCCACTGGTGGGTCTGCGAGAGGGTCTTGATCGCCTCTGCCACGGGAAGGGTATGCGGGAGCAGCAGCAGATCTGTGGTCATGGCTTGCTCCGCTCGTATTTGATGCATGAGTCCATCTCCCTTGCCTGTCCGCAGGTCGATGCCTCTTCGTCTCAACTTGAGCGTGTAAATGGTCTCTTTTGAGAGGAGTTCCGAGACCACCGTGCTAATCACCACAGCCGCCATCAGTGGCAGGATCACCGAGTAGTCACCGGTCAGCTCAAAGAGAATGATAACTGCGGTAATCGGGGCACGCGCAGCCCCGGCAAAGACAGCAGCCATGCCAACTAAGCCATAATTGCCTGGATGAGTCACGACCCCTGGGAACATCCCCTGCAACAAGGTCCCATACGCTTCACCCAGCATGGCTCCAATGAAGAGAGAGGGAGCAAAAACGCCACCAGACCCACCTGAACCAATGGTGAGCGAGACGGCCAGGATCTTAGCGACAACCAGGAGCAAGAGCAATCCAAGGGCATACTGCCCTGAGAGTGCCGTACTCATAGCGGGATAGCCGACCCCAAAGACCTGCGGCAGAAAGAAGCCCAGCAGGCCAAGCATGAGACCGCCTGGGATGGGTTTGAGGTACTCCGGCATGCGAACTGCGTCAAAACGATCTTCAAACCAGTAGAGAATCCTCGTAAAGCCGACTCCTGCGCCCGCACCCAGGACACCGAGCAGCGCATACAACGGGAATTCCGTGACATGTAAGAGCTGGTAGGAGGGCAAGGGAAACGCGGGCACATTGCCAAAGGCAAAACGCCCAATCACGGAAGCAGTCACACTGGCGATCACCACGACCCCAAAAGAACGGGTCGAGAACTCGCCAAGAATGATTTCTAGGGCGAAGAAGACTCCGGCAATAGGCGCGTTAAAGGTCGCCGCAATGCCACCAGCCGCACCACAGGCTACCAGCATCTTGGTGCGCGCTTCCGACATGCGAAAGAGTTGCCCAAAGCTGGAGCCAAGCGCCGACCCGATTTGCACAATGGGACCTTCACGTCCAACAGAGCCACCGGAGCCAATACAGATGGCAGAAGCCAGCGATTTCACGGCAGCCACAATCGGGCGAATGCGCCCTCCCTTCTGGGCAACGGCCAGCATGACTTCGGGAACGCCATGTCCTTTGGCCTCTCGCGCAAAGAAGTAGATGAGCGGGCCAAATACCAGTCCTCCCAGCGCCGGAATCACGATAACGGCAGCCCCTCCGAGCAGGTGCGCAAGCAGTGGGCCGAGTACCTGAAAAAAGAAAGAGGTGCATCCATTGATGAGTTCACGAAATACGACCGCCCCCAAGCCCGCACCTATCCCAACGAGCAGACCACTGATGAGCAATACCTGCGTCTCCTGGAGAAGCGCGTGCGAGAGACGATCCCAGGCCCGGCTTACAAAGGTTCGCCAGCTCGGTTGAGCGGGATCGCCTGGACTCTTGACAGGTGGCTTCTGGGGAGCAAAGAGTTCCATCGAGTTTTTTCCTTCGTTCTCTGCATGTCAAAATAAAAATGGGTGGGCTATTACCCAATAAAAAGCACAAAAAAAGGGGGGCTTTACTGCGAACTCGCCCCAATGCCGTTGAGCACGAGATCAGCCACCTCTCTTGCTTGCTGGGCAATGTCCTGCTCGCTGTGTCCAAGCACTCTGGCCGAAAGCACATACGATTCGGTGAGCGAGAGCACCTGAAGCGCGGTCGCTTCGACCTGATGTGTGCGAATCTCTCCCCGTGCCTGACTCTGCTCCAGCATCAAAGCAATGACTGCGACATAATCACGCAAGAGCTTGGTGGCCTCTGCCTGGAAGCTTCGGTTGACGCCATAGAGCGCGCTCATGAGCACATTGAAGCTATCGCTCTGCTGGGCGCTCAAGTGGGCAAAGGCTCGGAAGAGGCGTTCCAGGCGTTGGTGCACCGTTCCATCTTCCGCTAAAGCCGTACGGATGACCGCGAGTTGCTGACTGGCAATATAGCGCAGCATGGCAAGAAAGAGATCACGTTTGTTCTCAAAATACAGGTAGATGGTGCCCTTGCCCATGCCAGCCTGTTCAGCAATCATAGTAATATTTGCCTGATCGAATCCTAAACGGGCAAACTCGCTGGCTGCTACTGCTATGATGCGTGCTCGCGTCGCTTCGCGCATCTGCTCATCGACAATTTTTGGCATGGTGCTTCCTCCAATGGTGTCATCCGGCCCCGTCTCTCTAGCATAGCACGTTTGTGGACGAGCAGTCAATGTCGTGAGGAGCATGTCATCCACCTCTCTCTGCTCAAGTGGTTGCGGAGAATCGCTCAAACAAGACCGCTTCCTCATCTGAAAACAAGGAAAATGACCAACAAGTCATTGAAGCAGCAACGATCTTCATCGCGTGCCTTCCTTCTCCCTTGCACCATCGGGACAGATATCGGGACAAAACCGGGACCATGCCTCATGACAATGGGACACGGCATCTCTTACACTGGTGACAGATACAGAGAACAGCAGGCAGCCCTTCCCTGCCTAGCCTGTTTCATTTTCGGAAGAAAGGGAACAACCATGGTCTCACTGCGCATTTTCGGCACTCCAGTCAAGGTCAACGCAACGTTTTTGATCCCCATTGTGGTTGTTTGGGGAGGCATTACCTGGTTGGAGTCCTCCTGGCATCCCGAGCGGGCATTCTGGCAAGCGGTACTCATGGGAAGTGCGACGATGCTTCTTCTTTTGGTTGTCGAGATTGGACATGCTCTCGCCCACATTTTCAGTGCACGCGCGGCAGGGGCACCAATGGATGAACTTCTCCTCTCGCTCTCGGCGGGGATGCCGCGAACGCTCTACTGGAACAATGAGGTTTCACCGGATGTCCATCGGATACGCGCCTTAGGTGGTCCCATTTTCAACGCGGTAGGATTGCTCCTCTCCGCAGGGATCTATGCAGCCACATCGGGCAATGCCATCGCAAGAGAGTTGGCGGCATGGTCGGCAGGAGGGCATGGACTCCTCTTGACACTGAGCCTGCTTCCTGTGCCCATGGTGGATGGAGGCACGCTCCTGAAGTGGACGCTGGTCGCAAGAGGAGGGACCGCGACGGAAGCGGATGAGATGATACGGCTTCTCGACTGGGTGATGGGAATAGCAGGGGGGCTGATTGGTGTGGGGTTCATCGTCATGCAGATGTGGGGAGCAGGTGCGATCCTGGTGGGAAGTGGTGCCGTTGTCATCGCTATAGCGGAGGGCAAGATTCGCTAGTGTTCGCCTCCAAATGGGACCACACTGGCAAAAAAGTACGGACAGAGAGACCATTCTGAGGTACAATGGTCATGGAACAACCGGGCAGGAAGAAAGAACGCGAGAAACTGGGGAAGAGCGTTTTCCGGGGCGAGCGGTGAGAAGAGGTGGGGAGCACACGGGCACTCCTGCGTATCTGGTGAGAATGACTGACCAGCGCGACTGGTCAAAGGGTAAGAAAGAAGAGAAGCGATGGAACCGATTCGCCTGCTGATTGCCGATGACCATCCCCTCTTTCGCGATGGGCTGCGCGTATTGCTGGAGTCGGTCCCAGATATGCAGGTCCTTGGTGAGGCCACGACCGGGAACCAGGTCATGCAAGAGGCAATCTCCCTGCAACCGGATCTCATCCTGATGGACATTCAGATGCCGGGCATCAATGGGATTGAGGCGACCCGGCGCATTCTGCAAACCAGTCCGCACATCCGCATTCTGATCCTCACCATGTTCGAGGATGACGAGTCCGTCTTCGCGGCGATCCGCGCTGGCGCACGCGGCTACCTGCTCAAGGGAGCCGTGCAGGAGGAGACACTGCGTGCCATTCGCGCGGTGGCCAGCGGCGAGGCCATCTTTGGCCCGGCTGTCGCCTCGCGCCTGATGCACTATTTCAGCAGCATGCGGCCAGCAGGAAAGAGTGGCCCGACCCACTTCTTCCCAGAACTGACGGAGCGGGAATACGAGATTCTCGCCCTCATCGCCCAGCGCAAGTCCAATGCGGACATTGCGGCCCAGCTCGTTTTAAGCCCCAAGACGGTACGCAATCACGTCTCCAACATCTTGAGCAAGCTGCAGGTGGCCGACCGGGCTGAAGCGATGCGTGCGGCCTGGGCCGCCGGATTGGGGCAGATTCCTTGGGAGGGTTCGTAAGTGGACCAGGGAGCGAGGCCCGTGGAGACATCCCTCACCATGCCTTCGCCACCCCTCGCCGACACCCGCTTATTGGGGACGCGGCTGCGGCTTGCCAGGTGGGGGTGGATCGTCCTGATGCTGATCTTCTGCGGATTCTATCTTGCGGGGGTGCTCGTGTACTATGTCCAGTTCCACGGATTCCAGCAAGGGGCCTACGTCCATCTTCTCGTGATGCCTGCTGTGGTCAGTGGCTATGACACCTTTGTCTCCCTCTACCTGATCCTCACCGGCCCCTATGCCACGCTCAATATCACGCTGATCACCTGCTTTTCTCCGTTCTGGATTGCCGTGAGCCTGGTGATCTTCTGGCGCAGGTCCGACGACTGGATGGCGCTGTATATTGCCTTGCTCCTCGTGATGCTGGTGACGAGTCTCTCCCCCGCTTTCTCAGTGCTCTCCCGTGTCGTTGGCCTCACTTCTCCCTTAGGAGTCTGCATCACCCTGCTGCACCTGCTCTCTTTCAGTTCGGTCATCTTCTTTTTCGCTCTCTTCCCCAATGGGCGTTTTGTCCCCGGTTGGACGCGCTGGTGGTAAAAAGCGTGAAGGTTGAGCAGGTTTCGGCGCGAAGAGTGAGCAATCGGCGCGAAGAGTGAGCAGCTCAACTATTGATGGTTAGAGAAACCGCTTGAGATGCGGATCGTTCTGGATCGTTTCTGTAAATTCGC
>WNFX01009345.1_pt1 | contig 11949 bp, 10 predicted proteins | sample 5400111 | NCBI WGS metagenome assembly WNFX01 (sample SAMN13153363, study PRJNA577476) | soil metagenome | isolation source: 40 cm soil or saprolite under grassland replicate 1 | place: USA:California | collected 2016-06-15
ACCCCCACCCCCACCACCACCCCCTGAGTCGCCGCCAGCGCCGGGGGTGACCGCGGCAGACTAGGCTTGGTCTCCTTCAGACAATGGTCACACTCGCCTTTGTCTACATCCTGGTCCTGCAGGCGACGTCAGAATCGCCCCCACCGCGTGTGCCGTCGCTTCCGGCTCTCCCTGCGCGCAGCGAGGCGCATGGACGCCCGGCCGACCCGATCAATTTGGTCTTCCTGGGAAGCGCCGTCGATCTGGACCGGGCGTTCCGCGCCGCGGGGTGGACCCGGGCGTCGCCCAAGTCGGTCGGCACCCTGATCCAAGAGGCGGTCGCGGTTCTCGCCAGCCGCCCCGACGCGCACGCGCCGGTTTCCACCCAACACGTGGCGGGACGGGCACAGGACGCGACCTACGAGCGGCCCGGCCGCACCGCTCGCACCCGCGACCACGTGCGCCTGTGGCGCGCGGGCGGCGACGGCGACGCCTGGGCTGGCGCCGCCACGTGCGGCTCGCGGGCGCCGTGCGGACCGGGCGCAACGCGACGAGTCAGCCGTTCTTCACCGACGGCCGTGCCGCCGTCATGCGGGTGCACGCCTGCCCCGGCGCCACCGCCGGCGGCGCCACGGACGCAGCAGGAATGCGATCGCCATGAATCCCAGCGGCCACAGCAGCAATCGCACACCCGAGAAACTCCAGAACGTCGTCACCAATAGCGCGACGATGGCGAGGCGCGCCACACTCAAGAGCCACCATGCCGCGACCCGCGGGCGCCCCATCGGTTCCACCTCATCCAAGTCGCGGACCGCGGGCAGGTCCGCGATCAACCGGTCGAGTTCCTCGCGATAGGTCGCGGCCGACGCCGTCGCGAGACGTTCCCCGGCCTCTTCAGGCGACAGCCGTCCCTCCGCCGCGGCGGCCTGCAACATCTGGGCGATACGCTCGCGCTCGGCGTCGGACGCCCGCACGCCGCGGGTCAGATCGGGGGCGCTCATGATTGCACCAGCGCGTCGATCTCCTGCGACGCCCGTTTCAAGATGTCGCTGATTTTCTGGCGCACGGTGTCGTCACGAGAGCGCCAGCCGGCCCGATAGGCGCTTCTGAGGAGCGCGCCCATGGCGCGATTCAGGTCGCCCATGCCGCCCCCCAACACTTCGTCGACCGCGTCTTTCACCCGGTCGAAGATGTCCTCGACGACATCGCGATGCTCCTCGAGGAACTTGAGTCCTGCGTCTGTGATTTCGTAGACTTTCTTGCCCTCCACGTCCTTGGCGCGCACCAGCCCCTCATCGTCGAGCCACTGCAGCGTGGGATACACGGTCCCGGGCGACGCCGAGTAACATCCGTGCATCTGATCCTCCAGCTCCTTCATCACTTCATAGCCGTGGCGTGGCTTGTCCTTGAGCAGTTTGAGAATCACGTATTTCATGTCGCCGGCACCGAACCACTGGCGTCGCCGGCCGCCTCGGCCGAACCCCACGAACCCGGGCCCGAAGCCCTGCCACCCCCATCCGCGCCTCATACTGACCTCCTTGATATGTCGTCCCGATACTGCGCCACGATACGTCAAGACGATATATCGTACGATGGGTCGCGTCAACCTGTTTCTGACAATGCCGTGTCTAGGCCTCCCGTCACAAGTCATCGTGACACTTGAGCTTGCACCGTAGGCCGGTAGCCGTACATTGTACCTCCCCTACCGTCCCAGCGCCCTTGGAGAGGAGTCTCAGATGGCTGTGCAGGTCACGCCGCACCCGGCCTGGGTGGCGGAACTCGACACCGCGCTCGAACCGAGCCGGCAGGCGATTCTCGACACTCCCGTCATCGTGGATGCGTCGGAGAACCAGTTGGTCGACGGCCGGATCCAGAATTTCCTGGTGGGCTTCTACCCGATCATCCGCGACTTCCCCCAGTGGCTCCAGATGCTGCTCGACCGCTCACCGGAGATGGGCAAGTCGTTCTTCACCGACAACATCCGGGTGGAGCGCCGCCACGACGCCATGTGGCGGGCGATGGGAGACGGCTTTACCGTTCCCAAGAAGCGTTTTCAGGCCCCGGAGCCGATGGCCCCGGAGGTCAAGGTATTTCACGGATACCTCACGGATATGTGTCGCACCGCGGAGTTCGGGGCGGCGGTGTCGGCGACCAACTACGCCGTCGAGGGTGTCGCCCAGAAGATCTCGGAGAAAGCGTTGCGCGGCCTCGCCAAGAACGAGAAGATCGGCCCACGCGGGCGCTGGTGGCTCGAGGAGCACGCCAAGTACGATGACGAGCACCCGATTCACGCGCTCGAGATCATCAAGGACTGCGTGAAGCGCGGCCCCGATAACCCCCGCGCGGTGACCGACTCCGCGCTCAAGAGCCTCGCCATGATGCGTAAAGCGATGGAAGCCACCTACCGCGCGTGAGCAAAGGCCGCCGGGTCTCGCCTGAGGGGGGGGAGACGCGGTCTCCCTCTGCGCCGCTCAAGCGACCGCGGCTCGACCTGCTGCAGGCGGCGGCCGACATCGTGAGCGCACTGCCGGACGCTGTCGTCGTGACAGGGTTGGACCGGCGCGTGCTGGCCGTGAACCGGGCGGCGGCCGACCTGCTGGGGTCGCAGGTGACGGACCTTGTAGGCCAGCTGACCGCCGACCATGTCGCGTCAGCCGAGCGGCCACACGTGGCGGAGCAGGAAGACCGGGTTTTCGCCGGCGAGGTGCAGCGCTACGAGACCAAGGTCCTGAACCGCGAGACCGGCGAGGAACGCGACGTCGCGGTCTCGAGCGGCCCCTTCCGCGTGGACGACGAGCTGATCGGCACCGTCGCCACCCTGCGCGACATCACCGAGCCCAAGCGGGCTCACGACACGCTGTCCCGCTCCGAGGCCCGATACCGGAATCTCGTCGAATCGGCCTCGGACGCGATCGTCACCCTCGACGCCAACGGCAGGTTCACCACGGTGAACCACGCTGCCGAGATCATCTCCGGGTACCGGCGCGAAGAGCTGGTGGGCCAATGGTTCGCGCCGATGCTCTCCGACGACGAGCTCCCCAAGGCTCTGGCCCATTTTCAGAAGGCGCTGGCCGGCGAGACGGGCCTCTTCGAGTCGCGGTTCTACCGAAAGGACGGCGACGCCCGCACGATTTCGATCACGTACTCGACGCCGCAGCGCGACGAAGAGGTGCTCTGCCTCATTCGTGACGTGACCGACCAAAAAATGCTGCAGGAGCAGCTCATCCAGTCGGAGAAGATGTCGGCCATCGGACAGCTCGTTTCCGGCGTGGCGCACGAGCTGAACAACCCGCTCGCCGGCATCTCGGCGTTCGCGCAGCTGCTGCTCGCCGAAAAGCGCTTTCCTCCCGACCAGCGTACGGCCGCAGAGACGATCTACAGCGAGGCCCGCCGGGCCAGCCGGATCGTGCAGAACCTCCTGACGTTCGCGCGCCAGCACAAAGCGGAAAAGGGGCCGGCGGCCATCAACCAGGTGCTCGACGACACGCTCGAGCTGCGGGGCTACGAGCTGCGGGTCCGCGGCATCGACGTGCGCCGTGAGTACGACGAGGCGCTCCCCGACACGATGGGCGACGCCCACCAGTTGCAGCAGGTCTTCCTGAACCTCATCACCAACGCCGAGCAGGCGATGGAGCGCGCCGAGGGGCGCCATCACCGGTTGACGGTGCGCACGCGGCGCTCCGGCGACGCCATTCGCATCGAGATCGAGGACACCGGCAGCGGCGTCCCGCCGAACCTGTTGGAGCGCATCTTCAACCCATTCTTCACCACCAAGCCCACCGGGCATGGCACGGGGCTCGGCCTCTCCATTTCCCTGGGCATCGTGCGCGAGCACGAAGGCCGCATCTGGGCCGAGAACGCGGCCCAGGGCGGAGCGCGTTTCGTGGTCGAGCTCCCGGTCATCGTGCCGCGCGCCTCTGGTGAGTTTCCCGCCGCGCTCGCGGCGCACCCCGTGGGCGACAGCCTGCACATCCTGGTGGTGGACGACGAAGCCTCGGTGCGCGTGGCGCTGCAACGCTATCTGGCCGCTCGCGGCCACAACGTGGAAACGACGGCCAGCGGGCAGGACGCCCTCGCGCTGCTCCGGGCCGGCCAGTACGACGCCGTCATCGTGGACATGCGCATGCCGGACCTCTCCGGTGAGCAGCTGTTCGAAGAGCTGCGCGCCGCCGATCGGGAGCATGCCGAGCGCGTGATCTTCACCACGGGCGACTTGGTGAGCGAGCAGATGCGGCGCTTCCTCGACGGCTCGGGCCGCCCTTGCGTGCCCAAGCCGTTCGAGTTCTCGTCATTCGACCAGGTGCTGCCCGCGGCACGTCGCCGCGCCTAACACTCACTCTTCACCGTCGACACATGCGCCCAATCGTCTACGCCCTGCTGCTCGTGGTCTGCCCGGCCGCCGGCGCCGCCCAGACCTTCGACTTCTACGCGCGTGGGCCCTATCGGCCTGCGGTGCCCCGCCCCGAGGCCATCACCGGCTACGCCGCGGGCGAGCAGCACACGATGTACGCAGTATTGCAACACTATCTCGACACCCTCGTCGCCACCGCGGCCGAACGCGTCCGCGTCGAGCGTTGGGGAGAGACGGCGGAGCACCGCCCGATCCGGGCGCTGATCATCTCCGACCCGGCGAACCTGGCCCGCCTCGACCAGATCCGCGCCGACATGGCCGAGCTGGCGGACCCGCGGCGCACCGCGCCGGCGAGAGCGGCGGAGATCGCCGCAAAGGACCCGGCCGTTGCCGTGTTCCAGTACTCGGTACACGGGGACGAGCCCGCGGGCTTTGAAGCCGCGATGCAGGTCGCCTATCAGCTCCTCGCCTCGGACGAGCCGCAGACGCTGGAGCTTCTCAAGTCGGTGGTGCTGGTGCTGAACCCCTCGGCGAACCCCGACGGCCACGAGCGCTTCGCCGCCTGGTACAACTCAGTCGCCGTGGGCGCCGACAATCCCGCCGCCTTCGAGCAGAACGAGCCCTGGAGCGTGACCGGCCGGTACAACCACTTCCGGTTCGACATGAACCGCGACCTGCTGGCGCAGAGCCAGCCCGAGGTGCGCGTCATGATGGCCGGCGTGCTGCGGTGGCGGCCACAGGTGTTCGTCGATCATCACTCCACGACGCCCACGTTCTTCTTCCCCCCGGTCGCCCAGGCGGTCAACCACAACCTGCCGCCGCAGACGACGAAGTGGTTCGACACCTACGGACGCGGCAACGCCGCGGCGTTCGATCGTTTCGGCTGGCAGTATTTCGTGCGCGGGGTCTTCGACTTCTTCTACGTCGGCTACTGGGACGAGTGGAGCACCTTCCAGGGCGCGACGGGCATGACCTACGAGACCGACGGCGGCCCCGAGTTCAACAAGCGGCGCGACGACGGCTCGATCACGACGTTCCGCGACGGGATCGCCCACCACTTCGTGGCGTCACTCGCCACGCTCGAGACCACGGCGAAGAACCGTCAGAGCCGCCTGCTCGATTACTACGAATTCCGCCGTTCCGCCCTCACCGAGGCGGCCCTGGACCGTATGAAGCGTGTGGTCATCGAGCCGGGCACCGATCCCCGCATGACCGCGCACGTCATCGGCTTGCTGCTGGCGAATGGGATCGAGGTCACGCGCCTGGCCCAACCCGCCACGTCGCGCGCCGCTCATGCCTACCTCGGTGGGAGTGGACCGGCGTCGGCGCGTACGTTCCCAGCCGGCAGCTACGTGATCGATCTGAACCAGCCGCAGCGCCGCATCGCGAAAGGAGTGCTCGAGCCCGACGCGGAGTTCGATCGCAGCTTCGTGGAGCGGGAGCTCGGCAAGTTCCAGCGCAACCGCCGCCGCGGTGAGGACACCGATAAAGAAGACTACGGTTTTTACGACATCACGGCGTGGTCCCTGCCCTTGAGCTTCAATCTCGATGCCTACTGGACCGAGGATGCGGCGCCCGGCCCCGGCACCGCGGTGACCGACACCGCCGTCCCGGCGCCTCCTGCCCCCGCGCGGGCGGGCTCGGCCTACGCGTTCCCCAATGACAATCTCGGAGCGGCGCGGCTCGCGCTGGCGCTCGAGGCCGAGGGGTTCCGGCTCGCCGTAGCGACGCGGCCGCTTCGCGCCGACGGGCGCACCTACCCGCGCGGCACGTTCGTCGCCCGGCTGCAGCGGAACTCGGCGGCGCTACCCGATCGCATCGCGGCGTTGGCGCCGGCGCTGGGCGTCCCTGTGACCGCCGTACAGAGCGCCTTCGCCGACACCGGTGATGTGGGGACCGGTTCCACGGACGTGTGGGGGCTCCACGGTCCGAAGATCCTGGTCGCCGCGGGGGACGGCGTGTACGAGACGAGCTACGGCGCGTTGTGGCACTTTCTCACGCGCGACCTCGGCGTCCCGTTCACCCCCGTGCCGCTCCGTAACATCGGCGGCATGGAGGACCTGAGCACGTACAACGTGATCATCGTCCCGGACGGCCGTGGCAGCCGGATGCGGCGGGAGCTGGGAGATGCGGGCGCGACGGCCCTTAAGGGCTGGGTCCGCTCGGGTGGGGTGCTCATCGGGTTCGGCGGCGCGGGCGAGCTCGCCGCCAACAAGGACCTCGAGCTCTCGACGGTGGCAACCGTAGGCGCGGACAGCAGCCTGAAGGCCGACACGACCGCGCCGGGCTCGGTGCCGCCGCTCGTGTCGGCCACTGCGGCGCCCAAGGACCGCCCCGAGTGGATTCCGGGCGCGATCTTCCGCGCCACCCTCGACCCGACGCACTGGCTCACGCTGGGATACACGGGCGACCGGCTCCCCGTCTTCATCGACGGCGACGTCTTTTGGCGGCCGTCCAAAGGCGGCGCCAATCCGGTGGTGTTTACCGGCGATTCGCTCGTCCTGTCGGGATTCACCTGGCCGGGGAACACCGAGCGACTGCTGAAGGGGACCGCGTGGGCCGCAGTCGAGAATCAGGGCAGCGGGCGCGTGGTGCTGTTCTTGAGTGACCCGCTGTTCCGGGCCTTCTGGCGCGGCCCGGCCCGGCTCGTGACCAACGCCATCCTGATCGGTCCGAACCGCTAGAAAACAACACGGCCGGGGAGGGCTTCCTCCCCGGCCGTCGTGCGTCCGACAGGCACCCGGATCAGATCGACCGATAAGCCCGGACCTTGGCCAGCACCGGCGCGACACGGATCTTGGGCACGATGTTGTAGCGGAAGCGGCTCGGTTCCTCACGCATCCGCGTGCGGGCGCGGGGCATCATGTACTTGAAGTGCTCGTTCCACTCCGGCACCTTCCAGGTGAGCGTCGTGCGTTTCTGCTTCCGCTGCACCTCGATGGACACCGTCTCGCCCGCATCGTAGGAATGCAGGATGCGCATCGCGTGCTCCGGCGAGGTTGGCTTGCGGCCACCGATCGCCATGATCACGTCGCCGCCTTTGAGCGGCAGCGTCGAGTCTTCCGAGGCACGCACGACGAGCACGCCCTCGCGCGCCCCGAAGTAGTCGCCCAAGTCGGGGTTCAAGCTGACGAGCTCGATCCCGCCCCAGGCATCGCCGATGGTGAGTGAGATCGCACCCGGACCCATCCCCATCAGGGGGCCCTCCCAGTTATGCGGCATCTCGCCCATTTCGGGCATCCCGGGCCCCTCGACCCGCATATTCCCGCCCCAGCCCACTTCCTCCGCGACGATCGTCGCCTTGTTGCTCGCGCTGCCACGGCGGTACTCGACCGACACGGTATCGCCGGGCTCGAGCTCGTGGGCGAGCTCGATCAGCTTCATGCCGGGACCCGAGTCCTCGTCATTCTCGGACGCGACGCCGCCGAGGGCCGTGCCCTTGAAGCTGGTGATGATGTCGCCCGCCTTGAGCCCCGCCTTGTCCGCAGGGCCACCGGGCGTCACCGCCTCGATGCGGGCACCGACCTTGTCGTTGGCCGCGTCGGCCACGGTCTTGACCACCACCCCGATCCGCCCATGGTTATCGCTGAACGAGAAGACGCCGAACGGGCCGGTCTCGACGCGCGTGCGAGCACGGGCGCGCGGCGCCGGCCGCGGCCGGGGCGTCTCCTGCGCCGTCGCGGCGACGGGCGAGAGCGTGAGTGCGGCCACCGCCGCGACGATCCAAGTCCGAGTCATGGTGTGTCCTTCCGGGCCGATCACAGGCCCACGTAACGAGTGCGGATGGAGCGGGCATTCACGAGCTGGCGCATCAAGTCCACCCGCTGCTGCCAGAGTTTCACGAGGTCGGCGTCCTGCGCTTGGGCCTTCGTTTCCACCCGGCGGGCCAGGTCGCCATCGATGACGGCAATCCGATCTTCCAGTTCGGCGACGCGTGCCGCGGTGCGACCGGTCAGCACCCGGCCATCGACATCGTAGTTCTGGAGCTGATCTTCGAGTGTCGCGGACTGGTCCTTCGCCTGGGCGAGCTCCGCATGAAGCTTGCTACCACCCCCGAACCGCGGCACGAGCAGTACGCCGACGAGTGCGGCGGCAGCGGCGAGCGCCCACCCACCCCACGTCCGGCGGCGCCGCGCTCGCTGCGTCTGCGCGGCGTCCCGCACGGCCGACCAGCGGTCGCGCGGGGGCCGCAGCGCGGGCAGCGCCTTGAGCTGCGCCACGCGCTGGTACAGGGCGTCCAGCTCCGCCCGGCACGCGGCGCAGTCCGCCAGATGGGCACGTGCCCACCCCGACGCCTCGCCGGCCTGAAGCGCCAGCAGATCATCCATCGTACAATGCATCATCCGACCTCCGTCCCCGCTCCCAGCGCGCGGCGCAACCGGGCGTGCGCCCGGGCGAGCTGGGACTTCGAAAAGCTGACCGTCTTGCCCATCATCTCGGCGATTTCCTCGTGCGTGTACCCTTCGACGTCGTGCAACCACACCACCGCGCGTCCCGTCTCGCTCAACTCCTGCATCGCCCGCTCCAGATCCAGCGCCTGGCCGACGTTGTGCCCGGCGTGGCCGGCGGCCGTGGTCTCGTCGAACACCTCCGCCTCCCGCACCTGCTCGCGGCGGATGCGCATCAACGCTTTGGACGCGGCGATCTGCCGGATCCAGCCCCACAAGTGGCCCTCGCCGCGGTACTGCCGGATGCTGCGCACCACCTCGAGGAACGTCTCCTGCAGCACGTCCTCGGCGTCCTCGGCGTTGCGAAGCATGCGCCGGGCGAGGTTGTAGACCGGGGCCTCGAAGGCTCGGTACAGCGCTTCGAGCGCCTCGAGGTCTCCGGTCTTGGCGCGGGCGACCAGGACGTCCGGGACGGTGAGCGAGATCGTCATCTCCTGAAAGTTATGATGCGTCTGGGGAGCCCAGCGTCGCAGCCGGCGGATCCGGTTGCCGGCTTCCGGTAACCGGTTACCGGCGGCTAATTTGGCCCATGCCCGTCGACCGCTCCACGTTGCACCTCTGGCTCCATCACTGGCAGGACGAGGGCGACGCCGCCTTCCTCTATACGGTGAGAAGCTGGCGGACGTCGAGCGGCGGCACACCGAGCTGTGGGCCAAGCTGCTTGGCGAGAACGGCCACGCCGTCCCTGCGGCCGGTCCCCACCCCTCCTTCAACGCGCGGTTCATGGCCTGGCTGGGACGGCGGTTCGGCCCTGGCTACCTGCTGCCGCTGCTCCTCCGGGAGGAAGGCCGCGAGGTGCGCGGCTACATGGATCTGCACCAGACCTCGCGCGGGGCGGACGCGCGCGCGGTCTCGCTGACGCTGGCGAAGGAGTCGGCCGAGCACGCCGAGACGCTGGCCGGGCTCGCGGGCGCGAGCGCCGAGCCGTGGCATCGCACCGGGTCGGGCGGGTTCGTGCGCAACGTGGTGTACGGGTTCAACGACGGGCTGACGGCGAACTTCGGGCTGGTGGCCGGCGTGATCGGCGCTGCCGTCGCGCCGCACGTGATCCTCATCTCGGGCGTCGCGGGGATGATCGCGGACGCGCTGTCGATGGGCTCCTCCGGGTACCTCGCCGCCAAGAGCGAGCAGGAGGTGTACGCGCACGAGATCGCGATGGAGAAGGAAGAGATCCGGGTGATGCCCGAGGTGGAGCAGGAGGAGATCGCCCTGGTCTACGAAGCGAAGGGGATCGAAGCGGCGCGGGCGCGGCAGATGGCGGCGGAGCTGATGCGCGACCCCGCGCGCGCGCTCGACGAGCAGGTGCGCGAGGAGCTGGGGATCGCGCAGGCGCGGTCGACGCCGCTCAAGGAGGGCTGGGTCACGGGCGTGGCGACGGCGGTCGGGGCCTTCATCCCGGTAGCGCCGTTCCTCGCGCTCAGCGGCCGCACGGCGATCGTGCTCGCCTTCGGCATCGCGATGGTCTCCCACTTCGCCGTGGGGGCCGCGCGCAGCTTCTTCACCGGCCGCGGCGTGATCCGCTCCGGGATCGACATGTTCGTCGTCGGGCTGGGCGTGGCTGCCGTCGGTTACGTCGTGGGAGGGTTCGTCGCGAAGGTGTTTTAGACCACCAGGTTCACGAGCCGGTCCTGCACATAGATCGTCTTCTTCACCGCGTTCCCATCCACGAACTTCTTCACCCCCTCCTCGGCGAGGGCGCGCGCCACGACCTGGGCCTCGGTCGATCCGCGGGGCACGGTGATGCGCCCGCGCAGCTTGCCGTTCACCTGCACGGCGATCTCGACGTCGCCGGCCGTGGTGAGCCGCTCGTCGAAGGACGGCCAGCGTGCCTGCGCGAAGATCGAGTCCTTGTGGCCGAGGCGGTCCCACAGCTCCTCGCAGAGGTGGGGGGCGTAGGGGGCGAGCAGGATGAGCAGCGGCTCGATCGCCCCCCGGGTCGTGGCCCCACCGGCCGCTCCCGCCTCGCGGACGAGGTTCACGTACTCCATCATCGCCGCGATCGCCGTGTTGTAACTCAGCGTCTCGGTGTCGGCGGTGACTTTCTTGATGGTCTGGTGGAGCTTGCGCTGCACGAGCGGCGGGAGCTGGCGCGTGCCGGCGCCCACGGCTTCGTGGGCGCACGCCCATACCTTGTCGAGGAAACGCCGGATCCCGATGATGCCGGTATCGCGGAAGTCGCCGCCTTCCTGGAAGGGGCCGAGGAACATGAGATACATCCGGAAGGTGTCGGCGCCCCACTTCTGGACGTACTCGTCGGGGACGACGACGTTGCCCCGCGACTTCGACATCTTCGCCCCGTCCTTCACGATGATCCCGTGGGCGCGGAACTTGAGGTACGGCTCCTCGAAAGGGAGGTGCCCGAGGTCCTTGAGCACCATCGTGATGAAGCGCGAGTACATGAGGTGCAGCACCGCGTGCTCGTTGCCGCCGATGTAGGTCGTCACCGGCAGCCAGGTCTTGGTGCGCTGGGGGTCGAACGGCCGATCGTCGAACTCGGTCGAGGGGTAGCGCAGGAAGTACCACGACGAGTCCAGGAACGTGTCGGAGACATCCGTCTCGCGCCGGCCCTGGGCGCCGCACAGCGGGCAGGCCGCGTAATACCACTCCTTGTGGCGCGCCAGCGGGCTCACGCCGGAGTCGTCGGGGCGGAAATCCTCGATGAGCGGCAGCTCCACCGGAAGATCCTTCTCCGGCACGCCCACGGGGCCGCAACGGTCGCAGTAGATGATCGGAATCGGCGGTCCCCAGTAGCGCTGCCGTGAGATGCACCAGTCGTGGAGGCGGTACTGCACACGGGTGCCCGCCAGCCCCCGCTCGGCCAGCCAGGCGACGATCTGGCGTTGCGCCTCCCGGCACGGCACGCCGTCGAAGGCGCCCGAGTTGAGGAGCACGCCCTCCTCCGACGCGCTGGGCAGCGGCTCGCCTTCGACGCGCACCACCTGGCGGATGGGGAGCCCGAAGGCCGTGGCGAACTCGAAGTCGCGGCGATCGTGCGCCGGCACGGCCATGATCGCCCCGGTGCCGTACTCCATGAGCACGTAGTCGGCGGTCCAGATGGGGATCGCTTCGCCCGTCGCGGGGTTGCGCGCGTAGGCGCCGGTGAAAACTCCCGTCTTGGTGCGGTCGCCGACGCGCCGGGAGACGATGTCCTGGCTCTGGGCCGCCCGCTGG
>WNFX01006257.1_pt1 | contig 11948 bp, 10 predicted proteins | sample 5400111 | NCBI WGS metagenome assembly WNFX01 (sample SAMN13153363, study PRJNA577476) | soil metagenome | isolation source: 40 cm soil or saprolite under grassland replicate 1 | place: USA:California | collected 2016-06-15
CCTGATCAACATCCGCTCGCGTTCATCTGTGGCCCCACCCCGTTCGTCGAAACTGCCGCCGCGAGTCTCGTGACCCTGAGATACGAACCGGGACGAATCAAGACCGAACGATTCGGACCGACAGGAGAAGCATAATGGAGAACAAACTTGATGGCAACGCTGCCGGGGGCATCCTGCAAGAGATCTTCCCCTTTGACATGACGCTTGTCCAGGCCACCTGTACGCACTGTGGTGCAACCGATGTCATTGGTGCGCTCGCTGTCTATATACACGGCATGGGGACGATCGTCCGCTGTCCCTCTTGCGATACCGCGCTCATCCGCGTCGCGCAGACAAAGGGACATTACTGGCTAGATATGCGGGGCGTGCGTGTCCTTCAGATCAGCGCCGGGGCATAGTCCTTTTTCTGCTCTCTGCTTAGCGTTTGATTCACAGGAGGAATGACCATGCATGTCGCACAAAGTGGGATCTTTGCCCTGGGCACGAGCTCGCACTCCTACCTGGAGTTCGATCTACATGCTCAAGGCGATCCTCTCACGCTGGTTCAGGTGATGGCCAGCCTGGAGGAACCACGCATGACGACCGGAGGCGTGAACCTGGTGGTCGGTTTCAGGCCGTCGCTATGGGCGCGCGCGGCACCCGAGAATGCGCCAGCAGGAGTGAGTGACTTCGAGCGTGACGTGCGCGGTGTCGATGGGTACACCATGCCCGCTACCCAACATGACCTGTGGGTGTGGGTGGCGGGTCACGCCTACCATACGGTTTTCGATGTCGCCCGCGAAGCGATTGCTGCCGTGGCCCCGATGGCACGCCTTGCTGCTGAAGTCGCCGGGTGGACCTACAAGGAGAGCCGGGACTTGACCGGCTTCATCGACGGGACCGAGAATCCTCCTCTATCCGAAGCACCCGAGGTGGCTTTATTTCCCGATGGAGAACAACACATCTTTCGACGCAATACCCCGTTCGGGACGGCTACTGAACATGGGACGATGTTTATCGGCTTCAGCAGCGACCAGCAGCGCCTGGCTCGCATGCTCGCGCGTATGGCGGGAGCAGAGGATGGCATACGTGACGCCCTGACCAGATATACGACAGCGGTCAGTGGTGCTTATTACTTCGTCCCATCGGTTGAAGCGCTGCGCAGGTTTGCCTCTGGAGACGCTCAAGGAGGATGCTAGCAGGTATTGTCTGAAACTTGATTTTTCAATCATGTTGCAATATGCATAACATGCGTTGACACCCCCTCCTCTTCTAACAACAACCCCTCCTCATAAATTCTTCGAATAACATCCTCGATCTCCGGTTCCTGGAAAGTTACATCCTTCAAACTGTAACGCGCTCCCAACCATGCCACAAGTTCATGAGCAGGCATACTATCCTTACCGAACGTTAGCCAGATGCGCGGCACGTCAGCTCGTACCTGGCGTACCCCTTCAGGTAAATCAGCTAACATAGGCCGACCTTGAGCATCATGAGGTATAGCACTTACTTCAGTTGGATCTAATACAGTAATGAGAATACGTTCACCACCAAATCGCTCTCGAATCTCATTCACGCTACCATCATAGAGCTTGCGACCATGATCTATGATCATCATCCTTGGGCAAAGCGTTTCTACATCGTCCATATCATGGGTGGTTAAAAGCACTGTTACACCTTGTTCGGCATTGATTGCTAATAGGAATTCTCGGATTCTTGCCTTTGCTACTACGTCTAATCCAATCGTTGGTTCATCGAGGTAAAGCAGTTCCGGGTCGTGCAGCAGTGCTGCTGCCAGGTCACCGCGCATACGCTGCCCCAGCGAAAGTTGACGTACCGGTGTATCAAGGAATTCGTCCAGGTCAAGCATGTTGCGCAATCGGGCCAGGTTATCGCTATGACGCTTCTCTGGAACGCGATACAGGTGTCGCAACAGGCGCAACGAATCGATCAGCGGCAGATCCCACCACAATTGTGATCGCTGGCCGAAGACTACACCGATACGTGAGGCGAGTTCTCGCCTCTGGCGCATCGGATCCAGCCCGGCTACACGCACACGCCCACCAGTGGGCATCAGGATACCTGTGAGCATTTTTATGGTCGTGGACTTGCCAGCGCCGTTAGGTCCAACCAGGCCAATCATTTCTCCACGTTCAATGTATATTGACAATTCATGTACTGCGGTAAGGACTCGTACATTAGGATCAACAACGCTGCGTAATCCGCCTAATAAACCGGGCCGCTTACGCGCTACTCTGAATGTTTTGCTCAAGCTTTCGCCCTCAATCATTGCTTCCATTAGAAACTCTCCTTTCACCTAACTACCTGTGCTCTGGTAATGATACACACCCAAACGCCAGATAGTCCCGGCAATTAGCGCGAAAGCCAGAGCAACAAACGGTGCGCCAAAGGCAATCTCCGCTGGCAATCCAAACGGAAGAGGTATACCCAGTAGATAACAGGTCGGGATATAGGTGCCAAACGCCAGGGGAACCACAAACAGGAAAAACCCTTGCAAGCCCTGATTATAAATGGTGAGAGGGTAACTTAACATCTCACGCCCGCCATAGGTGAGAATGTTCGTTAATTCGGTTGTTTGGATAGTCCAGAAACACAGGGTCGCGCCCAGCAGCAGGATAGCTATAAAGACTAATGCTCCACTCACAACACCTAGAAGTAAGATGACAAGCTTCGATACTGTCCAGTCCAATCCGTGTAAGAGACCTAACGCTAGAATGAAAACGAGTAGGCCCTCGGTGATACGCCCCAGGCGACGCAGGCGAAACTCGCTGCTTACCACCTGCGTAAGAGCGCCTACCGGCCGCAGTAATACACGATCAAATTCTCCACGTCTTATCGTCTCATCAAATGCATCAATACCCGCGCCAAAGAGTTCAGCCAGTCCAAAACTCATCGAGGTGATGGCATAGAGCATGGCAACCTCTCCAACATTCCAACCCAATAACGATGGGAAAGGGCCAAAATAGATCAGTATGGGCGCAAACTCTAAACCAGTGACGCTGAGATAGGTGATGATGTCAATCAGCACATTTATTTTGTACTGCATCTGTGCCCGCAACTGCATAACTATTAGATGACAGTAGAGGTGCAGGTCGATCAATATTTTACTAACCATGATTTTCTCTCCTCATCTACAAATTATCCGCCCTGAACGATTACGCGCCGGGCGGCTACCGATGTAAGTGATCTGACACCAAGAGTTAAGAAGACGACCCAAAAAACCTGGAGACCAAGTCCAAAAAGTAGTGCAATGCCGGTCAACTTGCCTAAGAAAATTTGCGCAGGCACATTCATCAATCCATTAAATGGTAACCAGATGGCAATGGCGCGTAGCCATGATGGAAAGAAAGGTAGAGGAACATAGCTACCCGCGAAAAAGAGCGCGATAGCTGTTGCGAACCCGGCAACGGCGCGAGCTTCAAGCACCCAGAAGGCGACGATGTTAAAGAGAAATCGGTAAGCGATACCGATCATTGCTGCCAATGAGAGGCTTACAGCGTACACGAGCCATGTTTTCCAGTCACCTGGAGCGCCCAGACCAAAAAGCGCCATCCCTGCCAGGTAGGTGGGCAGGCCTCGAAAGAGCAGGAAGTACACACTCCGGCCAACCTCGCGGCTGAGCCAGTACCAGTAGAAGTCACAGGGCTTGCTAAGATCTGAGACGACCTCTCCTGAACGGATGGTGAGCATCAGGTCATACCAACCAAATGTCAGTACGACCATGACCATCGCCTGCGCTAACCAGACATAGCGCAAAGCATCCTGCACATCATAGCCCGCGGCAACAGGTCTGGCCTGGTACAGCGCGATTATGACATAGCTAAAGATAGCTCCAAAGAAGATATTGGTGAGCAATCCGGCAAGGTTGGCCCAGCGATAGATGAGTTGTCGCCGATACGCGGTACGCGCCACTTCAACGTAGAAACGCAGCATCTCGTTTGCTCCTGTTTTTCCCAGCACAAAAACCCAGCAACCCGCCACGTAAGGGGGGTACTGGTTTACTCGCTGTTTTCGCGGACACGCAGTTTCGCGGGATAGTCGTTGTCTGCCCCGTGTCTGCTATGTGATTACCGATCATGCCAATTAAGCGCAAAGCATGCGCATAGTGTACCACTCATAAACGTTACTGGTTAACGTTTTTGGGACTGGCATAACTCATAACTTGATTCAAGTACACAGTCTAGCAATAGTTGGGCTTAAAACTAGCGGGCAAAATGAGCTTTATGTGCGCGGTATTTTCTCCCTATAGCATAATTCAGTCTACATATAAATGAAAAACGGCAAAAAGTAGCAGGTAGCTTGATTGAAATGGTAATCAAACATCACTCAGCCAAGATAAAACAGGCTACTCCTGGCCAGCTTAGTGAGTATTGACCGGTTGATATACGACATAATCCCCAAAGACATATTGCCGATAGCGTCCAGGTGAAAGTGCTGCTTGCCGAGCAATAGCTTGGACCTGCCCATCACCAATGGGAAATACATACGCCGAATTTGGATCGGCTTTTACGATTGGTACATAGGGAGCATAACGATTGTAGCGTGGCTGCAACCGCAACTGACTGTCAACGCTAGCGCAAATAATGTGTTCCCTGCTCAAGAAGGCAATGCTATCACAAGTCCAATAATCGGTATAGATACGTATGGCTTTGATACGCAAGAGGCCATGTATCAGCGTATCCTGTTGCTGGTTATAAGCCTGAACGGTAGGTATCTCAAGGAACGCACTAATAGTTCCCACCAGCAATACGATTCCAATTATCGCCAGTATTCCTCGTCCCAAAGCCACTTTGAATGACGTAAAGGTGAACCAACTTTGTGTTTGGGAGTGATCATGATTGCTAACTTCTGGAGTCATCGCGCTCTTGTCTGACAATTGACCCCACAAAGGCGCGATCAACGCAGGTGTAGAGATCAGCAAACCAACTAAATAGCGCGAATTGCCAGGAAACACCGCCGAAGTGGGGCTCATGATGAAGAGTAGCAAGATCAAACCACCAGAACATAATAGCATCAGGTGCGCAAAATGACGTTTTATCGCCTGTTTTTCTGCCTGTGACCAGGAATACCCTGGCTTTAGCATTCTAAGTTTCCAGAGATTCTTTAAGAGATCCCGTAATGTAAGAACGACTGCGATCGTCCAGAGCAAGATAAAGCCCACACTCCATGCAAGAGCAATGAAAACGGAACTCAAATTACTTTGAAGCATTGGACATTGAACATTGTGAAAGCTTATGTATCCAGTAAGCATTAAATTTGTGTCATAGCAGAAAGGCATACCTCCAGTTGCCGCAGGCAGGCTAATCAACATCGTTCCTTGCAATTCAGGTTCCAGCGGGATGTGATTGTGCGCCTGGATTCTAGCTAGTTCTACGCTACCTGCGCTATGAAGGTATGAAAGTACGTGTAAGGTATTTACCACTGGCGCTGCATGAAGATTGTAGACAATCAAAGGAAACGCGCCAACGACAAGACCAATTACCACAGCCAACACCACACCACTGAGCAAGTCACGCCAGCAGAACACTAACAGGAGTAAACCTGAAACCAGGATAAACGCAAGCATCAGGAAATCACTCCAGAAACCTATCCCTACCACAAATCCCCAGCACGCATAGGCAATCAATCGCCACACTCGCCTTCGTGGAGAAGAGTATTGATCAAAGGAGAGTACAAGCCATGTCGCAAGCAGCAATGAAAGGGAGCCAAAAAATAGCAATTCGGGGTACCCGCCAATAGCAACTAATTCTGTATCAAGCATGATGCTGGATCCTAGAGTGAGCAGCACGAGTGTGATTAAAGCCAACTTCTTCGTATAAAGTAAGCTTGTCAGGAGGTACATATTGGCAAGAAAGAGGGCAAAGATTAGCACAGGGCCGAGCCGCAATGTAAACACCGAGGCACCGAAAATACGAAAAAACGCTGCCGCAACATATGCTTGTAATGTGCCCATATACTGCTGGCCATAGAAGAAAATCGGATGCTCTCCATTGTAAGCAATATGCATGCCCATGATACCCATTGTATCTTCATCGGCATTACTATGCGGCCATCCTTGAGCAATAAGAACTACGCGCAGAAATGTTGCGACCACGATGATAATACATGCCCATATTCCATAGCTACCTATTTTAAGTTGTTTTATGCGCAACAACATACAAAAATGACCTCCAGGGCTTTCGTTTTGCCACGACAAAGGACTTTGCCTGCTGCACTCCTTGATAGTATCAACTGATGAATAGTGGGGAAGTAAGCGAAATGTGACCTTTAGTCAAGAGGAATAGGATACCAATCGACAAGTTCATCGAAGTATTTGAGTACTGTGGGATCATTATCAGCCGCCCACCCATCTGGATGTACTAGAATATGACGCTGCAGATAGAGCAAAGCAATCAGCCATTTCCGTTTGCCTGTGCCCTCTGAACCTCGCAACAATTCGAACTCGGCTTGTTCTAATAACAAGGAGACAATTGTAAGTTGCGCCATGCGTTCAACAAGACCTCGCAGAGGCAGTTGTGCGCTATCAGAGTCAAGCGATGCCAGTTCTTGCAGTCGTTCCGCGAGTTGATTCACTAATGTTTGCACCTGTCGCGCTACCGGAACCACAACAGGTTGTTGGCATGATTGCAAACGTTGATGTAACATACCAAAAAGCGCTGCTGCTGCGCCTTCCCTGGCCATAGCTCTCGCTACGTCGAGTACAATGACATTACTTGATCCCTCCCAGACAACATTTACAATACTATCACGTAGCATACGTGCATTAACCCAATCCTCAACATAACCATTCCCTCCCCGCATTTCCAATGCTTCCAGTGTCACATATTCGCCACGTTTTGGAATATAGTATTTGCCTAGCGGGGTCAAAATGCGTAACAGGCGCTGGTCTTCCTCGGCGCCATGACTATCCACTCGCTCCAGTACTGCTGCCGTTTCAAAAGCCAGGGCTGCGCAGCCCTCTACCTCGATCAACAGGTCTACCAGTTGACGACGCATAAGTGGATGTTCAGCTAATGTGCGTCCAAAAACAACACGTCCCCGCGTATGAACTAATGCCTCGAGAAAACTACGACGCATAGCTGCAAGCGAACCGATCGCGGCCCAGACACGTGTGAGATTTATCATCTCCGTCATCTGCACAAATCCACGCTTCAAAGCTCCTACCTGGTACGCTTGCGCCCCATTGAGCGTCACCTCGCCGGTTGCCAATGAGCGCGTGCCAAGTTTATCTTTAAGTCGATTGATGGTAAAGGCATTGCGTGTGCCATCTTCCAGTGTCTTAGGTACAAGGAATAGTCCAAGGCCACGTGTACCTGCTGGAGCGCCCTCCGGACGAGCTAGAGTTAGAATAAGATCGGCAGAAACATTAGAGCAGAACCATTTGTCTCCCCAAAGTTCCCACTCTGGCTGCAAACCATCTTCAATACCTGAGTGGGGTTTTGCTACAGTCGTAGTCAGCCCAACATCCGATCCTCCCTGCTTCTCTGTTAAAAACATGGCACCCTGCTGCAATTCTTCTATGGTGAGCGCAGTAAGAGGAGGTAAAAAACGACGCTTGAGTGCTTCGCTGGCGTAACGTTCTAGTACGCGAGCCAATGCATCGGTCATTGCTATCGGACAGAACACTCCAGCTTCGGCCTGCATACCCAGATAGCCTAGCGCAAACTTGACTGGTTGTGGTATACGACCCCGCCAGCCCAGCGCACCGTCTCGATGGGAGCAGGCAGCGATGGCAAAATCTTGATAAGCAATGCGTTCAAGCTCATGATATGCAGGATGAAAGATCACCTCGTCAACACGTTGGCCCTTTTTATCGAACTGCATAAGAACAGGACCCTGGCGATTGGCTGTTTCTGCCAGACTATCCATCTTTTGAGATGCTACGGCACCCATTTCAGCGAGTATTGTCTGCGCTCGCTCATAGTCTTCAGCTGATAGATGCCTCCTTAATATAAATGATAGGTCAGGGTCGGCGCTAAAGAAATTGATTCCGTCAGTCTCCGGCATAAGATTATGTAGTTCTTGCATCGCTTGTACCCCTCCCTGTCAAGTTTGACATGTCTATAGCTTTACACTTGATCCCGACGAGTATCTGCCTCAAGATGCCCGGCAACAGCCAGTTGCGCTCCACCAGGAACTAATGACGATTTGCCGAGAGATTGCTCAATCTTTTGAATTACTTCCGTATTGCACACACTACCTGGTTGCTGATGCGTCGTCATGCATATACCTGCAGTCATGTAATTAGCCGTGCCAAGTATATCCTTTCCCACTGTTGAACTTGGGTCTGACAGATTATTAGCAATATCTTGCCATTGCAAATTTTGTAGGTCCTGCGGACTGTAACTTGCACCTGACATGATATACTGGTTTGCAATATCAATAAATGGGATACTGCCAGATTGTGTTGTAAATGGCGCGACATCGTAAGTATTCAACAGATTCTGCTGTTCCGTAGTCGGTGTTTGCAGAGCTGCATAGTTTCCGGAGGCGTCCTGCACGTTCCCCAGAGTTTCAACTGGCACAAAATCGACGTACTTGCTCGTATAAAATGGACCACCGTAATGGCCAGTATAGAATGTAAAAGTTGGAGTACTGGGATAAGCATCAGTACTTGAAGAAGTTGTCTGATAGAGCTTGCTAAATGTGCCAAAGCGACTGAGTGCTACTACAGTAGCCCAACGTTGCGCTGCACAGTATGGACAGTATTCGGCGCCTATATACAAAAACTGCGGTTTACCTGTTGGCCCAACCAGAATCGGAGTTGGTACCTTTACAGCATGCAAAGGATTTTGTACGCCTCCTGTTCCCACCGTCGTTAGTACATTTGGATCAACATTGGTAACTGCATTGAATACCTGGGAACTGGCCTTCGCCGGCCCACTTGGACTTCCTGATTGCTGATTTGAAAAGATAACGAAGACACCGATGATTACTGCAATAATAACAAGGACTCCACCTATGAGAAGCCATTGCCGCATGTTAGATTGACTCTGCTTTTTGTCTTTGTTACGCGTTTGTGACCGATTATTCTGATTGCTGCTAAGCCGTTGCTGTCGTTGTTGCTTCTCCCGCTCACGGCGTTGAGCTGCAGAAACAGGTTTTTGTTTCGTTTTTGCCATATATCCATTTCCTCATTATTTTCTATTAGGAACTAACCAGCGTAATTGTATCATAAACAAGGAAAATTTCATCTCTCAATTACCTCACAACAGTACATTTACATTTTATTTAGAGGAATTTTACATTTGTCGCTTTGCTTGACAAAGCAGCAGCCCTTAAGGTACAATCGTACCGCCACAACAGATGCCGCATTACATGAGCCTCGTTCGTCTAGTGGTCCAGGACATCGCCCTTTCAAGGCGGAGATCACGGGTTCGAATCCCGTACGAGGTACTTTTATTTTATTGAACTGTCATGCTCAGCGCAGCATCTCCGTGCCAGGTTCAAAGTAAGAGGATACTGATGATTAGTGTCGAAGAAGCACTAGAACGTATACTTGCCGAAATTACACCACTTTCTGCCAACAGGATGCCGCTACCTGATTCTCTCGGACACGTTCTGACAGAAGATGTGATCTCTCAGGAAGATATTCCGCCATTTGCTAATTCCGCCATGGATGGATTTGCCTTGCTCAGTCAGGATAGTCAACCTCGCGATGGTCAACCTCCACGTCTACGCGTTACTGGAGGGGTCGCAGCAGGTTATCTAGCCGATCACGCAGTAGAACCTGGCACAGCTATGCGTATTATGACAGGTGCGCCAGTACCACCAGGGGCCGACACTGTAATACAAGTAGAGTTGACACGCTCTGATGGACCCGAAAGCGAATGGGTTGAAATTATGCAGGAGGTAGCTTCAGGTAATAATATTCGTCCTGCTGGAGAGGATATGCGCCGTGGGCAAACGGTTCTATTGCGTGGAACAGAGATTGGACCCTGGGAAATTGGAGTACTGGCAACCCTGGGTTGGACACATGTGCCTGTAATTCGCCGACCTCGTGTAGCAATACTGGGAACAGGCGACGAAGTAATCGATATACATGAACCACTGCGACCAGGGAAGATACGCAACAGTAATAGCTATCTTCTCGAAGCTGCGGTACGACAAGCAGGAGCAGAACCACAGAGGTTAGGAGTTGCGCGTGATACAGTGGAAAGCCTGCGCGAGAAATTTTCTGAAGCCATACAATGTGATCTCATCATCACCTCTGGCGGCGTTTCCGTTGGTGAATTTGACCTGGTAAAGAATATCATGACTGAACAAGGCGAGATCCACTTCTGGCGCATCAACATGCGTCCAGGTAAACCAGTCGCATTTGGCCATATCGGCGCTGTACCATTGTTGGGACTTCCCGGTAACCCGGTTTCAGCGGCAGTAACATTCGAGCTTTTTGGCAGACCTGTAATACGAAAAATGTTAGGACATACCCACCTGCTACATCCTCAAGCTGATGTTGCGGTCGAAGATGGTGTTAGCGAGCGCGTTATGCGCCGTCACTATGTGCGCGCCCACGTAGAGTGGCGCGATGGTCGTTTAATCGCTCACACAACCGGCAATCAAGGTTCCAATATTATGACCTCATTACTTAATGCGAACGCTCTATTGATTGTGCCAGAGGGTGGGACAGTTATTCAACCAGGAGGTACAGCCAAAGCAATAATGTTAGATTGGCCCGAGGTGAAGTCCTAATTTAACGTATTCCACTAGCTTCGACATACTCAATTCCACTGGTGTTATGCAGTTCGCTCGATCGCAAGGATTGTGATGGCGAAGATGCAACTACCCAACCATTCCCAAGGACGAAAGTTGCACCAGTCCCTCCATTACCCCACTGTGAATGGGTTTCAATAGGAGGAGGTGAGAAGAAATCACTACCGTCTCGAGCTTGCGCAACATAGCTGTTGCTAAAACCCGCTTGTGTTAAGTCTCGAGGGAAAGGAGTTGAGTCATGCGTCAACCCAGAAACTGGCAAGCTAACAGTTACCAGACTAAGCGCAACTAGCTCGCCTGCCACCTGACACACTAGTTCACGTGACATTACCAATTGCTGACAGGCCATTTGTAATGTAGTTTTACCGTCAGCAACTGTAAAGAGACGCCACTGTTCTGGTGTGAGTTGTACACACAAATTCCGATCACGGAGTCCAGATAGGTCTGTTGGATTCAGCACCATTTGAGGTTGCATAAATACGGTATTGATACGCTTTGGAGTTAGAGGTTCGGTTACTCGCTTCGGCATGCTGATTGAGGCTGCTGGAGAAGTTAAAGCGTCAGTATTTCTCACTAAATCAGTTACAAATAAGTTCATTGAATTCGAAATCGATGAAGAAGCGGAAGCATCATAGAACTGGGAGGGATCATGTAGTGTCAAAGCATCAGGAATAGGAGATGAATCTGCTCTAAATTTCGATTGTTCTTGTAGATGCATTGAAGAAACACTAGCATTGGCAGATTGAGAAGAAGGTACTAAAGATTGCAGTGGTACCAGAGACGAAACAGTAAGCGCGATCAAGAGTCGATCTGGAGGAGGCTGTATACCCTCCTCAAAATAAATTTCGCCAGTAGTCCAGCTAAGAAGTACTTGCAAAATCTTTGAAGCCTCTTGTGCAGCCCAGACGTAAAGCTTATCCTGATTGAGATAGCCAAGATCAATTAAGGTGATAACAGTTCGAGTTTCGTTTTGAAGAGATGCGCCAGGTGTAGATGATACTTCTCGAAGAGCTTTCTGCGAAATAACTCCTGCCTGAAGAAGCCTATCCCCTAGAGTCTTATTAGACCGTATAGGTCCAATACACATCAATTGTCCCAGACGAAATGAGAGTTCTACCCACTGTGCTTCTTGCTTGATAATCAGGACTCCGTTTTTAGCTTCTCCCTCAATTTTCTGCAAGATAGTCGACAGGCTAAACTGTTCTAACGTACCTATGAATGACACAATACTTCAC
>WNFX01005729.1_pt1 | contig 11942 bp, 11 predicted proteins | sample 5400111 | NCBI WGS metagenome assembly WNFX01 (sample SAMN13153363, study PRJNA577476) | soil metagenome | isolation source: 40 cm soil or saprolite under grassland replicate 1 | place: USA:California | collected 2016-06-15
CCCAGACGGTGCTACAGAGGTTGAAAGGCTGAGGTCTACGGCGGTTCTGGTTCGAGGGTGAGCCCGGTTTGGGCGAGGAACCCGTCGATGAGGGCGGGCCGGTACTGGATGCTTTTGAGCCGGTTCTTGATGATCGCGGTGAGTTCGTCCACGTCGGCGGCGGCGAGGTTGCCCAGGCCGTTTTTCATGTTCGCCCAGGCGCCCTCCACGGCGTTGAGATCGGGGGCGTAGGCGGGCAGCCGAACCTGGGTCAGCCAGTCCGGGTGAGCCTCGATGAAGCTTATGCCGACAGTGTCCGGGGTTTCGGCCACGCAGTGATCATCGGTTTCGGGCACGAGATGAACGCTCCCTGGTACTCGTGGGGCTACGGGCACGTCCCGGCGCCGACGTTCGTAGCGGCGTGGCGGCACATCGTCACGCTGTTCCGTAGCGAGGGCGCCGAGAACGTCACCTGGCTGTGGACGATCAATGCGAACCGCTCCAATACCGGGCCGGTGGCCTCGTGGTGGCCCGGCGAGCGGTATGTCACCTGGATCGGTATTGACGGCTACTATTACCATCCGTCCGATACCTTTACCAGCGTCTTCGGCCGCACCATCGATCAGGTGCGGGCATTCACCCACAAGCCGGTGCTGCTGTCGGAGACCGCGGTGGGCCCGGTGGCCGGCCAGTTCGTCAAGATCGGTAATCTGTTCGCCGGGCTGCACCAGTACAACGTGCTCGGGCTGGTGTGGTTCGACAAGAAACAGGGCCAGGGGATCTACCATCAGGACTGGCGGATCGAAGACAACTTCGCGGCAGAGGCGGCGTTCCGGCTGGGCATATCCGCGCTGGCGCTGGCGCATCCTTGACAATCCCAGCCCGGTGGGGCACTGGACGCGATGCCGCCTGGCGCCAGCGGCACTGTGCCGCCCGCCGCCGGGAAGGCCCGGTCGACGAGCGGTTCGAATCCTGCCAGGCGCGCCAATTCTGCATCGGCGCTCAAGCGGGGATGTTCTCAGGGCTGCTTCACCAGGACGGCGCGGGTGTAGAGCAGGTCGAAGCCCCGCCGCTGCACGTTCTGCTGCGATTTGGAGGCCGGCTGGGTGGTGACGACGGCGATGTCGCAGCCTGCGGCCGCGGCGTCGGCGAGCCGAGCCGCCAGCAGCGCGGTCTGGACGCCCCGGCGGCGGTGTGCGGGCGCGGTCGCCGCGCCGGTGAGCTGCGCGACGCCCTCGGCGATGCGCATGCTGGCGCCGCCGACGATCACCCCGTCGCGCAGCGCCGAGTAACGGATGACTCCGGCCGCCGCGAAATCGCGCACCGCCCTGGCGATGATCTCGCGCGGAAACTCTTCGTGCGCGGGCACCCCTTGGGCGTCGGGGTGGGCGAACCCGTCCGCCACGACGTCGAGCCACGGCCCGAACTCGTCGTCGCCGCTTGGCCGGACCTGCACCCCGGGCGGTGTGACTGCCTCAGGCTCGCCGCCCATCCCGCGGCCGAGCACGTTCTCGAACGAGACGAGCCGATAGCCTCGTTCGGTCAGCAGAGCGCCGACCGCGGGGTCGGCGAGGTGCGCGAGCTCGATCTGCACGGGGACGCCGCAGGCGGCGAAGACCTGCTCGATCTGGTCGAGTGCGGCCTCGTCCGGCACGCCGCCGAAGCCGAGCCCGGCGACCTTGTTGAACGGCGAGCCCTCCTCGGCAAAACTCGCCACGCCGCCGGCGATCGGGATCACGAAGCCCGCCGCGTCTGCCCTGCGGTGGTGCGCGGCCTCGCTGGCGTTGGCGATGAGCTGTACCTCGGCCCGCTCGATACGCTCGGCCAGCGCGGTGCTGCAGAACAGTGGCAATCGGCCCGTGCCGAGGTCTTGCGTTGACTTCACTTGATTAAATCTCCCTTGGGCAGCTCGTCCTGACCAGCCGCTCCTGGCCCTGATTGGCTCACGGCTTGAAGTGGTCGAAAACCCGGCGGCCGTAGTAGGACTCCCACGGTTCACTGGGCTGCTCGGCGGTGTATTGCTTGTCGAGGCTGACGAGCAGGTAGACAAGCTCGCTGCGGACCGGCTTGGTCCCAAGCAAGCTGGGCAGTTCGGACAGGTTGATGAGCCATTCCGCGTACCAGGAGGCCCAGTCGTCATCGGCACCATCCACGATCCGGAATACGCGATGGTGCGTCTCGGCTGCCTCGTGCAGCAGGCGGCTGATCTGTTCTAGCGTGGCCGTCATCACGTTCCCCCCACATGCGGGATGCCGGGTGGTATGCCCGGCTTCTGTCTTCGTGGTTAGAGGTTATCCGCCGAGAGATCTTAGAACGGAGATCGGTGGCGCGGACGGGAGTCCGATGCCGATGTTCACGGCGTTCTACTTGTGTAACCGAGGCGGCGCAGGGACTCGTGCGGGAAGCCGAGGTCGACGCCGCTCGCCTCCCCCAGCCTCGCCCGCTGCTCCGAATCGAGGGTTACGTCGAAGACCCCGAGGTTGTCCTCCAGCTGAGCGAGCGTCCGCGCGCCCACGATCGGCGCCACCACAGCCGGGTTGAGCAGCGTCCACCCCAGCGCGACCCGCCCCGGCGACGTGCCGAGCTTCGACGCGGTCTCCTTCACGACCTCCGCGATCTCCAGCCCGCGCGCGGTCAGGAACCCGTTCCCCGCGGCGACGGCCTTACGGGTGTAACCGGACTCCGGCGCGAGGTCGGCCCGGCTGTACTTACCGGTAAGCACCCCGCCCGCCAGCGGCGACCAGGGCACAACCCCCAGGCCCAGGGCCTTGGCCATCGGGATCAGGTCGCGTTCCACCGTCCGCTCGACGAGGTTGTAAGGGATCTGCAGCGCGACCAGCGGCGCCCACCCGCGCAGGTCCGCGATCGCCTGCATGCGCGACACCTGCCACGCTGGAATGTCGGAAAGCCCCACGTACAGGACCTTCCCGGCACGGACGAGGTCGTCCATGGCCCGCAGGACCTCCTCGACCGGCGTGTTGCCGTCCCAGATGTGGAGGTACAGCAGGTCGATGTAGTCGGTGCGCAGCCGCGTCAGGCTGTCCTCGACGGACCGGACCATGCTCTTGCGCGAGTTGCCGCCGGAGTTCGGGTCACCGGAACGCATCGGCATCGAGTACTTGGTCGCGATCACCAGTTCTTCCCGGCGGGGCTCCGCGAGCTCGCCCACCATCTCCTCAGACGTCCCGTTCGCGTAGCCGTTCGCGGTGTCCACGAAGTTGCCGCCGCGGCCGACGTACGCATCGAAGATCGCGCGCGCCACGTCCCGGTCCGTGCCCCAGCCGAACGTCATCGTCCCCAACGCGAGCGGCGACACGCGCAGGCCCGAGCACCCCAGCAGTCGGTAGGAATCAAGCATGCAGCCAAGTCTGCACAGCCGGCGAGGCATCATCAACGACAAGATCTGCAAGGATGGATAACCACAGCGAATCGATGGGGTCGAGGTGGAGCTCGCGCAGATCGAGGCATTCCTGACGCTTTGCGAGGAACTGCATTTCGGGCGGACGGCAGAGCGGCTGCGCGTGTCGCAGCCGCGGGTCAGCAGGCTCATCGCGTCGCTGGAGAGCGAAATCGGCGCCGCGCTCGCCGAACGGACCAGCCGCCGGGTCGTGCTCACCCCGCTCGGCAGCCGACTGCGCGACGAACTTGTGCCCGCCTACTCGACACTGACCACGGCAGTGTCGAACGCCCGCGCCGCCGCCCGGTCGCCCGGCCCGCTCCGCCTCGGCTTCACGGCCACCACCGCCGGGCCACCGCTCGACCAGTTGGTCACCGCGTTCGAGCGGGCACGGCCCGACTGCACGCTGACGCTGAAGGAAGTCGCGCTCGCCGACTCCTATACACCGCTGCGGACAGGCGAAATCGACGTGCTGGTGTGCTGGCTCGTGCTGGACGAGCCTGGCCTCACCCTCGGCCCGACGATCGCGTCGTACGAGCGGGTGCTAGCCGTTGCCGACGATCATCCGCTGGCCAGCGAGGAGAGCGTACCGGTCGAGGTGCTCGCCCACTACGCCGTGCCGAACTGGGAGTTCGGGGAAATGGCCGCCCGAGTGCGGGAGGCGATGGTCCCGTCGCGAACCCCGTCCGGGCAGCCGGTGCTGGTGCACCCGACGCCGGTGCGTACCGTAAGCGAGGCCATCAGCCTCATCGCGCGGAAGCAGGCGGTGCTGCCGACCGTGTCGTTGCAGCGGTTCGACAATCACGGGATCGTCCTCGTGCCAATCCGTGACCTGCCGGCGGTACCGCTCGGGCTAGTGTGGTGGACCGCCAACGAGAACGCGCGGACCCGCGCGCTGGCCCAAGTGGCGAGCGACCTCCGGCACTCCGGCCGTGGGCGGTGATCCTCGCGTTCCACGAGCACTTGTCAAGAGCCTGGATCGCTGATCGTCGTGCGGCTGTGGTTGGTGTGTTGAAGTTACGCGGGTCGTCCGGTCATCGGGGGGCTGTCCGCTACGGTGATCGGGCGCCTGGCCGGCGCCGCGCGCTGCGGAGCAATGCGGCGGTGACGGCCGCGCCGAACAGGCCGCCACAGCCCACGACCACGAAGGCTATGCGCGGGGAGGTGGCATCCACTAGCGGCCCCCCGGCCAGGTAGCCGGCGGCAGCCGCCACGCCTACCCCGCCGTAGACGTTGGCGAGGACCCGGCCGAGCAGGTGGGGTGGTGTTGCCCGCTGAAGGTGTGTGCTCACGTGACTGTCCGCGAGGGGAATCGCCAGACCGCGGATCGCCTGGGCGGCGACAGCGGCGATCAGCCAGGGCGCTGCGGCGGTGAGCAAGTTGCCGGTGGCCATGATGGCGAATCCGGCCACGATCGCCCCCCTTTCCCCCAGCCGCCGACCGGCCGGGCGGACGAACGGCAGGCCGGACAGAAGACCCGCGGACGCCGCCGCGAGCAGCACGCCAACTGCGACCGGGCCGGCCTGGAACGTCAACGTCGCGAGGAACGGGAGGATGAGGTCATCTGGTGCGGAGAAGAGCACAACCACCCAGAAGCCGAGCGCGACGGCCAGGACGGACGGCGTGCGCCAGATGAAGGCGAGCCCGTCCGCGGCGTCGCGAACAACCGACGGGCCGAACCTGCCGCGGGTGTCCCGCGCCGGGGAAGTAAGGGACGGCAGGCGCAGGGCCAAAGGGACCACCAGGAGGAATGTAAGAGCATCCAGGCCAAGAACGAGCCGCGCACCCGATGCCGCGAACAGCAATCCGGCCAGCGGCGGGCCGACCACCGTCCCCAGCTCCCGCACCCCGCTTCGCAGGGCGTTGGCCGCGACCAGATCGTCATCAGCCACCACGGCCGGGACGCACCGGCCGACCGCCGCGGCAAGCGGCGTATCCACCAGCGCTAGCGCGAAGACCACCGCGAGCAGTGCTCCCAGCGGCGGCAACAGCAGCGCCAACAGCGCAGCCAGGACCGCCTGGGCCAGCCAGCCGGCGATGAGCAGGCGGCCCGGCTGGAACCGGTCCGCGATGACGCCCGCGAAGGGCGCCAACAGCGGCGGGACCGCCTGCGCGAACAGCAGCAACCCGACCGCTGTGGCGCTGCCTGTCGCTCGCTGCACGTGCAGGATCAAGGCGGTCGTCGCCATCGCGTCACCGAGCGGGCTGATGGTCTGAGCCGCCAGCAGCCCGGCGAAGCCAGGAGACCGTCGCACCAGCCCGAACGCGGCCACGGCCCCACTGTGGCACGAGGATCCGGCCGGCAGCGCCCAGACACGTGATCGTCCATCGGTATGACCGCGCGCGGCTTACGAGAGCGAGAGCGCACAGACCTGACCGCCCGTGCCGTCAGGAACTGTGTCTTGGCCGCGGTGATGACCGGGTGGGCAAAGTCGTCCAGTGACAGGCCTCCCGGCGGACGGCGTCACCGCCGCGCCGGGTGAAAGGCCGCGGCAGCCGTTCGGGATAAGAAGCCAAACCACAGATGCTCCTGAACGGCGGCGCGGGGTGGCGCTAGCCGCACGGTGCGGCGGCCATCATGGGGCCCGCATTCGCGGGCTGGTCGTTGACGGGCTGGTCGTTGCGGTGCGGTGCGGTGCTTGGCGGTCGCGGTCTCGGCCGGCGCGGCGGTGGGGAGAACGTGACGGAGCAGCACCAGGGCGAGCGGAGCCGGAGCGGCCGCTACCGCGATGCTGACCGCGGCGGCGTTCAGGCCGTGAGTGAACGCCTGCCGTGCTGAGCAATGTCCGCTCCTAGCTGTCAGCCGCATCGGCGTACCGGGCGCGCAGCACCTGGAGCAGGCGGTGAGCTAAGGCGCCGACACCGGGCGTGGGCTGGGTGCCGTGCCGCCGTTGCGCAAGGCGAGCCCGGTGGGCCGCCTGGGCTATCCGGTCGCGCTCGGCCTGGCGGTGCATGTCGGCAACTCGGGCCTTCGCGATCTCGTGCTGGATGGATGGGTGCATCGTGGTCTCCTCGGTTGTGTCTCGTGACATCTCCCGAGAATGCGGCTAAGGCGGCCAGACACGGATCGGGCGGCCGGGCATCATCCGGGCTGGCGGATCCTTAGATTTCCGCGAGCCTGCCTTAGGGCCGCTCGCCGCCGAGGAGGCCGGCGCGCTCAGCCGTGGCGGCAGCCTGTACCCGGCCGGTGACGCCGAGCTTGCGCAGGATGCTGGTCACGTGCACGCTGGCCGTCTTGGGGCTGATGAACAACTCCGCGCCGATCTCAGCGTTCGTACGACCGGCCGCGAGCAGGCGCAGCACCGCAAGCTCCCGCCCGGTCAGGCCGTGGCGCGCAGGAAGCGTCGGCTGGGGCGGGGTGTCGGCGCGGGCGGCTGACGCGGCTCGCAGTCTAATGCGAGCGCGCAGGGCGAGCTTGCGGATCTCGGCCAGCAATGGCGCGTGCTCTTCGGCCATGACGGCGGCGGCCTGGAGCGCGTCGGCGGCGGCATCGAGGGCGCCGGCCGCCCGGCGGCCGTTGAGCAGCGCCTCCGCGCACCGCCACCAGGCGTAGGCCGCGCGGTGCGGCCAGCACAGGTCGTCCCAGGCGCTCGCCGCCGTGCGCCACGCGGCGGGGTCGCTCGTTCCCGCAAGCCGGGTACGCTCGGCGTCCCAGGTCGCGCGCTCGGCCGGGATAGCGGCCGCGAATGGATGGTCGGCGAACGGGTCCGCTGCCATCTTGCCGGCCGAGGACACCAGTTCGTCACCGGCCGCCACCGCGGCGCGGACGGCGGCGTCCTCCCGGCGGGCCCTGGCGCGCTCGGCGAGATCGGCCCAGGCCCGCATCCCGGTGGCGAGCAGGTGCCCGCAGAAGATCACCGAGTCCGGGGACTCCGACCGGGCAATCACCCGCCTGACCTCCTCAAGCGCCTGGTCGGGAAGTCCCGCCCACAGCTTCAGCTCCGCGGCGCGCTGCGCGGCTTCGCGGGACCAATCGAGGTTGCCGACGTGGCCAACGACGGCGGTGATCTGCTGCTGCCGCTGCGCAGCCGCCTCGATATCGCCGCGCAGCAGGTCGATCTCGCCGCGAAATACGTGCACAAGCCAGTGATCCCGGTCGGGCGGCCCGTCGGTCAGCGGAGCGACGACCGCCGCGGCCTCGGCCGTGCGGCCCTGGTGCAGTAGCGCTTCGGCCGCGTTGGCGGCCAGGATCGCGGCGGTCCAAAACGCCTCGAGGCCCGCCTCGCGGGCGGTCCGCAGGCCGTGCCGCGCCACGTCAGCGGCATCTTGGAACCTCGCCGTCTTGAGCAGGGAATCAGTTTCGTACACATCGATCAGGAGACCCGCCTCGCCGTCCCCGGCCGACTCGGCCAGCACCCGGCACCGGCGGAGCACGGCGAATCCCTCCGTCATCTGCCCGCGAAAGAAATGGTGGTAGGCGAGGATCGGCAGCATCCGCGGGATCAGGGCTGTTGCGCCCGCCGATTCGGCGATCTCCAGCCCCCGGTTGACGGCGTCGACGCCATCCTGGTGACGCCTCTCACCCGAAAACAGGTAGTGAGCGTAGTAGAACAAGGCCTCGGCGTGTTCGGCCGACGGCGGTGCCTGCTCGAACAGCCGCAGCGCCTCCGCGATGAGCGGGAGACCGGAGCCGGGTGCCCCCTGCCCGCCGAGGAACACGTCCCCCAGGCCCCGGAAGCGCGCGGCGCGCTCGCGGACGACCGCCGCGGTGGCGGGATCGGGGTGGCCAGCGAACCGGCGGTACGCCTCCTCGGCCAGCGCGCCTGCGCGGTCGGCGCCGCCCGATACGTGCAGGGCGTCAATGGCATGCACGTACAGTTCGGGCAGACCCATCCCCGCCTCGTCCTCGGCTCGAGACTCCTTGGGCCCGGCCTGGCACAATTCGATGGCCCGTTGCCAGTGCGCCGCCGCCTCAGCGTAGCCGAAGACCCGCTCGGCGGCCGCGGCCGCGCTCACTCTGGCTCGCAGTTCCTCGATGGCGCGGCCGACGGCGGCCCAGTGGTCGGCGGCCTCGGCGGCCAGCGCCTCTTCGCCCGCCTCCTCCAGGACAAGCGCCGCGCGCTCATGCAGGACCCGCCGCTCGCCAGGCAGCAGCCCAGCGGTCACCGCCTCGGCCAGCAGCGCATGCCGAGCCCGGTACCGCCCGTCGGCGGTCGCCTCGGCGAGCAGCCGGGCGGCGGCCAGCTCCCGCAGTCCCTCGCGTAGCGGCTCAGCGCCGAGCCCGGCCACTCGGCACAGCTGATCCTCGGTCAGCGGCCGGCCAGCGACCCCCAGCGCCGCCAGCGCCGCCCGGGCATCGCCGCCACAACCGCTGGCCCGCGCGGCCAGTAGCTCGGCCAGCCGGATCGGCAGCCCGCCTGCCCGGCCGAGCCCGCCGTCGGCCGGCCCGGCGAGCGCATCGGCGACCAGCTGCTCGGTAAAGAACGGGTTTCCCTCACTACGGGCATACAACTCGTCGGCGACCCCGGCCGACGCTGTATCGCCCATCAGCGCGGTGACCTGCTCGGCCACCTCCTCGCGCGACAGCGGGGCGAGCCGGATCTCCTCAACCTGCCCGCCGGCCCGCACGTGCGCCAGCCACCGGGTCACGTGTGGCTCCAGCGGCACCTCGTCGCTGCGGCAGGTCGCTACCACCGTCACCGCCTCGCCGCGGCCTCCCCGCGCCAAGAAGGTAAGGAAGTCCAGCGTCGCGCTGTCAGCCCAGTGCACATCTTCGATGACGATGACGAGCCTGGCCCCACGCGCAACCGCCGCCAGCAGCTCAGCCACACCAGAAAACATGCGCGCACGCCGCCACCACCCGGATGGGCCGCCGCCTGCGTCGGCGGACTGCAACTGCGGAAGCAGGCGCCCGGCCTCCACCCGGGCGTACTGCGGGACGCTGGCCAGCGCGCTCTCCAGCAGCGTGCCGCCCTCCAGCCTGCTCAGCGCATCCAGGGCCTCCGCCACCGGCAGGAACGGCAACTGCTCCGCCAGCGGCAGGCACGCTCCCCACGCCGACAACAACGGCTCGGCGGCGGCCAAACGCAGACCCTCCGTCACGAACCGCGTCTTGCCGACGCCTGCGTCCCCCACGACGAGCAGTAGCCGTGTATCCCCGCCCAGCGCAGACCGCAGCCCCGACATCTCACGCCCGCGGCCGACGAAAACCCTCGAATCGGTCACGCTCCCCCCACGTGCGGGGAAAGCAATCCGGACGCCCGCTCGCCGAAACCTTTTGAGATTCCTGGCCCGAGGATACGCCGGGACAGGCCGTGCCACCGCCCACGACGCGGCACGCCGGGGGACGCAATGGCAGCCCGTTGAGCAGCGATGTAGCGTCCGCCCGCCAGTAGCGCGATGCTGGACCGGTACATACTGGACCGGTACATAATTGAGCCCTGACTAGCGGAGGCGAGACGAGAATGAACCGGTACGAGCAAGCCGTCTACGACTGCATGACCCCCACGGCGAAGCTGCTGGATCAGACGACCGAGCCGCTGCACCGGGCGATGCTCCTCAACTTCTGGCGGCACGTGCACCTTGAGGGATCCGGGCAGTTCGACAAGATCGTGGCACCGGACATGATGGTCGACCATCCCGTGTACAGGATCACCTGGGGGGCCACTCCCGCGGTCATCGAGGGCAAGGATGGCGTGCTCAGCTTCTACAACAGTGTCGGGGAAGCGGTGTTGTGGAACTCCGATGACCGTCTCGCCGTGGGCGACTGGGGCATCGCCGATGAGCTCACCTTCCACCAGCTAGCGGCCGGTTCGGATCTGAGGGCGCTGGGTTACGACGTCGAGAGGCCAGATGGCCTGTATCACGTATCCAGCCGCCAGGCGTTCATCTGGCCCTATGACGAGCGGGCCCGGCTGGCCGGCGAGAACCTGTACGAGGACAAGACCAGCCTGCAGATCGAGGAGGTCGACCCCGCCGACGGCACCACGCCCGCGCGGGTCCGCGAGATCCACCGCGAGCAGCTGATCAAGCTCGAGAAGGAGCAGGGGGACAGGTTCTGGGTGCTGGGCCGCGACTAGTTCTCCAGCAGTAGATGGTGATCTTTGGGCGTAGGGCTGGTGGCTGGGTGCCGGCCTTGGTGGTGATGCGCGGGTGCCTGTTCCCGGACGTCGTGTCGGCCAGTGCTGTGCCTAGTGGTACCGGCGGTAGAACCGGCAGATCGCGCGCTCTGTCCAGGCGGGTTCAGTTTGGCCCTGCTTGCGCACCGGGGAACAACGATGCCGTGCTGCCCCGGATCCAGGCCGAATTCTGATACCGCATCAGCCCGGTCAGTGCGGCAGCGGCAACGACCACGCCGGCGACAAGCGCCGCTACCAGCGAGTGGCCAGAAGCTACGGCCGCGAGCAGCCCGCCGGCCGAGCCGGCCAGTACCGCGGTGATCACGGCGACCATCCCGGCGACGGTCAGGAATTGCTGCCACAGGCCGATCCCCAGTCCCGGGGTGGGCAGCCCTTCCGCGGGGTTGAGCAGGTAGCCGGCCAGCTCGGGAGCGTGATCGAAGTAATAGTCGCGGAGCTGCGCGATACGGCGCGCGTATGCAAGGTCCTCGATCCCTGACTGCAGCACCCGGTGGAACGTCGCCAGCCCCACGAAGGCCAGCGCGGGCAGGAGAATGAGCCCGAACATGTAGAACACCACGCCGGTCTTGGCGGCGGTGGCGACGAGCCCGAGGGCAATCAGGCCGCCGGATACCGCGCCAAGGAAAACGCTCGCCCGGCCGGTCGACTCCGAGATCGTCGACGAGCGAGCACCCTGCAGCGTGAAGTGCTCCGTGGTCACAAACGTGACCGCCGCGGGGCGCGGGTCGCCATCAGCATGGTCAGGCTTGTTGCCTCGGTCAGTGTTGTCCACGAACTTCCGCCTCCGATCCCGCACGCAGGCCGCCCGGGCTGTGAGCCGATGATCCCCACCGCCTCGCGGAGCATGCAAGGACCGCAGCTAATGGCCTTGCCGGATCCCGCCGCCCGCCATCGGGCAAAGACGCCAGCCGCCCTCCTATCTCATGCTCATCCCAGGCTCGGGTGATCACGGAAATCCTGGAAAATCCCGCACCGCACGCCGGGCAAGGCACCCGCCGTTCCAGGCCACCAGATGAGTAATTCCAGAGCTTCCGTTTGAGCGGACGAATCGGATCTGCCCCGCGGGCTTGACCTTGACGCTGCGTCAACCCTCCATGCTGGCTGTCATGAGCATCTTGTCAGTAACCAGTCAGGCCCGGGGGCCTGCGATCCAGGTGCAGGGCCTGGAGAAGTCATACAAGGAGCTGCGCGTGCTGCGCGGCGTGGACTTCGAGGTGGCGCGGGGCAGCATCTTCGCCCTGCTCGGCTCGAACGGGGCGGGCAAGACCACGGTGGTGAAGATCCTGTCCACGCTGCTGAAGGCCGACACGGGGACGGCCCGGGTCAACGGCTTCGACGTGGCGGCGCAGGCCGTCGGCGTGCGTGAGTCCATCAGCCTCACCGGGCAGTTCGCGGCGGTTGATGAGATCCTCAGCGGGCGGGAGAACCTCGTCCTGGTCGCCCGGCTGAGGCACCTCAAGGACCCGGGCGCGATCGCGGATGACCTG
>WNFX01013439.1_pt1 | contig 11939 bp, 9 predicted proteins | sample 5400111 | NCBI WGS metagenome assembly WNFX01 (sample SAMN13153363, study PRJNA577476) | soil metagenome | isolation source: 40 cm soil or saprolite under grassland replicate 1 | place: USA:California | collected 2016-06-15
CGGTCAGCGGCGAGGCTGGCCTTGAGCCAGAAAAGATTCTCGGGACACTGACTGCCATCGCGCCGGTCATCGGTACAGCGCGTGTCGTGTCAGCGGCTGGCCACATCCTCCAGGCTTTGGAGCTTGGGGAAGCGCTTGCTGAATCCGAAGGATGATCCGAACTGTTCTAGTCATCTGAAGGCTGCTCACAAGGGGAGGTCCCCTTGTGAGCAGCCTTCAGTATCCCGTTGACTGTCGCTTTTTGATGCACCGTAATTGGTCGTGCCAGTTAACAAAGGACTGCACAATGGAAAAATACCACACAAGAAGCAGTTCGTTAGAACCAGCAACGCGCTGCACCTCTATGGCTCTTCTTTTCCAGTTGTTCATCTTCGGGCTTCGCGAATGCCAGGAAGAGTACTCCAACTATCAAGAGTAACAGGCTTGCTAGCAGGTAGGCATTGTGAAATCCAAAGACCACGTTCTTCCCGGCTGATTGGATAATCAACCCGGTAACCAATGGAGCAATGATACCTGGCAGCGTCGCTACCGCCACGACAGTACCCAGGACAGCCCCACGGTGTGCTGCAGGTGCTACCGCCGTGATGATGGTCGATACCATGGGGATGACGACTCCAAAGGGTGCGATAGTGAAAAAGAAGACCGCTCCAGGCGCTGAAGAAACACTCACCGCCAGGTACAGGCACAGAGAACTCACCAGGAGCGAAGCAGCCACCAGGTACACATACGATCTACGATGACTCCCCGAGCGGCGGAAGACGCGATCAGCGAGCGCACCAAAGGCAATGAGGGCGATTCCTCCTACAATATAAGGAAGCGTAATCCCTGCCAGGTAAAGGGGATCGCTGAGCCTGAGGTGTCGCACGGTGACCAGGTAGACCGGGTTCCAACTGAGATACAACGCAGTTGTCCAATAGACGCCAAACGCCGCAAGGGTTGAGAAGAGTACTGGAAGTATCTCTGACCAGCGTGTCCTGGGGTGCTCCAGCTGCGTTTCATGGATGGGTATGCGCCTTGCTTTTGGATGCTCTCGCCCGACCAGCAGCCAGAGGATCACCCAGAGAAAACCGATCCCTCCAAGCAGCGCAAAGGCAGAGCGCCATCCCACGACGACGATCAGGAAGGTGAGTGGTGGCGCAAAGACCGCGGGTCCAATCGCGCTGCCAAAGGTGACCACGGCCAGACCAAATGCCCTCCGATCGGCAGGCAACCAGGGTGTAGCAGCGGAAACAGACGTCCCATACGATGGTCCCTCTCCTGCTCACAGCACAACGCGGGTGATGAGCAACGCGAGGAAGGAGAAGACGAACACCGTGGTGACTTGTACGATGGCCCAGCTCGTTGCAAGCAGCGCCAGGACTATTTTCGTCCCGATTCGATCGGACCATGCCATCACCAACACCGATGACAGTGCAAACAACAAGCAAAAACTACTACTCACCAGCCCATATTGTGTGGGGCTCAAGTGAAATTCCTTGATGATGGGCACTGCTGCCAGGCCAGGTACCGCTTTGTCAGCAAAATTGATCACTCCCAGGCCGAGTAGCATGAAGATCATGACCCAGCCGTACGGCGAAATTTGTGTGCAGGCCTTGTGCATCGTATTCCCCCTCTGCTTTTGTGGTAGGCTCCTCTGAGTAGTTTTGGACGTGGATGTACCCAATGCAATATTTTTCTCATCAATATTACCACATACTAATTGAGGTTTGGTCATAATCGGCCCCTACGGGTGTCTAGATTAGTTAGTTAAAAGCCATAAATTTTCCATCGCGATGGAACGGAGCTTGTGAAAGATGCGGCGCACTTCGACTCCGTTGACAGTGTGAGGATAGCATCCAAACCTGGTCGTCACCAGCAGGCGATCCGCTTGATCACACGTCGGCCTCAGCCTGAACTTCCTTGTGCAATCTGCGCCGGACGCGCCTGTAGACGAGGTCGGCAACTTCGAGGACAATCACCAGTAGCCAGAAATAAAAAGCGAAGTCGTTGTGAAATAAAATGATCGCAATGGAGAGGAGAAAGATCATCGGAATGAGGAGGGCACGTAACGCGAAAAACATGATTTCAAACCGGTCCATCGTCCTGTCTATGAGCCGGTGTCTTTTTGCTGCATACCACCAGATCACAAGCAGCATCAGGCCTGTTGCTGCCTGTTCTGAGACGTAGAGCATCGCGGTGAGCTGTGATGTCGGATAGCTCACACGCAGAGCGTTGAAGGTCGGTTGTAACTCGATACACAGCAAAAAGGCAAAGTTCAGCCAGATGAACGTCATATTATGCCGTCGGATGACCATGAAGATGCGATGGTGTGAGAGCCAATAGAACCCCACGATCAAAAAGGTAAAGCCATACACTGGCAATTCTGCCAGTACCGCGCCCAGCGTCGTCGAAAACGACTGCTGATTGTTGGACGTGATGGTGCCCGTAATAGTTGTTATCAAAAACGTGATCGCCACAGCGGTCATGTTGTCTGTAATCGAGCACATGCGCATGGTCCCCTCCAGGTATTCTGCCTCATGATGGTGGCGATAATACATGCTGCGCAAGAACCAGCCCAGGATGTAAAAGAGGAGAAAGATGCCCTCGGCTAACCAGACGTTAAAGAATGCGATGCCAATGGAAAGAATGGTCCCAAGTGGGATGACAAGCAGTCGAGCCGTGGTGTATCTGAGATATTCAGAAGGTATCTCGGGATCGAGCAGGTGATCTACTCTGGCAATGACCCACATCAGGAGAAGTGTCGTGCTGGTGACCATTTGTGTGATTGCGTATACTTGCCAGACCTCTGCCTGGTTTCCATAATGGTAGAAGAATGAAACAGGGACGGGGAGAAAGACGATCGATGCCAGGAACAACGCATTCAATATAATAAAGAGGCTGCTGGATCGCTTCAGATAGGTGAAGATGCGGTAGTGGGAGACCCAGGAACTGGCGACCACGATATAGGTGGGGAGAAAAAATAGTATTCTTGGCAGCAAGTCTTGCCTGATGAAGTTTTGTAGTTGAGACGCGCTTAAGCCCTCAGGTGGGAAAGGAATGTTGACGACGAAGAGCGTGAATGCGACTGCTATGACGCAATCGCTTATACCATAGATGCGCATGACATTCGACCCTGGCGTAGGTCGAATGTCCTCAAGAAATCGCGTTATCCGCCGGGTATGTAGTGCAGGAGGTGCAGTTGCTGCTTGTTGCTTTACCGAGGCAATTTTATCAGTATGTGGCAGTACCGGGGCTATCGCGTCGGTATGTTGCTCAACTGAGTCTGTTTCATCGGTTGGTAGCGGTTCGCTTCCTGTGTCCATTTCGTTGAGCCATGCGCTCTCTTTTACTCACTTTATTTGCTGGAACAGGTTTGCAACCACAGCCGTCCAGCCAGTCTGGTGGCTGGCGCCGACACCACGTCCAGTATCACCATGAAAGTACTCGTGGAATGGGATGTAATCATGCCAGTTTGGATCGTTCTGAAAGGTCGTATTGGTGCCAAAGACAGGTCGGCGGCCTTGCTCATCCCGCAAAAAGATGCTCGTCAGCCTTCCTGCAAGTTCATCTGCGATCTGACCCAGCGTCAGTTTGGTGCCTGAACCCGTGGGGAATTCGACCAGCACATCATTCTCGTAGAAGCGATGGTATTTATACAGCACTTCGGCCAGCAGGAAATTAATGGGGAACCAGATGGGCCCGCGCCAGTTGGAATTGCCACCAAAGTCTCCGGTGGTGGATTCGCCCGGCTGGTAATTGACCATGTAGGTTCCACGTCTCGGCGTCCGCAACTCGTAGGGATGAGCCTCGTGATACTTGCTGATCCCGCGAATGCCATAGTCACTGAGGAATTCCTCCTGGTCAAGCATGTATTTTAGGACGCTGTGTAAATCAGTCCCACGCACCATCGCCAACAACGAAACCTCTTTGCGTTCGCCGATCTTCCGTGTATCTTGCCAGCGTGCAACCAGGCGTTGCATATAGGGACGGTTCTCCGCAAACCAGCGCATGCGTTCCTCAAGAAAGGATTCTGCTATGTCGGTTGGAAAGGTCTCCATGGCCAGCAATGGCAAAAGCCCAACCAGCGAGCGCACTTTCAGCGGCATCTGCCGACCATCAGGCGTACTGAGTTTATCGTAGAAAAAGCCGTCCTCCCCATTCCACAGTCCCAGGTCGGTTTGACCTCCCCCGTAGATGGCGTCGACGATGTAGATGTAGTGTTCGAATACCTTGCTGGCCATATCTTCATACACCGGGTTGGTGCGCGCCAGTTCCAGGGCCATGGCCAGCATGATCGCAGCAAACATGCCCATCCAGGATGTGCCATCGGCTTGCTCAAGCACCGCCCCATCGGGCAGCGGCGTGTTGCGGTCGAAGACACCGATGTTGTCCAATCCCAGGAAACCACCCTCGAAGATGTTATTCTCTTCCGCGTCTTTGCGATTGACCCACCAGGTGAAATTGAGCAGTAGTTTCTGGAAGATGCGCTCCAGGAAAAGGGTATCACCTTTCCCTGAGCGCTCCTTTTCTTGCATATAGATGCGCCAGGCCACCCAGGCGTGCACCGGAGGGTTGACATCGCTAAAGGCCCATTCGTAGGCGGGCAACTGGCCGCTGGGATGCATGTAGCGCTCGTGGAGCATCAAAAGGAGTTGATTTTTGGCAAAGTCGCTATCGATCAGCGCCATCGCAATACAATGGAAAGCCAGGTCCCAGGCGGCATACCACGGATACTCCCACGTGTCGGGCATGAGGATCATATCGAAGTTCGAGAGATGCCGCCAACCTTTGTTGCGGCTGCGCTGCGGCGGTGGGGGCGGCCCAGCAGGATCACCCCGCAACCAGGTATCCACATCATAGTAGAAGAATTGTTTACTCCAGAGCAGACCAGCCAGTGCCTGACGCTGGACAGCGCGCTCATCATCGGTCTTCGCTGTGCTGATCGCGCGATAGAACTCATCTGTAGTGCGCAGCGACTTTCGTGCCCATGCTTTCTGGATTGACTTTCCCTTCGGCTTTGTTGACCACCATATCATCAATGCCATCTTTGACGTATCGGGTCCGGTTGGGGACACCCCACAGCCGCTCGTCATTGGTTTCGTTCTCGGTAAAGAGGAGCTCAGGTGTCCCCTCGCACGCCAGCCAGGCTTCCCCCAGTTCATGATGCTGCACGTGCACCAGGCGGACATCTTGCGCTTTCCCTGCCTTAGCCTTGACGGCAGTCAGGACAGGTCGGCGGTCGTCATACCCCCAGGCCCAGGTGTTGCGGCACCACAGCGTGGGCAGCAGGTGGAGTGGCGCTGCTTCTGGCCCATGATTGGTGGCGCTGATGCGGACCAGCATGTCAAGTGGGTCAACTTTGGCATATTCCATGGTCACATCGAAGTAGCGGTCTTCGGAGAAGATGCCGGTGTCGATCAATTCGTATTCAGGTTCCTCTTTCCCGCGATGGCGATTCGTTGCGACAAGGTCAGTATAGGGGTAGGCGCGCTGTGGATATTTATACAAGGCTTTCATGTAGGAATGGGTGGGAGTGTTATCGAGAAAGAAATAATATTCCTTCACATCTTCACCGTGGTTGCCCTCTGAGTTGGTCAGGCCGAAGAGGCGTTCCTTCAAGATGGGGTCGGCCTCGTTCCATAGAGCAAGGGCAAAACAGACCAGTCCTTGATCGTCACTGATGCCCATCAACCCATCTTCACCCCAACGATACGTGCGCGAGCGGGCGTGCACATGTGGGAAGAAATCCCACGCGGTTCCGTCGGGGGAATAGTCCTCGCGCACGGTTCCCCATTGACGTTCACTAAGATAGGGACCCCAACGATACCATGGTTGTTTCTCCTCATGCGCTTCTTGAAGCCGATTTTGTTCTGCATTTGCCATTATGTGTGCTCCTCGCTTGCTGCTATTTCAAAACCCACTTAAAGTGGAGAAATTATCTCCACGCTAAAAACTTTACACCTATCGTGTGAAGGAAATGTGACATGAAAGTCAAGTTTGGTACATAGTAGAAAGGGTTGTGGTTCTCTCTACATTTCTGTTTTCCGCATTATTTCGCCACAGTATGTAGTGTACTTTGTTCTGTTTGAAATTTCATCCTTAAAACTAGCTATTTTGTTTTACCTGCTCATAGACTCAATAGTGTAAATGCACCATTGAGTCTGTCCTTGTCATGAAGTTTGGGTTACCAGTGCATGCAAAGTTAGTATATTTTGTGGATGTATTACCGTTCACAAGCAGGTATAGTTGTATGATGGGGTGCTGCTCCTGGAAGAACGTTTCGCCACGTACTTGTATATTGAACTTTACTCTGATTTAACATTTTCTTAGCAAAGTAGTTGTAAGGTTACTATTGTGGAGATAGTTTTCCCCAGATATCGGTTTTGGAAAGGAGAGTGCGTGCCTGGCCTATGTCCTTGTTTTATAGGAAGGTTACCAGCACGACAAGACAATTGATGAGCATACAATCTGATGTTGAATCTGATCGCTCTACTGAAAATGCCTGGGAACTTTCTGCAGGACCGGATATGTGTAGAAATGTGCAAGCGGGACTTGATCATGAATGGTTTGTGACAAATGGGTTGGGGGGATATGCGGCTGGCTCTCTTGCCGGGGCAACGACACGCAGCTATCACGGTCTGCTGGTAGCAGCGCTGCGTCCACCTGTTGAACGGGATGTCCTGATCACGAAAATAGATGAAACGGTTGAACTCCCGGATACAAGTGTTCTCAAACTGGGCGTGAATGAGTACCGGGATGGTACCATCGACCCACAAGGATACACCTATCTCGACACGTTTTCCTTAGAGGCTGATATTCCCTGCTTTCGCTATCGATTGGATGAAAACAGCACGCTTGAGAAGCGCGTCTGGATGGAATATGGACAGAACACTACGTATGTCCAGTACACACTTTCTGCTGCACCTGCTCAAGGAGCGAAGAACGGGCCTCTCACGCTGACGTTCACTCCTTTCTGTGTTTACCGCAGTCACCATGCCGCGACCCATGGAGATGCCAACTGGCATTTTCTGGTCGAGAATCAGGGAAATCGCTGCCGTATTCGCGCATATGAAGAAGCTCCAGCCTGTGTTCTAGTTCTGGAGCCATCAGCCCAGTTTACTCCGGCGGGGAACTGGTTCTGGGGCATGAAGCACCGGCGTGACACAGAGCGAGGTCTGCCAGATGTCGAGGATGTGTATCAGCCAGGGACATTTCGGATACAGATGATGCCAGGAGAGCGAGTGACGATGGTACTCAGCGCTGAAGCTGAAGTGCAGGCTGAGTTTGGGAGCGCTCAACATGAAGCGGCGGTTGAGCAGGCCTGGACACGACATCAGCAGCGAGTCCAGCAACTCCTGGCAACGGCGAATCAGGCAAAAGATGCCCTGCCCCAACGAGATCCGGTACTTGCCCGGTTGGTGCTTGCTGCCGATCAATTTATCGTTGATCGTCCAGTAAACACACAAGACGGACAGCCAGGCAGTCAACTGAAGACGATCATTGCCGGTTATCCCTGGTTCGCCGACTGGGGACGGGACAGTATGATCTCCCTGCCAGGATTGCTGATTAGTACAGGAAGATATAAGGAAGCACGTGACCTCCTGAAAGCATTTGCATCCTATACCCATGGAGGGCTCATTCCCAATCGTTTCCCTGACAGTGGAGAGGCACCTGAATACAACACCATTGATGCGACGCTCTGGATGTTTCATGCCGTCGATCGCTACTTGACGGCAACAGAAGACTGGTCGTTGCTCAATGAACTCTTCCTGACACTCAGCTCGATTATTGATAGGCACGTTGAAGGCACCATCTATGGTATCGGTGTCGATCCGGCCGATGGCTTGCTACGCGGTGGTACAACGGGGGTGCAACTGACCTGGATGGATGCCAAAGTTGGTGAGTGGGTAGTCACCCCCCGGCATGGCAAACCGGTCGAGGTGAATGCACTCTGGTATTATGCGCTGAGCTGCATGGAATCCTGGGCAGCACATTACTCTCTCGACGCGAGCAAGTTCAGCCAACTACGTTCGAGAGTACGCGAGCATTTCACCCGGCGCTTTTGGCACGAGGAGGGAGGGTATCTCTACGACGTGGTCGATGTCGAGGGAGTTGCGGGAAAGAACGATGCCTCGCTGCGACCCAATCAGTTATATGCCGCCTCGCTGACCCCATCGCTGCTCACCGAGGAACAAATGCGAAGTATACTGCAGAAGGTCACAGAAAGCCTACTTACTCCGATGGGGCTGCGCTCGCTCAGTCCGGATGATCCATCGTACTGTACGCACTATAACGGGAATCAACAGCAGCGCGATGGCGCGTATCACCGGGGAACAGTGTGGCCATTGTTGATCGGTCCTTACGTTGATGTGCACCTCTCCATCTACAAGGACCGCGCTGCGATACGCACTGTACTCCAACCGCTCGTGCAGCACTTGTGGGATGCCTGCCTGGGCACGATCAGTGAAATAGCAGAACCAGAGCCACCTTTCACGCCGGTAGGCTGCTATGCGCAAGCCTGGAGTGTTGCGGAGGTATTACGCAGTTGGATGTTGGTGTAAATGAACCATAAGAACCAATACACTTGTATGCTTTGCCTCTCGTGCAGCGTAAAAAATAGTGCATTTAAAGGATGCCTTTTGTTCTCTTGATTATTATACTTGAGAATAGTTATCAAGCTAATCGTTCGCACAAAATGAATGGTGATGTTTTCATCTGGAGATTGGAACCCCACCAAAGGACGATAATGCAGTTTCAAGAAAGAATTGGGATTATCAAATCGGCCCCAACATTGTCACCCTGAGCGCAGCGAAGGGTCTGTCGTGCTGGGCAGAGAGATGCTTCGCTGCGCTCAGCATGACAGTGCTGTGACCCATACGGCTTCCTGGATGATTGTGTGAAACTGCATCATCGGCCCCTACGGGTGACCGGATGCGTGTCTGAAAAGTCTTCAGGCGGCAAGAGAACTATGCAATAATCCTAGGGAAAGGACGAAATACCTTGACAGAGACGAATTCGACACAACCCGGGACAGCACCGATGACCGAGCAGAGACAGGGCACAGCGGGGACAGTGCCACATGTTGTCATTGTTGGTGGAGGCTTCGGCGGCCTGACCGCAGCGAAAAAACTGGGCAAGCAACCCGTTCGGGTGACAGTGATCGACCGCAACAACTATCATCTCTTCCAACCGATGCTCTACCAGGTCTCCACCTCGGGTCTCTCCGCTGCTGATATTGCCGCCCCGATTCGCGATACGCTGCATAAGCAGAAGAATACGACGGTGCTGTTGGAAGAAGTGACCGGCGTGGATACGCAACAACAACTCGTGCTCATGCAGAACCTCCCGCCTCTCCACTACGATTACTTGATTCTCGCCACGGGAGCCTCAAGCAATTATTTCGGACATCCGGAATGGGTAAACATCGCACCCGGCATGAAAACCCTGGCCAATGGGCTGGAGGTGCAGCAGACCATCCTGGGCGCCTTTGAGGCAGCCGAAAAAGAGCCAGACGCGCAGGAGCGTAAACGGTTGCTCACCTTCGTGTGTGTAGGCGGTGGCCCAACGGGCGTTGAGCTTGCAGCTGCTTCTGCGTTGCATGTCAATCATATCTTGACCGGCAACTTCCAACGCATCGGACCGGGCGATGCTCGTCTGATCCTCGTGCAGGGACCAGATCGCGTCTTGCCCATGTTTCGTCCTGAACTCACCGCGAAAGTCGAGAAGAAGCTGAAAGAGTTGGGCGTCCAGATCATCACGGGTGTGCATGTCAAAGAAATTGACGAGCATGGGGCCATGGTAGGTGATGAGTACATCCAGACAGATAACATCTTCTGGTTGGCCGGGGTGAAGGCCTCTCTGGCTGGCGAATGGCTGGAGGCCGAGTGTGACCGTGGGGGACGGGTCAAGGTGCAAAGCGACCTGACAGTGCCAGGCCATCCCAACATTTTTGTGATTGGGGATACCGCCTGTGTCCTGCAAGATGGGAAACCGCTGCCGGGTGTGGCACAACCAGCGATCCAGGGGGGACACTACGCGTCCTCAGTGATCGCCGACCGGGTTGCGGGGAGAGAGCACCGGGAGCCATTTAAGTACTTTGACAAGGGATCGATGGCGGTCGTGGGGCGCACGTATGCCGTGGTGGAGTCCGGGCCGATTCACACGGCAGGCTTCTTTGGCTTCGTCATGTGGGTGTTCTTACACATCTACTACCTCATCGGCTATCGGAATCGTGTGCAGGTCCTCCTGACGTATTTCCTTGGCTACTTCAGTGCCGTGCGGCGCAAGGGAGGGTCCAGGATTATCATGCTTGCAAGGAAACAAGCAATCCCAGATTACCCGCAGGCGCCCACGCTCGATAAGACCACGGGGTGAGTGTCTCTGAGCATGTTTTGATGAGACATGAGTGAAACGAGGGATACATGTCGAACATTCCTCGCGATTTTGATACAGTTGTAGGTCTCTCTTCTCTTCATGAAAGATCTATAGTAGGGGCGGGGTTTACCCCCACCCTGGAAAGGACAGCAGTCTTATGGGACAATTAGATTCGAAAGTGGCCATTGTCACCGGATCCAGTAGCGGGATTGGTCGCGCCATCGCCATCCAGTTCGCGCAAGAAGGAGCAAGCGTCGTCATCAATTATCCGTTTGCCAGGGGCCAGGCGCAGGCGCAGGCAGTCGTGGAAACTATCCAGCAAAACAACGGGAAGGCGATTGCGATCCAGGCTGATGTATCACAGTACCAGCAAGTCACGGGGCTGGTTCAGCAGACCGTGGAGCAGTTGGGTCGATTGGACATCCTGGTCAACAATGCCGGTATCGAGCATCACAATGCCTTTCTGGATGTGACCGAACAGGAATTCGATCGCGTGCTCGGTGTTGACCTGAAAGGCGCCTTTTTCTGCGCGCAGGCGGCAGCCCGCGAGATGGTCAAGAGCAAAACGGCCGGACGCATCATCAACATCTCGTCAGTCCACGAAGACATTGCGATGCCGAACAACTCCCCCTATTGCTGTGCGAAAGGGGGGATACGGATGATGACCCGCACCATCTGTAATGAACTGGCTCCTTACGGGATCACAGCCAACAATATCGCACCTGGAGCGATTTTTACACCGATTGATGCGGACGTCGAGGCCGACCCGAAGAAGATGGCGGCGCTGTTTGCCGAAATTCCCCTGCATCGCTGGGGGCAGCCGGAAGAGATCGCGAAACTGGCGGTCTTCCTGGCTTCCGATGCAGCATCATACGTGACCGGCTCGACCTACGTCATGGACGGTGGCTTATCGGCCTATTCCGGAGCGCTTTAGCTTCTACAGATAGGAAAAAATCATGGCTACATCATACGGCGTGATCATTATTGGAACTGGGGCTGGTGGTGGGACGCTTGCTCGTCACCTGGCCCCATCGGGCAAACGCATCCTACTGCTCGAGCGCGGCGACTGGCTGCCGCGCGAGCTTGAGAACTGGGATGGCGCAGCCGTCTTCGAAAAGAATCGCTATGTCTCTCCAGACACCTGGTACGACAAAGACGGTAAGGCTTTTCAGCCCCAGGTGCACTATTGCGTGGGCGGCGCAACCAAGCTGTACGGAGCAGCGCTGTACCGCCAGCGCAAGGAAGATTTCGGCGAACTGCGCCATCATGACGGCATCTCTCCCGCCTGGCCGATCAGCTACGACGAGATGGAACCCTATTACACGAAGGCCGAGCAACTGTACCAGGTGCACGGAGCGCGGGGCGAAGACCCCACCGAGCCGCCATACAGCGCGCCCTATCCCTTCCCTGCGGTTTCGCACGAGCCACGTATCCAACAGCTCTCCGACGACCTGGAAAAGGTGGGCTATCATCCTTTCCACTCTCCAAACGGCATCATGCTTACTGAACAAAACAGGCCGTTCAGCACCTGTATTCGCTGCGCCACGTGTGATGGCTTCCCGTGCCTGGTGCATGCCAAAGCGGAT
>WNFX01012180.1_pt1 | contig 11932 bp, 12 predicted proteins | sample 5400111 | NCBI WGS metagenome assembly WNFX01 (sample SAMN13153363, study PRJNA577476) | soil metagenome | isolation source: 40 cm soil or saprolite under grassland replicate 1 | place: USA:California | collected 2016-06-15
GCACATTATCGTCTCGACTGGCCTGAGCGGCTGGTTCGCAATGCTCGTGCTTCACCATCTGGGCAGGTGACGGTCAGACTCTTCGGTGTCCCAGAAGGCTTTGCCACCTCGCTCGGTTTAGCGACGGCTTAACACCGTCCCGACAGCCGTTGGATTCCCTCTTCTCGGACAAGCGTGCTTCTCCGAGTGGAGCCTCATGGCCTCTTACGCCTGGCTGTTCCTCCATTCCTCCCATCCTCTGCCCTTTTTGCTCTCCATCCCTCTGTTTCTGTTATCTCTCACTAGCTCAACATCCGGTTCTGCATAACTTTCGCTCATCACATCAGGATTAGCTCTTCCACAACCTCGTTGCGCAATTCGTGGGAAGAGCAGGTCGTCACAACGAGCCAGCAGATGGGAAGGAGGTTACTGGAAGGGATCCTCGACAGTCGGCTGCGTGAGCAGCGCCCAGTAGCCAGGCGCCAAGGGAGGTGCGGACATCGCCAGCGGTTAGTGGGAGAACGTCCCAAGGAACTGCTCACCTTGGTGGGGCCAGTCACGTTCGTGCGCCCGTATTACCAATGCCTCGAGGTGCCCACAGCAGAGAAGAGCTGTACGCACGGGGACGCGCCCGATGACGCCTTGTGGGGAGTGCACGAGCGACGGACGACGAGCGGGGTGCAACGCGAGATCAGCTACCTGTGTGGACGCTTGACCTTTGAGGAAGCAGCAGAGAGCTTGTGTCGGCATGTCCCGCTCGGGATGTCAGCACGGCAAGCCCTGAGCTTAATGCGCCCGGTGGGCGAAGCGCTGGCTAGTGCAGAAGATCGGCAGGTGAAGAGCGTGCAGGCGCAGGCAAAGCAAGCCCGCAGTCAGCGACGAGAGGAGCGGCAGACCAAGGAGATCGAGCGACTCTCCATCGAATTGGATGGGGTGCTGGCACGGATGCGCCGTGGCAGCGTGCCAATGGAGAAAGAGGAACGACAACGCAAAGGGGACGTGTATCGTGAGATCAAAGCTGGAGCGGTCTTTCGTGCAGAGCGGGGACCCAAGCGGTCAGAGTCAGTGCCTGGGGTGTATGTAGATACTCCACAGCCAGACAGTCTGCGCTATGTGGCTCGCCGCACCGCCAAAGGCGGCTTTGGCTGGTTGCTCTACCAGCTAGCGCTCCACGGCGGGCTGGAGCAAGCCCAGCAAGTGGTCGTCATTGGCGACGGCGCGCCCTGGATCTGGAATCTGGCCGCTGAACACTTTCCAGGGGCTGTGCAGATCCTTGATCTCTATCATGCCAAAGAACATGTGTGGGAGGTGGCTCACGCTGTCTTTGGCCGCGGTACAGCAGCGGCAACGGTCTGGGCTACCCAGGCGTGCTCGCTCCTCGAACAGGGGCAGAGTGAAGCGCTCGTTTCCGCGATCGAGGCGTTGCCGCCTATTGCACCGGAACCAGGGCAAGCACGCAGTTGTCCCGAACGGGCCGTGGACTACTTTACCACGAACGCCCAGCGCATGCGCTATCCCGTCTTCCGTGCTCAAGGGATGCACCTGGGCAGCGGCATCGCTGAAGCCGCCTGCAAAACCATTGTCAGCACCCGTGCCAAACGCTCTGGGAGGCGCTGGACGCCTGAGGGCATCGATGCTCTCTTGCCTCTGCGCACCTCCGTTCTCAACGGAGCCTACGACTCGCTCTGGCAGCAAGAATATGCTGCCTGATTGCCTACAACGAATTCATACACCCGCCCCTTTTCAATACCGTGCTGTACTCAGGCTTCTATGGTATACTTGGGAGATGCCTAAGTGATCTACCAAGATCAGTTGAACGTATACTTTCATGCTACCTAGTATGTGAAACAAGCCTTTGACTTCAGGAGGTGCAAGAGGGAATCCCCCTGTAACAGAATCGGCTTGATCACGTCAGTAGTAGAGGGAGTTGCCCTAAAGATCCTATCCACCTGGACATACTGACAGAAGGAGAATCTCCAGTGACAACGTTCAAACAAGAAAGTCCGCTCGTCCCCCAATCACCGTCTCATCAGTATTTCGTCGAGCAATACCAGAAAGTTCGCCGCTTCTCTGAGCACTTGTGTGAGCCGCTTCTCACCGAAGATTACGTTATTCAATCGATGCCAGATGTCAGCCCAACCAAGTGGCATCTCGCCCACGTCAGCTGGTTTTTCGAGACCTTTCTCCTCTTTCCAGCAGTTCCTGGTTACCAGTCCCTTCATCCACAGTATGCGTACCTGTTTAATTCCTACTACAACACGCTGGGAGAACGGCACTGCCGACCCAATCGCGGTCTGATCTCCCGGCCCACCGTGGAAGAGACCTACCAGTACCGTCGGTATGTCGATGAGCATGTCCTTGACCTGCTGGAGAAGCTCGATGAGAGACAGCTGGCAGCGTTCGCGCCCATCTTTACACTTGGTCTGCATCATGAACAGCAACACCAGGAACTGATGGTCACGGATATCAAACATGTGCTCTCCTGCAATCCGCTCTACCCGACCTATGTGGCCCGCGTACCCACGAGTGCCTCTCGCGTCCCCCCTTTGGAATGGGTGTCCTTTCCTGAAGGGCTCCACTGGATTGGACAGGAAGGAGATGGATTCGCCTTTGACAATGAAGGATCCCGGCACCGCCAATTCGTGCAGCCCTTCCAACTGGCCTCACGCCTGGTCACGAACGGGGAATACCTGGAGTTTATGGAAGATGGAGGCTATGACAACGCCCTCTTGTGGCTCTCTGAGGGCTGGGCCACCGTGCGGGTTGAAGAGTGGAAGGCTCCCTTGTATTGGGAAAAGCGGGATGGCCATTGGTGGGTGATGACCCTCAATGGCCTGCGCGAGGTAGACAAGGCTGAACCGGTTTGCCATGTCAGCTACTACGAGGCGGATGCCTTCGCACGCTGGGCTGAGGCCCGGCTTCCAACCGAAGTCGAGTGGGAGGTTGCCGCGCAAGAAGGTCCAGTCGAAGGCAATTTCGTGGAGAGCGGTCTGTATCACCCGGCTCCACTCAAGGCCTCCACGACCGGAGGGAAACTCGCGCAGATGTATGGAGATGTGTGGGAATGGACACAAAGCTCGTACGCTCCCTATCCAGGCTTTAAGCCTGCCGCCGGTGCGGTCGGGGAATACAATGGGAAGTTCATGTGCAATCAGTATGTCCTGCGCGGTGGTTCATGCGCCACCTCCCTTTCGCACATTCGGTCCACTTACCGCAACTTCTTTCCGGCCAACACGCAGTGGCAGTTTATGGGTATTCGACTCGCAAGGGATGTATAAGATGCAGCCGCATATGCATAGCCCGCAGCGGCTCTACGACTTTGAGCCGCTGCAGAAGACATTTCGCGACGAGGTGCTGCAAGGGTTACAAGATGCGCGAAAAGAACTGCCCAGTAAGTACTTCTACGACGACGTCGGATCGCAACTGTTCGAGCACATTTGTGAACTGGACGAGTACTACCTCACGCGTACCGAACTGGGCATCATGCAAGAGCAGATGCATGAGATCGTCACGCTGCTCGGGCCGAATTGCTTGCTGATCGAGTACGGCAGCGGCAGTAGTACGAAGACCCGCATACTGCTGGATGCCCTGCAAAACCCGGCTGGCTACGTGCCAATCGACATTGCGAAAGAGCAGCTACTGCGCTCGGTGGCATCACTGGCCCTGGCGTATCCCGAGTTGGAAGTGCTTCCGGTCTGTGCCGACTACACGAGCAACTTCGAGCTGCCCTTGCCAAGAAAACCTGTCTTGCAGAGGGTTGCCTACTTTCCTGGATCGACCATTGGCAACTTCGATCGTGAGCCAGCCAGACACTTTCTGCAACAGATTGCCAAGGTCTGTCAGGGTGGTGGTCTACTTATCGGAGTGGATTTGAAGAAGGACTTCAACATCCTGCATCGTGCCTATAATGATTCTCAAGGGGTGACAGCCCAGTTCAACAAGCACTTGCTGGTGCGCATGAACCAGGAACTGGATGCCAACTTCCAGCTGAACCAATTTGGGCACTATGCCTTCTATAATCCGGGTCAGAGTCGCATCGAGATGCATCTGGTCAGTCTGAAAAACCAGACGGTTCGCATTGGGGAGAGTGAGATTTCCTTCAAACTGGGCGAAAGCATCTGGACAGAGAGTTCGTACAAATATACGCTAGAGGAGTTTGCGCACCTGGCGGCAAGCGCGGGCTTTACCGTCAAGCAGGTGTGGACAGACCCACGAAAGTTGTTCAGTGTGCAGTACCTCACAATGGATGAGCGGGTCTGAAATATGGAGCGCACCTCCATTGTCCCTCTTGGCAGGTATTCAGTCCGTTGGTATCTCTTGGCCAAAAAAGGAACGATTTGGGAGACAAGCAACTATGGACGAACAGAAGCGTCTACCTGGCCGCTATGGCAGGGATGAAATCGAGGCGAGCCAACTGGAAAGATGGCCCAATCCGCATCCGCAGAGGGATTACGTCGTGCATCTGGAGCTTCCAGAGTTTACCTGCCTCTGTCCCAGATCGGGCTTTCCCGATTTTGCTACCATCAGCATCGACTACGTGCCAGATCAGTATGTGGTCGAACTGAAGAGTTTGAAACTCTCTATCAACAAGTATCGCCAGCGCCAGATCAGCCACGAGGCAGCAACCAACACGATCCTCGACGATTTGATTGCCTTGCTCTCTCCCCGCTGGATGCGGGTGGTCGCTGATTTCAATGTGCGAGGCAACATCAAGACGGTGATCTTTGCCGAACACAGCACACCCGACTACCAGGGACCACACCCAGAGTACAGACGCTACCTCCCTACTGCGGGACTCTAAACCGGCCCACGTTCGACGGCTCCGTGTCGGAAGAGGATCGGACTGAAATTCGTGCGATAGTCGTAGGTATCGAGCTGTTCTCGTCGCTTCAGAAAAGCGACGATCCAGTAGGTCAATGGAGTGGCAATCACCTCATACACGACTTTGAACATCCATTGGGTGAGGATCGCTGTGAGCATCAATCGAGGGGGAATGATACCCCAAAACGCGATACTGATAAAAATCAGCGTGTCTAGCCCCTCCCCGACCAGAGTAGACCCAATAGTGCGCGTCCACAACCAGCGTCCTTGGGTAGCGATCTTTAACTTGGCTAGGACAAAAGAGTTGGCGAATTCTCCCACCAGATAGGCAGTGAAGGACGCCAGCAGCAAGCGGGGAGTGAAGCCGAGGATGGCCTCGTACGCTGCTTGCTGCTGCCAAAAAGGGGCGGCAGGGGCAAGTCCCCCCAAGTAGATCGCGGTCACCGCCAGCAGGTTACACCCGAAACCGAGCCAGATCACCAGCCTCGCTGTGGCATAGCCATAGACTTCGGTCAGCACATCCCCAAACAGATAGCTCAGTGGGAACACAATGATCCCAGCAGGAACGAGCAATCCAAACAGGATGATGAGTTTCACCGCAATGATATTTGCTGTCAGAAGACAGGTGACAAAAAGGGCAGTAATGATGACGAACCAGAACGAGACCTTCACGGCAAACTCCCCCTCTTTTGTAAGAGGTCCTGATTCAAGAACTGGACCCCCTCTCATGTATTGTGTCACACGGAAGGTGTTCCTCGCACCTGCCCACCCCGCCTCGACACCTTTATGGAGGCGCAGCAGATCACTCCCAGTTCTCCCACGGGCACGTTCTCTCCTCCAAACCACCTCCAGTCCGTTCAGAGGGGTCGCCTTTCCTTTCTGCTCAAAAGAGCATAACCATTGTCCCCGACACCATACCGAGTTTTGATACCGTTGGCGAATTGTTGGGGAATAGAATTAGGCGACCTCCTTGGGAGCAAGGGCGGCGAAGTGAGATTTCCTCGTCTTCTCCATTTTCACTCCTGTTATGAAGTTATCTCTGCGAAGAAGGTTCATAGCAGCAGCAATAAGAGCATGTTGGAATGATGCCTTTTGCAAACCGATAGAGCGTGATTGGCGTAATCCTAGTGCTCGTACCCCTTGCGAATGGGTACCCTCAATACCCGCTCGTAGTGCATAGGTCACACGAAATTCCTCTGTTTCTTGCTGCTGGCGAGTACGTTGTAATTGAAGAAACTCTTCTTGTGAACGAATAGTCAAACGTCTGGGCTTGTCTTGGGCGCGTGTGCATAGTGATCGGCAAGGACACTCTCGGCAGGTTTTCTCCTCAAAGCGAATGTAGAGATGGGGATGTCCATGTTGATCAGTGATTTCCCGCCAATGCACACTTTTGTGACCTTGTGGACACGTTGCCTCTCGTGCTGCGAAATCAACGTCAAATCCCGACTGGTCAGAGCCTTTTCCCGCTTTCGCCTGCCATTGATTATTTCTGCTCACCGGTCCCAATAACTCAACTCCATAGCACTCACGGCTCTCCACAATTGCTCCTGCATCTACATATCCTGCATCCACGAGATGCGTCTGGGGCAGTAAATGGCGGCGTGCCAACTCCTCGTGAACCAGTTGGGTTTGTTTCATATCGGTAGCCGTTGCATCGGTGGTTTGAACACAGGTGATCAGATGAGGATATTCAGGATCACAGGTTTCACTCAGATGCACCTTATATCCATACCAAGAGAAGCCTCCTTTTCGCCCAAGATGAGCTTGTGGATCGTAAGGCGAGCGTAAGGTAAGATGAGCAGGAGGAAGGAGATCTTTGTTTCGTAAACGCAATTGATCATTTTCCCAGTAAAAGTGCTGGATCCAAATCTGTCTCAAGAGTTGCACTTGGGGCAGGTGCCTCTTCTTGAGAGAGCAGAGAAAGCAGTTGCGAGCCATCTCGCCCGACCTGTTCTAAAAACGTCTCTTGCTCTTCCTTCTTGATGGATAATCTCGACTCTTCTATGCGACGCTCATAGCGTTTGAACCAATCAACTGGCACCCATTGTTGCAACCATTCTGGAGCTTGCGCAGCCAGGTCATTGAGGGCGGCACGCAGCGTTTCCGGCAGCAGTTCGACACGATGGTAACGGTGTACTGCTGCCAGAACGTGCGTGGAGTCGGTACGCTGGCTCCCTCGTTTTTTGAGATAGCCTTGCTCACTCAGCTTTTCTACAAGCAGCTCGAAGAGGCGATGCTCCGCTTGATGCTCACTCAAACGCGTGCGAAATTCGCAGAGGACGCTAAAATCGAAGCCTGGGTCGGTCAGTTCCAATCCCAGCAACTATTTGATGTCCATACGGGATCGTACTGCATCTGCCGCTTGACGATCTGGAAGATCTTCCATATACTGCACAAGACATACGAGTCCCAATCTCCACGGAGCTTCTGCTGGTTGCCCTCTTTGTGGAAACAGATCAGCAAACTCGCTATCATCAAAAATGGTTCCCAGAACCTCTCGTAAACGTATGTAGCGATTTCCTTTTGGAAAGCACGCCTTCGCAACACGAGCCGTTTCTTCTGGTACTGCTCCTATTTTCTCTGGATGCAATGACATCGTTTATCCTCTCTTTTCGCTTACTTCACTTGCTCTTTCTCGATTTCCTGAATGGGGCTTTTCTGTTAGCTTACCCGATGTCATCCCTTCCGTCCAGTACCCCCAACAATTCGCCAACGGTATCAACATTCGAGATGGTGTCTTGTCCCCTTCCCCCCCACCAAGTAGTACATCATGGTCTTCTCTCGGTAAAACGCTCTTGCCCATAATGGTATCACTGTCTCTCATGCCTCATGGGGATCGCTCTGCTCAGGTGCCTGTGGACTTGCTCGTGTAACCTCCTCGCCCACCCCCATATCATCGGTGTTCACGATTTCGGCATCGAAGACCAGACGCCGTATCTGGTGATGGAGTACACTCCCAATGGCACGTTGCGTTCACGACATCCAAAGGGGACTTGCCTGCCCTTCGAGCAGATCGTGGCCTACGTCAAGCAAATCGCATCCGCCCTGGACTATGCGCATGAACAGCATGTGATCCATCGGGATATCAAACTAGAGAATATCTTACTCAACACGAAGCACGACGTGGTGCTCAGCGATTTTGGCCTTGCCGTGGTACAGCGCACCCAGGACTCCCTCTCCACCCAGAGTCCAGCCGGAACACCACTCTATATGGCTCCCGAACAGATCCAGCGCAAGCCTTGTGCCGCCAGTGATCAGTATGCCCTGGGCGTGATGGTCTATGAATGGCTCTGCGGGGAAACCCCCTTTCGCGGTTCGCTCTTCGAGGTGTTCAGCCAACATCTCCATGAACCACCTCCCAGTTTACGCGAGCGCCTTCCTCATCTTCCACCCGCTGTCGAAGATGTCGTCTTTGGAGCATTAGCCAAAGAGCCACGACAGCGTTTTGGCTGTGTCGCCGACTTCGCGACCGTGTTGGAGGAAGCCTGTTTTGCGACACAACCGCTCTGGTTGCGGGGGTCTGTTGAGCCTGGATCACAGGACCAGATCGTTCCATCTGTCGCTCGTACAACCCCTGTCTCAGTTCCATCACGGAGCGAACAAGACTGTTCCAATGAGGCAACGCAACCACGTCTCAAGGTGACGCAACGCATCGACCGTGAACCTGAGTTGGTATCGGACGTTTCCCCTCGACCCCCAACGCACAGCCAGATCGTCTCGCAGCAGCGCCCTCCCGTCTCGATCGTGTGTGTTTGTGCGCCATCCGATCTGTCGTACCTTAGTCAGTGGGAAACCCACTTGCGCCCTCTCGAACACGCCGGCTATCTCACGGTCTGGTCAGAACGGCACTTGCTTGCGGGAGCGCCTCGCACACAACAGATCAACGAACACCTGGAGCAAGCCGATCTACTGGTGCTCCTGCTGAGCGCTGATTTTTTTGCCTCCGACGACTGCATCGCGCTGATGGAGCGAGCGCTCTCTCGTCACTTGCATGGCGAGGTCCACCTCATGCCACTGTTGCTTCGACCAGTAGCATGGCGAGAGTCCCCACTTGCTCCGCTCTCTTGCGTACCATCCAATCATCTTCCTGTGATCGAATGGACGAGCCTGGATGCCGCTTTTGAGGAGTGTGTACGGGAAGTACGTCGCATCCTTGGTCGTCCTACCACATCGGCACGGACATACTCCCAGGCTCCTGCATCGGCCTTACAGAATCAGAACCGACTGCGACTGCTCCGTCGGGTACGCTCGTTCTGGATTACTGGCGTGTTAGAACATTCACTCTACGGTGCAGCTCTGATGGCCCTTGGGCTTCAAGAGCAACCTGACGCCGTCGCCAATCCCTGGCATCTCGTACTCCAACATCTCGATAGCACACCGCGTCCCCTGCCTGCAGGAACTAGTATCACCCAGGTCTATGATGCCTCAGACGGAGAGTTGCTTATCCTGGGTGCTCCCGGTTCTGGCAAAACGACCCTCCTCCTGGAGTTGGCCCGTGAGTTGCTCTCTCGTGCTGAACGAGATGAGCAGCACCCGCTACCAGTCGTGTTCAACTTGTCCTCCTGGGCCATCAAGCGACTGCCTCTGGCTAATTGGCTCGCGGAAGAACTGATTGATAAGTATCAGGTACCGAGCAAACTGGCGCAAACACTTCTACGGGCCGACCAGATCCTCCCTTTACTAGATGGCCTCGATGAAGTATCTCTGCAGCAGCGTACGGCCTGTTCGGATTGCTCATTGGAAGCGTCAGTGGGTTGTTGGCTGGATGCCTCCTGCTCATTCTGGGAACTCAACTGACCGATATGCGGGATAGAAAAGCCCAGATGAAGGATATCAGCATACGACCAGCAGAGGCAATACTATGGTCATGGACAAGTATATGGCGTAGCATTGTTGCTTTTCTGCTTTTGTCGATCTTTGGGATGCTAGGAATCCTTGGTCTTCTTCTCGGCATCCTCCTCTGTAGTTATCTGTTGGCTCAAGGATTTTCAAGTAATATGCAAGACGAACATACGTATGCTCGACCAAATCAAGGTATATGGCTTTCTGCACGTCATAGCATCTTTCTTGGGCTTTTGAGTGCATGCCTCAGTATTCCGCTTACTGTGCCTTTTATCATACTGGCCTTCTCATCACCTCCCCCTGATCCTTTACTGGGCAGTCCGTCCTCCGCTCGGGTTGCTTTGGCCTTTGCAACGTTCGTTGCCCCCGCAGTGATCTCGTTTGTTGGGCTTGTAACTGGATTACTTCATGGTGGAAACGCATGTATAAAGCATATCATCTTACGCTTCTTACTCTGGCGCGCTGGAGCTATTCACGCTTTTTGGACTATGCTGCCGAGCGCATCCTGTTACGCAAGGTGGGAGGTGGCTACATCTTCGCCCATCGCTTATTGCTGGAGTACTTCGCCTCGCTTGATACGACAGCAACCCACAATGGAGCAAGAGTGCAAAAGCAACAGGCAACGCCTGTCAGAGAGTAAATACAGGGAAGCTATGCCATGATGGATTCCTGCGGTATCTCAAAGAGGTCTGGTCCATCTGCCATAGCTGCGTGCCAGGAGACGTAGCGTCTATGTTGAGCCAGTATGAAACTACTCTCTTCGTCATAAATTCATGCAAGCTTACTCGCCCATTTTCGGCTAACTGAATTTTTATGAATCCAGTGCACTGCAAAGAAATGGGAATAATCACAAAGGATATCTCATGCAATTGCTGCCCATTGGACTGTTACCCGTGCATTAAGATGGGGCGTTCTTGCTTAAAGATTGATCCCATTTCCGATTCAGCAGAGAAGAAAAAGAAGACGAACATAGGCATGCTCTAAGGGTTCTTGCAGACTTCGCACGCCTAGCCTTGAATAGTGTCTCAATGCAGAAGTTCGATTGCATTCTGCTTTGTGAGTCTGTATAATGTGGTTTGCTATCTACAATGCCAGAATAGCTCTCTTGTCTGCGCGGTTAGGAAGCCGTGATCTGGCAAGTCCTCGTCACTCTGTCTGAACAATTTCTTATTTTTTATAATTTTCTATGCAGATGTACATACACTACAATATGCGGTACTGAAAGGCACTGGGAAGTGACACATACGGCGACCAAAGAGATCCTTTGGAGAACAGTAGCACACTATTCACCAACATTGGCATCGAAATCAAGTTTGCTAGAGGAAACAAAATTATTTCTTGCCAGTTATACTCAGACCGGGAGTACGAAATTGGCGAGCCAGATGCTGATTGATACTGTGCTTCCCCAGCGATCACGTCAGACACGCAAGACCATTGTTCGTATCCTTCGTACACGTTTAGTACAATGGAATCCTCCTTCATGGGTGCTCGACGAGCTTGCATTATTTGCACAAGATCAGCATCCTGATACCTTTCGCCTTGCAATGTTGCTTCATATTGCGCGCCAGGATAGGTTGCTTTACGATTTTGTGCAGCAGGTAATTGTACCTCGCTGGTATGCTAAGACATATAAAGTTCTTCGTTCAGATGTGCAGGGATTTCTTGATGATGTTCAGGAAGAACACCTTGAAATTACTCATTGGAGTTACACAACGCGAGAAAAACTTTCGAGAAATGCGCTTACCGTTTTACGTGATTGTAAGCTGCTCAAGGGTGATGCGTACAAACATATTGTGTCTCCTACTGTACCTCAACAAGTTGTACGTCACTTGATACATTTGTTGCTCGCAGAAGGGATTAACGCTGATAATTTGGCACATCACCCGGATTGGCAACTCTGGTTATGGGATCATGTACAGGCTCAGAAAGCGGTGGATATGGTGATAAGGCAGGAACAAACATCATGGACAGTGTAATTGATACTATCGAGGAACGACTCGAGTACCTGGAGAAACGCCTGCGCTCGAATTATTATTCTATTGGTCAGAGTAGTGGGCGTCCCTACATCTATTTCGTTTATGATCCCTCACAAGAACGCCTGGTTCAACGTCTGGTGAAAGATCATTTACGTGATAACGCGCACCTTGCCTTCGAAACTGTTCAGAGTTGACCTCTCTGATAAACTCAAACCATGACAGAAGAAGAAGCGCTCCAACTGCGGAAGGAAAACCAGGAACTGCGTGAAGCATTGAAGCAGACTCAGGAACTACTGGGTGTCGCCCTTGCTCGG
>WNFX01007998.1_pt1 | contig 11930 bp, 9 predicted proteins | sample 5400111 | NCBI WGS metagenome assembly WNFX01 (sample SAMN13153363, study PRJNA577476) | soil metagenome | isolation source: 40 cm soil or saprolite under grassland replicate 1 | place: USA:California | collected 2016-06-15
AAGGCTATTGATAGCATGATTCCCATTGGTCGTGGCCAACGCGAATTGATCATTGGCGACCGCCAGACAGGAAAGAGCGCTATTGCTATCGATACAATCATTAACCAGAAGGGCAAAAACCTGCTGTGTATTTACGTGGCAATCGGTCAGAAGAATTCCACCGTGGCACGTACCCACGCTATTCTGGAGGAACACGGCGCGATGGAGCATACCATCATGGTGGTAGCAGGCGCCTCTGACCCGGCCCCATTGAAATACCTTGCACCATACGCAGGTTGCGCAATGGGTGAGCAGTTCATGGAGTCTGGGCGAGATGCATTGATTATCTATGATGACCTGACGAAACACGCCGAGGCTTACCGCAATATCTCATTGATCATTCGCCGTCCACCCGGACGTGAAGCATATCCCGGTGATGTCTTCTACCTGCACTCGCGCCTACTGGAACGCGCCGCTCGCCTGAATGATGATTACGGCGGTGGTTCGCTCACGGCATTGCCGATTATCGAAACGAAAGCAAATGACATCTCCGCGTATATTCCAACGAATGTAATCTCGATTACCGATGGACAGATATTCCTTGAGACTGACCTGTTCAACGCTGGGCAGCGACCAGCCGTAAACGTGGGTCTTTCGGTTTCGCGAGTAGGTAGTAGTGCCCAGACACGCGCAATGCGACAGGTAGCTGGATCGCTCCGTCTTGATCTTGCGCAGTTCCGTGAACTGGCGGCATTTGCACAATTCGCATCAGATCTGGACAAAGCTACAAAGAGCCGAATTGACCGTGGACGTCGTTTAACCGAAGTACTCAAACAACCACAGTATCAACCTGTACCCGTGGAGAAGCAGGTCATGATCATCTACGCTGCGACCGTTGGATACCTGGATGATGTGTCTGAAGATCAGGTTAACGCATGGGAAAGCGCTTTCTACCGCTATATAGATGCGAATCACCCGGAGATCGGTGATGAGATCATTGAGAAATCGGTTAAGGCACGAGATAAAATGTCAGACGACCTGCTGGGACGGTTGAACGCCGCGATCGAGGAGTTCAAAAAGACAGCGGCGCTGCATTAGGAGGATTGATGTATGCCATCAACCAGAGAAATACGGCGGCGTATCAGGTCGGTTAAAAATACAGCACAGATCACCAAAGCAATGCAAATGGTGGCAAGCAGTAAGATGCGCCGGGCACAAGAACGCGTCCAGCAATCGCGCCCCTATGCTGATCAACTTCGTGGCCTTGTCTCACGCCTTGCCAGGGTGACTGGCGAAGATGTGGGAGGAGAAATCGCGCTGCTGAAACAACGTCCGGTGCGCAAAATTGGAATAGTAGTCATTACACCCGACGGCGGCTTATGTGGAGCATTGCCAAGCAACATCAATCGTAAGGCTGCTGCAACGGCAATTGAAGAGCAAAGGCGATTCGCTGAGCAGGGAGAAAGACCCACAGTCGACTATGTGACAGTTGGACGCAAGGGACGTGATTTCGTCTTACGCAACCAGTTGCACCTGATTGCTGAATTCACAAACTATGGTGATAGACCATCCTTACTGGACGCTTCGGCTATCGCACAGGTAGCAGTGGACGCCTTTCTAAATGGAGAGGTGGATGTAGTCTACCTGGTTTATCCGAAATTTATCAATACAGTAAGCCAGTTGCCAACTACGGTGCAATTGTTACCGGTACAGCCTCCTACCGAGCAAGAAGGAGAGAGTAAGACAATTGAATACATCTATGAGCCAGATGCAACGAGCATTTATGAGGCTTTGCTTCCGCGTTACGTGAATGTACAGGTCTATCAGGCCTTGCTCGAAACGATTGCGAGCTTTAATTCAGCTCAAATGGTGGCAATGAAGAATGCAACGGATAATGCGAACGAGCTCATTCAGGATTTGACCCTTACCTATAACAAAGCTCGCCAGGCAAGTATCACGACCGAGATTCTTGAGGTTGTGTCCGGCGCTCAGGCTTTGTAGGCGAGTAGGAGAAATATATGGCAACGATACAAACGGGTTTTAAAGGAAAAATTGTACAGGTACTTGGAGCAGTGGTGGACATTGAGTTTCCACCAGACCATCTACCAGAAATCTACAATGAAGTGCAAACTCAACCAGAAGGGTCAGACCATGTCCTCTCGCTGGAGGTTGAGCAACAACTAGGGAATAATTGGGTACGTTGCGTGGCTATGGGTTCAACAGACGGCCTACAAAGGGGAATCGAAGTTACTGACATGGGTGCTCCGATTTCAGTGCCCGTAGGACCAAAAACACTGGGACGCATCTTTAATGTGCTTGGCCAGGCAGTTGACAATAAGCCGGAAGTAACAGATGCCCCACGTCTACCTATTCATAGGGAGGCTCCAAGCCTGGAAGACCAGGCAGCGACAATTGAAGTCTTTGAAACTGGCATTAAAGTCATTGACCTGATCTGCCCATTCATGAAAGGCGGAAAAATTGGGGCCTTTGGCGGCGCCGGTGTTGGAAAGACAGTAATCATTCAGGAACTGATCAATAATATCGCGAAAGGACATGGCGGTTACAGCGTATTCGCGGGTGTAGGTGAGCGTACACGTGAAGGGAATGATCTCTACCATGAAATGCAGGAAGCGAAGGTCATCGACCGTCTGGCGATGGTGTTTGGTCAGATGAACGAACCGCCTGGTTCGCGTTTACGTGTAGCCCTGAGCGGTCTGGCAATTGCGGAGTATTTCCGTGATGAAGAGGGCAAAGACGTGTTGCTCTTTATCGACAACATCTTCCGTTTTACTCAGGCCGGTGCTGAAGTTTCGGCGCTGCTGGGACGCATGCCTTCGGCTGTGGGTTATCAGCCAAACCTGGCGGAGGAGATGGGCGAATTGCAAGAGCGCATCACTTCAACGAAAAAAGGATCGATCACATCTATGCAGGCTGTGTATGTACCTGCTGACGACTATACAGACCCGGCGCCAGCTACAACATTCGCCCACCTCGACTCGACCATTGTGTTGGAGCGCGCGATTTTTGAGCAGGGCATTTATCCCGCGATTGATCCACTCGCTTCTACCAGCCGCATTCTTGATCCGAACGTTGTGGGTGAGGAGCACTATAATGTGGCACGAGGTGTACAGAAGGTGCTACAACGTTACAAAGATCTGCAGGATATTATTGCTATTCTGGGTATCGACGAACTGTCAGACGATGACAAGCTTACAGTGGCGCGAGCTCGGAAGTTGCAGCGTTTCTTCTCACAGCCATTTACAGTGGCAACTGTATTCACCGGTCTCGAGGGCAAGTATGTACCCGTGAAGGAGACAGTGCGTGGCTTTACGGAGATTCTCGAAGGCAAGTACGACCATATACGCGAAGACTTTTTCTATATGAAAGGGGACATCAACGAGGTTGTAGAGAGCTATGAGAAAGAACAGCAAAAGGGGTAGACGATGGCAACACGCACTACCATGCATGTAGAAGTAGTTACAGCAGAGCGAGAACTCTACAGCGGAGAGGCTGATATTGTGATTGCTCCTGGCACTGAAGGGGAGCTTGGTATACTACCAAAGCACGCGGCGCTGTTAACTACGCTTAAAGTTGGTGAGCTGCTGATCAAGCTTAGTGGCGCAGAAGAGCCGATCTTTGTTTCCGGTGGCTTTCTTGAAGTATCTAATAATAGTGTGACGGTGCTAGCCGAAACTGCAGAACACGCGGAGGAGATAGATCAGGCACGCGCTGAAGCTGCTCGCCGTCGTGCCCAGGAACTGCTTGCACAGGCACAATCGGATACTGATAGAGCAGAGTTGATAGGTGCTCTCGAACGTGCGGTAGCGCGAATACACGTGGCTGAAATTACTCGTCGCCGTAGTCGTCGTCGTATCCAGATGCCGCCTCCCTCAGAAATGTAACTATACCCATTGGAAGAGATTGACGTATGAGTACAACACCTACTGGACGACCTCGTCCATTTGTGCTAATTATTATGGACGGTTGGGGTATTAACCCACGCAAGGAGGGTAATGCGATTGCTCTGGCACGGACGCCCAATCTTGACAAATTAGCAAAGAATTGGCCGCATACGGCGATAAGAACCTCAGGTGAAGCGGTAGGTTTGCCTGAAGGGCAGATGGGAAACTCAGAAGTTGGACACCAGAACATTGGTGCAGGGAAGCGTGTACTGCAAGACTATACGCGTGTGAATGAGTCAATTAAAGATGGTTCGTTTTTCCAAAATCCTGCACTGCTCAAGGCAGTTGAGCACGTGAAGAAAAATGGGTCACGACTGCATATTTGCGGTCTGCTAGGCAATGGTGGAGTTCATGCGCATGAGACACACCTGGAAGCGCTGCTGGGCATGGCAAATATGCATGACATTGAACATGTATACATCCACAGCTTTACTGATGGCCGGGATACTTCGCCTACTGGAGGTGTTGAATTCATGCGCCATCTACAGGCCCGCGCTCGGGAGATTGGCGGAAAACATGCAGCAAAGGTAGCGACTATCAGTGGCCGCTACTATGCAATGGATCGGGATAATCGTTGGGATCGCACAGCGCTGGCATATTTCGCAATGACTCGCGCAGAGGGGATACAAGCAGCTTCGGCAACTGGCGCAATTGAACAATCATATCAAGAAGGCGTCACTGACGAATTTATTATACCAACAGTAGTAATGGAAGATCAGCATCCTGTCGCAGTTGTTAAAGCAGGCGATGCATTAATCCACTATAATTTCCGTCCCGACCGCGCACGCCAACTGACAAAGGCCTTTGTGTTAGAGGAGCTTCCACCGCAGGCACGTGAAAAATTTGACAGAGGAGCGCGTTTAGAAAACTTGCAGTACGTAATGATGACTGCCTATGAAGAGGGATTGGACGCTGCTGTAGCTTTCCATGCTGACGAGGTCGAGATGCCCATAGCCCGGGTGATCTCTGAACAGGGCCTACGACAGTTCCACACAGCCGAGACCGAGAAGTATGCGCATGTGACCTATTTTATTAATGGTCGGCGAGAGACACCTTTTCCTGGCGAGGATCGGCTGCTGGTACCGTCGCCCAAGGTACCAACGTATGACTTACAACCAGAAATGAGCGCCGCAGGAGTAACCAATACCGCGGTAGAACACATTCGCAGTGGTGATTATGATTTCATCGTCATGAATTATGCAAATGCAGATATGGTTGGGCATACCGGTGTAATAGAGGCCGCGATTAAGGCAGTAGAGATCGTTGATACAGGAGTTGGACAGGTAGTGGAGGCAACGCTTGCAATGGGTGGTGGACTACTGATTACCGCCGACCACGGAAACGCAGAACAGTTGATTGATTATGAAACGGGGAAGCCATTTACTGCCCACACCACATTCCCTGTACCACTCTACCTGCTTGTGCCACACCTGGCACAGGTACGATTGCGCAACGATGGCATTCTAGCCGACGTAGCCCCAACAATCCTGGACGTATTAGGTATACCAAAGCCAAAGGATATGACAGGGCGAACGCTGATACAACGTTAACGATCAATTATAGATTTCTTCCATCTAAAAGAGAAATAGTTATCCACATACCCCTCTTCAATATGTGGATAACTATTTTTGAGTGTGGATAAGGTCTAGAACATTTTTCTGGAATGTTGAGGCAAAAGCGTTCGCATCCTCTTCTTTAAAGACCCCATAGATGTAGCGATCAGGACGTACAAGAATAAAGAGATCGCGCTGGTTCAAAGGAAAGCCATCGAGTTCGTTTTCGATGGAAACAAAACGTGTGCCCAGCCGTTGCCAGGTGCCAGCATTCAGGGAAGCGAAGGCCTCGTCGGGCTTGTGGCAGAGGCGCAGGAGAGCGAAGTCTTGACCCAGTACATTGTCGAGAAGCGTCGTTTTGCCCTGAGATGTTTTTACTTCAGGCTGAGGAAGCATCATTCCAGTGAGGGCCTTACTTGCTCTTGAGCCATCAAAAGACAAGAAGCCCTTTTTATAACGTGGCTGCGGTTTAATGCGAGCTTCTGTGAGATAGTCACGAATAGCTGGTACGATGTTAAGAGTGAGAAAAAGACTATCACGCAGGAAAGCGAGGGCTTTAGAAGTAGGCATGATAATTGTTCCCAAGAACTTTGAAAACCATATTAACTCGGCTACATGCTTGTGACACTCCTGGTTATAGCTTTCGAGAAGCGCCGCGCTTGCTACCCCTTGTAGTACCATTTGCAGCTTCCAACTAAGGTTATGAGCATCTCGCAGACCACAATTCATACCCTGTCCGCCAAAAGGCGGCATAAGGTGCGCGGCATCACCCAGCAGGAATACACGCCCTTTTGAAAAGGTTTGGGCGATGGCGGCATGAAAGGTATAGATTTGTCGACGTGTAATCTGCGGATTGCGAGATCCTCCAACTTGCTGAATAAGTGAGCGTATGCTGTCATCTTGTAAAAGCTCATCTTCTTTCTCGCCTGGAAGGAGCATGAATTCCCACCTGCGAGAGGCATGAGGAGCAGGGACAGTAACTGACGGGCGATTCGGATTACAGAAAAAGACAGCGACTGCTGAAGGATCAGTATCATTGATGGTGTCAATCACCAGCCATTTTTGTGAAAAGGACGACCCGCGCATAGCAATACCAAGTTGGCGTCTGATGACACTTTTTGCGCCGTCACAAGCGAGTAAGTATGCGCACGTATATGTCTTGAGCATGCCTTCAGAAGTATGCACAGAGAGAACAACCTCTGTATCGCTCTGTTGAAACGTTTCGACGTTGTGTTGAAACTGTATGCTGACACACGTGAAACGTTTGAGTCCATGGAGCAGTGTAGCTTCAAACTCTGGCTGGTGAAATGTTGAGATAAGCGGATACCCATTTCGCTTGCTCGTAGGCGCTACTTTGGCAAGGTAGCGTTTGCCTGAAATGTAGTGCGCATCGATATCCAGTAATACATTTTCGATAACAGCATGACCCAGGCCCATAGCCTGGCAAATACGCAAACCTTCGTCATCGAGCGAGATAGCTTTGGGAAAGTCGCTCAAGCCTGCATTGCGTTCAAGGATAAGGACATCGATTCCAAACATCCCCAACAGGTTGCCCATAGCCAGACCTGTTGGCCCGGCTCCTACAATGATAATTGAGAAGTATGGTGGAGATGGTGCGCTCATGGTATTTTCTATACTTTTTTGATGGCTAAGACGACATTTGCACCACCTATGCCACGTCCCCCTATGAGGGCGGTAGAGTGTGACAAAGGTCGCGCTTCGTTTTGCACAAGATTTAAACCATACCGCTGTATAAGTTGCTCACAATTGATTGTTGGGGGAATCATACCATATTGAAACGCTAGCAATGCAGTTATAGTATCAAGCGCTCCGGCTGCGGCAAAGCTATGGCCAGACATTGTTCGTGGGACACTAACTGGAAGATGTTGCAGATGTGTGCCGAACGTGCGCTGTAGCGCATCTACCTCGGCCAGGTCAGAGAGAGGATTTGCACATCCATCCAGGCTGAAATAGCCAATATCTTCCGGCTGTAATTTGGCCTCCTGCAGTGCGAGACACATTGCACGGGCATATTGCACGCCGTTTTGCGTGACCGGACCGAATCCGCGCGCATCGTTGGATTGCCCATACCCTACAATCTCTCCATAAATGGGCGCACCACGCCGCAGGGCATGCTCATATTCCTCTAGAATACAGATTGCGGAACCCTCTGCAAGTAAGATGCCAGTAGCACGCTGGTCAAAGGGCCGATAAGCGCTTGCGTCATCCCCTGTCGCGCAATAATCGCTCCGCCCCAGTATGCGTAGAAAGAAAGGGTTTAAGAGCGATTCACATCCGCCGGTAATGAGCACATCCGCTGCTCCCCGTCGAATAGCAAAGTATGCCATGCCCGTGGCATCCAGGCCTCCTACAGTATCATTGACAGGCGTTTTGCAATATCCCTGGAGACCGTACCGAACGGATGTCTGGCCTACATTCGCGACTTGAAGCCATGCGATGGCTGTATAGGCACTCATATAGCGCGGTCCCCGCGTATGAAAAGCTTCAATTTGTTCCAAAGCAAACTCTGCACCACCAATAGTATTGGCAATCACTGCTCCTACGCACCGTGGATTCTCCTGTTCAAGTATTAGCTGTGCATCCAATAGAGCTTCGTGAACAGCAGCAAGGACAAAATGAGTCATGCGATCGGTACGGTTTGCTAGCTTACGGTCAATGTAGTTCTCAACCTTAAAATCGCGCACTTCACCTGCTACCTGGATAGGTAAATCAATAGTGGGAAAACGCTGAACAGACTTGATACCGGAGATTCCTCTACTCGTGGCATGCCAGAATGCCTCTTTACCTATACCATTGGAGGCTACCACTCCAACGCCTGTGATTACTACACGTCGATGAGTTTGATGAGCCATTGATTTATCTATCCATCCAATCGTTGCGAACAAGGACAAGCGCTGTATTGACGCCGCCAAAACCACTGGAATGTGTCAATGCGACATTGACAGCTGCACGACGCGCTACGTTTGGCACATAATCTAAATCACAATTTGGGTCGGGCTGTTCATGATTGATAGTTGGTGGTATCAATTGGCGATCAAGTACGAGCGCGGTGACGATTGCTTCAATGGCGCTGGCTGCTCCCTGGGAGTGTCCGATCATTGATTTGGTTGAGCTAATCGGGATACGGTAAGCTTGCTCTCCAAAGACAGCTTTGTATGCAGCCGTCTCCGCCGCTTCGTTAGAGGATGTTGAACTACCATGCGAGTTAATATAGCCCAGTTTGCCAGGCCTAATGTGTGCTTCCTCCAATGATTGCCTCAGGAGATGTTGAAGAGGCATGCCATCCTCTGGCAGAGCAGTCATATGATGCCCATTGCTGTTTGAAGTGAACGCAATTAACTCAGCATAGATATGAGCATTGCGTGCCAGCGCAAGGTCTCGTTCTTCCAAAAGCAAGACTCCTGCTCCCTCTGCCATGACAAAACCGTCTCGCTGCCCATCATACGGACGAGATGCACGTTCCGGTTCATGATTGCGAGTGCTTAATGCCTTCATAACGGAAAATACGTTGATACCCGCGCTAGTAACAGCGGAATCGGAGCCACCCGCAAGCATGCGATCGGCCCGTCCTTCCTGGATGGCCCAGAATGCCTGTCCAATGGCATCTGCGCCAGCGGAACAACCAGTCGAGAGGACGGTAGACGGCCCATGAAGTTGAAAATGCGCAGCGATGACACTAGCAGTCGCGAAGCTCATGAATAGAGTGGATGGGTCAATGCTTTGCGTAAGAGCGAGTGGTGGACGGGTAGAGCGATCTATTAACTGAAGCATGAGTTTCTCGCCCTCCTCTGCGAACGCCATGGCTGTAGCCATATACACGCCCGTGGAGTTGCGCTCCGATTCACTAAAAAGGCTGGACAGACCACTATCCTGGAATGCAAGGTTGGCTGCCGCAACAGCAAATTGCGTGCCTCGATCGAGGATATCGGTTTCTTCTTTCGTCAGACCCAATGACGCGGGATCAAAGTCCACTACCTCACCAGCAATCTGCGTTGGCAAGAAGCTGGCATCAAAGCGAGTGATGCGGCGAACACCTGAGCGGCCAGAGATACAAGCCTGCCAGAAATCCTCTTTTCCGATTCCGTTGGGCGCTACAACACCGAGGCCAGTGATTACGACCCTTTTTTGCTTCTGAAATATCATAGTTGGTGTACTTTGTTTCCAGGAGTATTGTCGGTGCACTCCTTTAAGCTACATACGATTGTAAGATACAACACTAAGAAAATCTTCTATGAGCTGGTTCACGATGTTTGCTTGTGAGTACATAAAGAAACGCTCACCACCTGAGATGACGTGATAGCCAACGCAATTGGGTAAGTGCTCGGAGAGCCAGCGCGTTTTCAGGCGCGAGCACGTCATCTCCTCGATTTATCAGCAGAATGGGCATAGTTAGTTGATCTAAGCGCTCGCGTATATCGAAGTAGTGAATGATGGGTAGTACCGAAAACTTATACACAAATGGCCAGAGCGCGATTTTACGAAACTGCTCTTCGATCAAGCTACGTTGTAAGCTACAAGTCAGATCAGTATCAGATGTTGAATGATGCGCGACAATGTAGTTGAGTACGATACGTCTCAAGAACCAGGCGGGAAGGAAATGCTCGACCGGCAGGCGCTCGAAGAGTTCGTGTAGGAGCCAGATCAGAGGATGGGGGGCAATCTGATAATCTGCGCCCTGAGCAATGATAATCAATGAGCGGCAACGTTGTGGATAACGGGCGGCGAACTCGAAGAGCACCATGGCAGCATCACCATGAGCAATAAGATCAACACATGCCAGCCCAAGACTGTCGAGAACGATACGTAGTTCTTCAGCACGTTCAGGCAACCCAACGGGTCGAGTGCGTGTTTCCCTGCGCCGGTACAGAATGACGCGCCTGGATTGGCTGAACGTGCGTATCTGTCGAGCATAGACGAATTCAAGGTGCTCGAGAATAGGTACGAAGACGAAGGGTAGACCCTTTCCTATGTCAATTACTGGTAAATCAAGCTGGCCAACCGGGGTTCGCCGCCAAAGTTTCTCGATATATTCAACGTCAGCGCGTAACGTCGTTTCGTCAATAGAAAGGACACTTACAGCATTCACTTTTTTCTCCTACTCAATCCAACCCTACTCAACTTCACTATACAGGATTACGAACGTGCGAACAAACCGGGCTGAGTTTAAGCCAAGTTTCATAAGTATATTATATTTCAGAGTCAAATTGGTAATTGTGATATAGCATTAGCTACGATAATCGTATATACTACAATCGTCGGGGTAATCGTATATACTAACAGTTGGACAAATTTATAGTACCTATTTTGAACTTTTAGGGAGGCAAACTTATGGCAGATACGAAGCAAAAGAAAGAAGAGACTGTGCAAGAAGAACAGGTACAGGAAGAGCAGGCAAAAACATCCCAAGCATCTGGTACTCCTGACTTTAAATCTGACCGTGATGAAGTCAGGCAGGCTTCTGAGCAGTTCTTTCGCAGCCTATTTCGCGCAGGGGTACACGTGGCGATGGCACCTGTGTACATTTTGCCAGAAGAATCCAGGGAACATTTCTTTAGCGCCGGGCGCGAATTCACGCGTGGGCTATCAACCCTTGCCCAAGAAATTGCAGACGATTTTGATAAGTTAGTATCAAGGGATGAAGGAGAAAGCGGGGAATGAGTAGTGGGTAGGAATGCACCCATCTATTCGCCCAGCAGCGTGTGATACAATCGTTGTTGTCTCCTGGCAGCATTTTCATAGATAGCGTGGCGTGCTTCATCTGGTAGAACAGGTGCTTCGAGTTCTACAGGGACATGGGATATGTCGTGAATGATGCCTGACGCTTCTAGTGCCAGGAGCGCGACGCCACGGGCCGAGGCTTCGCGTTCGAGCAAGGGATAGAGAGGTGTGTTCAGCGTGTCGGCAACAATGTCTTGAAGAGTTCTGGAACTGAGCATCGCTCCACCACTGCCAATCAGTGTGGGAGCGATTTCTTGTTTTTCGAGGGCAATATTGAGTTGGTCGTATACTTCGGCCAGTTGATAAGCCAGTGACTCGAGCGTAGCCCTCAGGAGGGTAATGGGCGAAGTATGTGAGTTGATACCAGTGATAGCCATACTTGCCTCGCTATGCCAACCGGGGCTACGCTCACCCGATAGGAATGGGAGTATTGTCAGGCCATGCCCATCTGGTGGCATAGCAGCGACGAGCGATTCTGCCTCAACGAGCGGGGGAAGCTTTAAAGTTGATGCAAGCCAGGCGAATATATTTCCTCCTTCGCTCAGCGCTCCTCCTAGCACGCCACGCTTCTGATCGAGCAGATACAGCCAGAGTCCTTTGGATGGAACTACATCTGATGGAACTATCACACGTATGGCGCTTGAAGTTCCGATAGTGATAGCCCAGTTTTCTGCTGTCGCGCAGCCTGAGCCGACAT
>WNFX01005739.1_pt1 | contig 11926 bp, 11 predicted proteins | sample 5400111 | NCBI WGS metagenome assembly WNFX01 (sample SAMN13153363, study PRJNA577476) | soil metagenome | isolation source: 40 cm soil or saprolite under grassland replicate 1 | place: USA:California | collected 2016-06-15
CGACCGGGGCGATGTTCACCCGCCCTGATGGCATCGTCGATTTTGACAAGGGCGCCTGCATCGGCTGCAAGGCGTGCATGGCGGCCTGCCCGTATGACGCGATCTTCATCAACCCGGAGGATCACTCGGCGGAGAAGTGTAACTTCTGCGCGCACCGGATCGACGCTGGCCTGGAGCCGGCCTGCGTAGTCGTCTGCCCGACCCAGGCCATCCTGGTCGGGTGGGCCGATGACTCACCCGCCGCGAGCATCGCGGCCCGTGAGCCGGTCGCGGTCCGCCGCCCGGAAAAGGGGACCAGGCCCAAGCTGTTCTACCGGGGCGCGGCCCAGGCGACGCTGGATCCGCTGGCGGCCCGCCGCCCGGCCGGGGACACCTTCGCCTGGAGCGAGATCCAGCGCGGCCGCGGGCGCGTCGTTTCCGGGAATCCCGGCGGCGGGAACAGCAGCGCGGCCGCGCTGCTGTCCTACGACATCGGTCACCGGGCGCCGTGGGACTGGCGGGTGAGCTGCTACACCTGGGCCAAGGGTGTTGCCGCCGGTGCCTACCTGGTGGCGGTGCTGGGGACTCTGGCCGGGTACCTGTCGTGGCACAGCGTCCTGACCGTCTGGGCCGCGCCGCTCATCGCGGCCGCTTTTCTGGCGGTCACGGCTGGCCTGCTCATTGGGGACCTGGAGCACCCGAAGCGGTTCATCTACATCCTGACCCGGCCGCAGTGGCGCAGCTGGCTGGTGCGGGGTGGGGTCATTCTGGCCGGCTACGCGGCGGTGCTCGGTGTGCACCTGCTGGCCGGGGTGACCGGCAGCTCCGGGTTGCGGCAGGCGATCGCGGTACCGGGGGTGCCGCTGGCCGTGGGGGCGGCCATCTACACCGCATACTTGTTCGCCCAGGCCAAGGCGCGGGATCTGTGGCAGAACCCGCTGCTGCCCGTCCACCTGCTCATCCAGGCCGGGGTGGCCGGGTCGGCGGCGCTGCTGCTGGCGGCCGCCTGGTGGCAGCCGGCGGCGGCCGGCTGGCTGGGGTGGGTGCTGATGGGCACCTGCGCCGCGCATGTGCTGCTGGTGCTGGGCGAGGCGGGCATGAGCCACCCGACCGAACACGCCCGGCTGGCGGTTCATGAGATGACCCGCGGACGGCTCGGGTGGTGGTTCTGGGCCGGGTTTGGGCTGGTGGCGGCCGGGGTCGCCGCGCCGGTGGCCGGCGCGTGGGTGGCGCCGCTGGCCCTGGCCGGCCTGGCCGCCTACGAGCATGCCTATGTCCAGGCCGGCCAGTGCGTGCCGCTGGCATGAGGAGGCCGGAATGAACGTGGAGGCGATCGGGGCCCGGGTCAGCGCCGCCCGCGCCGACACGCTCGCCCGTGGTGAGACGTTTTACCCGGGAGCCAGCCGGATCCATCTGGCCGCGTTCCCGCCCAAGGAGCGCTGGGACAACTGGACCTACCTGGACTCCAAGCGGGTCGGGCGCCGGGCCATGCTGGTGCCGACCACCTGCTTCAATTGCGAGTCCGCTTGCGGCCTGCTCGCCTACATCGACCGAGACACCCTGACCGTCCGCAAGTTCGAGGGCAATCCCGAGCACCCCGGCTCCCGGGGGCGCAACTGCGCCAAGGGACCCGCCACCTTGAACCAGGTCACCGACCCCGACCGGATCCTGTACCCGCTGAAAAGAGCGGGTGAGCGGGGCGCGGGCCGGTGGGTTCAGGTGAGCTGGGATGAGGCGCTGGACGATATTGCTTCCAGAATCACAACGGCGATCGCGGACAACCGCCCGAACCAGATCATGTACCACGTCGGCCGGCCGGGAGAGGACGGCTTCACCGAACGGGTGCTGGCCAGCTGGGGGGTCGACGGGCACAACTCACACACCAACGTGTGCTCGTCGGGCGCCCGGGCCGGCTACCACCTCTGGATGGGCATCGACCGGCCGAGCCCCGACTACGCGGGTGCCGACGTCATCCTGCTGGTCAGCGCCCACCTGGAATCGGGTCACTACTTCAACCCGCACGCGCAGCGGATCACCGACGCCAGGGCCCGCGGCGCGAAGGTGATCGTGTTCGACACCCGGCTGTCGAACACCGCCACTCACGCCGACCACTGGCTGGCGCCGCATCCCGGATCTGAGGCGGCGATCCTGCTCGCGATCGCCAGCCACCTCATCCAGACAGGCCGCTACAACCGCGAGTTCGTCCGCCGCTGGTGGAACTGGGCGGAGTACCTCGCCAGCGAGCACCCGGCCACCGAGGCGACGTTCGAGCGGTTCGAGCAGATCCTTCACGATCTCTACGCCGTGTACACGTTTGATTTCGCTGCGGCCGAGTCCGGGGTGGATGCGGCGGTCATCGCGGAGGTCGCCGAAGCGGTGGCGGGAGCGGGGACGCGGCTTGCCACCCACAGCTGGCGGTCGGCGGCGGCCGGGAACCTGGGCGGCTGGCAGGTGGCGCGCTGCCTGTTCCTGCTGAACTGCCTGCTCGGCGCGGTCGCCACCGAGGGCGGCACCTACCCGAACGCCTGGAACAAGTTCGTGCCCCGCCCGATCCACACCCCCGGTCACCCCCCTGTGTGGAACGAGCTGACCTGGCCGCCCGAGTTCCCGCTGGCCCTGAACGAGATGTCGTTCCTGCTGCCGCACTTCCTCAAGGAGGGGCGGGGGCGGCTTGAGGTTTACTTCACCCGCGTCTACAACCCGGTGTGGACCAACCCCGACGGGCTGAGCTGGGTGGAGGTCCTCACCGACCCCGAGCTGGTCGGCCTGCACGTGGCGCTCACGCCGGTGTGGAACGAGACCGCCTACTTCGCCGATTACATCCTGCCGATGGGGACCGGATCGGAGCGGCACGACCTGCACTCCTACGAGCAGTACGACGGGCAGTGGATCGGGTTCCGCCAGCCCGTGCTGCGCGCGGCCCGGGAACGGCTCGGGGAGACGGTGACCGACACCCGGCAGGTAAATCCCGGCGAGGTGTGGGAGGAAAACGAGTTCTGGATCGAGCTGTCCTGGCGGATCGACCCGGACGGCTCGCTCGGCATCCGCCGCTACTACGAGTCCCGGGAGCGGCCGGGCCAGAAGCTGACCGTGGAGGAGTACTACCGGCACATCTTCGAGAACTCGGTGCCCGGCCTGCCCGAGGCTGCCGCGGCGCAGGGGCTGGCCCCGCTGGAGTACATGCGCCGCTACGGCGCGTTCGAGATCTCCTCCGGCGTCGGGGCGGTGTACGAGCAGGCAGTCCCGGCCACCGAACTCGCCGACATCGCCGAGGCCCAGTTCGGCCGCGTCTACACCCGTGCGCCCGCTCCGGCCGATCCCAACGCGGTCCCGGTCGCCACGCCGGACGGTGACGCGGACGGCCGCCGCCCGGCCGGGGTCAGGATCGACGGGATCATCAAGCGCGGGTTCCCCACGCCCAGCGGGCGGCTGGAGTTCTGGTCCCGCACGCTTGCCGAATGGGGCTGGCCCGAGCATGCGCTCCCCGGCTACATCCGCAGCCACGTCCACCCCTCCGCGCTGGGGCCGGACCAGATGGTGCTCATCTCCACCTTCCGGCTGCCGACCCAGATCCACACCCGGGGCGGAAACGCCAAATGGCTCAACGAGCTGGCGCACACCAACCCGCTGTGGCTCCACCCCCGCGACGCGCGGCGGCTGGGGATCGCGGCGGGCGGCCTGGTGCGGGTGGAGACCGAGATCGGTTACTTCGTGGTCAAGGCGTGGGTGACCGAGGGCATCCGTCCGGGTGTGGTGGCGTGCAGCCACCACATGGGCCGCTGGAAGCTGGCCGGGCCGGGCGGGGGCGGGCCCGGCCAGGCGGCTGCTGGGCCGCGGCAGGTGGCGGCCACCGTGGACCTGGCCGCGGACGGCGGCCAGTGGGGGATGAGGCGGCGCCACGGCGTGGAGCCCTATGACTCGGCCGACCCTGACACCATGCGGATCTGGTGGGGCGATGTCGGTGTGCACCAGAACCTGACGTTCCCCGTGCACCCCGATCCCATCTCCGGGCAGCACTGCTGGCATCAGGTGGTGCGTGTGCGGCCCGCAGCGGAGGGCGACGCCTACGGCGACGTCGCGGCCGACACCGGCAAGGCACATGAGGCGTACCGGACCTGGCTGCGCCGCTGCCGGGGGGCGGCCCAGCACTCGCCGAATGGCACCCGGCGTCCCTACTGGCTGCTGCGCCCGCTCAAGCCCGGCAAGGACGCCTACCAGCTGACTGAGGAACCGGTGGTTCATGCCCGCCGCAGCTGAGATCTTCCGTGCCCTCGGGGCGCTGTGCGAGCCTCCCGAACCCGCGCACGCCAGGCTTGCCGCCGCGCTCGGGCTCCCGCCGCCCCCGGACGCGGCCGCCTTCACCGAGGTGTTCGTGTTCCAGCTCGTGCCCTACGCCGCGCCCTACCTGAGCCCGGACGGCATGCTCGGCGGTGAGGCAGGTGACCGGGTTGCAGGATTCTGGCGGGCACTGCAGCTCCGTCCCCCGGCTGAGCCGGACCATCTCGCCGCGCTGCTCGGTCTCTACGCCGCGCTCGGCGAGCGGGAGAACACCCAGCCCGGCCCGGCGGCAGTGTGGCGCGAAGCACGCCGTGCCCTGCTCTGGGAGCACCTGCTCACCTGGGTGCCCATCTACACCGACGCGATGGCCGCGCTCCCGTCCCCGTTCCACCGGGCATGGGCACGGCTGCTGCGGCAAGCGCTCCTGGCGGAAACGCGGGCGCTGGCACCACCACCGGCGGTCCCGCTGCACCTGCGGGACGTGCCGGCACTCCCAGATCCCGGATCGAGGGACTTCCCCCGGGCCCTGCTAGCACCGGTGCGCAGCGGGCTGCTCATCACCCGCAGCGACCTCGCGAACGCCGCCTCGGCCACCGGCCTCGCCACACGGGCCGGCGGGCGGGCCTTTACGCTGGCCGCCCTCCTCGAGCAGGACCGCACAGCCACCTTCGGATGGCTGACGCAGCGTGCCGCCTGGTGGGCTGAACGGCACCAAGCCGCCGTCCCATCCCTTGAACGTATCGCGCAGCACTGGCTCGGCAGAGCACAAGCCAGCCTGCACACGCTCGAACAGATCCCCCAGCACGCCTGAACCCAGCCAACCCCCGGAGGGATCATGACCAGCGACACCACCGACACCGGCGCCCTCACCGAAAAGGACATCCGGCTGATCATCCGCGACGAGATACAGAAAGCCTTCGCCCGAGATCCCGCGAAGCGCAAGGCCGCCATCGTGGCCTCCAAGGGCACCCTCGACTGGGCCTACCCGCCCCTGATCCTGGCCAGCTCCGCGGCGGCGATCGGCATGGACGCCTCGGTGTTCTTCACCTTCTACGGGCTCAACATCATCCACAAGGACGCGGCGAAAAAGCTCAAGGTCGACCCCGTCGGCAACCCGGCCATGCCAATGCCGGTCCGCATCCCCGACATCGTGTCCTCCCTGCCCGGCATGGTGCCCATGGCCTCGGCGATGATGCGGGCCAAGTTCGCCAAGAACAACGTCGCCACCATCGGTGAGCTCCTGCAGACCGCCCAGGAGGCCGGTGTCCGGCTCATCGCCTGCCAGATGACCGTCGACGTGTTCGGCTACCAGCCAGGCGACTTCATCGACGGGGTCGAATTCGCCGGCGCGACCGCCTACATGGCACAGGCGCGCCAGGCCCACGTCACCATGTTCATCTGATCAGGAGACACCAATGCAGAACATCGCCGAAGACAAGCTGGTCGACGCCCGCGACCTCATGTGCCCCATGCCGGTCATGGCGGCGACCAAGGCCATGCGCCGCCTCACCCCCGGCCAGGTACTCAAGGTCATGGCAACCGACCGTGGCTCACTCGCCGACATCCCCGCCTGGGCCGAAGCCAACGGCGACGAACTACTCCAATCAGGAGAAGACAGCGGCATCTTCGTCTTCTACGTCCGGAAGGCCCCCGCCGAGTGACCCGCGTGGCCAGCCACCTTCCGGATACGAAACAGGAAGCAGAGCCTGACGCCGGTGCTGGCGGGCCTGGCGACGGCAGCGAACCGGATGCCAGGTTCACCTTCGCCAACGAACGCACGTTCCTGGCCTGGAACCGCACCGCGCTGGCTCTCGTCGTCGCCGGGCTGGCCATCACCCAGCTGCTGCCGCCCTTCCCCGGCCTTCCCTTCGGGCGTCACCTGCTCGCCGTCCCGCTCATCGCCCTAGGCGCCATCTTGGCCGTCGCCGGCTACCTGGAATGGCGGCGCAACCAGCGGGCGCTGCGCCGCGGCCAGCCGCTTCCCCGCTCGCCCCTGCCGCGGATCCTGGCGACCGCGATCACCGCCATGGCGGTCATCGCGACGGTGCTCGTGCTACTCTCAGCGGCGCTGAAATGACACCCACCCGCAGTCGCGCTGTTGTGGTGCCCGCCGAAGACATCGAAGACACTGATCCCGGGCTCGCCAGGGAGAGAACGGGCCTGGCCTGGACCCGCACCGCCATCTCCTTCGCCGCCCTCGGCGGCGCCATCCTCAAAACCACCCCCCCGGCCGGCGTCCTTGTCCTGGGCATGAGCGCGCTCGTCTGGGGCCTCGGCCGCATCTCACACCGCTCCGGGCAGCCAGAAGCCACAGGCCGGCACAGGCACCTTCTCATCACCGTCACGGTCACACTGGTGTCAGTGGTCGCACTTGCGATCGTCCTGATGGGTGCGGCGGTGCCACAAGTCTGTCTGAGCTGCTGAGCTGCCGTTTCCGGGCAGGAGGGGATGAAGCTGGCGGCAGGGTCATCGGCGAGAGGGGCGAACCGCAGAGAGGGGCAGTGCTTAGCCGGCTCCGTTGATGGAGCCAAGCGGCTTTGACCGGCCGTAGAACCGCTTCCTGCGGCGGGAACCCTTGGCTTCATAGCCCATCTCGAGCAGGGAGACGGTGATGATCTGCTGCAGGGCCATCGGGAGATAAGGGAATTCCAGCGACAGGTAATGTTGCACCACCGGGTCGGCGATGCGGCGTCGCACGTGTGCGTAAATCCGAGCGACCGACAGTCCGTCATGGGTTTCCACGATGTCCCGCAGTACGGTTTGGAAGTGTTTGTGCTCGGCCAGCAGCGTCCCCAGGAAGGCGACCGCCTCGTCCCGACCACGGTAGACCATGTGATGGTGCCCGTCGGTCAACAGCCGTACGGCGTCTGCGTCGGCCGTGGCGTGGCACTTGCTCAGCATCGTGCGGGTCACCGCGCCGTTCGAGGAGGGAAAGGTGGGGAAGAGCGCGAGGGTCAGGTCGGCAGTGTGGAGCAACTGGTGGTCGGGTAGGTAAAACAGCACCTCGTCGGGCGTGTGGCCGCCCGCCTGGAGAACCCACACGTCATCGTCGCCCAGCACCAAGCCTGTCCAGGTCACGTTCCCGATTACCAGCGGCTGCTGCGGCAGCGACTCGTAGGTCTGAAGCGTCTCGGGGTGACGGGCGCAGCGGGCCGAACTTCCTGAGGTAGAGCGCGAAGAACAGCTCAAGCGTCCGCCGTTCGCCAACGACCGCCTGCGCGATGTCGCGCCCGGCGCCGACGGCCCGCCACCGTACCCGGTGTGCCTGGTATCCGGAGACCGGATTGTAGTAGGCGCTCAGCGTGGAGAACTGGGTGGCGAAGTAGGAGGGCGCGTCCAGCAGGGCCAGCCCTGCTTTGCAATGTAGTGGTGCGTCTCCTTGGCTTGTGCTAGGCGGATCACGTCGTTGTTGCCGACATGGTCCGCGTGTCCGTGGCTGTTCAACAGCGTGAACGACCGAACTGGGCCGATGTCGTGCAGCACATGAAGGATGCTTGCCCGGATGATCGGGCCGGCTCCGCTGTCCAGCAGATACAGGCGGTCGCCTTTGCGGTAAATGAGCACGTTGGGGACATCCGCAGGCATGTCGCCAAGGACGAGCCACAGATCCTTAGCCAATGACACTATGTCGCCGTGCATCGGACCCTCCTTCTGATGGCGCCTCTTGGTGCGCTAATGTCGCCTGGTCTCTCAACCAATCAGATTCCCGTAGGGGAATCACTTGCGGAGGGCCTTTGGTCCCTTCACAGGCCTGTAGGGCACTGCTATCAGGTCGGCGCTCAGGGCACTCCGGCGAGTCGCAGCCCGGGTCAGGCCGCAGGCTCGGGAGCACAGCCGCTGTGCGCTGAGCTGCTCGTCCCGGCGGCAATTTTGAGGTCGAGCGCCGCCTTTACGGACTGCCGACGGCGGTCCGGGCCGCAGCCGGGAGCGGGGCGCTTCGGATCGCGCTGTGCGCGGAGTACCACACGCTGGCGGGCATCGGGCACGCCCGCAGCCGCAACATCACCTGCGCCGCCTCGGTGGGCGAGCTTCAGAACGTGAAATAGCGCCCGGGGACCTTCGTCCCTCCGGCCACGGACCAATGCCTATACCCGGTAAGGGTATCTGGGTCGAGGCTGGGTAGCGGAAGCACAAGCTGCGCGGCAGGCAGGAGGCAGAGATGGACGTTTCACTGGTGTCGAGGGTGTTGTGGCAGCGGCGCGTCCTGCGCGGCCGGGAGCGGTGGAGCGGCGCGGAGCTCGCCGCCCACCAGCGCCGCGAGGAGGCGCGCCTGCGGGAGTTCGCCGTGACCCGGTCGCCGTTCTACCGGCGCTTCCACGAAGGCCTCGAGCATGCGCCGCTCGGCGAACTTCCCGTGCTCACCAAGGCCACCTTGATGGACAACTTCGACCAGATCAGCACCGACCCGGCGCTCCGGCTTGCCGGCCTGCAGGCCTACCTGGAACGGCCGGACGCCGGCCCGAAGTTCGGCAGCAGGTACTGGGTGGCGGCGACCTCGGGCAGCTCGGGCCGCAAGGCCGTCATTCCCAGCACTGCCGCCGAGTGGTCGGCGGTGATCGCCTCCTACGGCCGGGCCAGCGAGTGGACCGGTGTCCGGGCCGGTCCCGGGCACCCGGTCCGCATGGCCGTGGTCAGCTCGGCGACGCCATGGCACCAGTCCGCGCGGGTTGCGGCGTCCGTGCACAGCCCCTTCATCGCCACCGAGCGCCTGGACGCCGGCTGGCCGCTCGGCGAGATCGTCACCCGGCTCAACGCGCTGCGCCCCGACGTGGTCGTGGCGTACGCGTCCATGGTCCGGGCCCTTGCCGCCGAGCAGGCCGCCGGGCGGCTGCGGATCAGCCCGCGCGCGGTGAACTCCTCCTCCGAGGTCCTCACTCCCGAGGCCCGCATGATGGCAGAACGCGCCTGGCAGGTGCCGCCCTTCAACGTGTACGCGGCCACCGAGACCGGCGGCATCGCCGCCGAATGCCGCCACCACCATGGCATGCACCTGTTCGAGGACCTGGTCATTCCCGAAGTCGTCGACGACGCGTACCGGCCAGTCCCGGCCGGCACGCCGGGCACCAGGCTGCTGGTCACCGTGCTGGCCAGCCGCACTATCCCGCTGATCCGCTACGAGATGACCGACCGCCTCGTCCTGGCCACCGGGCCGAACCCGTGCATGCTTCCCTTCCGGCTGGCCGGCGCGGTCGAGGGACGAACCGATGACGCGCTCGTCCTGCCCGCGGCGCGAGGCGGCAGCATCGGCATCCACCCGGTGGTCTTCCACAAGGTCCTGGACCTGCTCGACGCGGCAGGATGGCAGGTCCGCCAGGAAGGAACGCTGCTACGCGTCCTCATCGCCGGGCCCGGGCCAGGCTTCGACCCAGACGCCACCGAACGTCATGTCCGCGCAGCCCTGGCCGCGGCCGGCGCATTCCCGCCTCCGGTGCGGGTACTGGCCGTCGACGCGATACCCGCCGGCGCCGCGGGCAAGCGGCCGCTGGTCGTCGCCGAGCCGGAGCCTGGCGGGCTGCCGCGGGATGCCGGCCGTGATCCGAGTCCGCTGACGCTCTAGCATCCCATCGGCAAGCCCGTCGGCGGCCGGTTCAGGCGGCCGCGGGCTGACCGGGGATCGGCCCGCTACCCGTCGCTCATGAACACTGCCCGCAAAGACTTGATTTCAGGCGGGAACCCGGAGCACCGAGATGCCGCTGACCGAAGGTGGGTTCAGCAGGTTTCCGCTGGGTTCCAGCCCGCGAAGCCCTGGTGCATGCCGGGGTTGTGCGTGCCGTTGAATCCCATCGTCTGGGCGCATGTTCTCACGTGCTGGCCGAACTCCTGGCCGGTGCCGGTCCCAGCGGAGGCGATGGCTGGGGTCAGGACGAGAGCTGCTGTGATGGTCCCCGCCGCCGCCAGCTTTCCGAACATATGTCGCATATTCTCACCCTTCCTCAGGCGCGGGAGCTTCCGCGGGTGCTTTGTTACCATCCCCTGCGCCTCCTGCGCTGTGAAGGACCTGAGTGCCCCGCCTCGGGGGCAAAGGTCCCGAGATCTGACTGGCCGCAGGCCGGGTCGGCCAGGCCACGGGTTTGTGTGGCCAGCGACTTTGCACCCTGTGCTCCGGGATCGGGCCGTCGGCTGAGGTAGCAACTTGCGGGACCGGCGCTGGAAGCTCGACGTAACGCGCGACCAGGTGTCTGCACAGATGGCAGGTAATGGTGAATCGGGTGCCGGTGCCGAGGCCGCCACTGGCGGCGGTCAGCGTACCGCCATGGGCGGTGACAAGCGCCCGCGCAATCGTCATTCCGATCCCTGGCCCTGCCATGAGCCCGGTCGCGCGGGCGGCATCGGCGCGGTAGAACCGTTCGAAGATGTGCGGCCAGTGCTTGGCGGTGATGCCCCTGCCGGTATCGGCGACGGTGATTTTGACATCGGGTCCGGCCGCCTCGGTGCTCACGTGACTTGCCCACCCGGCGGGATGTGCCGCAGCGCATTGGAAAGCGGACCGGCGAGCACCCGCGTGAGCCGGGTCCCGATCGGCGGCCAGGCTGGGCAGTTCAGCCGCGAGCTGGGTGGTGAGCTTCACGCCACAGTCCTCGTAGCCGGGGCGGCCGGCGTGGACGGCCGTGGCCACGAGCTCGTTAGGTGATCTTGAAACGGGGGTGCAGGGGGAAGCTGGCGTTCGTCGGCAGGTCGGCGGGATGACCCAGGCCGAGGGCCTGGCCGCGATCTTGCATGAGTGTCCGGATCGCCGTCCGCTGACCCTGCCTGCCGGGCCGTGCTGCGCCAGCGTGCCCGCCCGCCACATGGCCAGAACCCGGCCAAAGGTCCTGCCGGAACGGGCCGCCCGGCCCTTGGGGTACATACCCATTGGGGGTATCCAGGAAGAAAGGGATACCCCCCTAGGGTATCTAGTGGATGGGAAGGGAGCTGAGCGTCATGGATGTGGCGATCCGGGCGGAGGGCCTGTCGAAGCGCTTCGGGAATCTTGAGGCCCTGGCCCCGCTCGATCTCGAAGTCCGGGCCGGTGAGGTGCTGGGGTACCTGGGGCCGAACGGGGCGGGCAAGACGACAACCATCCGGCTGCTGCTGGGGATGCTGCGGCCCACCTCCGGCCGGGCCGAGATCTTCGGCCTGGACGTCCAGCGCGACACGGTGGCCGCCCACCGGCAGCTTGCCTATGTCGGGGGCGAGACGAGCCTGTGGCCGTCGCTGACCGGCGCCGAGACGCTGCACCTGCTGGGCAGGGTGCAGGGCCGGGTCGATCGCGCCTACCGGGATGAGCTGGTCGAGCGGTTCGCGTTCGACCCGTCCAAGAAGGTGCGCAGCTATTCCAAGGGCAACCGGCAAAAGCTCGCCCTGATCGCGGGCCTGATGAGCCGCGCAGACCTCTTGCTGCTGGATGAGCCGACCAGCGGCCTGGACCCGCTGATGGAGCGCGAGTTCCGCCGGTGCGTGACCGAGGCGAAGGCGGCGGGCCAGACGGTGTTCTTGTCCTCGCACATCCTGAGCGAGGTCGAGGCGCTGTGCGACCGGGTCGCGATCTTGCGCAGCGGTCACCTGGTGGAGGCCGGGACGCTGGCCGAGATGCGGCACCTGTCGGCGCTGTCGGTGGAGGCGACCTTCACCTGCGCGCCGCCGGACCTGTCGCTGGTGCCCGGCGTCAGTGATGTCGAGGTCGACGGTA
>WNFX01005741.1_pt1 | contig 11923 bp, 14 predicted proteins | sample 5400111 | NCBI WGS metagenome assembly WNFX01 (sample SAMN13153363, study PRJNA577476) | soil metagenome | isolation source: 40 cm soil or saprolite under grassland replicate 1 | place: USA:California | collected 2016-06-15
AGGAGAAACGTGTGAGCCATGTGCGCCCATGAGCATATCAAATTCTGGCATGACGCCACCTTGAGTAATCTTGAACTGCTCCATGCGACCTATGTCACGCACACCTTTGCTCCCCATACCCATGAAGGCTATGTGATAGGAGTCATTGAACAGGGCGCAGAGCAGTTTGCCTATCGTAGACGTCAACACGTCGCGCCAGTCGGAAGCATTGTGTTTATCAATCCTGGAGAAATGCATACTGGCTCGTCCGCAGCCGAACACGGTTGGACCTATAGGACGCTCTACCCATCGATCGAGCTCTTACAGCGTGCTGTCTCTGATCTCACTGGGAGGCCTCGCGATATCCCCTTCTTTGCTGAACCGGTGGTTCACGATCCTGAACTGATGACGGAAATCTCCCTCACCCATCGTGCTCTGGAACAACAAGCGTCAGCCCTCGAACGGGAATCGCGGCTCTTATGGACCCTCTCCCGCTCAATTTTGCGCTATGCCGACGATCATCCGCGCCCTCGTCGGTTCGCCAAAGAGCATCTGGGTATCCAGCGCGTCCGCTCCTATCTCGAGGAAAACTACGCCGAGAACCTCTCACTCGAACAGTTGGCCGCGATTGCTCATCTCAGTCCGTTTCACCTGCTCCGCTCGTTTAGAGATCAGGTAGGCTTGCCTCCTCATGCCTATCAGATACAAACACGAATCATGCATGCGAAGTACCTGTTAGGTATGGGTTTGCCATGCGTAGACACAGCACTAGCCGTGGGCTTTGCGGACCAGAGCCACTTCACCAAACATTTTAAGCGCATTGTCGGCGTGCCACCCGGACTGTACGGCGCAGTTCGTAGAAAATAGCAATATCAGACAAGACAGTCCCTTTCTCGCCTTCTATAATGGCTCTATGACAACGTCACATTCTGAGTTCTTACATGGTATCAGGGACGAACTCCCAATCCTGTTAGGTGTGCTCCCTTTTGGTATGATCTATGGAGTGTCAGCGATCAGTGCGGGCATCCCGGCGAGTATCGCGCAAGCCATGTCATGCATCGTCTTTGCGGGGTCGGCACAATTCGTGATAGCTCAGCTCATCGCAGCTGGCACGCCCTCGTTTGTCGTCATTCTGACAGCCTTTATCGTGAATATTCGTCATCTGCTCTACAGCGCGTCAGTGTCTTCCTACACCCGCAAGCTCCATCCTCTCTGGAAGTGGCTGCTGGCATACCTCTTGACCGACGAGGCGTATGCGGTGACCATCTTGCACTACCAGAAGCCTGGAGACGACAGGCAGAAGCACCGGTATTTTCTGGGAGCCGGGCTGGCGTTGTGGACGACCTGGCAACTGAGTACTGCCGCGGGTATTTTCCTGGGCGGGCACATCCCTGCAAGTTGGTCACTGGACTTCGCCTCTACGCTCACGTTTATCGCTCTCGTTGTGCCTGCGCTCAAGGATCACATAAGCACAACTGCCGCACTGACCTCCGCGTTGACCGCGCTGCTCGTTATTGCTTTGCCACTGAAACTAGGGATAGCTATCGCCGCGCTGGTTGGCATCGCTGTCGGTCTCGCTCTAGAGTTGAAGAAAACAACATCGATATAGCAAGGAGCCGGGTATGTCACAGGGATGGCTTTGGGTTATCATCATCATTGTCGGACTGCTGACTCTGGGTATTCGCCTGTCCTTCATGGTGTTCATGGGCAAGATGCAGGTCTCGCCCCTGGCGCAGCAGGCTCTACGCTTCGTGCCAATCGCAGTACTGTCAGCACTCATCTCACCCGCGCTCTTCTTCCCCAGCGGTTTACTAGATGTCTCGTTGAGCAACATCCGTCTCATGGCGGGAATCCTCGCGATACTGGTAGCCTGGCGAACAAAAAACGTTCTGCTGACAATCTTGAGCGGCATGGCTTGCTTACTGATCTTGCAGGTATTTGTGCCAGCTCATTAGTTTACGAGAAAACTCACACATATTCCTCTGGGAACACGAAGGTACGTGGTACAATGAGGAATATGACGAGAAAAGAGATCAGGAGGTGAGGACATGAGTGAAGGTTTCTTCTCACGAGGGTTCCGCGGTCGCCGCAAGCAAAGTGACCTCAGTGGAAGAATTCCGCCAGGACAATATCTCGAGCGCGGCTTTCCGGTTCTCTCGGCAGGACCAACGCCGCATACGCCTCTGGCGGCCTGGGATTTCTCCATTGTGGGAGAGGTCGATCAGCCGAAACGCTGGAGCTGGGACGAATTTCGTGCCCTGCCGCGCGAGACGGTGACCAGGGACATCCACTGTGTGACCAAATGGTCGAAACTGGATACGCACTGGCAAGGCGTCTCCCTCGATACCCTGCTCGCGCAGGTCTCCTCCGACGCCGGCTACATGATCGCCTTCTGCGATGGGGGCTATACCACCAACCTGCCCCTGGAAGAGGTGCTGGATGGGAAAGCCTGGGTGGTCGACATCTATGAGGGGCAGCCTCTGGCACCCCAACACGGCGGTCCGGCACGCTTACTGGTGCCTCACCTTTACTTCTGGAAGAGCGCCAAATGGGTGCGGGGTCTGCGTTTGGTCGATCACGATGAGCCGGGCTTTTGGGAGTCGTTTGGCTATCACAATCACGGGGATCCATGGAAAGAAGAACGTTACCAGGGCGACTAACCTGGCAGCTCGGCGAGGTGGTGGCCGTCCAGGGAGAAACGGCGCGAACAAAGAGCATTACAGTGGCTGTCCCCAATTGGAAAGGGCACCGACCGGGTCAGCACGTAGATATACGACTGACTGCCGAAGATGGCTACCAGGCCGAGCGCAGCTATTCGATCGCCTCGGCTCCCGAGGAGGGGCAGAGCTTGACGCTCACCGTCGAACGGCTCGATGACGGAGAAGTGTCGCCTTACCTCGTCGATGAACTACGCGTTGGTGAGAAACTAGAACTGCGTGGCCCCATTGGAGGCTACTTTGTCTGGGAGGCGCGCATGGGCGGTCCTCTCTTGCTAGTAGCCGGGGGATCAGGCATTGTACCCTTGATGGCGATGATCCGCCACCGTGCCACCGTAGGGAGCGCCATTCCGACACGGTTGCTCTTTTCATCACGGTCCTATGAAGACGTGATCTATCGTGACGAACTCGACCGCCAGGTCAGGAGCACAACGATGCTTGAAGTAGTGCATACTCTCACCCGGGCGCAACCACCCGGGTGGACGGGATATCACCGCCGGATCGATACCGAGATGCTGCGCGAAGTGGCATGGCCACCTGATCGACACCCCCTGATGTACATCTGTGGCCCCACGCCATTTGTTGAAACCGCCGCAGCGAGCCTGGTGGCACTAGGATACGAACCAGGACGCATCAAGACCGAACGATTCGGACCAACAGGAGAAGGATGATGGAAAACAAGCTTGATGGTAACGCAGCCGGGGGCATCCTGCAAGAGATCTTCCCTTTTGAAATGACGACTGTCCTGGCAACCTGCACCGGTTGCGGCACAACTGGTGCCATTGGTGCACTCGCTGCCTATATGCACGGTATGGGGACAGTCCTACGCTGCCCCTCCTGCGACACCATGCTCATCCGCGTTGCGCAGATAAAGGGACGTTACTTGCTTGACATGCGGGGCGTACGTGTCCTTCAGATTAGTGCGGAGGCATAGTCCTTTTCCTGCTCTCTGCCTACCACTTCATCCACAGGAGGAAGGATGAGCTATTTCTACTTTGAGTGAAGTTTTTCTGCAAAACCATGTTTCCCCGTCAAGACAGCTAACTACGCGAAAGCCTCAAATTGTGGTTAGCCGTCTCTTTCCTCAAGCTCAGACAGCTATAACTCTCTGCAAAACTATGGTATTATCAATCTGCAAAACCATGGGAATAATGACAGTGCCGTCCGCTATACCTTTAGAAAAGCCCAAAAATCTGCCGTAATTTTAGAAAAAATCCTTAAAGAGATTTGAAAACGTCCGCGCTAACTTTAAAATAACCCCATCATTACTAACTTTCTTACTTTTTATCATTGTAGAAGGCATACGAGTGCATTTGGAGATGCCTGCACTGATCATATAATACTTCCTGAGCATACAAACGGTCTTACATAACTAAATCACCAGAAGGAATGCCGCGCTCTCCACCAGGAGAACCATATGAGTCGAGAGGAATTTCTCCCTTTACAACCTGCTCAAACGTTTGGTGTGAGATAGAAAGAACTTGAAAAGAAAGGTATCCAGCTCTTACAGTTAGCTTGTCTAAGCAAAACCAAAAAGGAGCTAACTGATGATTGATCTGGATACTTTCTTGACTACACTGTACGTCATGGCCGATGATTATTGCCAGTCTTGCCTTCCCTGAGAGAAGCAAGGGCCTGGACCAGCGGTCTCGCTGACTGAAAGTGAGGTGATCACCCTGGCGGTATTTGGACATTGGGTCCAGTTTCCCAGTGAGCGAGCCTTTTACCGCTATGCCCAGCAGACTTGCGAGCAGCCTTTCCGCAGTTGCTGGTGCGCAGCCAATTCAATCGGCTGTTGCGGGAGCATCGAGATGGCATCACGATCTTCGGACTGCACCTGGTCCACCTTCTGCATCTGGGCAAGGCTCCTTTAGCCTTTGCTGATTTGCTCGATTGGTAGATCCTTTAGGATAATTCAAACCAAACGTTTAAGTTGATGCCTATCTATGGAGAGCCAATAGTATATAATAGTAGCAGCATAATCTATCATAGATGCCATTTTTGATTGTTTTAATTCAGAAAGGCATGCCGTAGTATCTAGCGAGTGAACGATCAGGTCAGCTTGTTGCAAGAATGCTCACCACATAATCTCATAGGAGATCATCCATGGATGAACGTGAAGTACTTAAAGCCCAGATCGAATTTCTGGATCAGCAACTACGCCAGGCCCAGACCGCGATCAAAACCTTTGATCAAAAACTACGCCAGCCCCAGAGCGCTTTGAACCCGTCACTAAATGACGATGACCTGCGTGAACGCGTGCAGAATCTCTTTGAAAAAAATATCACACAGCAGATAAATAAGTTAAGCGATGTGAAAACCCAGGTAGGAAAGAACGTATCCCTGGCACTTTGTTGGACGGCCTTTCGCAATATCCGCAAAGAGAGTGTTCCCTTGTTTGAAGAGTGCCTCGCCTTAATAGAGGGCGCATTGGTGCGACAGACGGGGTTGGATAATGGACTGTGCCGCATAGCCGATGGCTTGCTGAATGATCTGAACAAAGATTCACCTGTTCCATGGGGACGCTTTACCATTCTGGCAGAGAAAGAGTTCTTTGGCGAGATGGCCGCAGTGATCCGCTTGCGCTTTCCAGAGGTGAGCATATGGGATCTCCCGGTCGCTGCACACGAGTTCGGCCATTTTATCGGACCAGAGCTAAGACAAGCAGAGATAGGCGGTACATATTACTATCCTTTTCAAGAGGAACTGAAAAAAATTGTAGACCCCCAGGGAAGGCCTGACCCAAAGGGAAGGGATTTCTTACAGGAGCATTTCGCGGATATTTTTGCGGCACACACTTTGGGACCAGCATTTGCCTGTACGTGTATTCTGCTACGCTTCGATCCTTTGACAGCGTTTGAAGACTCAACCAGGCATCCAGCCTATGCCAAACGTTACTATGTGATCCATAAGACATTGGAGAAGATGAGCCTGGGACCATACCTGGGAATTGTTACTCGCCTGGATACTCTCTGGTTGCAGAGCCTGAGGGCTGTCGGGCCGCGCTATGTGCTCACACAAGATATTACACAGCAACTGGATGATCAGTTCGAGGTATTGTACAATTTAGTTATAGCTGAACTTCCTACTATTCAGTATTCGAGTGTAGCACGTGCTTACAGACTCTCGCGCATACTGTTAACAACGGGTATGCAGGTAGAGCAAATAGTGCAGGATGCGCTAAGGCAAGAGCCAGAGCATACCCTGGCCGACATACTGAACGCGGCCTGGATCTGTCGCCTCGAGATTGATGACTGGTACAACAGACGCGTACCTCAAATAGGCAAGCTAGCTGTAAGGCTCTGCGAAGAGATTATACATCGTAAACCTGGCGGTAAAGGAGTTTCTGGTGAATGATCTGATTTTAAGGACGAAGGTGGAAATGCTCGAGCAAAACCTCGCACAGGTCAAACAATTCGTGGATGATGTGAAAAATAGGCAGCACGAATTATCCCGGATTTCTGATCTGCTGGGGCAGGACATTCCATCTCAGGTGGATGCCGTCTTCGAAGCAATCGATCAATCTAGGAGTGTGCTGAGGCGTTCTAACCAGACGGAAGCGACACAGCAGCTTATAGTAGCCGAGGAGAACATCGACGCTATTCAGGGTATACTCAAGCAGGCTATGGAAATATTAATGAATTTGCAGGCCAGGTACGTCGAGATAGATGAAGCCTTAGATGTTACACTGAGAAAAGAGCTTGGGGTAAAAGCTAAAAGTACCTCCAGTAAACTTGGTGAAATTCATCGTATCAGGAAAGAAGCGGAGAGCAAAAACGATCAGTCTGAGGCTAACGATCTTCTGCAAAAATCCTGGAAACTGTACAACAATCAGATAATTCAGGATAGCCAGCGGATTTTCGAAGAGTACGTTGATTTCTTAGGTGGTTTAACGCTGCGCGACGCGTTTGTAGACCTGGGCATCTGCCAGATAGCAGATGATCTTATCGCCAAATGGGGAAAAGATGCTGTTATCGCATGGGGTTCATTGACCATTCCTGCCCACAGGGAAACAAGGGAAGTGAGTGTCGCCCGTATCATTCGCCTGGGCTTTCCAGAGTGGACTATCTGGGCTCTACCTCTGACTGCCCATAGTTTTGGAGATGTTGTGATTGAAGAAAGAGATGAATTAAAGCAGTATATCATTGACCATGCCGCTGATGAAAAGGCACGGGTTCACCTGCATAACTTCCTTGCCGACGCATTTGCTACCTATGCTCTGGGACCGGCCTATGTCTACGCGGCTATCCTGCTTCGCTTCGATCCCCGCTCAGCATACGACGATAAGCATGACGAGCCGCCTGGCGCCAGGCGGGCTTACGTGATGTTCACAATGCTAGAGCAGATGAAAGAGGCCGCACTTGAAACAGCGATTGTTGATCCGTACAGTGATATTATCAAAAAAGTAAGAGAAGAATGGGAAGCAGCACTCCTGCAGGTAAAGGCTCCCGGCTCTCTGCTAGCAACAGAAGAAGAACAATTAAAGCAATGGGTCACGTACTTTTTTAAATACCTGCCAAACAACACTTACGATGAAGTGCTTTATTCTTGCGAGTCGTGGTTACGGATTGAGGATTTGTCGAAAGAACTCCTGCAGGATGATATTGAGGCAATCGATCTGGACAAGTACGAACTGCGCGATGTACTCAATGCCGCGTGGGCGTGCCGCGTAAACCAGAAGGACGACACGGACGCAATTGCGAAGGCTGCCGGGAAATTGTGCAAGCGCATTTATGCCAGAAACCGCGAACGCGAACGCGAACAAAAGCGCAAAACGCGCAAAACGAATAGAGGAGATGGGCTAGGTAGTCGATCAAGTAGCCAGGGTCGAGGATAAGCTATGAATGAACAAAATACTCCACAGCGAGGAGACGATGAACGAAGTAAAATGCAGTGGGTCAAATCTGATCCGCAGTTAAACGAGGGATTGCTCCTTAGTGGAATAAATACCAAATCTCTCACAACATTGCGGACCGAACTTAATCGCGCCCGCAACGAGTATCGCCTGGGGCAAGATCAAGAGGCAATTGCGAAGGTGAATAAATTGCTCAGTAGCCTGGATCAAACACTACTTGAAGCTTCACCGGTTGGTAGCAGGGAACAGAGTCAGCGTTCTTTGCTGTATGCGGCATCATTGACGGTGCTCGGGCGATGCTATGAACGGCAAAAAAAAGTCCAGGATGCACAAGAGGCCTTTGCGCAGGCTGTAAAACTCTTCGATCAATGGTTAGCTTACACAGAGCCTACAGGTTCGGATTATGGTGATTATGGCTTAGCTCTTTATAAGGTAGGTCGCGAGGTGGATGCAGAGCAGGCTCTTAGGAAAGCAATGGACCTTAAAAACACGACGGCGGAAACTTACTACTATCTTGCTCTCTGTTTACAAAAAAAAGGGCTGTATAGCAAAGCCGAACAGCTATTGCGAGAGGCAATAGAAGTTGCCGTCGATCCAGGACCAATTTACCAAAAATTGGGCGAAGTACTCGAAGCACAGCAGCTCCTAAACGATGCTTTGAACTACTATCAGCAGGCCGTCGTGTCGTTATTGTCAAATGAGCGCTGGGATGAGGCAATGGTTACTATTAATCATATCCTGACATTCATGCCGACTACAACTGAAGGGCTCATCGAAAAAGGAGAGATATTGCGTCTTCTAGGGCGCCATGAAGAGGCGCTCGCGACTCTAGATCAGGCGGTGGCACTCAACCCCAATGATGTCAATGTGTTGGGGGAAAAAGGACAGGCGCTGCGGGCGCTGAGCCGCGATGCCGAAGCCGTTGAGATACTTCAGCGTGCCGTGCAGCTCGATGCGACACAGGACTGGCTCTATGTCGAACTGGGCGCATCCCTGTATAGCTTGAACCGCTATGACGAGGCGCTCGCGGCCCTGGATCGCGCTTTAACGCTGAATTTCACCAACGCCTTGGCTCTGAAATTAAAAGGAGAAATATTACGTCTTCTAGGGCGTTTTGAAGAAGCGCTCGCGACTCTAGACCAGGCAGTGACACTCAATCCCAATGATGCCTTCACGTTAGGCATCAAAGGACAGGCGCTGCGGGCGCTGAGCCGCGATGCCGAAGCCGCTGAGATACTTCAGCGTACCGTGCAGCTTGATCCAACACAGGACTGGCTCTATGTCGAACTGGGCGCATCCCTGTACAACTTGAACCGCTATGACGAGGCGCTCGCGGCCCTGGATCGCGCTCTAGAACTGAATCCCAATGATACTTTCACCTTGGGCGTCAAAGGACAGGCGCTGCGGGCGCTGAGCCGCGATGCCGAAGCCGTTGAGATATTTCAGCGTGCCGTGCAGCTCGATGCGACACAGGACCGGCTCTATGCTGAACTGGGCGCATCCCTGTACAACTTGAACCGCTATGACGAGGCGCTCGCGGCCCTGGATCGCGCTCTAGAACTGAATCCCAATGATACTTTCACCTTGGGCATCAAAGGACAGGCGCTGCGGGCGCTGAGCCGCGATGCCGAAGCCGCTGAGATACTTCAGCGTACCGTGCAGCTTGATCCAACACAGGACCGGCTCTATGCTGAACTGGGCGCATCCCTGTACAACTTGAACCGCTATGACGAGGCGCTCGCGGCCCTGGATCGCGCTCTAGAACTGAACCCTAATAGTGCCTTTACATTGGGGGTCAAAGGACAGGTGCTGCTCAGCCAGAATCATTTAAATGAGGCCATTAACACATTGCAGCGTGCAAAGGAACTCAATCCTAACCTTTCCTGGGTTTACATCACTTTGAGCATTGCGTTTCAGGGACTGAACCGCAATGACGAGGCACTTTCCGCCTCGCGACAAGCTCTCAAACTCGATCCCAATGATGCGCAGGCTTGCTGGGCGCAAGGAGAGGCACTGCGCATGCAGAACAACTTCGAGGAAGCACTCCAGTCGTACAACCGGGCATTACAAATCACGCCCACCTACATTGAGGCATTAATCGGCAAGGGATACTGCTGGCTGGCTCTAGATCACAATCTTGAAGGCATAATGAGCATCAAACAAGCGGTGGACCTGGAACCTGAGAATGTCTGGGTTCTGGTGGAAATGGCCTTCGCTTTACGAGTGCGCGGTAATACTTCAGAGTTCTCAGATGATGATGATGTTATACAACAAAGTGATGATTCTCCTAAAGATGATTATGAAGAGGCTCTGCTCTACCTGGATAAGGCATTAGCCATAGATCCTAAATATGTCGCGGCGCTGAACATCAAGGGTGATATTCTTAGTGATATTGCAGAATATCAGGCGGCAGTCACGGTTCTGGAAAAGGCTATAGAGCTTGACCAGCATATGGCCGTGCTGTTTGCTTCAAAAGGCTGGGCTTTAGAAAATCTAGGAGTAGAGCGAGCGCAGGACACACGCGAAGCCTACGAAAAAGCCATTGCGTTGAATCCTGAGGACCTGTGGAGTCACAAGGGACTTGCTGAAACGCTCATCCTCATGGGAGATATTGAAGAAGCCAGGAGCAAATATCTCTGGGTGATCGAACAAGCGACTCCAAACCTCAAATTGGATATAAACACCATACCGCTTATCGGTTGGTGTCGTTACAGGTTGGGCGAATACGAAGAAGCAGTGCATCTCTACAAAGGCATGCTCTCTTTTACCGGAACTGATCTCTCCAGCCAATTTGATCTGGGGCTGGCATTGACCTGTAATAAACGCTTTGGTCTCGCCCTACACGAATATAAACAAGGTTTGGAAATAGTGACGACACGCGGCCTGGGACGAAGGGGATTACTCTTCATAGCCATTAACGACCTGCGCGATGCAATGAAGGAGAAGCCTGAATTGTCGTCAGAAACAGCGGTGCAGCAAGTATTGGAGCTACTGGAACTGGCTTATCAAAAGGCGATGAGCGAGACTGTACCATCCATTCAAGATCACTTACGCTGAACAAATGCTCAAGATTCAAGTCTAACTTCGACTTCTAAGCGATTACACTTTTGGCTCTGGCCAATGCTATTTCGAGTCTCACATGTATATCATTTCATTGTGTTCATTACTGACAAGATGCGAAAAGGGAAGGATGGTTATGAATATGGAGAACCCTTCAACACCATCTGATTTAAAAGCAAAGCAACTGTCTTTCGAAAAGACGCGCTTTGACTATAGTACGAAGATGTTTGAAAATGAAGCCACTAGAAAACAGAGTTTGGAAACGAAGGCTCAGTTTTATCTTACGTTTGTAACGGCCTTTCTAACGGCGATATATTTTAGTCTAACCTTCCTTACAGCTCTGCAAGGCTTTATGAATAACAAAATGGTTGGTCCGGCCTGGAAAGTTGCCATCACTGTACTTTTGATTGGTTTAGGTATTGCGTTACTCTTTTCGCTGTTCGCGGTTTTGTTCGCGATGAAAATACAAAACTACAATTCCGAATACCCTGCTCGGCCCTATTCCTCTTTGTTCGTGCCTAATCCTGACAGATTTGAAGAAGATAACGAAGCTGGCATGCTTCGTTACATCGCAAGGGTTGCTATAGAAGCACTGGAAAAGAACAAAGATTTCAATGATAGGAAAGCTAAATGGGTGGAAGGTGCTTCATACGGTATATTAGTAGCTGTAATATTGCTAGCGTTGTTGGTAGGAATATCAGTTTATTTGCAGGTATATGTTATCTTGCCTACGCCTCCACATCCGTAGATGTACTGACCCTTCTTTGTTGGCTGGGTTTGCTTATTGCCCTACATAGTTAGGAGTGATGATTATGGATCAACAAGCAGCAGAAGTGATACTTACAGATATCATAACGCGTTGGGATCAGGGGGATAACCTGGAGCTAGGTCGGGAACTTGTAAAGCGCCTTGATCTCAAATGTGCCTGGCCGTGGGAGCCATATGTCCGGCAGGTTTCAAAGCTCGTCAATAGAAGGCTCAAAGGCGGAGAAAAAACGATACTCGACTATTTCTATGATATGTTATGCAAAGGTGGCAGCAGCTTAGGCACCGCCCCGGAATTCGACGAGTGAAATTCCTTTTGCCAGAGCAGGTCTTTGCACAGCAGGTCTAACAAAAGGGAGTGCTACTTTCTGCTGGCGAAGGCTTCTATGTACATCCCTGTAGTGGCTACTATATGCTTCCAGGTAGGGAGTGCGGAGATGTGATCCAATGAAAAGGAGAGAAGTGGAAAAGTGATGAAAGGAAGAGGAAATGACTGCACCCATCACCCTCGCCCCATTGGAGAAGCCAACGCTGGACGAACTGCGCC
>WNFX01011322.1_pt1 | contig 11920 bp, 13 predicted proteins | sample 5400111 | NCBI WGS metagenome assembly WNFX01 (sample SAMN13153363, study PRJNA577476) | soil metagenome | isolation source: 40 cm soil or saprolite under grassland replicate 1 | place: USA:California | collected 2016-06-15
TGAGGACGATGTCGATCGTGATCGCGGTCTGCGTCGTCGCGGCGGTTGTCTGCGCCATCAGGTAGAGGCCCAGCATCACCAGCGCGAGACCGATGGTGCCGAGGTAGTGGTAGTGCTTGATGCGTGGGATCAGTTGGCCGGTGAGGATGCTGGATACGATCAGGCCGAGCATCATCGGAGTGAGCAGCAGGCCGGAGTTGGTGACGCTCACACCAAGAACGCCCTGGGTCTCGAGGGGGACGAAGATGATCATCCCGAACATGCCGAGGGCGGCAAAGAAGCCGACCAACACGGAGACGGCAAACGCGCGGTTCTTGAACAGCGCAAAGGGCACGATCGGTTCCTTGACGCGTTGCTCGATCATGAAGAAGGCGATCAGCATCGCGGCGCCGAAGGCAAGCAACCCGAGCACCTCGAAGGAGGTCCATCCCTGGTCTTTGGCCACAGACAACGCGATCAGCATCGGGATCAGGCCGGCGGCGAGCGTCGCCGACCCGACGAAGTCGATGTCGCGCCAGGAAGCGCGGGTCCGCACGAAGGGCAGGAAGGCGGCCACCACGAGGACGCCCAGCAGGCCGACCGGCAGGTTGACGTAGAAGACCCAGCGCCAGCCGAGGTTGTCGGTCAGGAAGCCGCCGACCACGGGGCCGACGATCGAGGAGAGGCCGAAGACGGCACCGAACAGGCCCTGGATGCGGGCCCGCTCCGCCGGCGTGTAGATGTCGCCCAGGACCGTGAACGCCGAGGCGAAGAGCGTGCCGCCGAAGAGACCCTGCACGATGCGCAAGACGATCAGCTGATTCATGTCCTGGGACAGGCCGCACAGTGCCGAGGCGGCGACGAAGCCGATCATCCCGGCGATGATGAACGGCTTGCGGCCGAACAGGTCGCCGAGCTTGCCGGCGATCGGCACCACAACCGTCGAGGCGACGAGGTAGCCGGTGATCAACCAGGAATAACGATCGAGACCGTTGAGCTCGGCGACGATGCGCGGCAGCGCGGTGCCGACGATGGTCTGGTCGAGCGCGGCGAGCAGCAGCGCGAGCATCACGCCGGTGGTCGCGAGGACTTTGATGCGGGTCGTCAGCTCAGCTTGTGGCATGGGTTTTTCCCTCCTCGGCGCCCAGCGCCTGAATGAGGCGCAGGCACAGATGGCGAAGTTGAATCAACTCGGACTCCTTCAAGCCGCGGGTCAGGGTCGCCTGGACCCCTGCGGCCTCCCGCCAGAGTGCATTCACGCGGTCGCGGCCCTGGTCCGTGATCTCCGCATAGACGGAGCGCCGGTCCGCGGGATCGGCGACGCGCCTGACCAGTAGGTCGCGCTCCAGGTTATCGACGAGGCCGGTCACCGTCCTCGGGGTGATGTCCAGCATCTCCGCGAGCTCACCCATTGTGAATCGCCCGCTTGGCTCGTGGTGAAGTCGCACGAGGATCTGGAAACGGCCCTCACTCAGCCCGAACCGATCCGCCCACCGCTCCATGCCGGCGTGGAGCTTCTTTCCCAGGATGCGGACGGCCGCCAGTGCCTCCGTTCCGGGCTCGACTTTTCGCCCCTGCCGCTTCAGCACCTCGCGGACCCGAGGGTCGAACAGGAAGCCATTCGGGTCGGGCTGGAGCTCAGCGGCGTCGAGATCGAGCTTGGAAGTGAGTTGACTCATATTTACTAGGCACATTATTACATAGCTCAGGAAACAACGTAACCCCAGCTGTGCGCTGAGTCAGTCACGTATGACCCTGATCTGACTCGCGCCGCCACCAATCTCGACCTCGTAGCGATCCGTGGCGTTGGGGTAATCCGGTGTCTCCAGCCGAACCGGACCGCCGACGGCCCCCAGGTACTGCGTGTCGAGCTCGAGTTTGCTGGCGCCGCCGCCGATCTGGAGGCGTGCCGAAACCCCGGCCGGCCGGCGGAGCGTAAGGTGGCTCGCCCCGCCCGAGACGCGGATGATCGAGCTGCCCCTGGGGCGAGGCAGCCGCAACTCGACCTTATTGACGCCACCCCGCACCTCGATCCCCGTCAGCTGGAGGTTGCGCAGATCGCTGTCCCAATGGGAGACCCCGCCCCTGATCTCGATCGCCCAGCTCGATGACGGGCTCAGGCGGACGTCCGCAGAGGTCCGGCCCCACATGAAGGGATTGAATTGCGAATAGTCGATCGAGACGACGCTACCGGCCTCCGTCACTCGCGGCTTCGGGCCATAGAACTCGCCCTGGTACGTCCCCGTCATCGAGGGGTCGACCCGCACCGTCAAGTTGGCGACGCCGCGCGGGAAGACGAGCCGGTAAGGCGCCAGGTCGCTCATGCGACCGACGCCTGCTCCGCTTGCGCGTCACGCTCCGCCCGGCTCTGGATCCTGGACGGCTGGTTGCGCGTCCACAGCGCACCGATCGCCGCCAGGAGAATCACCGCGATAGCGAGTGCCATCGTCGGCCGCATGGCGTCGACGAACGCCTGGGTGAAGACCGCATGGGCCACCTGCTGGATGTGCTGCGCGAGCTGCGCCGGGATGCCCGCTGGCAAGGCCAGGCTCGTGCCGCTCTGTCCGCGACCGACCTCGAGGCCACCTTTCGCCGCCCTGCTGAAGCCATCGACGAAGGGCGCCTGCGCCTGGGCAGGCAACTGGGTCGCAAAGCTGACGGCTCGGTTGTGCAGGTCCGTCGCCAACTGGTTCTGCAAGAGGGCGCCGATGGCGGCGCTTCCCAGCACGGCCCCCAGTTCCTGGAGCGTGCTGACGACGCCAGAGGCAACACCGGCCAGTCGCGGTTGGAGGTCGCGTGTCGCCAGGCTGTAGACCGGCGTCCAGATACCCGCCATGCCCGCGCCGGCGATCACGAGCCCGGGGACGAAGCTCCAGCGGTTGGACGTGACCTGCGCCGTCCAGGCGATGTACGCCATTCCCAACGCGAAGAGGGTGAGGCCGGCGATCAGGATGTATTTCGCGTAGCGAGCGGCCAGCGTTGCGGCCACGCCCGACAGCAGCATCATCGCCAGCGGCTGCGGGGCGATCGCCAGGCCGGCGTCGAATGCGCTCAGCCCGAGCACGGACTGGTAGTAGAGCGTCAGCGGCAAGAAGACGCCGACGATGGCGAATCCCATGGCGAGTAACACGAGCGTCATCAAGGTGTAATTCCGATCCTTGAAGACCGCGAAGGGAAGCAACGGCTCATGATCCTGGCGCCGCCACTGCACCACCAGAAAGATGGCCAGCACCAGCAGGCAGCGTGACGAGGCCGATCGGCAGATTCACGTAGAAGATCCACCGCCAGCCGAAGTGCGTGACGATGAAGCCGCCCAGCACCGGACCGAGCAGGACGGCCAGACCGGAGAGCGCGCCGTAGATGGCGAACACGCCACCGCGCCGCTCGGCGGGAAAGAGGGTGGTCATGATGGGCAAGCCCTGGGGCGCGAGGATCGCCGCGCCGAAGCCCTGGGCGCCGCGTGCGAGGATGAGTTGGGTGGGATCCTGGGCCAGCCCGCTGAAGGCCGAGGCAATGGTGAACACCACGATACCGGCAGCGAACATGTTGCGCGGTCCGAAGATGTCACCGAGCCGCCCTGAGGTGATCAGCAGCACGGCGTACATCAGGCTGTAGCCGTTCAGCACCCAGAGGATCTGATCCAGCGACGCGCGAAGGTCGTCAACGATGCTCGGAATGGCCACGTTGACAATGGTCAGGTCGAGCAGGGTCATGAACAGACCCAGGGCGAGCACCGCCAGCGCCAGCCACGGCGCAGAGGGTCGACGATTTTCAATCATGGGTTCCTTCTCCGATCAATGACTTTCCGTTTCGATAAAGAACCGGCGCAGCTCCTCGGCCACGCGTGCCGGCTGTCCACGCCGATCGGTATTACCTGAGGCCTCGTGCCCGAGTCCGGGAAACTCGACACGCTTCACGTGCGGTAGGACCGGCTCGAGGGCGTCAAGAGCTGCTCTCAAATACGCCGGGCTCTTGCTTCCGCCCAGCAACAACACCTCGGCGGAGAGCGTTCTGAAGCTCTCCAGTGCCCCCTCCATCTCGATAACGAGCTGAAAGTCGTAGTGCAGCGTCGGCGCGAGCATTCGCATCGTGACATCGTCGCGGCCGGCCTTCTTATCCTCGCTTGCCAGCATCATCGTCGTGAGCCGTTCCAGCAGCCAGCGGGGCATGAGATTGAGCATCGGTGGCCCCATCTGCGCGCCTTTCATGCCGGTGATCAGCGCCGAGGCGATCCTCCCCTGGGCGATCTCCCGGTCGAAGCGTGGTAACCAGGCCGCTGCCGACGGCCCGTCGACCAGCAGTGGCGGTTCGAAGATGGCGGCTCTGTGAATCGCGCCGAGGGTGAGCGCCGCCTGCAGGCAGATGATGGCTCCTGAGCTGACACCCGCGACGTAGTGGGCGCCCGTTTTGGCGAGGACAGCGTTGAGGTCTTCGACATCTTGCTTGATGCTGTGGTGGTCGCGATAGGGTCCGCTCAAGCCGCGGCCACGGCGGTCGGGCAGGTAGACCGAGAAGCCATCAGCCAATTCCTCCGCGAGCTGCACATGGCTCTGGGACGACTCCATGGCGCCATGCAGCACGACCAGGCCGGGGCCGCGGCCCAGCTGACGGTAGCCGATGGCGGTTCCGTCTTTGGAGATAACCGAGCCGGTCACGGACGGCTCGGCGAGCGCTGATTGATTCTTGAGAGTGTTTGTTGACATAGGGTCAAGCTCCTCCTTCTTGATTACGCCTCGGGAGCCTGGCTATACTCGGGGTTGCGCGCCCTTGAGCGCCAGGTTCCCTGATGGAACCGACTCGAGGAACACGACCTCTGACGGAGTGCGCTGAACACTTCGCCGGAGGTCGTTGTTTTTCATCCGATGTCACCTCCTTCTTTCCCGCCCTCGAAGGCATCGCCGACGGCCTTCATCTGCTCCTTGGTGATCCACAACTTGCCACTCTGAATGTCATCGACGATGCTGCGAACCCACTCGAGCTCCGCTCGCTGCATCGCCACGGCATATTCGCCTTCGACCAGGAAGAGGCGAGGCAGGCCCATCCCCAGAAAGTTCTTGAGCTGCTTCTCCGCACCAGCGATCTGGGCGTCGAGCAGCGCGATTCGCATTTTCAGCAGGCGCGTGACCTCGTCCTTGTCGAGGGCCGCCACGAAGGCGAGCGCTCCGCCGAACTGCGGATACTCGTTGACCGGCTGGGCCAGCAGCTCCGCCAGCCAACCGGTGATCTCGTCGCGACCCGCTTCGGTGATGGCGTAGACCGTCCGCTCCGGCCGGCGCCCCTCGCGGCTCGTCTCCTGCGATTTGATGAAACCACCCGCTTCTAGACGCTCGACGGTGTCGTAAATCGACCCACCCTTGAGCCGGATCACCTGGTCGTGGCCCCTCTCCTTCATCGTCAATTTCATTTCGTAGGGGTGCATCGGGCGCTCCATGAGGAGATTCATGACGGCCAGCGCCAGGGGGGTTCGTGGAAGCTGAGGATTAGCCTTCATCGGTTAGTCGATATCGACTATACCAAGAAGACTAACCGATGTCAACTAGGTTCGCGAGACCTTACGGCATCCTTATGGAGAGCGAGCACGATATATGGTCGTGAGCGCGGGCGCCCGGCGGATCCTCGTGGTCGACGACGACCCGATGGTTGCCACGACCGTCCAGCGCGTCCTTCGTCCGGAGGGCTACGAGGTCGACGTTGCCCTGGGCGGCGGGCAGGCACTGGAACAGGCTCGGGCAAAAAGGCCCGATCTCGTCGTCCTCGATCTCATGATGCCCGGCATCGACGGGCTCGAGGTGTGCCGGCGGTTGCGCGCGGATGGCGACCTGCCGATCCTGATGCTCACCGCCCGCAGCGGAACGGCGGACCGCGTCAAGGGGCTCGACAGCGGCGCCGATGACTATCTGGTGAAACCGTTCGCCTACGCCGAGCTCCTCGCCCGGGTCCGTGCCTTGCTGCGCCGCACGCCGCCCCATGCGAGCATCTTGCAGTTCGCCGACCTCACCATGGAAATCGCGACCGGGGAGGTCCGTCGCGGTGGACGGGTGATTGCGCTGACCGCGCGGGAGTTCGGGTTGCTCGCATACTTTCTGAGGCATCCTCGCCAGGTGCTGACCCGTGATCAGCTGCTGGCAGCGCTCTGGGCCGGCGAGGATACCGACGACAATGTCGTCGCCGTCTACGTCGGCTATCTGCGGGACAAACTGGAAGGTGACGGCGGGCCACGCCTGATCCAGACGCTTCGAGGCTTCGGGTACAGCTTGCGCGAGGCCTGACGTGTCGTTCCGGCTGCGGCTGACGTTCTTCGGCGCCGCCCTGGTCGCGCTGACACTGCTCGCCTTCGGCTGGCTCGTCTACGAACTGGCCGCGAACAGCCAGGCGAGTGCGCAAGACGAGGCCCTGACACAGCGCGCCGCCGACGCGCTGATCTCGGTGAGCACGGCTCCCGCCGGCGAGCTCAACGGCACGGCGACGCCGTCGCTCAGCGGTGCCGAAGACCTGCGGCGCCGCACCGACCCGTTCACAGAACTGCTCACCTCGTCGGGTGTCGTGCTGTCGAGCACCGGTCGCATCGCGAGCGCGGCTCCGGCCGTGCCCATGACGCTCCTCGATGCCGCTGCACACCGCGGCGCGCTGGCGACGGTCGATGCACCCGGTTCCCCCCAACTGCGCCTCTATGCGACGCCATGGACCCGACTCGACCTGGGCCTGCGCGGTTTCGTCGTGGCCGGCCAGCCGACCAGCATCCAGAGCGATAACCTCAAGGGCCTCCGTGGCTTCTTCATCGTTTCGTCGATTCCGACGCTTCTCGCGGCCTTCCTCGCCAGCTGGCTGATCACAGGGCGCGCGCTCCGGCCGCTCAAGTCCGTGGTGGAGACCGCGGATTCGATCGCCCGAACGCGCGACTTCAAGCGACGGCTCCCTCCGGCGAAGCGGAGGGACGAGATCGGCCTCCTTAGCGAGCGCTTCAACGGGATGCTGGACCAGGTTGAGGCGGCCAACCAGCAGTTGATGGTGGCGCTCGAGGCCCAGCGCCGCTTCGTCGCGGACGCCTCGCACGAGCTGAGGACGCCACTGACCACCGTTCGTGGGAATGCGGACTTGCTCGTGCAGGGTCCGGCCGTGACGGAGGAGGTGCGCGCCGCAGCCGCCCGCGACATTGCCAGCGAGAGCGAGCGGATGAGCCGGCTGGTGGAGCGCCTGCTCACGCTGGCCCAGGCCGATGCCGGCCAGCACCTCGAGCTGTCCCGCCTCGCGCTGCGGCCGCTGATCGACTCGGTCTGCCGGCAGGCACAGGCGGCTCACGATGATCGACGATTCCACAACGTCGGGCTCACGGATGCGACGATCCTGGGCGATACCGACGCTATCATCCAGTTGCTCTGGATCCTGGTGGACAATGGCGTGAAGTTCACCAAACCTGGTGGCTCGGTTGAAGTCGGGCTGCGGCAGCACGATTCGACCGTGCTACTGACCGTCGCCGACGATGGCATCGGGATCGCGGCCGACGATCAGGAGCGGATCTTCCAGCGCTTTTACCAGGCGGACCCGGCCCGTGCGAACAACGGTGCCGGGCTCGGGCTAGCGATCGCCCGCTGGATCGTCGAGGAGATCCACGGCACGATCAGCGTTCGCAACAACAGGGGGCCGGGCTGTACCTTCACGGTCAGCCTCCCCCTCGCTCAGTAATCCCTCCCCCGCTAGCGGGGGAGGGCAGGGTGGGGGCTTGTAATTCCCTCCCCCGCGTGCGGGCAGGGTGGGGGCTTACGTCGTTCTTATCGGCCAGTTCTACGGTGGCGTCATGTACGACATCGCCGCAGAACATGCCCCTGCCATCGGCGCCGCCATCTTCCTTGTCGTTTCGCTGTGGCTCGCCCTTCGCGCCGTCTCCGCGCTCGCCCGCCGCCGGGTCACATGGGCGGTTACGCTCGTTGAGACTTACCGCGCGACATCCGCCATCACAAAGCTTGCCGGCGTCTTGATGCTCGTGAGTGGCGTCACTCACCTGGCGCTGATCCCAAGCCATGAAGGCATCACCGGCATGCTCTTCGTGATCGATGGCCTGGGGTTCATCGTGCTGGGCGCCGCGGCGTTTCTGACCGCGTGGTGGCGCCGGCCGGCGGTCCTTTGGCTGGTGGCGACCGTCGTCGCCTACGTCGTGTGGACCGTCGCCGGCTTGGAAACCCCCGACCAGATCGGTATCGCCTGCAAGTTGATCGAGCTGGTCGCGCTCGGGCTCGTGATACGCCTGGGCCACCCAGGGCGGCGGACGTGGCCGCGCCGTATCTGGCGCGCGGTTGCCTTTCCAATGCTGGTCAGCCTCGCCACCCTCGGAATCTGGGTTGGCGGCCTGGCGCACCCCGATGCCCTGCACGCGCACGCCGGTGCCCTGCTGCAACCGGTTGCGAAGGCGGCGACCCCGGAACAGCGTGTGGCCGCCGCCCGCCTGCTCAGTGACACCCGGACGAGCATCGCCCGCTACCAGGACCCCGCGACCGCGATCGCCGCCGGATTCAAACCAGGCCCGGCTTCGAGCGCCGAGCCGCTCCGTCATTTCGAGAACCCCGCGAATACGAACGCCGTCCTGGACCCGAATCACCCGCAAGCCCTGGTCTACGTGCAGACGAAGCATGGACTGCAGCTGATCGGCGCCATGTACCAGATGAAGCGCGCCGGCCAGTGGGGCCCCGATCCGGGCGGGCCGTTAACGCAGTGGCACCAGCACGAGGGCATCTGCCTCTCCCCCTTCGGCTTCGAGTTCAGCTTCGAGACGCCCTTCTGGACCTGCCCCGTCGGCTCGACCAGTATCACGACGCCGCCGATGCTCCACGTGTGGATCATCGACAACGGGAAGGAAGGACCCTTCGCCGCCGACCTCGACAAGACCATCCAAAAGAACTTGCAAGGGAGTTGACGAAGGCCATGAGCATCACCTCGCCGGCGATCAGCACAAACACAACGGCGTCGCCCTCGAGTGCGCCAGAGATCGCCTCTGTGCTGGTAGTCACGCAGGCGAGTCTCTCGTTGGTCGCCGGGCTGAGCGCGATCCCATTCGGGATCGTCGAGCCGGGTTTTCGCGTCCTGAGCCTGGTGACCATCCTCGTCGCGATCGCGATGTTCTGGCTGGCGCGCAACCTGCGCCGGCAGCGGCGCTGGGCGCGCCGCTGGGTCACCGCACTGGAGGCGCTGAGCCTGGCGGCATCGCTGCTCTTGATGGTGCTTCCCATCGGGGCGGTACGCGGTCCGGTGCCGGTCCTCGTCAATCTCGTGATGCCGGCAGCCGTGCTCTGGCTGCTCTGGTCACGGTCGGGGCGCGCCGCCTTCAGGAAGGCGGGGCGGTCAGACGCGGGCGGCGCTGCCTGAGGTGGCGCTGCGGCGAGAGAGCGAATCTATTGTGATCGCCACCAGGAGGACGAGGCCGGTGACGATGAACTGCCAGCGGACGTCCAGGCCCAGCAGGCCCATGCCGTTGTAGATCCCACCGATTACCAGGCCGCCAAGGATGCCGTGGATCACCTTGCCCCGGCCGCCGAAGAGGCTGGTTCCCGCCAGAACCACTGACGCGATGGCATAGAGAACGAGCTGACCACCGTTGATGTTTCCTGACATCCCGCCGAGATAGGAGGCGTAGAGCAGGAGACCGATGCCGGCGGTGAAGCTGCAGATGATGAAGCAGACGGTTCGAACGGCGGCGAGATTGATGCCGGCGCGCCGCGCCGCCTCGGGATTTCCGCCAATCGCGTAGACGTACCGCCCGAACTTGGTGCGCTGAAGGAGGGTCATCCAGACGAGAAAGACACCGAGGACGATCGGAATGACCCAGGGGAGACCTGCCAGGGTGCCGAAGGCGGCTCGATTGACATTGCAGATCGCCACCACGGCCACCGCGACAATCGTGATCAGGGCGATCTTGATCAAGGTCAGGCTGACCGGCGGCGCGGTCAGTCCACTACGGCGCCTTCGGCTGTCGCCAAACCAGAGCAAGGCGGCCATCGCGACGACGACCACGGCCGCCCCGATCCAGCTGATGGTGGGGTCAATCGTCCCATTCATCAGGTTGTAAAGGACCTGACGGTTTGAGTCGAGGCCGGCCAGACTCGGGTAACCGGAGAACGCCAGCCCCAGGATGATGAGCATGGTCCCCTGCCATATGAGCAAGCCGGCGAGGGTGACGATCAAGGATGAGAGGCGCAGCCGGGTGATCAGGCTTCCCTGCAGCGCGCCGATCACGGCGCAGACCAGGAGCCCGGCGATGACGGCGGCCCACCAGGGCCATTTCGTCGTGGCCGGCTGCACCAGCTGCACGGTGACCGCGGCACCGACACCTCCCGCATACGCGATCGAAAGATCGATCTCGCCCAGCAAGATCACAAAGATCTCGCCCATGGCGAGGACCATGAAGACCGCGCTCTGCTGGAACAGGTTGACCAGGTTTCCCGCCGAGAGAAAGACGTGATTGGGGCTGATCGCCTGGAAGACGACCGTGATGATGAGCAGCGCGAGAATGACGGGGAGGACACCGCTGTCCCCGCTGCGAATACGGGTCAGCCAGGCGCGCAACCACTCGCCCAGAGACTGGGCGACGAGTTCGGGCGGGACCTCGATAGCCGCAGCCGCTGCCGCCGTCGGATCCGAGGCTTGTTCGGGGGCCTCAGCGCGCGCCACTCTTTGCTCCATCACCCTCGGTTGGCTGCCCGGCGCGCCGCGAGGCGCCGGTGGTCATGTAATCGACGACACTCTGCCGATCGAAGTCCGAGGCGCGTCCCTGCGTCGCCATCCGGCCGAGATGGAGGACCGCGATTCGGTCGGCCACCTCGAAGACGTCGTTCAGGTTGTGCGAGATCACCATGACGGCGAGGCCGCGGTCCCGCAACCGACGGATCAGGTCGAGCACCTGCTTGGTTTGCACCACGCCCAGCGCCGCCGTTGGCTCGTCCAGCATGACGAGCTTCGAGTTCCACATAACGGCCTTGGCGACCGCCACCGACTTTGCTCGCGCCGCGCTCCATGTCGTCCTCGTTGAGCAGGCCGCTACGCATCCGCTCGCGTCCAAGGAACATGTTTTGCACGATGTCGAGGTTGTCGGCCAGCGCGAGGTCCTGGTACACGGTCTCGATCCCTAGCCGGGCGGAATCGCGCGGGGAGCGGATATGAACCGCGTTCCCTTCCCAGAAGAACTGCCCGTGATCGATCTCGTAGATACCGGCGATGCACTTCGTCAAGACCGATTTCCCGGCCCCGTTATCGCCGCAGAGGGCGGTGACCTGCCCGGCATAGAGGTCCAGGTCGACCTGGGTGAGGGCCTGTACCGGGCCAAAATGCTTGTCGACGCCGCGGGCTTTGAACCGTGGCTCGCCCAGGGTGGATTCTTTGACTACCTGGCCCATCGCATCACTCTATCGCGTGCGATGGGGGGTTGGCGCCGCCGCGAACGGCGGCGGCGCCACAACGGTCTAGCTAATTCCCGCTGCGCTGCAGGCGGTCGCTCCTGCGTCGGTGCACAGCTGCGTCTTGTCGACGAACTTATCCTTAATCACGGTCGCGTTCATGTTCGCGGTCGTGACCCAGATCGGCACCAGCAATGATGCTGGTTGCTGGCTGCCCGCGGCATTGGCAGGCGGCGACGTCGTGCCGTTCAGCAATGCACTTGGAGGCGTCTGACCGGCCCGGAGGATGGTCGCGAGCGCCGCCGCGTCCTGCGCCTCGAGATAGACCGCCTTATAGACCGATCCGCACTGGTACCCCTTGAGGACATTGGCCATGCCTTGCTCGGTCGCATCCTGACCGGTGGTCGGGACTTTCTTGGCGGCGACGCCCTTGTTCTTGAGGACCGTAATCGCCGCGTTGGCGAGCCCATCATTCGCCTCGACCGTGGCGTTGATGCTCGGGTTGGCGGTGTACTGCTGCTGGAAGACGGTCTGTCCTGCGGCATTGTCCCAGCCGGGGG
>WNFX01019179.1_pt1 | contig 11919 bp, 9 predicted proteins | sample 5400111 | NCBI WGS metagenome assembly WNFX01 (sample SAMN13153363, study PRJNA577476) | soil metagenome | isolation source: 40 cm soil or saprolite under grassland replicate 1 | place: USA:California | collected 2016-06-15
GGATCTATGTTGAGGTCAGCCAACGTCACTTGCCTATCGGTTCCGGCATTCAGTCCTTTAGCGCCGGCAACGTTCTCGATCAGATTATAGCCATCTGAGATCAGCGCTCCTGAAATGTCCGGGCCGTCATGAGCGCTATTCGCAGCGATGACACTGCTGCTCATCGTCATATGACTGCTGCCTGTCGGATCAATCCAGATACCACCACCTATACTTGAGGTATTCCCATAAATAGTACTAAAAAGAATGATGATAGAAGAACCCTTGGAGCCGAAGGATAAGATGCCGCCGCCGAAGCTGTTTTGCTTGCTGCTTGCTGAGTTGCCTGAAAAGGTGCTGTCGGTCACGGTAAGCTTGCCGTCATTGTCGATGCCGCCCCCTTGGCCGTATATCCCGCCGCTTGCTGAGTTGCCTGAAAAGGTGCTGTCGGTCACGGTAAGCTTGCCAGTATTGTTGATACCGCCGCCGAAGCCGGTGACAGCACTGCCGATTGCCTTGTTGTCTGAGAAGATGCTGTCGGTCACAGTAATAGTGCCTGTATTGGTGTTGTTGATGCCGCCGCCGGAGCCGTCTTTCTTGCTGCTGATAGCTGAATTGTTCGAGAAAGTGCTGTGAGTCACGGTGAGCTTACCTTCATTATAGATGCCACCACCTTCGCTGTTGTTAGCAATACTATTGCTGCTACTAGTTGAATTGTTCGAGAAGGTGCTGGTGGTCACGGTAAGGGTACCTGTACTGAAGTTGTCGATGCCGCCGCCGAAGCTGAAGCCTCTGCTGCTAGCCGAATTGTTCGAGAAGGTGCTGTGAGTCACGGTGAGCTTATCTTCATTGTAGATGCCACCACCTTCGCCTTCCACTTCGCCGAATGATGAATTGTTCGAGAAGGTACTGTTGATCACGGTAAGGGTACCTGTACTGGTGTTGTAGATGCCGCCGCCGAAGCTGGTAACGCCAGCGTTTGTCTTGTTGTCCGAGATGGTGCTGTTGGTCACGGTGAGGGAGCCTTGATTGGAGAGGAAGGCATCAATAACCGTCACACTGTTTTTGAAACTCAGGTCAGAGATGTTGAGCGTGGCACCTAGGGGTACTTGAATCTTCGCGTCTATGTTGCCGCCACTGATGGTAATCTGGTCTGCTCCTGGGCCGTGAATGGTGAGCTGTTCGTCGCTCAGAAAACCCAGAGACTCTCTCAGCTTGATGGTTCCACGCAGGCCCTGGGTAAAGCGAATAGTACTGTTCGGAGGAGCATTTTCGATACAATAGCGCAATGATCCATTCACATTGTCCTGGAGTGTTGTTACGACCGTTGGATCGGGGGGCCGCGTCGCAATTAACCCACCAGCTATCCCCGTCAAAGAGAGCAGTAGGAGAACCACAGCGATGAGGCTCACGAGCGACTGAATTCGCCGAGTTGTACTAGCCCGTAGAAAGACCACCTCCTGCTCATTTGGCCTGTTGCGCCTGGCCCACGTCAGGGCTTCTTTGAGCTGGATACCACGATACAGCCGGTCTCTGGGCCGCTTCCGCTGCTCCCATTCCGCGGAATCTTCACTGAGGGACTGCTGAAAAAGGATGTCGTCGCGGGCCTCACGCAGCCACTCTGCCAGGCGTTTCCATTCCCGAATCAGCGCCTCGTGACTCACTTCAATGGTGATTTTGCCACTGATCTGGTTGGTGGTCAGCAGGCGCGCGCTGATGAATGCCTCCAGCGTCTCCTGCATCTGCTGTGTCTGCTTAGAATCGGCCTGCTCGAACTCGGAGCGTGCCGCACGACGACGCGTGGTATCCTGCTCGGTTGTTCCAGGCTTGATTAAGCGCAAAAACACGTCGCGCGCTACCTGACGATGCTCGTCAGAAGGCAGTTCTTGATAGGTCCCCTCGGCATGTTGAGACAATGCTCCTTTGACGCCACCAATCTCGCGATAGGACTGTAAGCTCAGCTGGTGCCCGCTTCGTCGTTGGAAGAGCTGGTCGAGCGTGAATTGCAAGAGCGGCAGGGCACCTGTTTGTCCTCGTATCTCAAACAACAGATCACCCACGAGATCACCCTCGAAAGTGAGTTGCACATCGGGTAGTGCCGCAGGTTGCTCAATCGTACCCCGCAGATCGTATATCTCCATCGGAAGCACGGAACTGTGATGGGCGTCTATCAGGCGGTAGAGTTCAGGATACTGCATGGGACGATCAGAGAAGTCCACTCGGAGTGTGAGAATGAGAACAACTGGACCGCCTGGCTCAGTGATGGCGTTTATCAACAGGTCAACGAACTGCCGCCGCTCGTCTTCAGAGGTCGTCAGCGTGAACAGTTCCTCAAACTGGTCGACGAACAGCACAACTTTGGTCCCCTGTGGTTTCGCAAGAGCAGTAGCATAGAGATGGAGGCCACGTGCAGGATCGTCTTCCAGATCTTCACGAATCGTTTTCAGACCCTTATCATGCAGTTTCTCCGACAGTGCAAGCGTCAGGGACTCAATGGGATGTAACCCTGGCACGATAGGATCCAGGTACACCCATCCCTTACTGCCAAGAATCCCACCAGTTTGAAGGCAGGGAAGCAGGCCAGCCATGACCACACTTGATTTTCCTGACCCACTTGTCCCAACAACCGCCAGCAACCGTGCGCTCTGTACTCCCTGTATATTTTTGGTCAGCGACACCTTGAGCGCTTCCAGGAGTTCCTGGATCAGGGCGTCCCGTCCAAAGAAATCGTGCGCATCTGCAGAAGTAAACGGCCGCAAGCCTTTGTAGGGATTGCGTGGCTCAATATTTGGTTCAGAAGTGTGAAGACTATCTCGGAGAGGGCCGAGGTATAGCGCTCCTCGCGGGCATCGATGTATTGCATGCCACCCAGACCAAGTGGAATGGCCTCCATCCACTGCGTGCCTGTCACCCAAACAGGATAGATGGGACGTTGATACATCTGAGCAATACGTAGTTCGTCCTTGACGTAGCGGGAGCTACGAGCGTTGGGAGAAGCGACAAGTAGAACCGCGTCGGCGGCCCGAATGGCCGTTCGTAGGGATTCTTCCCAATCAGGTGTGCCTGGCCGGATACCTTCCCGGTCGACCCACGTGGTAACCCCTTGAGCACCGAGATCAGTTCTCAAGCGTTCGACGATCGAGCTATCAGCTCTCGAGTAGGAGAAAAATACGGATGGAGGTGTGGGTGTGTGGGTGGGCGTCTCGCTCATTTCTTGCTCTCCTCATTCTTTATCAAAGGCAATTCGATAAGTTCTCCATAAAGAAAACGAGCTGCATACTCTTCAAAAAAGATAATATGCTCTTCCATTCGCTGTATACTATTATCTCACAAAATCACGAGGAATACCATGAAAATGCGGCAATTCAAAGGGAAAGCGGAGGAAAACACCGGAAGGTACTGACGCTTTTGGCTAAATGCTTTCACTATTCTGAGATCATTCCTTAGAATCATTTAGCGGATGCCCCGGGTCGGTCGCGGGAATGGGTCAAAAAATGGCTCAAGAGCTTTCGCGAGGAGCTGGATGCCAGGGCGCTGTGCTTCCATGTCCTGCATGAGCAGCAGGTGATCAAGTCCTTGCCGATCAAAGGCCTGGTGGGCATACTGCTCACCTTTGAACAGTTCCTGGCGCATATGGGCCGTCAAGCCCGCACGCTACAGCGACTGCGTTCTCTCCAAGAACGCAACTGGCGCACCGCTGCTTTAGCCTCTCCCTAAGGATTACGATGTCCAAGCATTCTTGGGGTTACGATGTGGGCTCTCCCTAGCTTTTGATGATTCCGGTCCTATGCAATGGTTGTGCTCAAGCGAAAGGTGCTGCCAGAGCCAATTGAGAAATACTCATCCGCTGGAAATTACCCCGAATCATCAAAAGAAAGCGTTTCTTTTTGGTTGACAGTGCAGTTCTGCCAGTCCAGTTTATCCTGCGAGAAGTCGATGGCACGTGGATCCCACACGCCAAGTTTTTTTGCTTTGTGATACAGTCGCATCGGGAGTATATCGTGACGTACCCCCCGCGTGCCAGTCGTCGCGAAGGATAAGTGACTTACCTGTGCCATTTCATTACCTTATTACTGCTCAAGCAGACCATCAGCAATGAGATCCGCCAGCGCTTTTTGCGCGCTATGCGGAGTGGAAACCTGGTAAGCGACGCCCCGCATATTCTTAACAACAGGCTCCAGGTATGGTTTGAATTTGGGATTATGGAGGTATTGGTCAGTCAATACAAACGAGGCAGTCTCTACGAGCCATGGCGTCGTTTCTGCGGTGGTCAGCAGTTGTAGCACAGGCCCGACGCTTTTTTTGCCATATTGCACCAATCCTTTGGCGGCCATCCAGGCGACCGAGTGATCAGTATCACTGAGCGCCTTAGCCAGCACAGACAATGCCCCAGCCAGGTGACCCAGGCGTACAAGTGAAGAAAAAATGATGCTGCCCAGCTGCTCATCGGCGCCACGTAGTGCATTGAGCAAAGCTGGTACGGCTGCCGGATCACCGACACGCCCCAGGGCTTTCGCTGCCTCCAACCTCACAGCAGGTACGGGGTCGTGCAATGCTCCAATCAATTCAGCCGTGGCCACAGGACTGCCAGAGATGCCAAGAATATGGGCAGCGGTCTCACGTACAGCTGACCGTTTATCGTGCATTGCCCTCAATAATATTCGTTCAGCACGCGCCTTGTCCATACCAGCCTCTGGCAGGAAAAGCGTTCTGAGGCGTGTTCTGGCGTACGGGGAGCGCAAGGGTGGTGGCACTACAAAAGGCTTGCCCGCCCAGGTACCCATGGCGATGAATTCTAGCAGGTGCTGTGCCAGTCGATCGTCATCAAGTGAGGAAACGGCTATCACTGCACGCGGGTCGTTCTCCATAATCCAGTACAACAGTCGCCAGGCGGCGCCACGCCGGCCCTCTGCCGCATCCTGCGCCAGTATCTGCGGAGGAGTTACCCCAATAGGTGGAGTGACATCGATTTCGCTGTTTTCTAGCGGTGCGGTTTCACCCCTGGTCGTCAAGTCGATTTCAGAAGAATCATATGGTTTCATCACATGTACACTTTCTGGGGGTCAGAGATTACGCCTTTAGAAGCACAGGGTTTAGCCCTTTGGCGTAGTCAGTGACCGTTGGTGTTTGACTAAAATAACAACTACGGGCACGAAATTTTAAATTAATGTGATGCAGGAGTTCTGTTAGAAGTATAGCATATTTACTGTATTATGAGTAGCTAACCCGGTGTACATTGTTTTTCTGAGGCCTCATCGCTGCGCTCTTCGCAATTGTTTATTTTGTGAGGTTGCGGTTTTGGCAGACTGCGTCTGCCAAAACCGCAACCTCACAAGTAATTGAAAACAAAATGTGCGCTTGAAAACAAATGTTTTGAAAACAGATGTTTGAAAACAAATGTCTTATTGCATTGCCTGGAACAATTGCTCCGATGTGATGGGCAGTTGCGTCATACGCACGCCTACGGCGTCAAAGATAGCGTTGGCTATTGCCGCACCAACGGGAACGACGGGCGGTTCACCAACTCCCTTCGCGCCAAAGGGACCTAGCGCAGAGGGAATCTCCACGAGGATGGGCGTGATATTCGGTACATCCCCGATGTGGGGCAGCGCATAATCCATGAGCGTAGTGGTGAGAACCTGGCCGTTCTCATCGAAAACCAGGCTTTCAAAAAGCGCCCAGCCTAAACCCTGCGTAACGCCACCGGTGATCTGTCCTTCCACCTCTGCCGGATTGATGGCAAAACCGACATCTTGCACGGCAACGTAGTCCAGCACACGCACCTCACCCGTAGCGGGATCAACTGCTACCTTCGCGATATGCGCGGTAAACATTGGCGAAGATTGTCTGACTGCAGCACGCCCACGTCCATAGATCGGTTCATATTTGCCTGCAAACCGCATCGTCTCCGAGGCGATTCTGGTTAATTCAACATCCCTGCCCGGCGCCCCGCGCACAACGACCTTATTCCCCTCTATCTCCAGGTCTCCAACCGCTGCTTCAAGCATTTCAGCGGCTACGGTCAGTATCTGATTGCGGGCATCCTGCGCAGCGGCAAGAACAGCAACCCCCATCGAATAGATCGTCTTGCTTCCGCCGGTACCGCCACTGTAGGGCATGGTATCTGTATTGTCATGTACAACGTTCACCGCCGAAGACGACATCCCCAACCCCTCAGCCGCGATCAGTGATAGCGAGGTATCAGAGCCGGTCAGATCAACCGTGCCGACGATGACCGAAACTGAGCCGTCCGACTCCAGGAGGCAAGCAGCCGCTGTAGGCTCAGTACCACCTGGCCAGCCACCAGCAGACAGACCGATGCCAATCTTCCAGCCCTCCAGTTCAGCGGGAATTGCCTTCTGTTGCTGTCGATTCGCCCAGAGCGGATGCTCCCCCGCCTTCTCCAGGCACTCAAGCAGCCCGATACGCGGCCATTTGCGATGGTCTACCGTCGGATCTCCTTCCTTCAAACCATTCTTCAGGCGGAAGGCTACTGGATCCATTTCCAACTTCTGACATAGCTCATCGACCGCCGACTCCAGGGCAAAACAAGCCTGTGGAGCCCCGGGAGCGCGGTAGGCCCCGACGCTGACCTTATTTGTTAAGACTTCATAGCCACGGAAGTCATAGTTGGGACAGCGATAGGAACTGCCAAGCAGGACACCACCCAGGATAACCGCTGAACCAGGGTAAGCGCCCGTGTCAAAGATGACCTTTCCCTCCATCGCCACTAATGTGCCGTCTCGTTTTGTTCCGAGTTTCAAGGTGATAATCGATTGCGGCGCAGGATTACCAGCCAGCAGGTCATCTTCGCGCGTATAGACAAGGCGCACCGGCCTGCCCGCAGCGTAGGCGATAGCAGCAGCTAACGGCTCAATCAAACCAAACTTTCCCCCAAATGCTCCGCCGATTGGCACCGATTCGACCCGTATCTGCCGTTCTGGTAAAGCAAGAGCCTGGGACACACTCGAACGCACTCCTAACATACCCTGTGAACTTGCCCAGATGGTCATTGCCCGTCCACGAGCTCCGGGATCAACAGTAATCGACTGAGGCTCCAGATATGACTGGTGCACAGAGCTGGTTCTGTAAGTGCGCTTTATCACAACCTCGGCCTCACGCCATCCCTCTTCCATATTACCGGCATGCAAATGGGCTTTATCACTGACATTCTGCGAAAATTCTTCTTCCTCTCCCTCTACCTCTTCTGCCTGCGAAACAGCTGCATGTGCTCCTCCACCGGCAATCTCAGAGACCTCGCCTTCTTTACGAGCACGCGCCAACGGGGAAGCGAGTTGCATCGCAGCTACAGGGTCTAATACAGGTGGCAATGGTTCATAATCAACATCAACAGCATCGGCACCATCTTGAGCAGCAGCTTCTGTCTCCGCGAGAATGATAGCGACGGGATGCCCGCACCACAGCGCTTCATGCAGTGCCAGTGGCGCTTGAGAACGGGAGATGCTATCACTATTGGCCATACCAAGCGTTTCGCCAGTATACACAGCCTTGACCCCTGGCACCGCTAACGCCGCCGACGTATCGATATTGACGATGCGTGCGTGAGCATAGGGGCTATGGACCAGCCGGGCGTGCAAAAGACCAATCAGCGGCAGATCTCCCGCATAGCGAGTACGACCCATGACTTTATCTGCGCCATCCTGGCGGCGTATCGCCTTACCAACCGAGTTATGGGGATTTGCCTTGTCAACCGTTTGTGTCATAAAGAATGTAACTCCAATATATGTAGTGAAAACAAAATGATAACCCCTATCGTACACAGAGCCAGCATGTAAGGTTAGAAATGTGAACAAAAATCACTGTCGAAAGTGTAGCACAAATTGCGGTTTCATGTCATTCCCCTAATCCACACCCCCGGTTCACGCCTTACAGGTTCCCAACCGCAATCTTAGCTAGCGTCCGCCAGGCTAAAACACTCACGAATCCTAACAACGTGATACCACCGACTGCGCCTAACAGGAGAGGAACACTGGAGGTTGTTGTAGGTTGAGGAGGTACAGGAACAAGAGCGCGCTCTTCCTGTGTGATAGCGTGACGGCGCGCAAGCTCGAGATTGAGACTCTCTTCTCCCTTTGCCATCGCCCAGCGGTGATTCGCCGAAAAGATGGGCTTCATGATAAAGGAGAAATAGCGCAATAGTGGTTTCTCGGCCAGTATGTTCCAATCGTACGTCACATTCACCAACGGCCCATCCTGCTCAAACGTCCAGATACCACGCCCTTCAAAATCGCCCCATGCCTCAAGTGTAAAACCATCTGCCCGTACCTGGGTGACACGAAACTGCCAGCGCAGTGTATAGGGCAACCAGCCCTTGGTATAGAGACTCGCGACCTTGCCCAATCCTTGCTCGTTGCCGGGTTGTAGTACCTGCACATCCAAATACACCGCTGGCCACCAGCGGACAAGATCAGCAGCATTGTCGAGGATGTCGGCGACTTCCTTTATGGTGCTTTTCACTCGCCAGCGTGTGATGAAATGATATTCGTTGCTACTCATGTATAGCTCCTTCTACTAACGCTGTTTATCTGGCACATACGTAAGAAATAAGTTGCTAGATCACAACCCTGTGAGCCTTACGACCTGCGGTTGCTCCACCGCAAAACGATACTCGATCTGCTGCTCAGCATCGGCTGCCAGCGGAAACTCCCAGGTCAATAGTTCCAGTTTGCTGCGCTCCTTTGGAGCAGGCTGAATGCTCAGTACCCTTACCTTGACTCGCTCGTGTTGAGAGACAGGGAGGTGATCGCGGATCACCACGTTTCTGGATGCAGAAGCATAGTTATGGACGGTGAGACGATACGCGTAGGTGGTGCGGCGCACACCTCCTTGCAAGAGGCTGCCTTTGTCGACGCTCCGCTCAATAAGCTCGCGTTTCACTTTGATGCCGTCGTCAATTCCCAGGAAAATCTTGAATGTTTCTGTAGGCGCGGTGGTCTTGACCCTGGTCGTGCCCACGTATTCGCTGCTCAGGAAGATACTCGTATCTCCACTCAGCAATACACGCTCAGTGGCATTGTGGATGGTCGCTCGCAGGTGGACGTGCTCATCCAGCACGGGCGCGCTCACATAGTCGAACGTACATGGCAGATTGTCGCGCGCTATAGTTGTCTTGTGAGGAGAGTTATCGGAGGGAATATCTACCGAACGTCCCACATGGAAAATCAAGGCAGTCCCCGTCTGTTCGACGGTGGCAGTAGCCACACTGGCGGCCTCTTGCGCCTCCTCTTCCATTTCTTCCGCAGCTTCCCCCAAGGCCATATCAGCCGTCAGAGCTGCCGGCGCTGCCATAGCTCTGACCATTTTTGGGGCGCCTTGCGGACTTGCTGCATAGGGCACTCGCGGCATTGGAGGAGAATATACATTCAAGTACCAGGGTTCCAACTCAGGCAATAACGCAGCCAGGCTGGGCTGGGCAGTGGAGAGCGACAGGCCAACATTCTCCCAGCGCTCGCCGGTAGACTGCTGTACAAGGCCAACATAGGTCAGTTCAACCTCTCCCTTATTCTGGTCAGCTTCCTTCTGTACTCGCACATCATACTGTGGATGCCAGGAAGCTCCTGTCACCAGGTATGACACCTCTAGCGACAACTCTCCTGCCTCCGCCAGCGCAACCGTTATGACTGCAGAAAGGCGGTCAGGATCACCAGTTCCCTGCTTCCGAGCCAGCTCGCGCGCTTTCGCGTCGATCTCCCGTTGAACCTGGTTTAGCTCTATTTCCAGGCTCTGCGCGGCTTCAGCATCTTGCAATGCCTGCTCTGCAGTGAAACGAAAGAAATCGGCGCAATCCTGAGGCTTCATCTGTCCCTGGGCCAGGCCCCTGGCAAAATCTCTGGATTGCTCACCCAACGCTCGCAGCCACTGGCGACGATCATTCAAAGCACCCTGGCGTGCCTCTAACAACTGTTTATTCTGTCGCAACTGTTCCAGTTCATGTTGCAGTATCTGTAGCTCGCTTTCCGGCGGACGGCTATGAAAAGCTAGACGGTTACTTCTTTTATAGGTGCTGCGAGGTCGACCATTCTTTATTCTCCAATATATGTTGTTTTCACCTAACACAACATTTACGAGCAGCATACGTCAAAAGTTCCGAGTTCAGTTCATCAGTTATGCCGGATATCCCTCGCGCACGCTGCTCACTTTTGCCCACACTATCCACACTATAACGTAAACGGTTGTGTTGCAAAAAATCAGGGAGGAATGCGCTGGGCGTGAAGTCCCTCCTTTTGTTTAGCTTAGGCTGCCATGCCAAACAGGCCGGAGATGAACGCAACATGCCTCATGCAGTACATGCTCTTTACAGACCTGATGCTGCACACCCACCTCGTCAGCTACGGTCTTGAACCCATCGGCATCAGAGCTTCCCAACACCTGCGCTCCCACACTCTTGGCAATTGGCTCAATCCACTCTTTGAGCGTCTTGCTCTCTTCGGCGGAGAGCCGATCGATGGGTAAGGTCAGCCCACTGATCGCATCGACGGTGATGCCCAGGGGTAACCACCATAGGCGCGGACTTAAGCTCCACCAGCCTCTGCTGGTTGGGGACAGCGGCGTTGCACCAAGGCACGTTGTTCCGTCTCACGATGGCCTCGCTTGCGTTTGCGACTGCGCACGTAGCGTTGCAAAGCCGGCTGGCACTCCTGGATACGCCGCTGGGACCAGGCCCCGCGCACCATGGTGCGCACCTGCTCGCAACAAAAGTGCGCGAGCGTCCAACTGCTGAGTATCCATGCTTCCGCCTCCAGCCCCCCTGCACCCTCTGCCGACTCCCTCACGTCTGAGAGGTCGTCTGCCAGCGGCACCAGCGCGCTCGTCAAGATCTCGCGCATCCACTGGGCTTCCTCCTCGTGGCCGCCACCAGCCGATCAGATTCAACTGCACCACGCAACTGACTCGCTCCCACTCCTGGAACCGCAACTGGTGGAGCCGCAAGCACTGTTTGAGCCGCTTGAAGAACAGCGAGAGTTTCCCATCTCGCCCGATACAGCGCCACCAGCTCCTTGCCGCTCCACTCGGCTGGGTCGGTGGTGCTCACCAGAATGACCCAGCCCGCCCACCACACCAACTCCTGCTTGTAGTTGGGTCCGTGTTTCTTGCGCAGCTTGGCCGCTTTGCGCTCACGCGCTTTGCTGGCCTGCTCTTTGGGTAAGCGATAGCACAGCACCCGCACCTGCGCTCGTTTGCCACTCTCTGGCAAGCACACAAAGCCCACCACTTCTTTCAGGCTGTTGGCCGCGACGTGCTTCACCCGCTCTTTCAAGTTGATCGTCTGGCCCTGTTCCTCTTCCAGGTGCAGTTGCGAGGCCGCGGTGCGTTGCAGCAGCAAACTCTGACGCTGCCGGGTCAGTTCCACGGAGCTTCCCACGGGATAGCCCGCATCTGTCACCACCAGATCCCCTGCTCTGAGCTCAAAGTGGGAGAGCGACTCGGCCTGATGCCGATCAGTCACCTGCACCTGCTCCATGCGACCCGCTCGCAGATCATAGCTCTGGTGCAAGCGCACATCATCGCCCGTGCCCGCTGGCACCTTGAAGCGCGTGGCATCGATAAGCAATACCCGTCCCACGCCCTTGGGCAGCCACTCCGGCGTTTGATGCACGCCTACCAACTCACTCAGCAACCAGGCAATCCACTGCCGGGAGCGGTCCAGCCGTTTGCGCCACGCCCGCTCCGAGAGCGAACCGACCCCTTTGAGAACTGCCCACATGCCCAGTTCCCGGAAAGAGTACTGGCAGCAGGCGTACACCAAGAAGGCGCGTAACAGATCGCTGACGCAGCGCAAGCCGCGCTGCCGACTCCAGGCCTTCAACTGACGCGCTTGGGCTTCTAGCGTGGCGGGCAAGCGCGTGCTGACCACTTCGTTCCAACTCGCATCGTTGAGATCCACCTCTTGCAGCGGTGGCATCGGGTCGCTATGATGAC
>WNFX01032300.1_pt1 | contig 11919 bp, 10 predicted proteins | sample 5400111 | NCBI WGS metagenome assembly WNFX01 (sample SAMN13153363, study PRJNA577476) | soil metagenome | isolation source: 40 cm soil or saprolite under grassland replicate 1 | place: USA:California | collected 2016-06-15
GCGATGCTGACAGGATTAGATCATATCATTATTGGTGTCAACAATTTAGAGCATGCCGCCCACATCTTCAGCGAGAAACTGGGGCTGACAGTGAGCGGCGGCGGCACACACCCCACCGGGGGTACAGCCAATCGCATTATCGTGATCGGCGATACCTACCTCGAACTGATCGCGGTGCGCGACCCCGCCGAAACCCAACAAAGTATGCTCGTACGCCTGGCAAAGGGCGAGGGCTATCTCAACTTCGCGCTCGTTAGCGACGATGTCGCTAAAGATAGCGCGGAGATGCAGCGGCGCGGCGTCAAGGTCGTCGGACCCAACGCCGGCGCGCTGACCAGTGCGGACGGGCGTACACGGCGCTGGTCGCGCACCGATGTGGAGCGCCCCGACCTCACACAGCACTACCCGTTCCTTATACAGCATGATAGTACAGGGGCCGAACGCCGCTCTCGCCTCGCCGGTTGGAAGACGCCGCCCGAACACCCGCTCGGCGCAACCAGCGTATCGAGTGCCACGATCGCTGTGGCGGACCTTGACGAGGCCACCGCACGCTTCCAGCACATCTACGGTCTTCAAGCCTCGGACCCATTCTCCGGCGAGGTCGACGCGTGGGACGCGACGCTGGTCTCGTTCCTGCTGCCCGACGATCTACAAAGCTTCGAACTCGCGACGCCGTTGCCGACGATACTCGACCCCGCCGACGACGCCCAACATATGCCGGAGCCGGGTGCGTTCGTGGCCTACCTGCAGCGCTTCGGTGAGGGTCTTTGCCGCATCACCCTGTCCGTCGATAGCCTGGAGCGCGCGCGAGACTACCTGGACGAACACGAGATCATCTACACGTATCGCGAGCAGCCACACCCGGTCCTATGGATTCACTCCGATGAAGCCTGTGGCGCGGCACTGGTCCTGCACGAGTTCACGCCGGAGATACCACCCAGTCTGCCGCTTGATTACGGAGACACCAATCTATAAAAGAAGTTAGCGTTCAATAACGGTTCGCGACAACATAACACGCATAGGCAGGCGCCACAAATATTACACGTGAACATCTACGACTGCCGGACAATGAGGCGAATCTTATGCTTGAAGGTCTTCTCGAAGAGATCGGCCTTTTCGTAAGTGTGCTCCAGTTCCACGTCCAGGTCGGCAAGGGGACGGGCCCAGAGCAGAAGAGTCCAGGTATGCTCATTGCATAATCCTGGTTCGACGGCCAGGCGCAGGACGCGCCCATCGTGATTGAAATCGAGCGCGTCGGCGATGCGCAAGAGGGCGGCAAGAGCCGAAACGCGTCTGCGCGCGGCACGACCGAGCGCGGCAAATTCCTCGTGCTCTCTGCTCGGCAGCGCGCGGCGATGGTAGCGCGCGATACAGGCGATCTCGTAGCGCTCCTCATCGCTGAAATCGGGTAGCTTCGTCGCGTTGATCAGGCGAAAGGAGTGCTTATGATGGCGACGACTCTCCACCATCATACCCGTGTTGTGCAGCAGAGCAGCTCGCTCAAGCAGTCGCAGCTCCCGCACATCCAGCGCATGTAACGGCAGTGTTGCCTCAAATAATTGCGTGGAGAGACGTCTCACCTGGCGCGCGTGCGGCCAGTCCTCTACCTGCAAACCTCCGCTAAGATACAATTCCTCGCTTGTAGGCTCGACATAGTTCCACCAGCTCAGTTCCTCAGGCGGTTTCTGGGTCGTCATCTGCAAGTCCCTCCTTCAGGCTACCTACGGCCTGCGCTCGCTCATAAGCATCGAAGCAATCTACCCACTATGCCTATCGCATAGGTGAGATGCGCTGATATCCACGTCTTTATATATTTATGCATCTCCATCACTATATATCTTAACAATTAACCACCTCTTAAAAAAAGAGGTCGCTCTATTGCTTCTCAGCATCAGCAAGGGCATCGAGCAGTTCCTGGCGAAAATCGCGCGCCTTCAGTTCGTACCAGTGCTGGCGAAAGGCCATGTAGTGATCGTCGCGGTACCGATGCTGGTCTTGCAGAAGTGACTCCAGGCCGCGCCGCTCGTCGGCGGAGGGCGCGACTGCGGGGTCCAATACGTACGCAATCAACGCTGGATTGACCACAAAGTCTGCCTTCTTCTTTAGCTGGCGCGCGTGGGCCAGCACATATTCATAGCCCGCCCCACCATCCTGCGCTCCCATGCAGAGCCGCAGCAGCGCAATCATCACATCGCTATCGTGCAGGGAACCCAGCTCCTCCTGTATACGCTCAACCTCTTTCAAGAGAGGCGCCACGGACTCGGGCAAAGCCTCCGCAAATATTTCGAGCGTATAGCGCAAGCGTTTGGCCGCGATGCGCAGATTGTGCAGCTCCCGTATATGATAGGGATTATCGACATACTGCTCCCACTCGTAGAGCTCATCAAGGCGTATGCGCGCAATCAGGCGCGCATTCTCCCCGGTCGACGCCTGCGGGTTCAGGCCCGTCACAGTTCTAGCCTTTGCCATGCGCGTTCCCCTTTACCGGCAGAGCCACCATCTGCTGCACGAGCGTCTCATCGTCTAGCATCCGTAAAAACGCCTCAAGCTTCTTCTGATGCGCCTCGCGATAAGCGCTCAGGCGATCAATCAGCCACTGAATGCCGGGCCGGGCCTCCTCCGGCTCCCGTTCAAGCCGCTGCTGCAGACCCTCCACCATTACATCGGTATCGCGCGCCTCGCCCAGGATATCAGCGATCTCTTTGACGCGACGATAGACGCGCTTAAACCTCCTGGCATCGCAGGCCGTCTCATAGGCATCCAACACGGCGCGCAGGCGGCGTGAGGCAACGCGCATCTTATGTACCGCTTCGATATCCTCGTGCTTGAGCACCTCCTCGCGCCACTCCAACATCTTATGCGTGCGCTCCAGTAGCAGTCGATACCCCGTCTGCGCAAAGGAATCGACCAGCTCATCGCTCTGCTGGCTCTCCTGAGCGGGCGGATCATCGTCAGTCTCCTGCGCATGCTCCTTCACCCGCTGCAGCCATGCATCGCCATAGCGTGCATAGGCCAGTAGAGCGCCCTCGCGAATACCATGCGTGCTGACACGGATCTCGCCCAGTTGTAGCCGCACCATCAGGGCATTAATAATCAATGCGCCGGCGGGTAAAATGCGAGCACGCTTGATTGGCTGATCGTAGCGCTCGCTGATCGCCTCGGCATTCAGATCGCTCAGGAGTCCCTCGCAGCGCACGATCTGCTCGTAGGTCAGGCGCGTCTCCCGCTCATCGAGATCAAGTGCCCGGCGTGCTAAGAGTAGTAACGTATTAGCGCTGCCACCGGTAGCAATCAGGGCAGGCAGAAGTTGTGGCATCGGCATACCCGCAAAATAGGTAGTGAGAAAAGTGCGTGCCACCTCCAGATCTTCCTGCGAGGGCGGATCAGACTGTAGATAGCGATCGTGCAGCCATCCTGAGCCAATGGGAACCGAGGTATGCCAGGTGACGCGCCTCCGATTAGCCGTCACCAGTTCCATGCTGCCGCCTCCGAGGTCCAGCACGCCGACCAGGGAGGACGCGTGTGGTTCTTGAAAGAGCTCATAGGTTGCGCCGTAGAAGGTGAGCAACGCCTCCACCTCGCCATCGATAAGGAGGATATCCAGCCCGGTCTTTCGCCTGACATCGGAGAGGAACTGCTGACTATTACTTGCCCTGCGGATCGCCTCCGTCGCCACCACAACGGGAGGTGCAGAGGTATAGTGGGCCGCCAGTTCTTTGTAGCGGGCCAGGGTAGCGATCGCATCATCGCGTTTCTGCGGTGAGATCTCGCCGGTCGCCGTCACGCTCTCGCCGATCCGCACCAGTTCCTGCTCATCGGCCAGGATAGCCAGATCATCGGGTGCACACCTGGCCACCACGATATGGATCGTATTGCTCCCAACGTCGATCGCGGCACGAACGGTTGCATCCTGCTTTTTCATACAAAACTCCAGGTCGAGAGAGTCGTTTCTATAGAAAGGCATCCTCTATCCAGAAAGAGCACATGCCACAATACAAGTGACGGGCAGAGTGTGGCCCTCAATTTATTCTATTGGGGTTGACACTCGTATTATACCACGCTGCGAGGTATGAGAAGGAGGGGAGCGTCTAGTAGAGAGCTGGCGGCCCACAAAAAGCGCCACAAAGGGTATTGACAAGCCATAAGAGATACAGTAATATAAGTCACGTCCACCGCGAATGGACTGGTACGAGCCGAAGTGGTGAAATCGGTAGACACGCAACGTTCAGGGCGTTGTGCCTTAACTGGCATGGGGGTTCGAGTCCCCCCTTCGGCATCTTATAAGAGCAAAATCATACAGACGCGGCATCACCCTCATCCTCATTCCCATCACCAAACACATCCTGCCACTTATCTACAACATCCTTCTGCATTGACGGAAACAAGTGACCATAAATGCCAAGCGTGATAGAAATGTCACTATGCCCTAGCAACTCCTGAATAACCTTCGGGTTAATTCCCATACTAATCAAGATCGTTGCAGCACTATGACGCAGGTCGTGGAAGTGCATATGAGGAAGCTCAGCCCGTTCTAATATCTTTTTAAACATCCTGAGTACATGAATAGGGTTGAGATATCCGCCAGTCAGATCAGGAAACACCAAATCACGACCCTCCCAGGCTTCCCCCACCTTTAGACGCCGTTCCTCTTGCTTCATTCTATGCTGCCTAAGCACATCAACAAAGAAAGCTGGCAGGTCAATGGTACGCTTTCCCGCTTGTGTCTTCGGCTCATTCTGAACATATCCATAGCCAGGAATGTAGTCCACCGTATGAACCACATGCAAGACCCGCCGTTCAAGATCAACATCCGACCAGCGCAACGCTATGATCTCGCCTTTGCGCATACCAGTAATAACCGCCATCATCAGCACCACCTCCAAACGATGGCCCTGTATACCTTCCAACAGCCTCTTAGCCTGCTCCAACGTCAACGGCGTACCTTCCCGACTGACAACACGAGGAGAGTCAAGAAGATCACACACATTCCTTGATATATAATTCCAGCGCACCGCATGTTTGAGAGCCAGATGCAGAACCCCATGTATCTCGTGGACTGTTTTTGAGAAGAGGCCATCCTTACGCTTTTTCGTATAAAATCGCTGAACCTGCTCAGGCGTTAATTTCTGTAACCAAACCTCGCCCAAATCAGCAGCAATATACCTGATGAGCTTTTTATACTTCACATATGCGCTAATACGTATGTTATCCTTATATACATTTTCTATCCAATTCTACAAATATTACTTTAATTTCCGCTGTGGCCCGTTTGCCAATGTTCCCTTTTCAAGTTCGCGCAATACCTCACTTTTCTTTCTGACAGCCTCTTGGTTCGTCTTACAATAGAACTTCTTACGCTGACCAGGAGCAACCGAAACTTCGACAACCCACCTATCACGCTCAGGCACGTAATAAATTGATCCTTCATTATGCCCACGACGCTTATCTGCCCGACACCAGGAGGGCACGCCGCCTCTGAATTGGGTTCAAAGGCCTGGGAGAACATGCTGTTTTCACCAAGGTGCATCGTCCTTTCCTGATCGGTTTCTCGCGAGATTTTTTCGCCAGAGGGCTTGACAAATTCTATGGCTTCTATTCACACCAATCTGGGCAACGCTTTGCGCAACTCCTACACCGATTTCCATGATGTGCAGGAATTGGAAGAGGCCATAACACATTATCGCTCGGCTTTGGATTTGAATAAGGGAGATATAGCAACAAATTCAGCAAACTATTACCATCGCAAGCTACCACCTCTCTCTGTGAAAGCAAGGCTACATTGGATGCAGTCTGGAAGGAGCTTCCTCAAGCAACAATCGCCCATTTCGCCTGCCATGGATACTTTAATCCTAAAAAACCATTGGACTCTGAGCTATGGTTGGCCAACAATACAGGTGGCCGATATCGGTTGCGGCACGGGCCGGTCGAGTATCGCTCTGATTCGTGTCAAGACCAAATATTCCGAAGGTACAGTGGAAGGTGTTTCCAGTTGCTTCCGACTTTTTCCGAGGTTACAATGGAAAGTGATGTCATTCCGAAGTTACAAAAGAATTCGCAAATAGCTGTAAAGCTCCTACGTAGAAAGGACACACACATGGACCCGGCAATTAAAAAGCAAGTGCTCCGCCAGTTCACCTATGGACTCTTCGCTATCACCTGCAGCGAGGGCGAAGAGGTCAACGCATTCACCGCCAACTGGCTGACCCAGGTCTCATTCGATCCACCAATGCTCGCCGTCTCCGTAGAGAACGCTTCCAAGTCTTTGCCGATGATTCAGCGCAGCCGCAAATTCGCGGTCAATGTGCTGCGCACAGGGCAGCGCGAACTGGCTGGGGCGTTGGGCAAGTCGGCACTGAAATATCCACAGAAGCTCGCCTCCATCGCCTATGAAACGCGGGGAGATGGCTTTATCGTATTGCCAGAAGCGCTCTCCTGGGTCGGCTGCTCCGTACAACAAACGCTACTCACGGGCGACTCTACGCTGATCGTCGCAGAGGTCGTCGACGCGGGTATCGTCGCGGAGGGACAGCCACTCACGATGAAAGAGACTGGCTTCCGGCATGCAGGCTAATGTTTGACAATACCGCTTTATTTCTCCTGGGAAGAAAGATCCATCTTCTCAGGAGTCTTTCCAATCCAAGGAGTTGTTCGCATGCAAAGTAGGAGCAATGTCTCCTCAGATGCCGGTACCATTCAGGCCGATTGTTCGTTTTGTCAACGGAGCCGCATCGCTAACTATATACTCAAAGAGACACCAGGCTTTCGTATTCTTGCCGACCATGCCCCGCTCGTGCCGGGCCACACGCTCATTGTCCCGATTAACCACTATACCTGCTACGGCGATGTTCCCGCGTCTCTGGATGAGGAGTTGCTGGCGCTGAAGCACGAGGTGCAGGCGTTTCTGACGCGCTTCTATGCTTCAGTGGTCTTCTGGGAACATGGCATCTTTCGCCAGACCGTCTTTCACGCCCACCTGCACTGTTTCCCCTTCGGAACGGAGACGCGCTACGATCCCTCCGCAGGTCTGCACGAGCTGGTGGTTCATGCGCAGAACGATATTCGGACATGGCATAAAACTCATGGGTCATACTTCTACCTGGAGGACGCCAATAATCCCTATCTCTTCGCACCCAGGATGGATGCCTATTCGAGCATCATTCAGGAGGTGCTCGTGCCTGGTGCGCTCGCCCATAGCAGCCATACGGGCTGGCGTTCACAACAGCAACGGCGGGTGGAGGGCGCGCCGCTTATCGAGGCGTTAAAGGCGAAATGGCAGCAGTTTCAACAACAGGAGGCGAGTTATGCCGATCAAATCAATTCGTGACGCGTTCGTGGTCGCGAACGACGTCACTCTTCACATGTTACAATGGGGCGACCAGGGACAAACTCTCGTCTGCGTACACGGCGTTACGGCGAACGCGCTCAGTTTCCAGGCGCTCGCCGATGCGCTATCCAACAGGCATCGCATTATCGCTTTTGATATACGTGGACGCGGCGATAGCGATAAACCACAGACAGGCTATAGCATTCCCATCTACGCAAGCGACCTGGCGGCGCTGATCGGCGCGCTGGGATTGGAGCGCCCGGTGATCGTCGGACACTCGCTCGGCGCATTGGTTGGTCTCTATTTCGCCGCGCACTATCCCGACAGGCTCAGCAAGCTGGTGCTGATCGATGGAGGCGCACCGTTGCCCTGGAAGGGCTACGACGATCAGCCCGCGTGGTTGAAAGCCAGTATCAGCCGTATCGGCATGTCCTTTCCTTCGTTCGCTGAGTTCATCGCGCGTATGAAGGCAGCTCCATTCCTGGCGCCGTACTGGAACGAATATATGGATCTCTACTACCAGCACGATGTGCATACAAATCCTGATGGCTCGGTCGCGACGAAGACGTACAGAGAAGCTGTGGTCGAGGAGGCCCGGCGCCTGTACGAAGGCCGACCGGAGGATCAATGGCAAGCGGTACAGGTTCCAACGCTCTTGCTACGTGCGGGACAGGGATTGACCTCCGACAACGATCAACTCCTGACGGAGGACGATGTGAAGGCCGTTCAGCGGGGCATTCGGAATGTTCGCTACGTCAATTTTCCGACGCTGAACCACTACACCATCAATTTCGGCGTTGAACCGGGACCGGCGCAGGAGATTGGTACATTTGTTGACGAGGAGTAAGCTCAGAGCCTTGTATTACCTGCCAGGCCCACTCAAACGCTCGCCAATCTGCTCCTTTCGATGAACGCGCTCAGGCGTTTTTGATACTCGACCGGCGTCTCTTCAGGTCGTCTTCCCAGGTCCGCACGCGCCATCGCCTGCAAAAGTTCACGATAGCGCGCGCGGGCGGATTCCGGGTCAAGAGGCTCAAGGACGACCTCCTCTACATTCTGCGCTTGCAGGCTGTGCTCCTGCCGGCGCTCCCTGAGAACTTCACGGACCGATAGCGCCTCGCGTACCTCCTCCTCACTATCCACTTCTAGCGATGGACGCGCCTGGCGCAGGACCGCGCGTACGATGAGAAACAGCACCAGCAACAGAACCACAACAAGCACAATGCGCCCTGCCACGAATACCCAGGAAGGCAACAGATAATTTGGAGGCGGTCTGCTACTACCGGACACGCCACGCACCTGTGACGGCGGTACCAGCACAGGCCCCGCTTGATTGTGAAATAGCAACCCAACGAGCCCTACAATGGACACAATAAGCCATATGATGGCATAGAGTATCCAGGCAACGAGCGTGCCGAAGAGTTCCCAGATGGGGAACAGCAGCGCCTGAATGGTCCTAAACGAAAACGTCTCAAGTGCAACGGCCCCGGCGACCGTTAGCCCCCAGAGAAAGGTCAGCGCCACGAGCCAGCTCCGCGTCGGGTCTATCTGTGAGATCCCTTGTCGCGCCTGTTCCCTCCTGATGACACCGAGGCGCGTAAACGAAAGCCCGATCAGGCCACTCAGGAAGAACAGCGGCAGTGCGGAACTGAGCAGATCGGCAATCGATGCCAGTTCAGTACCATCGAGTATTGAGATGCACAGCATAAATAGCAGCACAGCCAGACCCAGTTTAAAAACCAGGATCAGTTGCTCGTCGCTCAACCCGACCCTCGCTTTATCTATTGCGCGCTTCCAGCAAAAGATCACCACCGCCAGAATGACTAGCGCTGACGGCAGGCTGAGCGTCGCTATATTCGTTACCAGCGCCACCGCATATGCCACTATAATCCCCAACACTGAGAAGACGTTAGCAACTATCCCGCTTAGTTCATGGAGCTTGCGGTAATTGATAAACATGCACCACCACTGCAAACCCAGCAACAGCAGCGTGACGCCCACCTCGCCCAGTGGCAGAGGAGTACCGGCTCCAGCGCCTAAAAATGCGAGGAACGCCAGCAGCAGAACGAGCGCCTGCGTCTCCATGATGCAGGTAGACACAGGCACGACGAAGACTTCAATCCAGTTGAAGGCTGGTCGCACTGATGCCATCGCGTCCCCCGTGATCTGCGACGATTTCACGCCATCTCTCCTTTCCGCCAGGGTAGTGCAGCGGCAGATCGTACGTCTCTGCTTTAAGTTCATGCTCCACGTCACCGGTCAGCACCAGGTGCATAGCCGCGCCGCGCACGCGCAGATCCAGCAGGCGCTCAACCGTCGCATCATTCAGTGTGCCCGCGGCGCTGATCAACACCACGGTCGTGCCGAGCGGGAACATACTCTCTTCCATCTCAATGACACGCTCGATGACCGAATTGTTGCCCGGCAGCAGACGAGCCATGGTCGAGAGCAGACGCTCCTGCTGGTCTGCATCCAACGAAAACGGCACGCGTACGACAGGCACGGAGACCTCCGTCGTCAAGAGCATCTCGGCCTGCTGAGCATCTTGCGGCGCGACATCCTGAGAGATCTCCTCAAGCGGCGACATCATGATCGAGCAATTCGCCAGCAGGCCCACCTGGTAGCCTTCCTCAAGCGCCCATACCGCCAGCGAGGCAGCCGCCGTAATAGTTAGCTCCTGAAGCTCTATATCGATCCCCTTGCCCGCATCGGCATAGTTCCAGGCGTCCAACAGGAGCAACAGGCGTCGCATACTGCCGGGTTCGTAGAGCTTGCTACGCAGCGTGCCCGCGTGAGCGCTCGCTTTCCAGTGAATACGACGCGGATCATCGCCCGGCAGGTAATCGCGCACACCCACGGTACGCAATGGATCTTCGAGCAGGCGCCGCTCCGATGCGTACTCCCCGAAGGGATGCACCGATGATAGCCCCAGCGTCTCTAGTGGTGCAATCAGTGGATAGACCAGCAACGTCTGACCAACTGACAGCTTCACCTCAGTTTCGAGCCAGCCAAAGGGATCACTGCTCTTTAGCCTGACTGGACCGAAGAGATGCAGGCCACGCGTATCACAGCGCATACGATAGCGGCGCGTCACTCGCTGGAAGGGCCACAAAAGCCACGTGCCGATGAGCGTATCCTGCTCGGTCTTCTGCAACCGTACAGCGCGTCGGGAGAGGATCGCGAGCGGCGGCGTGATCTTATTCTCGACCGTGAGCCAGGGCAGGGGCAACAATTTGCGGTTCTCGATACTCACAGAGAATATAATACCCTCACCAAAGAAGACCTGCCTCCGGTCCACCTGCTGGCGCACAACCAGGTGATGTAACGCCTGACGATACCAGAGATCTGGCACCAGGCCAACCATGCCCACAAAGAGAGAGGCCAGGAACGCCAGTGGTAGCCGCAGCAGTATACTCAAGAGAAAGAGTATCGCTGCCAGGATATACCAGTTGCGGCGCTTCTTGAGCAGCCCCTCGTCGCGATCTATTGAGAAGATGTCCGTTTTCATGACACTACACTCTCTACGTCAAATGCTCTTATGTTTACTAGAACACCTATCACGCTCCGCATCTATATAATACCATATAAAACGTGATACTTCATCAGCATTTTTAAGTGTTTATTACGCTTTTGCAGGTGGTGATGCAATGTGCTCCACGGGAACAGGGGTCACCTGGAGGATCTCGTTCACGATCTCCAGCGTACGCAGGCCGCGCATGCGTGTGCGCGCCGTGGTGAGCAGGCGATGAGCCAGCACAAATGGAGCCAGGAACTTCACATCGTCAGGTTGCACAAAATCGCGGCCCCGCATAGCTGCGTACGCCTCGCAGGCGCGATAGAGGGCCAGCGTACCACGCGGACTGGCACCGAGTTGGACAGCGGCGTGTTCGCGCGTCGCGCGTACAATCGCCAGCAGATAGCGCTCTACCTCGGGCTGCCAGTGGACCTGCCGAACTACGTGCTGCAGGGCCAGTATCTGCTCCGCGCTCGTCACCAGCTGAAGGGACTCAAACGGCTCAACATTTTTGAAGCGATGCAGAATCGCCTCTTCTTCGTCAAGGGAAGGATAGCCGACCTGGACGCGGAGCAGAAAACGGTCCAGTTGCGCCTCGGGCAGCGGGAATGTACCCTCTAGCTCGATCGGATTCTGCGTCGCCAGCACCAGGAACGGTTTCGGCAAGACCATCGACTCGCGCTCGACCGTTACCTGGCGCTCGGCCATAGCCTCCAACAGCGCAGACTGTGTGCGCGGCGTCGTGCGGTTAATTTCATCGACCAGGAGCAACTGACCAAAGATGGGGCCATGGCGAAAGACGAACTCGTTGCGCTTCTGATCGAAATAACTGACGCCGGTGATATCAGTGGGGAGTAGATCGGGAGTGCCCTGAATGCGCTGGAAGGTCGCACCCAGAGAGCGTGCCAGGGCCTTCGCCATCACGGTCTTGCCCATTCCCGGTACATCCTCTATCAGCACGTGCCCATCACTCAGCAGCGCCACCAGCAGCAGATCGATCACATCAGTCTTGCCCACAATCACGCGCGAGACGTTGTCACGGATCGCCTCTGCCAGATGTTTTACTGTATGGAGAGAAGGC
>WNFX01007363.1_pt1 | contig 11918 bp, 16 predicted proteins | sample 5400111 | NCBI WGS metagenome assembly WNFX01 (sample SAMN13153363, study PRJNA577476) | soil metagenome | isolation source: 40 cm soil or saprolite under grassland replicate 1 | place: USA:California | collected 2016-06-15
TCGAAGGCATTCATCCACCAAGCTACCGATCTCGTCGGTGAGTTGCGCCGGTTTGGCCACAACGTCAATCGCATCAACCGAGCACGCTTCATCACGCATTGCGTATGTGCGGCATTTGGCGCAGCCGCGGGCGTAATAATTGATCGTCTCCTGTGAGTCCGAGTTTCAGCGCCATTATCGGTGCCTTTTTGTGCCTTGGCACCGCAGCGAGTCTGGTCATTCAACTTCTGCGGAAACCCAAAAAGCACGTCGTTGTTCGTCTCGCGGGTTTTGGCTGGACCCGAGACGATTTCTGCCGCGGTTGGTTGATCACTGGCGACACAGGCTCTGGCAAAACCCGTTCAGGCATCACACGTCTGCTTTACCAGGTCTTCCAGAACGAACCGACGTGGGGCGGCCTTTGCATCGACGACAAAGGAATTTATTGGGAAACACTCTCTCAAATGGCTAAGCACTTTAGCCGGGAGGATGATCTCATCCTGCTCCAGGTCCGGCCAGATGAGGCGGCGAGCACATGGCAGCCGCGCCATACTTACAATCTTACTTCCGATCGCAGCATTCCTTTCAACACATTGGCCAAAGCGGTCGTGGACACCGCTGCTTCGTTAGGTCAGGCGGGCGATAAAGCATTTTTCAAGAACCAAGCCCAAACCCATATCGCTGCCGCTCTGGAAACTCTGCGCGAGATCGGCGCCGATGTGACGCTGGAGAACGCGTATCATCTGCTTCTCGATCAAAGCGATTTAGACGAAGCCGTGACCGATCTCGCGTCCGGTCATCAGACGACGCGGCGGCGCGAACTTGCCGAGCATTTCACAAATCGTTTTCTCTCTCAGCCCCCAGAGCAAATCGGCGGCGTGAAAGAGACAATCGCTAATTATCTTCAGCCGTTCATCACTCCGGAAATTGCTCAAGTCTTCTGCGGGGCTGGAAACAGCTTCGACTTCGCCGATTTAGATCGCGGAAAAATCATTTGCGTCGCGATGCCGCAAAAATTCCAGATGGAGCGCCGCTACGTAAACACATTTCTCAAAATGCTTTTCTACACGCACGCTCTGCGCCGTTTCGACAAACCGGCAGAGGAGCGTCAACGCGACAATCTGCTAATTCTCTGGGCCGACGAAGCGCAGCGTTTCGTCACTGCAAGTGAAGACGGCATGAGCGACTACAACTGCATCGACGTGATCCGCGAGGCGCGGGCCACCGTTGTCGCGGCAGCGCAATCTTCAACTTCATTCATCCCGCCGCTTGGTCGCGAGAAAGCGCGAGTGTTCACCTTGAATCTCCGTAACCGTCTGATCTTCAAAGCGGCCGACGAAGAAGGTGCATTGGAAAGCGCCGAATTCCTCGGAAAAAAGCGCGTGATCAAAAAGTCATGGGGCTATCACAGCGGAAAAATGTCGCGAAATTATTCCGAGCACGATGAGCACAAGATCAAACCACACATCTTGCGAAATTTAGCGAAGCACAACTGCGTGGTTGTCCATTCCGAACGCGGCCATCGGAAGAGATTATTGCCGCCTTTGGAGCCGAACGGAACTGCGTCAGCGTGGTTCCGTTGATCTTCGGGTTTGCAAGAGCATCTAGCGACTCCCATCTCGAGAATGAGAGGACGACCCACCGGCTGGCCGTGAAAAACATTGAACATTCCGCGTTTTCGACTAATCGAAAGAAGTCTCGTGAACCAGCGACTTGCGACGGTAACTCGCGCGGCAACGATCTCGATTTCGATCGCTGCCTGGTTTTCGATCTCCAACCATTGCGCGCTCGGCGCACTGGAGCCGCCGAGGTCATCCACCATGCACGCGGCCTGTCACGGCAATCCAGTTGTGCCCGCCAAATCACCGGCTAAGGATGAAGCAGTCCCCTGTTGCAAACTGCTTCGTGCGACCGTGGTTCAGCCGCTTCAACTCGCGGCTCAGAGCTATGTCACCGGTTCATTGCAGTATTGGTTCGTGGCCACTACCTACGTTTCCGAGGGCTTACACTCTCCGCAGTCCTTCGAATTAGATACAGGTCCGCCCTTCAGCGAATCCTTCGCTGAGTGTATTTTGCAGCGGAGCATTCTCGCTCACGCTCCGCCTTCCCTTTGAGCTAGCGATCCGGCCTGCACTCGCCGGTTTGGCCGCGCGGCTCCTACCTCGGTGGTTCAATTGAGCCGTCGACTTATCACTAATTCGCCTGCGGGAAATCGCGCCCGCCTGCGTTTAACCAAAAGCCACAACTACAATCCATGAACAAACTGACGATCACTAAACACCTATTTCGTGCGCTGACATTCAGCGCCGCATTCCTGTTTGCCGCGCAGGTCACACTGGCAGCAAATCTGTCGGACAAAGATAAACAGTTCCTTGCCGACTATGAAAAAATTCACAGCGCGCTCATCGCTGACGATCTATCCGGTGCGAAGTCTGCGGCCAAGGATCTCGGCGATGAGGGTAACGACATCGCGAAGGCGAGTTCACTGAAAGATGCCCGCGCGAGTTTTGAAAAACTGAGCGCACGCGCGAAAACGCTGGTCGTGGGCCAGTCTGGTTATCACGTCTTCCACTGCCCCATGCTGAACAAGGATTGGGTGCAAACTTCAACAAAAGTCGCAAACCCATACGGCGGAAAAGCAATGGCAAGCTGCGGCGAAGTTCAAAAATAATATGCAAACGCTAATTCGAAGAATCGTGCCGCTGATTGTGGCTATCACATTCGGAGCAGCGGGCGCACTCGCCCACAACCCTGCCGGCAAGCCTGATCCAATGAATGCTTCGCTTGAAAAGTTAAAGGGCCCCGAATTCGAGCAGAGCTTTCTGCAACAGATGATCCAGCATCATCGCAGCGCGATTGAAATGGCGAAGATGGCCGGCGGCCAAACGCAGCGCACAGAGCTTCGGCAGTTCGCCGAAATGATGATCTTCAACCAGCAGAAAGAAATCGATGAGATGACCGGCTGGTTGCAGAGCTGGTACAACACTTCCACCAAAGACATAGCCAATCCGGAGGCTGACAAGGAAATGAAGATGCACATGTCTATGTTCGCCGGGAAGAAAGACACCGATTTCGACAAAACATTTCTGCAGATGATGCCTCAGCATCATCACGTTGGCGTGGAAATGGCGGAGCAGGCCGAGAAGAAAGCGACTCATCCCGAACTCAAAGAGTTCGCGTCGAAGCTCGTGAAGGACGAGCAAGCGGAAATAAAGCAGATGAAGCAGTGGGCGCAGGAATGGTTTGGGCCCGCATAAATGTGAACACGTTCTTTCAACACCTGCGCGACCCGGAGTACATGCACGTGCTCCTCAACCCGCTGCCTGTTTACGGTCTCTTGTTTGGAACGCTTGCGCTCGTACTCGCTTTAGTGCTGCGAAACCCCCGTGTTACCATCGCTGCGCTTGTGCTGGTATTCCTCGGCGCGATTTCAGCGTGGCCGGTTTATCAGTACGGACAATCGGCTTACGACCGCGTCAAATCGATGTCCGATCAGCCGGGCGAGCAATGGCTGGATGAGCACATGGCGCGGGGCGAGAAACTGATCTGGCTGTTTTTCGTTCTCGCCGGGGCTGCGGCGGTCGGAGCTGCACTAACAGCAAAATGGCCGCGAACTTCGAGGATTGTCTCGATCAGCGCCCTAGTGCTATCGAGCGGGACTCTTGGGGTGGGGGGATATATTTCGTACGCCGGTGGTCACGTTCGGCATCGAGAATTTCGTTTTGAACCGCCTCCTCCTCCGCGAATGGCCGAACATCACCACGGTGGGGAACAGCACGAGCATAAAACAGAACAGGGAACTGCGCCGACAACGCAGAAGCCAATGCCGCAAGCCACGGAGCGAGAGCCCATGGAACACGCCGGTCATGAACCCGCCGCCGGTGAGCAGCCGAAACCGGAACAAGCGATCAGCGAGCAGGAGCGGAAACAATTAGAAGCAAGCCGGCTACAATTAGAAGCAAGCCGGAAGCAACTAGAGGCTAGTCAAAAACAACTCGAAGCGGCTGGAGCGAGTCCGAGCGCTTCACCAACCCCGCAGTCCTCACCGGAGCAGAAGCATGATGAACATCACCACGACGAACCAAAGCCGTGATCTTTTGATTCGGCTCGTTGTAATTTTCGCAGCTGGACTCATTGCTGGCTGCGCTACGGAACCGCCGCCGTTGCCGCCAAACAACCCCGCCGATCCACAGATGCGCGCGTCATCGCGAAGGCCGCGGAATCTTCTCGCCAAAGATGAAACGACGCTCGCAATCGAAAGGCAACTGAGTGCGACGCAGGCGTACGCGGAAAGCGCAGAAAAAATGGAACACGACATGGGGAACATGCCTGGCATGCAGCATGGAGGGATGCAGCACGAAGGCATGCAACGCCATGAACAAATGCAGCCGCAAAGCGCAGAATCACAAAAGAAAGCGCTCAGTGGTGAGATGAAGAAAACCGCTGAGGAAATGAAAAAGACTTCCGAGGCGCTCAAGCAAAAGACCGAGGAAATGAAAACAGGCGCGCCCGTGGTTTACACCTGCCCGATGCATCCCCAGATCCGCTCGGATAAGGCAGGCAACTGCCCGATTTGCGGAATGAAGCTCGTGCCAAAGAAAGAAGGAACGCATGAAGAACATTAGAAACTTCGGTCTCGTTTTGAGCGCGGGCGCTTTGGCTGGATGCGCGCATGTCGATCCAAACCCAGCGTTCGCTGATCTGGCGAGGACCGTGCATTTGCGAACGGGAAAGCGAGTTCAATGGAATCAAGGTACTCCCCAGGATGTGCAAGCTCAGGCGGCAGTCGCTTCTTTGCTGAGTCGCCCGCTCACTTCGGATTCGGCTGTGCAAGTAGGGCTATTGAATAATCACAATCTGCAAGCGACCTACGAAGAGCTTGGTATTGCGCAAGCAGATTTGGTCGAAGCAGGTTTACTGAAGAACCCGGTCTTCTCCTTCCAGCGGCGATTTCCGGGTCAGGCTGCCGAGATCGATCTGCTGCAGCAATTCATCGACCTTCTGCTGCTGCCAATGCGCAAACGAATCGCAGCGGCACAATTCGAAGTGGCAAAGCTGCGGGTTGGCCACGAAATTCTTACCACGGCAGCGGACGTTCGCGCTGCGTTTTACGAGCATCAGGGCGACCAGCAACTTGTCGATCTTAGGCAGACCGTAGCGGCCGCAACGGAGCGGTCCGCCGAAACGGCGCTTAAAATGCACGAGGCCGGGAACCTTCGAGACCTGGATCTTGCCAGCGAACAGGCGACTCATGCGCAGGCAAAAATCGAGTTAGCAAAGGCGCAGACCCGTGCAGTCGAGAGTCGCGAGAAGCTGAATAAACTTATGGGAGCATTCGGGACTCAGACAAATTGGACTGTGGCACCGAAGCTGCCCGAGTTGCCGGGCGCCGACTTTTCCTCCTCGCAATTGGAATTGCGCGGGATTCAACAGCGTCTCGATTTAGCCGCCGCGCGCCAGCAATTCGTCGCCGAAGCGCGTACGCGGGGCATCGCGAGAGTAGAGGCGATTTTGCAAGGTGCAGAAATCGGCAGCCATTACGAGCACGAGATCGAAGGTGGAGTTCACTCGACCGGGCCGAGTGTGGCCGTGCCAATTCCGATCTTCAATCAGGGGCAGCCCGCAGCTGCTCGCGCGAGTGCAAAGATGCGCCAAGCCGAGCAACGTTATCTTGCACTCGCAGCAGATATTCGCGCTGACGTGCGCACGGCGCGGGACAAGATGCTGCTCGCGCGCCGGCAGGTTGAGTTTTTCAAATCGACCGCGTTGCCGATGCGAACACGCGTCACGGAGGAATCTCAATTGCAGTACAACGCGATGCAGATCACTCCGTTCCAACTTCTGCAGGCAAAGCAGGAGGAAGTAAAAGCAGGTGCCGATTACGTAGAGGCTTTGCGCGAATACTGGGTCGCGCGCGCAGAACTTGAGAAGGCGATGGGCGGGAGTCTCACCGGAACTTTTGTCTCACTGCAGAGGGAGGAAAAACAACTAACACGGTAGGTACAACATGAACAAAGCTCATTATCTCCGCTTAGGTGCGATGGCGGTGCTGTCATTCATCGCCATGTACATCCTCATGTATTCAATGGTGAACGTGTTCACCAACGTCTATTCGAACTTGAACCAGTTTTACATGGCCGGTTTGATGGCCGCTCCGATGGTGCTGATCGAAATCGCTCTGATGAGCGGCATGTATCCGAACAAGAAATGGAATGCGCTGATTATCATGGCGACTCTTGTTCTGTTCGTTCTCTTTTGGATCGGTATTAGGCGCCAGGTTGGCATTGGTGACCGGCAATTCCTCAAATCGATGATTCCCCACCACGCGGGCGCAATCCTTATGTGCGAAGAGGCATCCATAACTGATCCCGAGATCAAACAACTGTGTCAGGAGATCATCTCAAGCCAGCAGCGAGAGATTAATCAAATGAAGTCCAAGCTAAACACCCTAGCAACCAAGTAAATCATGATCACACGACGAAAATTCCTAACGAGCGCCGGAGCACTTGCCGGCAGCGCAGCAGTGTTGCAGCGGCTCGCACCTGCGCAGGAGGTCAAAACGCGGGAACCGAACAAGCCGCGTGAAACTACTGCTGCAGCAAACAAGAACAAGCCACTTATTGAGCGAGTCGATCCGAAACCGACGTTACCACCAGGCGAACCGGACAAGGATTACACGCCAGTGATTACGCCTAACAACACGGCGCTGCCGTGGAAAATTATCGATGGCGTCAAGGTCTATCACTTGGTTGCCGAGGAGGTGAACCACGAGTTTGCGCCCGGCATGAAAGTAAAATTATGGGGCTTTAACGGACACGTCCCCGGTCCGACGATTGAAGCGGTCGAAGGAGATCGCATTCGCATTTACGTGACCAATAATCTGCCAGAGGCGACAAGCGTTCACTGGCACGGGATGCTTCTGCCCAACGGGATGGACGGCGTAGCTGGCTTGAATCAGAAGGCCATTCAGCCGGGCGAAACCTTCCGTTACGAGTTCACGCTGCGTCAACACGGGACGCACATGTATCACTCGCACAGCGATGAGATGACTCAGATGGCATTGGGTATCTCCGGACTCTTCATCATTCATCCGCGACGCCCGCGTGATCAACGACCGGATCGTGATTTTGCCTTCATGCTCGGCGAATGGCGGCTCGACACCGGCACATCGCGGCCGAATCCAAACGAGATGACCGATTTCAACATCTTCACGTTCAACGCGAAAATTTTTCCTGCGACCGAACCGATGGTAGCAAAGTTGGGTGATCGTGTTCGCATTCGACTCGCAAGCGTCGCGGCGATGAGCCATCACCCCATCCATCTGCACGGCTATCAATTTCGCGTGACCGAGACCGATGGCGGTCAGATCCCTGAGTCGGCACAGCAGGTTGAAACCAGCGTGCTCGTGGCGATCGGCCAATCACGTACGTTTGATTTCGTGGCCGATCAACCGGGTGATTGGGCCATGCACTGCCACATGACACACCACGTCATGACCCAAATGGGCGACAAGTTTCCGAACATGATCGGCGTCGAGCCAGGCAAACTGGACGAAAAAGTGCGCGCCAGTCTTCTCCCGGGTTATATGACAATGGGAACGAACGGCATGGGCGATATGGCGACCATGCAAATGAAGGTGCCGCGAAATAGTTTGCCGATGGTGGGTGCGCCGGGTCCGTTCGATGTCATCGACATGAGCGGTCTGCTCACCGTTCTCAAAGTGAGGGAAGGAATCACAAGCTACGATGATCCCGGCTGGTACCAAAATCCGGCGGGCACAGTAGCCAGTCTTGCCGCTGCAGATCAGTTGCGGCGCGATGGAATCGAAGTCAAAGCGGCGCCGTCAGCGCCAGAGGCACATACACATCATCATCCAGGCTGACGGGAGAAGTTACGGCGGTACGTCTTCCTTGTCGCCGCCGCATGCATCCAAAGGCCCGCGCATCGGTAAAAGAGACGCGCGTTGGCTTCGCGTTATCGCCGGTTTCGCGAGCAAATCTGAGGGCTAAAGGCACTTTTGCTCGTTTTAAGCGAAGGAATACGGAAGATATCGGCATCGGCGTTGCCAGGAACGCTATCATCGCCAGCGCTCCCAACGTTGATTGCAATAATTTTTTCATACGTATCCTCCTATCCACTAAACGAGGCCGTCATTATGCATCCCTCAGCGCCGAGAATGAGAAAATTGAGGGAAAATGTCGCAGTCCAACGTTTATACGGTTGATCCAAATGAAAACGAACGAACTCGATCTACTCCTTGACCATCTTGCTGCACGGCCATTGTCGGCGCCACCCTCTAATCTCGTAGCAAACGTGTGGCGCGAGATTCGGTTGCGCCGCGATTCAGCGATATCGCCGCTGGAGGCGCTGGCAAATTGGTTCTGGCGTCGGCAAGTCGCTTTCGCATCAGTGCCCATAGCGATGGTCATGGGCATGGTAATGGCGTTAACCTGGACCCAACACGCACGCTCTGACGTTTCGCGCGCGCTTTACCTGGATGTGTTTTCGCAGCGTTCGCCGACGCTACCCTCCACCTATATCGCTTCGGGCCGGTGAAACACTCGATACGCCTCTCGCTTTTTGTCCTTCTGATTGCGGCCGCGGCGGCAATCGCCTGCTACTGCGTTATCCGGCTGTTTCCGCGGCCGGTGTCTGTGCAAGCGGTTGATTATCATTATTGGGTTCACGGAAAGCTTGGGCTGACGCCCGCGGAGGAGAAAGCCCTTGAGCCGATTGAAGAAAAATTCGCCAACCGCAGGAGACAGTTAATGGCGCAGATTCGCGAAGCGAATCGCGAGTTGGCTGAAGCCATTGTTTCTGATCGAAGCGATTCGGAGCGCGTCAAGGCGGCCGTTGACAAAATCCATCGCGCACAGGGGCAACTACAGAATGCCGTGCTCGAGCATGTCTTTGACATGCGGCCTGTGCTCACCCCGGAACAGTACGATCGCCTCGTCCGAATGACTGCGGATGCGTTGCGCGACGCGCCCGCATTGCAGTAGCGTGTCTTTGACTCAACGGTGAATGGTCAGTTCCATCGACGATCCTGATTGGCCGCTGGTTCGCGCTTTACAACAGGGCGATGAGAATGCGCTAACGGAGCTGATTCACAAATACGAGCAGCCACTTTTCCGGTTCATCTGCCGCTACGTTGGCGACGAAGAAACGGCGCGCGATCTTTTGCAGGAAACATTTGTGCGCCTGTACTTCAATGCGCGAAAATTCAAACCGCGCGCAAAGTTTTCCACTTGGCTTCACGCTATCGCGACGAACCTCTGCCGCGATTACTCGCGCAGCAAACAATACCGTCAGGCACGCATTACTTTCTCGTCGGAAGCACTGGACCGGGGCGAAACGCGCATACCAAGCGATGCTTCAATGCCAGGCGACGCTTTAGTCAGCGCGGAACGCTTAGCAGCTTTGGAAGCGGCCATTTCAGAATTGCCACACAAGCTGAGGACAGCGCTCCTCCTGTTCGCGTTGGAGAAGCGTTCCCAAGCTGAATGCGCCGACCTGCTGGGTGTCAGCGCGAAAACCGTGGAGACCCGCGTGTATCGAGCGCGCAAGATTCTTGAGAAAAAAATCGGCCGCAAATGAGGGTTAAGACGGCGGATTTCGTTAGAGCTTGTGGTTAAGCAGCAATGAATGCCACAGATGGGTCACTTCTCGCCGCGATTGCGAAGTCGCAGATTTATCGCGATTTCGAGCGAGCATTCACTCGCGGGACGGGCTTACCGCTAAGTTTGCACGCTCCCGAGATGCTGAATCATGAGACGATAACCATTCTGCCCGCTGGTTACTCAAAGCCAGAGATATTCGCTTGGAACAAGGACACAAAATTTGTTCGTAATCGCGCGTTCACAACTGCGGAAGCCCTGCGTCCCGGCATTCAGGTAAACATTCGTTGCAGTCATCCGATTTTCGGCTCCAAGCCGCTGCTTTACCGCGTGGCTTGGCAGACGAGTTCCAACACGAAAGGCAAATGATATGAAAACAAAAACAACTCTAACAACCCTGCTGCTCGTGCTAAGTCTGGCAACGGTTTACGGCCAAACTGGTGTTTCACCTTCGTCAAGCGCTGAAAGCGACGCGCTGCTTAAACAGCAACTAGCCAACCTGCAGGCCAAAGTGAAACAACTGGAAGCGGCTCTTGCGTCACAATCTCACGCAACAGCCGGCACCCCGGGTGCGGGAATCACCGCGGGAGGTGGAATGCAAATGCCCGGAATGAGTGCCGGCGGCGGCATGCAGATGGGAGGAGGCATGGGCGAAATGAATCCGATGGCCGGTATGCAAGCTGGAGGCGGTATGAACATGCCCGGCGGCCAAGCTTCCGGCGAGATGGTGGACCAAATGATGGGTGGCATGACCGCAGGCGGCGGAATGATGAACAGGGCGCCGCAATCCTCGCTCCCGGGATTTCCAGGCGCATCTCATCTTTATCACATCGGCGCGACCGGTTTCTTCCTCGATCACGCACAGCACATCGGGCTTTCGACGGGGCAACAAGTAAGCCTGAATAAAATCAAAGAGCAAACGCTGCTATCGAAGAGCGCGACCGATCGCCAGATTGAACAGGCCGAGCAGGAATTGGCAATCCTTACATCGTCCGATCAACCCGATCTCAAGAAGATCGAGAATAAAATTCGCGAGATCGCGAAGCTGGGGGCTGACGAGCGCATCGCATTCATCAAGGCTGTCGGCGAAGCGGCAAAACTTCTCACCGACGACCAGCGCAAAGTTCTCACCGGATTTGCGTCGCCTCCGCCCGCGGCGTCGCCGGCTCCAACTATGAGTCCAATGGAACACATGTAAGTCAGTCTAGACTTGAGTTCGCGCCTTATGTGCGACGATTTCCTTGCGAACGATAGTGGCATTGGCTGTTGGTTTGTCTGCCCACAGCTGGAGCTGGAGGCAGGGACCGAAGTCGTTTTCACTTTTCGATGAGCCGATAAATGGGAAGGAAAAGATTTTAGCGTCTCGATTGCGGTGTGAAATTAATAAAAAATAAAACAAAAACCGGAGGTAATAGAATGAAATCACAATACTTGTTAGGAATCGCTATCGCAGCGTCGCTTTCCGGCGCTGCGCTTCTCGCACAGGATCAAACTCCAACCATGCCTATGGGCGGCATGCATGGCATGCAAAAGGGGGAACACCGGCAGATGATGCCAGTCCATGAGAAACTCCAAGAACTACAAAAAACGCAGGACGCCGAGCTCGACAAACTTGCCGCGGAAATGAATGCCGCGACGGGCGAAAAACGCACGGATGCCATTGTTGCCGTCCTGAACAAGTTGATCGAGCAACGCAAAGCAATGCACGCGGAAATGGCAACGCATATGGACAGGTGAATTTCCCCCAGCAGAATGTATCGCGATCGCAAAAGGTCGTTTGATGCGTTGGCGTGTGGAGCGGCAGCGCTGATGATCTTCGCTATAGGGCCGTTGCTATTTGGACAAATTTCGCCAGAAGAACACGCGCGCCATCATCCCGGAGCAGCTTCGCCGATGCCCGGCGGTTCGCCAGCGAATCCGGCAGCGGCTGGACCGGGAATGATGGAAGGAATGGGCGAGATGATGAAGGGCATGGGAGCGCCCGCGCCGAAGCAACTTTATCCGACGTTGATGTCGCTGCCTTCATTATCGCCGGAGCAACGACAAAAAGTAGAGCAGCAGGCTAATGAACAGATGCGCTCAGGCACAGCGTTAATGACACAGGCGCTCGACGAACTGGCGCAGGCGCAAACTGCCGCCGATTTCGCCGCGATGCACGCCGCAACGCTCAGACTTCATGAGGGAATGGCGCAGTTTGATAGCGGCACTGCTGCGAAGAGGGCGCTGGCGGAGGGCAAAGCGCCGCGCGATATCGCACTCACGTGGTTCAAACGCGAGATGAATCTCACGCCGCCTGTTGGAGAAGCATCACACGGCGGGCGC
>WNFX01005749.1_pt1 | contig 11916 bp, 13 predicted proteins | sample 5400111 | NCBI WGS metagenome assembly WNFX01 (sample SAMN13153363, study PRJNA577476) | soil metagenome | isolation source: 40 cm soil or saprolite under grassland replicate 1 | place: USA:California | collected 2016-06-15
ATCGCGCATACGGCGGCCGTTACATGGCTCGGGTCGGCGATGAGCCCGCAGGTCAGCCGGGGGTCAGCGAGAGCCTGCCCGGCCACGCCGGGCTCGCGGTGATGCAGCGGCCGTTGCGCGTTGAACAGGTGGGTGACCATCCGCGCGCCCGCATCCACCGCCGCCGCCACCTGCCGGGCCGTGGCGTCACTGTGACCGATGCTGACCAGGATCCCCGCCGACGCCAGGGCCGCGATCGCCGCCAGGCTCCCCTCCACCTCCGGGGCCAGCGTCACCACCCGCAGTACCCCCGCCCCTGCCCCCAGCAGGCCAGCGACCGCCTCCGGCGACGGGGGGATGATCAAGTCCCGCCGGTGGGCCCCGGCCCGGCCGGGCGCCAGGAATGGTCCCTCCACGTGAACGCCGAGGATGCGCGCGCCCGTCGGCGGATCCGCGATGAATCTTGCAACAAACCGCAGGGCGCTGCCCAGCTCGGCCAGCGGGGCGGTGATGAGGGTCGGCAGGAACGCGGTAGTTCCCGTCTCCGGCAAGAGCCGCACGACGCGCCCCCACCCGGCCGCGTCCGGCTCGGCCAGGTCCACCCCGAAATAGCCGTTGACCTGCAGGTCGATCAGGCCGGGCACGATGTACCCGAGGGCGAGGGTGAGGTCGGGGGGGCGGGGCGGCGGCCCGTCGGCGACCTCGGCCACCCGGCCGTCGGTGACCAGGACATACCCGGGTTCGAGAATGCCGGGCTCGCCCGTGCCTGGCACCACCCGGAGCGCGGCGATCAGGAACTCGGGCACTATCCGACCGACCCTCTGGCCAGCCCGGACACTCCGGCGCGCAAGTAGTACCGCGGGTCAGGCGCTGGCCTTGCCCCGGGCCTGGCGCTTGCCGTTTCCGTCGGTGGCCCCGGAGCCTGCCTTGGCTGCCGCCAGGCTGGCCTTCAGGGCGTCCGCCAGGCTGCCGCCGCCTTCTTCCACCTTGAGCTGTGGCCGGACCACCTCGTGGCCCTGCACCTTCGCCGCCACGAGCTCTTCCAGCGCGTCCCGGTAACCGTCGCGGTACATCGACGGGTCGAAGTCCACCGTCATCGAGTCGATGAGCGAGGATGCCATCTTCAGCTCCTGCGAGCGCACCTCGACATCCTGGTCGAGGAAGTCGAAGTCGGCCGCCCGGATCTCATCCGGCCAGAGCAGAGTCTCCAGCACCATCACCCCGTCCCTGGTGCGCAGGGAGGCCAGCGACTCACGCTGGCGCAGCGCGACCCGGGCGATCGCAACCTTGCCGGACCGCTCCAGCGCGTCCCGCAGCAGTGCGTAGGCCCGCACCCCAGCCGGCTCCGGCTCGGTGTAGTAGGCACGGTTCGCGAGGATGCTGTCCAGTTGCTCGGCCGGGGTGAAGTTGACCACCTCGATGCTGTGGGCGGTCGGCAGAGGCAGTTCCGCCAGGTCGTCGTCGGTGAGCACCACCATCTCGCCGTCGGGCAGCTCATAGCCCTTGGCGACGTCGGCGAACGGGACCTCCTCGCCGTCGATCGAGCAGAACCGGCGGAACTTGATCCGCCCGCCGTCCTCGCGGTGCACCTGCCGGAACGTCACGTCGCGCTGCTCGGTGGCGGCGTACAGCTTGACCGGGATCATGACCAGGCCGAACGAGATGGCGCCCTTCCACATACTGCGCATGGTGTGTCAATACCCGTTCTGCTTGTCGTTCATTGTCCTCACTAGGCTACGGCGTGGGAGGTCATGCGCCCTATCCATGCCGCACGCCGTCCCCGGCGCCCGCCCGGCTGTCATGATTGAGTGAGTCGCTGCCGTCGCTGGGAGGGATGACCAGGTGCCGGACTTCGATGTCGTAGTACTTGGCGGGGGAACATCTGGAGTGCTCGTCGCCACCGGCCTGGCGCACGCCGGCCGCTCGGTCGCCCTCGTGGAGGCGGGACTGGTCGGGGGCGAGTCGCCGTACCTGGCATGCCTGCCGTCCACGTCGATGCTGGCTTCCACGCGCCGCGGTGAGACCTGGGAACACGCGGTAGCCCGGCGCAATGAGGTCACCGGCCACCTCGACGACAGCGTGTTCGCGGCGGGGCTGGCCGATGCCGGGGTGATGCTGATCCGCGGCACCGGCCAGGTGACGGAGCCGGGCTCGATCGAGGTCACCATGGCCGGCCGGGGCCGGCGGGGCCAGCCGGGGAAAACCGTCCTCGGCTACGCCGACCTGGTGATCGCGACCGGCAGTGAGCCGCTCGCCCCGCCGGTCGAAGGGCTGACCGATGTACCCACGTGGACGAGCGCGGAGGCGCTAAGCTCTCAGGACCTGCCGCGCCACCTGATCGTGATGGGCGCGGGACCGGCCGGCTGCGAGCTGACGCAGATCTACGCCGCCTTCGGCTCCCAGGTCACGCTGATCGAGGCGGAACCGCAGCTGCTGCCCGATGAGGCGCCGTTCGCCGGCGAGATCCTGTCCGAGGCGCTGCGGCGGACGGGGGCGGATCTGCGTCTCGGTTCTCCGGTGGTCAAGGCCGCGCCGCTGGACAAGGGGCTGGCGCTGATCCTGGCCGACGGGACCAGCCTGGAGGGCGACCGCATCCTGCTCGCCACCGGCCGCAGGCCGCGGCTGGCCGGTCTGGGCCTGGACAGGCTCGGGATCACACCGTCGGCGGCCGGTGCGCTGCCGGTGGACGCGACCTGCCGGGTGCAGACGGCCAACTGGCAGCCGACCGGGGCCACCGGCCAGCCGGCAACGACTCCCGCGCAGCCAGTCACCGCCACCGGCCAGCCAGCCGCAGTCCCCGGACAGCCTGCCGCCGTCACCGGACAGCCAGCGGCCGCCACCGGACAGCCAGCCGCTGCCACCGCGCAGCCAGCCGCCGCCACCGCGCAGCCAGTCACCGCGCCTGGGCCGCGGGCCGAGACCAGCGTGCAGCCTGCCGCGGCCGCAGCCCCCGCCCAGCCGGCCGCGGCAACCACTGGGCAGCCGGCCGCCGCAGCCGCATCCGCCGAGCAGCCGACCACAGCCACCGGGCAGCCGACCACAGCCACCGGGCAGGCGGCGACCGGCAGCGGGCGGGTCTGGGCCGCCGGTGATGTGACCGGGATCGCTCCGTACACGCACACCGCCCGGTACCAGGCGAGCGTGGTCATCGCCAACATCCTGGGCGAGCACCGCGTGGCCGATTACCGTGCGATCCCCCGCTGTGTTTACACTACGCCGTCGGTGTGCTGCGTCGGGGTCACGCCCGGCCAGGCCGCCGCGGCTGGGATCCAGCTGCGCACGGTCGGCCATGATCTGGCCGAGACCGCCCGCGCGGCCGTGGAGGACGACGACCGGGGGCGGATCGAGTTGTACGCGGACATGACCCGGGGGGATACGCTGGCTGGCGCCGCGGCCGTGGGCCGGTCCGCGGAGGAGTGGATGGGGGAGCTGGCCCTCGCCATCCGGGCGGGTATCCCGCTGAAGGTGCTGGCGGACGTGGTCCACGCCTTCCCGACCTATGGCGAGGCCATCGAGCGTTCGCTGCGCGAACTGGCCGTCGGCGGGCCCGAGGGAGATGACCGATGAGCGAGCGCGATCTGGAGAAGCCGGCGCCCGACTCCGAGGACCAGCAGTGGACCGAGGACGTCGAAGCGGGCGCCGGGAAGGAACCGGCTGAGCTGCCGCTCGACGTGGATGAAGCCGATGCCGCCGAACAGCGGCGCGAAGTGAAGCTCGACGAGGACGACTACCGTTGACAGCGGAGTTCGCCGCGTTCCAGCAAGCGGATCGGAGACCGTAGTGACCGCGACCCCCCAGGCCCGGACGGTCGGCACGCGGCTGCCGAAACCCGCCCGGCGGCGGCAGCTTCTGGGCGCGGCGCGGGAAGTCTTCGTCGCCCAGGGCTATCACGCCGCCGCGATGGACGAGATCGCGGAGCGGGCCGGGGTCAGCAAGCCGGTCCTGTACCAGCACTTTCCCGGCAAGCTCGACCTCTACCTGGCCCTGCTCGACGAGAGCGTCGACGCGCTGGCCGCGACCGTCCGCAACGCGCTGGCCTCCAGCACCGACAACAAGCAGCGGGTGACCGCCACCTTCACCGCCTTCTTCGATTTCGTCGAGAGCACTGGCCAGGCCTTCCGTCTGGTCTTCGAGTCAGACCTGCGCAACGAGCCCGCCGTCCGCGACCGGCTGGAGGCGTCGACGCGTGACTGCGCCGAGATCATCAGCGAGATCATCCGGGAGGACGCGGGGGTCGGCGACGACGAGGCGCACCTGCTGGGCATGGGGCTGGTCGGCATGGCCCAGGCCAGTGCCACCTTCTGGCTCAGCACGGACCATAAGATCCCCAAGGACGCCGCCGAGCAGCTCATAGCCCGGCTGGCGTGGCGGGGGATCAGCGGCTGGCCGCGGGCGGGTGAATACGGTGGTCCCGAGCACGGCGGTCCCGAGCACTAAACACCGAGAGGAGCACGGTGGAAGTCAAGATCGGGATCCAATCGATCCCCCGGGAGCTCGTGCTTGAGACGACGGCGTCGCCGGAGGAGATCGAGCGCTCCCTGGCCGAGGCGCTGTCCGTTGGCGGACTGTTCGTCCTCCCGGATGACAAGGACGGGAAGGTCATGGTGCCGGCCGACAAGATCGGCTATGTGGAGTTCGCCGGCGTCGAGCAACGCCGGGTCGGTTTCGGCAGCCTGTGAGCTAACCGGGCCCCGGCGCCTCAGCCTCGGGCACCCGTTCCCAGTCGGCCAGGCCGAGCGCGGCCATCCGCTGGTCGTGCGCGTCGGTGAGCCGCGCGAACATCCGGCCGATCTCACCCTGCTCACTACCCGGGCCGTCCTGGCCGGTGACCGCACCGGCCAGCAGCCGCGCGAGTGGGGCACGCTCGGCCGCCACCCGGTGGGCCTGCGCCAGCGCCTCCCCCACCAGGCGCCGCGCCCAGAGCGCCAGCCGGCCGGCGACCGCGGGATCGGCGTCGATGGCCGCCCGGACCCGGGAGATGACGAAGTCCGCGTGACCGGTGTCCGCGAGCACGTCCAGCACGAGCTGCCGGGTCGGCGGATCCAGCAGCTCGGCGATCGCCCGGTAGAAGTCCGCCGCGATCCCGTCGCCCACGTACGCCTTCACCAGCCCCTCCAGCCAGCTGGAGGGCGCGGTCCTGGCGTGGAACTCGTCGAGCGGCCGCACGAACGGCAGCATCGCCTGCTCCGGGAGGACGTCCATCCGCGCGATCTGGTCACGCAGCAGCTGGAAATGACCGAACTCCGCGACGGCCATCTCGCCCAGCGCCGCCTTGTCCGACAGCGACGGCGCCAGCACGGCATCTTCTGACAGCCGGAAGAAGGCGACCAGTTCGGCGTAGGCGAGCAGGCCCAACAGGTCCCTGACACCCTCCGCGCTGGTCACACGGGGAGCCTAACAAGCTGCCCAGCTGGACGGCGGGACCCGGATACCGGAATGTCGCAACGGTCACACGGGTCCCGTGTTGCTACACTTGCTACTCAGCCAGAGGGAATGCGGCCGGTACCGTGCCGCGTTCCATATGGCAGCGGGGGTCTGGTGCCGAGCGTGCTGAACGCCACGACGATCTGTCGTCGGGTGCACCGGCCTCCGGCGAACTTGAATCCCCGGGCCCGGGATGGTGATGGCGTGCGTCAACGTGGGCGCCATGCCGCGGGCCACTGATGGAAGCAGAAAGCCCTGACAACACAAATAGAGACCACCAGGGAAGCCGGCGAAGGCGCCGGCGCCCCCAACCCACCGGAAGGCCCGGCCTTCCGCGACCTCGGTGTGAGCGGCCCGATCTGCGACGCGCTGGCGGCGGTAGGAATCACCGCCGCGTTCCCGATCCAGACGCTGGCCCTCCCGATCGCCCTCGCGGGCCATGACATCATCGGCCAGGCACGAACCGGAACCGGCAAGACGCTGGCGTTCGGCATCCCGCTGCTGCAGCGGCTCGGCCGGCCCGCGGACCGGCGCCCGCTCGCGCCGGGCGCGCTGGTCGTGGTGCCGACCAGGGAACTAGCCATCCAGGTCGCGAGCGATCTGCGGACGGCGGGGAGCCCCGGCGGCACGCGGGTGCTCACCGTCTACGGCGGCCGGGCCTATGAGCCCCAGATCGAGGCCCTGCGCGCGGCCGTGGACGTGGTGGTCGGCACCCCCGGCCGGCTCCTCGACCTGGTGCGCCAGCGTCACCTCGACCTGTCGGACGTGGCAACGCTCGTCCTCGACGAGGCCGACAAGATGCTCGACCTGGGTTTCCTCCCCGACGTCGAGCGCATCCTGCAGCTCACCCCGCCGGGTCGGCAGACGATGCTGTTCTCGGCCACCATGCCCGGTGAGATCGTCACCCTCGCCCGGCGCCACCTGCAGCAGCCCATGCACGTCCGGGCCGAGCAGCACGACGAGCCCGAGCACGTGCCGCTCACCGAGCAGCACGTCTTCCGCGCCCACCAGATGGACAAGATCGAGATGCTGGCCCGGGTCCTGCAGGCGGGCGGCCGCGGGCTGACCATGGTGTTCTGCCGGACCAAGCGGACCGCGGACCAGGTGGCCGAGGCGCTGACCACCCGCGGGTTCGCCGTCGCCGCCGTGCACGGCGATCTCGGCCAGGCCCAGCGCGAACGAGCGCTGCGAGCCTTCCGGCACGGCAAGGTGGACGTGCTCGTGGCCACCGAGGTTGCCGCCCGCGGCCTGGACGTCGAGGACGTCACCCACGTGGTGAACTACGAGTGCCCCGAGGACGACAAGGCATACCTGCACCGGATCGGCCGGACCGGCCGGGCCGGCCGCGCCGGGGTGGCGGTCACCTTCGTCGACTGGAGCGACGTCCAGCGCTGGAAGATCATCAACGAGTCGCTGGGCCTGGGCCTGGACGACCCGCCCGAGACGTACTCCACCTCCGAGCACCTGTTCACCGCCCTGGGTATTCCGCCGGAGGCCGGCAGCAGGCTGCCCCGGACGCAGCGTGACCGGGCCGGCTTGGAGGCAGAGGAAATCGAGGACCTCGGGGAAACCGGCAAGGCTCGTTCCGGCTCCGGCCGCCGCCCGCACGGGCCCGGCCGCGGCGGGCGCGGGGCCTGGCGCGGCGGCGCGGGGCGGGACACCGGTCCGCGCAGCGATGACTCACGCGCCGACGGCGAGCGTGCCCCGGGACGCCGGCGCGACCGGATCCGGCGCCGCACCCGGGGCGGGCAAGCCCTCCCGGCGGAGGCCGCCGGTACCGGTCACAGCCAGGAGGCCGCCGGTGCCCCCGGCACGACGGCCGCCGGGAACAGCCAGGAATCGCCGGGAGCGTCGCGCCGCCGCCGGCGGGGCGGCCGGGGACGGAAGGGACCGGCGCCGGACGCCAGCCCCGAGACGGTCTGAGGCCAGGCACGGGTTGGCCTGGGAGGCCGCTGAATGATGGCATCCGATCAGCGGGCGGCCGCCATTCAGGGATCTCCTGGGTAGGCTGGCCGCCTGTGAGCACACCGAGGACGCTGCGGCTGCCCGATGGGGTGCGCCGGGTTACTGTCGAGACCGCCCGCGGCCCCTTCGCCGCGCTCGAGGCGATGCCCGTCGCCGGTGTGGCCGAACGCCAGCCCGCGCTGCTGATCCCCGGATACACCGGCAGCAAGGAGGACTTCCTGCCGGTGCTCGGGCCGCTTGCCCAAGCGGGCCGGCGGGTCACCGCCATCGACATGCGCGGGCAGTACGAGAGCCCCGCCGCGGCCGACGCCGACGGGTACCGCCTTCCCGCGCTGGCCGCCGACGTGGCCATGATCGCGGATACGCTCACCGGCCCCGACGGCCCGGCGGCCGCCAGCGGGCCGCACCGGATCCACCTGCTCGGGCACTCCTTCGGCGGCCTGGTGGCGCGGGAACTCCTGCTCGCCCAGGCGGCCCAGATCGGCTCGCTCACCATGATGAGCTCCGGGCCAGGCGCGCTGACCGGCCCCCGCGCCGCGGTGCTCCGGGCCGTCCTCGCCGAGCTGGAACCCGTCTCGCCGGACGGGCTGGCCGCCGAGGTGAAACGGCTCTGGGACACCCTGCTCGAGCCGGCCGCGATCGCCGACGGGGTCCCGGCCGACGTCATTGACTTCCTGCGCACGCGGATGCTGCGCAGCTGCCCGACCGGGCTGTGGTCGATGGGCCACGGGCTGCTGGGCTGCCCCGACCGGACCCCGGCCCTGGCCACGCTGGGCGCGCCGCTGCTGGTGGTCTACGGCGAGACCGACGACGCCTGGGCGCCGTCGGTCCAGGACGAGATGGCGCAGCGGCTGAGCGCCCAGCGGGTGTGCATTCCCGGGGCGGGCCACTCGCCCGCCGTGGAGGCCCCGGAGACGGTCGCCAGCACGCTCACCACGTTCTGGAACTCGGTGGAGAACAACCAGGGCAGGCGGTAATCAGTCGGCCAGCCCGTCCCAGGGCTGGTGTGCGGCCGCGGCCGCCGTTCCTTCCGGGCACAGCTGCCGGTAGTCGCACCAGCCGCAGGCCGGGCCCGGGCGGGGCGGGAACACGTCGTCCACCTCCGTCGCCGGCAGCCCGGCCCGGAACCGCTCGTCGGCGTCCGCGCACTCGGCCGCGATGCTCTCGGCGCGCCGCAACTGCCTGCCGATCCCCTCATCGGAGTGTTCCCAGGCGTGCACGCTGGCGGTCGGCAGGTGATGCAGCTCGACCAGGCGGCATACCGTGTGGAACATCCGCGCCGCCGCCAGCGCATACAGGGCCAGCGGCATCGAGGTCCTGGCATCATCCTGGGTGAGCGGGCGCCTGCCGGTCTTGTAGTCGACCACGGCGAGCACCCGGTCCCCGCCCGGGCCACGGCGCTCATCCAGCCGGTCGACCCGGCCCGACAGCACGATCTGCTCGGTGCGGGCCCCCACCGTGCGCTCCACCCCCAGCGGCTCCGTGGCCGGATCGAGCGTCGCCGCATACCGCTCCACCATGCCGCGTGCGCTTTCCCGCCATTGCGCCGACTGCGCGCCGCTGGCATACCCCTGGTCGATCCAGCCGCCGTCGAGCAGGTCGCCCGCGGCGGCGACGGTGCGCTTGGCGAACGGCAGCCGCCACCATCCGGCCAGCGCGTTGTGGACGCTGGCGCCGAGGCTGTTGTGCGCCCACGGCGGCCCCTTCCGCGGCGGCGGGCGGTCCAGGTAGGTCATCCGGTACCTGCGCGGGCAGTCCAGCCAGCTGGCCAGCCGGGTGGGCGTGCACGGGTACAGCCGTCGCGGCATGCCCGCCAGCATGGGCTGCTCCATGACTCACCCCGTCCCGGCCCGGCCGTCCGTTGGGCCCGCCGCCACCCACGCGTCGAACCGCCTGCCCGCGGTCTCCACCGTGATCTCCTCGCCGTGACCCGGCAGCACCCTGGTCTCCTCCGGCAGCGTCAGCAGCTCTTGCCCGATCGCGCTGAGCTGGCCGGGGAAGTCGGGGTATTCACCGGCGTGCGGGGCCGGCCCGTCGGCGGTCAGCGCGTCACCGGAGAACACCACCCCGAGTGCCTCGCAGTAGAGGCTGACCGAGCCCGGGCTGTGGCCGGGTGTGTGGAGCACCTCGAGCGCGGCGTCGGCGACCTCGAAAATGCCGCCTTCCTCCATCTCGATGTCCGGCTCCCGGCCGAGGTGCGCCTCCCGCCAGGCCAGCACGTCCCTGCGGTGCAGCGCCACCGGCGCCTCGTCGCGGGCGGCGACCTCCGGCGCCGCCGCCACGTGCCCTAGATGGCCGTGGGTGCAGATCACGGCCAGGATCTCCCGGTCCGAGACGGCGGTGAGCACCGCTTGCGCGTCGCTGCCCGGGTCCACCACGATGACCTCGTCGGAGTCCCCGATCAGCCAGGTGTTGCAGCTGGGCCGCCCGCCCGGCACCACCCGCTCGATCCGCGCGTCCATGGTGTCCTTTCCCCTTCCTGCGTCAGGCTCCGGCCGCCAGCGACATCAGCCGCTCGTACTCCCCCGGTGCGATCGTCTCGCAACCGAGCCGGTGGCCGGTCAGGCTGCCGTGATCGTCGCTCCCCCCGGAGGAGACCAGGCCGAGCCCGGCGGCCAGGCGGGCAAGACGCCGGCGCTCTGCCTCATCGTGGTCCGGGTGGGCGATCTCCAGCCCGGCCAGGCCCGCCCGCGCCAGCCGTTCAACGGCCTCGTCACCGATCACCCACCCCCGCTGGGGCGACCCCGGGTGAGCGAGCACGCTCACCCCCCCGGCCGCGGAGACCAGGCGGATCGCCCGCTCCGGGTCAAGGGCGTACCTGCTCACGTAGGCCCGGCCGCCCGGCCCGATCCAGTCCGGGGTGAACGCCTGTGCCGGGCTGGCGATGGCGCCCGCGGCCACCATCGCCCGGGCGATATGGGGCCGGCCCACCACGGCGTCGCCGGCGATCGCTGCCACCTGCTCCCAGGTGATGTCCACGCCGAGCTCACGCAGCTTGCCCACCATGTCCCGGCCGCGGCGCAGGCGGTCCGTGGTGATCGCGTGAAGCTGCTCCGCCAGCTCGGCCTGCGCCGGGTCAACGTGGTAGGCGAGCAGGTGCACGCTGTGCCCGTCAAGGCGGCAGGACAGTTCCATCCCGGGCACGAGGGTCAGGCCGGGCGGGAGGGCCCGGCGGGCCTCGTCGTGCCCGGCCAGCGTGTCGTGGTCGGTGAGCGCGATCACGTCCAGGCCCGCGCCGCGGGCACGGCGCATCACCTCGGCGGGCGGGTCGGTGCCATCCGAGGCGGTGCTGTGCGAATGGAGATCGATGCGCACGATCGCTCATCGTAGGGGTAGCCGCCGTCAGGCGGCACCGGCCAGCCGGTCAGGCCTGGTCGTGCGGGACCGGGGCGGCGGGCAGGCGCGGCGAGGGCGCGCCGTACGGCAGATCCAGGTCCTGTCCCGGGTCACGCAGGTCACGCAGGGTCAGCGGCTCCAGGAGCAGCACCCCCGCGGTGTCGGGCCACAGCACCACCCACAGCCAGTTCCCTAGCATCTCCCCGGCGAAGGCCGCCCGGCCGGGCGCTTCCACGTGCCAGAGCGGGAACTCACGATGGCGGTAACGAACGAAGGCGTGCGGCGCCCCGGTCGCGAAGCCCTCGCCGGGGTCGGGCCCGGGCAGGCCCGCCAGCCAGGCGCCGAGGCCCACCCCCATCTCCTCGGAGACCAGCAGCATCTCACCCAGCCCGCCTACCGGGTTGGGCCCGGACAGGGCGACCACACCGGCGCGGGTACCGTCCCGGTCATCCCCGGCGCCGGCGAAACCGGTCACCAGCCAGCCGTCCGGCAGCGGCCACGGCAGCCAGACCGGCAGCACGGCGTCACGCAGCAAGCCCTTCAGCCCGTCCGGCACCGGGCGGTAGGCGGGCCGCAACGGGTACACCACGCCGTGCCACTGGCAGCGCCAGCCGCTGGACCAGGCGCTCGGCTCGCTCACCGGCCCGCCGCAGCGCGGGCACATCGGGGCCCCCTTCATGGACACCGACGGTGACCGCTGCGCAGGCTCACGTCAAGTACCCCATCGAGATGCGCAGCGATACTTGGTCTATGCCGGGACCACGGATTAGGTGCGTGGGCGCCATCATCACCGATGACACCGGACGGCTGCTGCTGATCCAGCGGGGGCACGAGCCGGAGGAGGGCCGCTGGTCGCTGCCGGGCGGCCGGGTCAGGCCGGGCGAGAGCGACTGGGACGCGCTAGTGCGGGAGGTACGCGAGGAAACCGGGCTGCACGTCGAGCCGGGCCGGCTGATCGGCGAGGTCGAGCGGCCCGCGCCCGGCGGGGCGATCTTCGATATCCATGACTACGCGGCAACGGTCAGCGGCGGGATGCTCGCGGCCGGCGACGACGCCGCCGACGCCCGGTGGGTGCATCCCCACGACATTGATCGTCTAGATCTAACCACCGGGCTGGCCAGGACTCTCGCCGAATGGGGCGTGCTCAGCTGAGGTCATGCTCACCTCGTCGGCGGCGAGGCCACGGGCCTTACCCAGGAATCTCTGGCTGCT
>WNFX01005751.1_pt1 | contig 11914 bp, 11 predicted proteins | sample 5400111 | NCBI WGS metagenome assembly WNFX01 (sample SAMN13153363, study PRJNA577476) | soil metagenome | isolation source: 40 cm soil or saprolite under grassland replicate 1 | place: USA:California | collected 2016-06-15
GAGTCATAGAGAGATATGTTTTATAAGCAATTGTTGGGACGGTTGACCTATTATCATTTTAGAGTTTTTATTACGAACCTTCCTTTGGCTTTCCTATAACTATCATAATATGATAACCTAGGAGGTGGAAAATACTACTATTTCAAGTTATAACAATTGGATCACATATTGATGGCGTGTCCAATAGCAAAAACCTAGAGCAAATTACTTGCTGCAAGCATAATGCATATATGCATGTTTGGACTACAATGCAATTGGATAATTGCAGTGCAACTAATTAGCATGTCAGAATATGACAAAATTCCTCCAAATTTGATGGACTACTGATCATGAGCAAAGAAGAAGGAAAAAAGAGATCCGAAAGCGAAAGTATCACGTTTAGGATCCCAAGCAAAATATTAAATCAACTGCGTCAAGAATCGGAAAAAAAGCAGGTCAGCTTAAACACACTATCAAATCAAATCTTTACAGACCACATAGTATGGCATAATTACGCAAGACAAACTGGGTTATTTTATGTCCCAAAGCCGCTAATTTCAAGAGCCATTAATGAGCTTACGGAAGAGCAATTATCTAGTATTGCAGAAGAAACAGTCAAGAACAAACTTAAAGATCTGGCCCTGTTAGTTAAAGATGAATTTACCGTGTCTTCATTTTTAGATATGACAGAAGATTGGGCGAGAATTTCTGATTTTCCATCTAAACACGAAACTAGCCAAGATGGAACAATCACTCGCCTTATAATTCAGCATGACATGGGCAGGAATTATGCCTTTCTCCTAAAGGAAATATACCGATTTGCACTAGAAGAGTTGTTAAATGAAAAAACGGAATTCGAATTGACTGACAATTCTTTAGTTCTTAATGTGCGTAGTAAGAATAGTCAGTCAAATAATATCGGATCGACTTCTGAATAAGATCAGATGAATTATGCTGGTTCGAGGTTTCAGAGTGTTTATCTTATTAGCATCTGACACAATATATCACGTGTTCATTGTGAGTAACAGTAGCATGCTGTAGTTTACATTCAAATACGCTTTCCTGTGATGGATACCAATCCCTACAATTCAGACAGTAATGAGTGTGATCAGGTCTGAAATAGTTTATTTGACTAGCTTGTATTTCTTTCGTATCGTAATCTTCAATTTTTTCACTTCCGATTTTGAATAGAGAATGCCCTCTAACAATAATTTCTCGAGATGATAACGAATGAATAAATTCTGAGCTATCGGCCCTGTATTTGGGAGTCATTGTTACCTGTATAGCATCTATTACTGAAGGAAAATAAACTCTTGGAATATATCGCCACTGAATAGTAACAATGCATGGATAAGGCTGCTATGAATTTTATTAATTACATTGCAATTATCAAATCGCGTAAATTTATCGAGATTAGTTTCACACAACTGTTTTATCAGCTACTTTGAATGTACTTGTAATAATTAATTCGTAGAAATTCTTATATCAAATGCTATCGGCATGTCTCTGTAATCCAAACTGAATCTCCTTGTAGAAATATCCCACTTGGAAAAGAATCATTGCCTAAGTTAAATTCAGTTACTTTGTATTCTCTATTTCCAATTATCTTCTGTATAACTCCAAACGTGCCACTTCCAAATGTTGTAAACCATATATTCCCTGATCTTTTATCAACCTTCATTTGCATAGGCGCTGCGCTTATGGAATGAATAACCTGAAATTTCTCCATATTAGGGTCAAAGCGCCAAAGTGGATCTGAGCCTCCTTCGGGGAACCATATTGAACCATCACTACCTTCTACAATAGACCATACCATCTGAAATCCTTGGTTGGATTGGGTGCTATTCTTGCTGTTAATTTTCTGTTCGCTGGTGATGATTGGATATGATGATATTATCTTACCTTGTTTTGGATCAAAGCCAATCAGGGTATGAGATATCGTTCCAACTGTCCAAACTATTCCATTTCTTGCTACGAGGATGGCATTGGGCCAGGTACCATTAGGCATGGTGTATTCTTTTACGTACGGTGTATCAATATGGGTGGAATTATTGAGAAAGACTTGATGTATGATTGGATTAATTGGATTGTTATACACCTTTGTGTTATGTATTGATGATTGTGGTTTGAACTCCTGATTGGTATTAGGTTTTTCGTTATTACCAGCTGGCAAACTTGGTCGCGACGAAAAAGAAAATCCTACCCCCACTACTACAATTATTCCAATTATTACAAATATAGTTACAAGATATTTCACAGAAAGCATTTCGTCGCTTCACTCTTCTCCCTATCGTCCAGTAATCATCATGTTATTCGACCTTATCCTGAGAAAAAGTAGCATCATATAGTACCAACTATCTCAGATATTTTAATTAGATAGCTTACAAATGTAAATTAAAACTTTCTTAAGAAAATATCAATTTGATAGGCACTCCTTCACTTTGCAGGGGAAATTGAATCATCGTATTCGTTTACTCAGAACGATTAATACGAGGTATATTATTTATTGAAGTAGAAGCGTTTTGGATACTAAACTTGACAACATAGACATCGCAATTGTCAAATCATTGATGCAGGATGGTAGAAAGTCTGTTAGACAGATAGCAAGAGAGATAAGAGTAAGTACACCTACCGTGGAAGCAAGGTTTAGCAGAATGAGAGGAGTGGGGATTATCAAAAATATACAACCTATCTTTGACGTTGAAAAGATAGATAGTCAAATGTCTGCCCTTATTTTCATCAAGACAAATGCGTCGCAATCAGTTGATATTGCAAATAAGCTATCTTCAATTCCGCAGGTGACAGGTGTTTACAAAATGACTGGTGAACACAATATAATAATCAAAGTAACAATGGCACAGCATCCAGAATACTTGGAGGAATTTATGAAAACTAGGATTGCGAATATGGAAGGTATAAAATCTGCTTCCTATCAGATGATAACAAAAACAATCAAAGACGATCAAAATGTTCCTGTAATAAAAGAAGGAGTTTTCCTGAAAATAAAATGTGATTATTGCGATAATGATATTTTTAGAGATGCGAAGTTACTAAGAGTGGGGCAATATGAAAGATACTTCTGCTGCAATTCTTGTTTAACTCTATATAAACAGAAATACAGAAGTAAAATTGAAACGATGTCTAGGTGATAATTTTTTGATTATGGATTTATGCTCTTAGCCTGCATCACTACGCCTATATCAATATGATTATCATTGTACAAATCTTATTAAATATGGCACAACTGGTTTCTGATTACACAGCTTGTGGGTTGCTACCACCACCACGTTTGCCACGTCATCATTGAATACATTGGTTCGCTAGGAGGATCAATGTCGATAGCAGTTAAAAGAAAAATAGAATTGTCATAATCAGTTTTGTTTTTATTTATCTTGTCATTTTACGACATTCTGAAGCACATTTTCTACATGTTTGAGCACATTGTTTACAATGTTCCATCGTCTGATTTGATATTTACTGTAAAGCAATTAGTGTCATAATATTCTTTGATCTTGTAGCTGCACACTCGATAGTGTTTTCTTCCTTCCCAAACACGGCATCAATCATTTCTAAATAGTTATATGGGTACCTACCATTGCTACTACCTCACTCTAATATGGCTAGAGATGAATTCGGCAGGGTAAATTTGTGAATATACTTCCAAGGCTTCACATTCTAGAAGAATAGGAGATGAGGATTTGATTAGATGCTAACTAACTAAGGTATATAGTGTATATGCGCTAATTCTCTTTGTAATGTCTACTAACAACGGCCTTTATCTATTGATGTTCACACTCGTCATTACGACAATCATGATTATTTTTAGAACTAAAAAGGCTATTCAGGGAACAAAAGTAAATGTAAAAAAGACAATTATCTTTTCTGCCTATTTCGTTGCTATTTCTTCCTTCTTAGTTTACAATTCTTTTGTAATTGATAATGTTCCAGTCGTATATGTTATTCCTTATCTAGCTGTTGTTGTGGTGGCATCATATTGTTCTTATAGATATTCTAGAAGAACCCTTTCTTTTGTGAAATTACCTAATAGTGATGATGGTAATCCCGCTGTCTACGTAAGAGGAGGATTGTCGATATTTTTGTTATATGTTGCAGCACTAACCATACGTATTGCCATTAACTTTCTCTTTATCGGTTCAGAGAAATTGTATTTTAATAATCAACAAATAATATTAGGAAATGGTACTGCTACCGTTATTATGCCCATGGTTCACACTGATCCAGCAACGACAGTATTAGCTCTTACAATTACGGACTTGCTTCTTATCGTTGGTGCGGGTTTGGTTTTAGGAAGAAATGCGAGCGTTCTAAAATATTATTATCAAGAGAAAGAGAGAAGGATGTCTTGACATTACGTCTAGCGGATTTAACATTTATGGCTTCTTTCTATGAAATAAAGCTTCGTACTTATATTTCCCAAGTTTGAGTCTGAGAAATACAGCTAGAGCTTTAGAACCATTTACATAAAGAAGGATATGATAGCTTCTTCAAATTTCTGTTAACCCTTGTCTCCACTTTGACAGCAGCTTTGCTAGGAATATGTTCGGAAAATCAGATGGATGATTTTTTATGTAATCAATAGAATTATGTTTCTGGCGTAGATAAGAAGCATCAAAGTATCCGGTAATGAAATCAGTATAGTTTTCAGGCAAATCAGCAAAATTTCCCTTATAAAGTCCTCCTAATTGTTCGGGCTAGACTGAAAGCCAGATTTTGCTAATCTAAAACCTACTAACACTCTAAACATGATTCTTAGATGCGATAATTGTGGAGTTCTATTATTCGCTAATGGAGGACTATCAAAAGAAATGTTGTCTAGCCTACCAAACTATCCTAACGGATATAATAACAGTAACGTTGGATACTGACCTTGTTGACTCGTATAAGGAAATGAGATCACGTTCAGATAAAGAAGGATAGCCTGCAAAGTAGCCAAGGAATTGGCCTTCCATTGTCTGTGGCGATCTATTTCTATTATCTTTTTCCAATTATATTGGCTGTAACGGGCAAGACCAAATTAAAGCGACTGACAACAGACGATATATAGCAAAAATCATGTTCGTGTGGGGCTAAGAATAATGACGATAAGCACGATTGAAACACAATAGGATTGATTTGTGTAGAGACGAAGCTAGACCAATAGTTTAATGGTTAGTTCAATTCCTGCAACTGCTACTACTGCTGCAACTATCATTATTATTTTATCATGGTCAAGTTTAAATGCACCAAATTTAGATCCTATAAATCCACCTACCAACACAACCACAGCTAGCGGTACTAGAAGAGAGAGATCAATTGACCTACTTATTGAATGTGCTAACAAACCGATAATTGAGTTCGTTACTATAAAGAAGCTGGCTGTAGCTGCGGCCCTTTTAGGATCAGCTAATCCACTAAGTATAAGCAGTGGTGATAACCATATGCCACCTCCAATTCCTACTAAACCAGCAACAACACCCAACACGGCTCCTACTGGGACTCCAATGAGTGCAAGTTTCGTGTTACTAAGATTCAATTTTCTGATTTTAGTCGGTTGGGTTCTAATCTTATTACTTGAAGCCAGGAGAGCAGCTGAAGCGGCAAATAGTGCTATTACAAATACGAGTACAAGACTCCTTTCTGGTAGTACAAGCAATCCAGCGAAGAAAACGAAAGGTAGTGAGGATAGAAATGGAATTGAAAATTTTAGTGAAAAGTACCTGGCTCTTACATAATTGATAAAGGCCATACTGGCAGCAATTATGTTCAAGGCCAGCGATATTGGAGGCACAGTATATAGGCTTACACCGGCGAGAACAAGTATCGCAATATAACTACTACCTCCTGCAAACCCTACACTGGAATAAACAAAACTTATTGCAAAGAAGATTGGAGCAAGAATAAGTATTGTTAGTTGATCCACCATAGCACACACATACAACTACCATAAAAATAATCCTAAAAGATCTCTCAAAAAGTTGATCTATCTCGTTGAACTCTCATCTAATTGTTCTGATAATTTCCATACACATGAGACACTTGCGTCTCGATATCATACAAGCCATAGTTCCAGCAATAGATGATACTTTTTACTTCCTGTGAAGACATAGATGAATCATCAATTATTTTCTTGTGGCTCTGCAGACAATCAAAACGGTCCACTTCTTTCTTATTTGCTGTATCTGGACGGAAACCTTTATTTTATACATTATCATATCATTAGTTAATGATATGTCTATGTCAATACAACTGCAAAGGCTATCACTAAAGGCAAAGCTGTTCAGAGGACTTGGAGACTCTACAAGGCTTTCTATCCTTGAGCTATTACGAGCTGGTGAAAAATCTGCTTCAGAAATTGTTAAAGATACTGATCATAGTCAGTCTAACGTGTCAAATCATTTATCCTGTCTACTTGATTGTGGACTTGTCCAGAATAGAAGAGAAGGAAAGAACATAATTTACAGTCTTCGAAACAAGAAGGTCTCAAAGATTTTAGAAGAAAGTGATGCTATCTTGTCGGAGGTAGCAAGAGGAATATACGAGTGTGTGAATTATAATGAAGAGCCAAAGAAGAGGTAAAACAGTCTTATGAAAAAAATTGATAATAAGATGCTCAAGGAAAAGGAAGCAGAACAACAGAAGTTTGATTCCTCGGCTGATACTACTATTACCTGTGAGTGCTGCAATGAACCCGTAACGACGAGAAAGGAAGGAGAAGATGATGAATATAATGATGTGGAGCATGGACAAAGCGACAATCAAACGAATAGGCTTAATGATAAATTACTCATATTTCTTGGTCTTGCCTTAACCATACCAATAGTTCTATCGGAATTACTACTTCCTCATTCGATTACAACGGGATTTATAATGTTACTTTTGGCAACACCTGTTCAGGTTCTTCTTGGAAGACCATTTTACTACAGATTCTTCCAGGCAGTAAAACACAGAAAGCGATTTACTACTGATACTCTTGTCGTATTAAGTACAAGTGTAGCATATCTTTACAGTCTATTCACCTTATTATTTACAAACTCACCTGTTCAGTTCTTTGAAGCTTCCACTTCTGTTTTAACTATATTTACAATAGGAGAATCTCTTGAAAGGAGAGTGCTAAAAACAACCACTGAATCATTAAAGAATCTAATTGCTCTCAAACCAAAGACTGCAATAGTGATGAGAAATGGAAGAGAGGAGCTTGTCGATTCTGATGATATTGTCGTTGATGATATAGTAATTGTAAAACCAGGAGAGAAAATTGCTGCTGACGGAGTAATAATAATTGGTGAATCATCAATAGACGAATCCATGATAACTGGAGAATCGTTGCCAGCCGATAAGAAGATTGGCGACAAAGTTATTGGCGGTACCATCAACAAGACTGGTTATCTCCAATTTAAAGCAACAAATGTAGCTAACCATACAGTACTTGCAAACATAATTGAGATGGTTAAAAGGGCAAGGATGTCAAAAGCACCAATTCAAAGGATTGCAGATAGAGCTGTTCAATACGTTGTACCCATTGTACTTTCTATCGCGATTGCTTCTTCACTTTATTGGATTCTTGGAGCACATCAATCCATTGCGTTTGCTATCACAGTGTTTGCTACAATTCTTGTAGTCTCATGTCCTTGTGCCCTAGGGATAGCCACCCCGATGGTAATATCTTTGGGAATAGATAGAGCAGCGAGGGAAGGTGTATTCATAAAAGGAGGGCAGTATTTAGAAAAGCTCTCGTCTATTGATACAATCGTATTTGACAAGACAGGTACCCTTACACAGGGCATGCATCAAGTAACAAATGTGATCCCAAGTGAGGGTTACACTGAGTTTGAGCTTCTTCAGTTAGCATCTTCTGCTGAAAATAAATCAGAACATCCAATAGCAATGGCCATTGTTAATAAGGCACAAGAACAATTCATACCTACTCTTGATATTTCTGAATTCAATTCAATAACTGGTTATGGCGTAGTTGCATCCCACTTTGAGAAAAGAATCTTTGTAGGTAGTCCTAATAGAAGCAGTGGTAACAATGGGACAACAATTCCCCAAAAAATGCAATCAAAAATAACTGAACTCGAGTCACAAGGCAAAACCGTAGTTGCCATCCTCGTTGAGGACAAACTAGTTGGGTTAATAGCCGTCGCAGATACATTAAGAGACAATGCAAAGCATACGATTGATGAGATTAAACGCATGGAACAAAAGACGTACAATATTCTACTTATGACTGGAGACAATGAAAGAACTGCTGCTGCTATTGCCAAGGAATTAGGTATAAGCAATGTTTTGGCTGAAGTACTTCCAGCAACGAAAGCACAGAAAATCGAAGAACTCCAAAATCAAGGTAGAAAGGTTGCAATGATTGGAGATGGTATCAATGATGCCCCTGCGTTAACACAAGCCGATATAGGAATAGCAATGGGTTCCGGCACAGATATTGCCATGTCATCTGGAAATGTAATACTGATTAAAAGTGATCTTAATCATGTAGTTTCTGTATTAAAAATAGGTGAATACTCGTTAAAGAAAATTAAGCAAAATTTAATAATGTCATTTGCTTACAATGCTATAACAATATCAATAGCTGCTGGATTGCTATATGAATTTACTCATTCACTTATACTAACGCCAACACTGGCTGCGCTAGGATGGATTGTAAGTGATTCAGCTGTCTTTGGTAACTCTTTATTAGTTAGGAAATTTCGCCTACAATAACTTTAAAAGGTGCTTAGTTGTATTGAATTTCGGCTATGGCATTAGCCTCGGCATAGCTTCTCATCCGCAGCATGCCAAAAACGCATTAGTTGTAAATATGATGCTTGAGTAAACTAACTTAGTTTGTAATAGAATGTAGATATAGGTAAAGATTCACTCATTGTATATTTGATGTCCTGCTTTAGTTTATGTGTGGTCTACCACGCAATCTGGTTGGAATTATTTGATTACGTATTAAAAGAAAGCAATATTTAATTTAACAATACACCTCTATCTTACAAAAAATAGGAGTATTATGCAACCCTTTTAAGTGACAAGGCGATTGAACAGTATCAGAGCAATGAAACAAGGATAAGGTGTTATTTTCCCTAAAGTGTTGCAACAGTATATCGCAATAGCTATTTTTGCTGCTGTTTACGCCCTAATTATAGTAGGACGAACAAGACGATATCATATTCCAATATGGGTCTCGATGTTAGTCGGCGCATTTCTGATGATTGTCTTTCAAGTTATAGGCCTACAAGCTGCATTCAAATCAATTAACCTAGACGTTATCGGGTTCCTTTTTGGTATGTTCAGTATTGTTACTGCACTTGACAAATCTGGTGCGCTGAAGTTAGTAGCAATAAAAATGTTATCCAGAGCAACTAATCTGAATTCACTGCTTATGATATTTGTTGTAGGTATGGGAGTACTTTCTGCATTTTTGGTAAATGACACTATAGCCTTGCTTGGTATACCACTGGTAGAATACATTTCAAAACAAGTTGGAATTAGGCCCTTGGTTTTGCTAATTGCTCTTGCTTTCGGCATCTCTGTAGGTAGCACAATGACACCAATAGGGAATCCTCAAAATCTCTTAGTTGCAATACAGAGTGGTATTTCATTACCCTTTACCACTTTTATTGTTCACCTAACTATTCCTACTCTGATTAATCTATTTCTAACCTACTTCATTCTAAGGATATATTTCAACAAAGACTTGAAGTTATCGAATACACCAGGAAATATTCAGGAAAATAATATCTCTCAGACCACTATTCCTGCTCACTTCAAACAAGAAATGAGATCATCATCAATAATTGAAAATCCGGGTCTTGCAAAGATCTCATCAGCAATTTTATTAATTACAATTGTTGGTTTTATCATTTCAGAGTTTTTACATTTTCTCCATATTGCTAATGTTGGTTTGAGTGTCATTGCATTATTGGGTGCGGCTGCTCTGTATCTTGTTAGTGGCAGAGATCGTAAAGACATACTCAGGAGAGTAGATTATTCTGTGCTTGTATTTTTTGCTGCTATGTTTATAGTTACTTCTGCTCTTTGGTCTTCTGGCGCAATTTCACTAATCATGTCACACATTCCTGCTCCTATTCCTAATAATATTTTTCAAAGCAATGCTGTAATATCGGCTGATAGTATTCTATTAAGTCAGATACTAAGTAATGTTCCTTTCGTCGCATTATATAATTTTGTGATGCTCAATAATGGGTTTGGAGGTGATGCACACATAAGTCAATGGATGATGTTGGCATCTGCATCTACAATTGCAGGAAATCTTACAATATTAGGAGCTGCGAGCAACATAATAATTATAGATGTTGCAGAATCTAAGAACATCAAAGCTTTTACGTTTGTTGAATTTTTCAAAATCGGGGGATTGATCACTCTAGTTAATCTTGCTATTTACTACTTGTTCGTAGCATTAGTTTAGTTTGGTGTGGTGAAAGCCGTATTCGTTCAAGGTCAAGCTACTCTAGTATATTGTTGAGATGATCAGCCTATCTCCTTTATGCGAATTTAAGACCATGGCTTTTGATTGTGCCATTGGAATTCGCTGTGTTAATACAAATTCTCCGCCAATATAGTCATAGTCAGGCTCATTTAGGGAGAAAACCAATTAAGAAGAAAAAAAACATGAATAGGGGCGAAAGACTCAGAAAAAAGAATAATGTTATGAAATATGAAGTCAGATTTCAGTAAAGGACCTGTTAAATTTTGGATTCTTTTATATTTGGAAGATAAATAATATGATGGAAACAGCAAGAGGAGATTCCACATTTCATACTACAACAGCTCAGAAAACAAGGTAAGAGCACTACTACGATGACCTTTCGATTAGACGAGAATGTTATCACTACGTTACGTGAAGAATCAGAACGTCGTCATATAAGTCTAAATACAATGATCGATCAAATTCTTCTAAAATTTGTAGAATGGGACATTTATGAACCTAAGGTGGGAATCATATCACTATTTAGACCTGTTGCGGCTGAACTTTTCAAAAAAATCACTAAGCAAGAAATAATAGAACTAACAACGGGTATAGGTAAGAATGCCACAAACAATGCTGCTTTATTTATGAAGAGTAAGATCGACTTGGGCTCTTTCTTATCTTGGTTAGGAGTGCGTATGAGGAACTCGTCTGTCGAAATTAGTCGCACTCGAAGGTAGTACTCATGCATATATTTTAAAACATGATCTAGGACAGAATTATTCATTATTCCAAAAAACAGTGTTGGAATTGTTGTAGCAATATTGTTGATCTGCAAATACACGTTGTTGCTCTAACGTCACAAATCATGCAAGGTGTAGAATTTTCGATTTTATCTTTATGCGAATTTGACTCATTTATCTTGTTTATTATACAGATGTCTATTTTTATTCAAATATGTATAAATTGATAAATCGATATATATTTATATTGATATATTTATATAAGAACATGCAAAGAACACTTACTTCAGCAGAAAAGACTACCCAATTAATGGCAACTAAAGAAGAATATCCCGAAAAATATGGCTGGTGGATAAGTGAACTAAATTCATTGGGGGTTAACACAGAGGGTCTGGGAAGTGGGGGAACACAAACACTTGAGAATCTTACTGATGATGTAAAACAAGACTTCATTCACGAGTACAAAACCCGTTATAGTGAGGAATAATAGTCGTAGTATGACGATTTGAACATACATTGATGGATTGAACACATTATTTGCCTCAAATCTGTATACGGTTACTAATGAGACGCATAGCGCTGGGGTGAGTTTTAACGCGTTTTCCCATAATACATCTTTCAGGTTAGAATGCACCTATCTGTAGATATGGGATATGCTCGACTGAAAATGTCTTGGCGGAGTAAGAGCGGGAGCAGTGTGATTTAGGTGTGGTAAAGTAAGACCAAGGAGATCAGTTGGTCTGGGTATAACGCCATACCAATA
>WNFX01023906.1_pt1 | contig 11914 bp, 7 predicted proteins | sample 5400111 | NCBI WGS metagenome assembly WNFX01 (sample SAMN13153363, study PRJNA577476) | soil metagenome | isolation source: 40 cm soil or saprolite under grassland replicate 1 | place: USA:California | collected 2016-06-15
CCAGGCGGATCGTGTTGAGACCCATGTCCTTGACGTACTGGATGTGCGCCGCGTTGGTCTTCGTGTCCCAGCGCTGCAGCATGTCCCACACGTAGCCGCCGCCGCGGAAGAAGATGTTCTGGCCGTTGACCTTGTAGCCGACGAACGAGGTGCCGTTGACGGTGGTCCGGTAATCGGTGAACTGGCGGATCCCGAAGTTGATCGACCTCGTATCCGAGGTCGCCCCGCCCGTGCTAGCGGACACGGCGAGCTGGTACAGCTCCGGGCTGCCGAACTGGTAGGGCCACCACAGGGCGGGGCTGGTGAGGTGCAGCTGCGGGTAGGCCACCGGGTCGAAAGTGACCTCTCGACGTTCGTTCGCGTTCAGGGTGACGTCCTGACTGACCGAGATGCTCGGGTAGCCCGACTTGGTGATGGTGCCGCTGATCGTTGCGGTGACCGGAGCGTTCGTCGCGTTGATGGCGTCGGCGTACACGGTCAGATCCGCCGAATTTGTCGCGGGCAGCGGCAGGAGGGTCTTGACGTAAGGGTCCCGCAATGCGATGGGACCGGTCGTGTCCAGGAAGGTCTTGCCCCAGAGGCCGGCATTCATGTCGGGGGCTTCCGGGTTCCAGTCCACAGTGCAGAAGGAGAGGTCCTTGCAATCGTGGGCGGGCGGCGTGACGAGAATCGCCAGCGCATTGAGCGCCCCAGGCTTGATAAGGTTGGTGGCGTTGTACTCGTGGACTGCCATGGTGCCGACGGCGTTGGCGTCGAGCTGCGTCCCGTTCAGCCAGATCTGGGCGCGATAGCTGATCCCCTTGAAACGGAGCCAGTACACCTGACCCGGTGTAATGGCGGAGGCGGTGAACTCGCCCCTGAACCACCAGTTCTGGGTGGTCAGATCCGGGACCGACTGAAGGTTGGTCCCAAAGTAGATATCCTGATAGACGTTGTTGGCGACCAGCCCGGCCAGGGCTGTCGAAGGCAGCGCGACCGGATACCAACCAGAGGTGCCGTAGCCAACCTGGGAGATGGTCGCGCCCGTGTCGGTGACATTGTTGGCTGATCTGAGCGTCCAACCACTTGTCAACTCCGTGGAACCGACAGTCGCGGCATTAGCGCTCGGCGAATGGCCGACACCAATAACGAGCACCAGCGTCAGGCTCAAGAGCAGGATCGCGAGCACTCGGTGTCTGGGTACGGAAGTGTGGCTGTTGGCAGCGGCTGTCGCTGGCACGGGTAGCCTCCCCTCTGGGCTATGGGGTGCTGATGAGCGTGGCCCGCGGCTGGGCCCGCGCACTCGATTCGTCGAGGAGGTGAGGGACGTACCATGGCGAGGAGGAAGGTCGGCTGTGGAAGCTGACGGCCGTCGCGTTTAGCTAGGAATTTTAGTTAGGAAGGTTTCCTAACTACTAGGCGCCTATTTTATGTGCAAATGGGATCAAAGTCAAGTGACCGGAACATCGGCCAACTTCCTGTGGGTGCCAGAACCCTGTCCGCTCTCACGCTCCGCGCTTCCGAACCGCACGGGCCATCTGTGCAAGAGGACATCGCTGTGGTAAAGAGGCTGCGCGGTCAGCGACAGAAAAGGGGGGATAGGGTGAGAAGGTCCACGGCGCTGCTCGCCGCGCTCGCCGTCGCGGCGATCATCGTCTCCGGTACTGCCGCGCGGTCGTCAGCGGCCGCCGCGGCGTCACAGGGCGATCAGTCGGACGCCGCGTTTGCGGCCAGCTATGCGGCCAAGGGTGTCGTCAACGTCTCCGCTACGACGCAGCGCGTCAGCTGCTACGCGCCCGAAGTGCCGTATGCCACCGCGTTGACGGCGGCGGACGGCTATCCGGGCGGCGGCGAGACGGCGTGCCCGGGCGCGACGACCGGGGAGCAGACCAGCGGCTTCCCAACGCAGGACGTCTCCAACCAACCGCTGCTCGTCAAGGACCACTCCGAGTCCGATATCCGTGTCGACGCGGCGAACCCGCTGCACCTGATCGGGCAGAGCAAATGGTTTGTCAGCGCCGAGGGCTACAACCACCTGAACGGCTTCTATGAGTCGTGGGACGGCGGGGCGACCTGGCCGGTACAGGGTCACGTCCCCGGCTACGAGGGTTGGACGGACAACACCGACCCCGTCGGCGCCTTCGACCCGTGGGGGAACTTCTATTCGCTGCTTCTGCCGTACGTGTTCGTCTACGACAAGTCGGGCGGGCACGTCTTCAATAACGGCTCCAAGCAGGCCAACCCGGGCGTGCCGCCAGAGGCGATCTCGGTGGCCGTGCACCCCGCCAAGCCAGCCGGCCAGCAGACCGCGACCAACTGGATCACGACCCACAACGGGCAGCCGGACTTCGTCTTCACCGCCTCCAACGCCGATACCAACACGCCGGACAAGCAGTGGATCGCGATCGACACCAACCCGCTGAGCCCACACTACGGTCGTGTCTACGCGATGTTCACGCAGTTCGTGCTCAACCCGTCCAGGATCCTCCTCTCGTACGCGGACGCGCGTGCGGACGGGACGCACACGGACTGGTCCCCGCCGCAGGTACTGCCGACGATCCCCGGCCACCCGTGGGACACCTACCTGCTGCCGCACGTCGCACCGGACGGGACCCTGTACACCACCGTCACGAACAACCCGGTTTCGAAGGGCTTCCTCCACAACTCGATCTACCTGATCTCGTCGAAGGACGGCGGCGTCACCTGGCAGGGGCCGACCCTGGTCATCCCGAGCGTGCTGACGCCGACCTACCTGAACACGACCTTCAGCGAAGGGATCGTCAACTCGTTCGGCCTAGGCACCAGGCAGGTGAACGGCCAGTGGCCGCTCTACGTCGCCTACGAGAACCAGGACATTGACGGGCTGTCGCGGGTGTATGTCGCGGGCTCGCTTGACGGCGGCGCGACCTGGAGCGCGCCGATCCGCGTCAACGACGGGCCCGACGACGTGGAGGCGCTGCAGCCGCGGGTCGAGGTCGCCCCGGGTGGCACGGTCGCCGTCGCCTTCTACGACCGGCGGCTCGCCTGTCCGAGCGACCCGGCCTCGGGCGTGCAGTTCGACCCGCTCGCGCCGGCTGGGAAGCGCAACTACTGCATCAACACCGCGATCCAGTTCTACACGCCGGATCTCACGCCGATCGGGCACAACCTTCGGCTCTCGCGGTTCACGTGGGACCCGCAGCTGAACGCGCCCAAGCGGTTCTGCGTCTGCGGGTCGACGACGTTCATCGGCGACTACCTCGGGCTCGATTTCAATAGCGGTTATGCCTACACGACGTCGGTCTCGACGTACGACTATGGCCAGAACCCGAGCTTCTACCAGCAGCAGATCGTCGCGCGGGTGGCCCTGCCGTAGGACCGGGCGTGGGGAGGACGCAGCGGTCCTCCCCACGCCTGCACCTGCCGGCGTGGGCCGGGGAGCCGGGGCTTCAGTCCCACAGAGTCGCATTACGGACGCGGGGGTGGTCCTTGGACTGCTGAGCGTTGTCGTCAGGCAAGACGAGCCGACCGGCCGAGCGTCGCAGGCCGCGGATGAACCCGGCGATCACCAGCGCTTCCAACGCGTTGGAGCGTGAGACACCCTTACCGAGCAGCCGGGATGCGAACGCCTGGCTGGTCCCGCGCAGCTTGGGGCGCGCCAGGGCCAGTTACCCCGACTCGTCGCACGCGTCAGCTGAGTGGCTGCTTGACTGCCACGTACCGGTAGGTGTGCCAGTCGCGGCCGAGCACATCGTCGGTGATGACATCGACGACCAACCCACCCGCAGCCCGCAGTACCGCCACGACCTCCTCCTGGCGCAGCCCATGCAACTCCATGACCCCGCGACGGCGGTAGCGCAGCCGACGCCAGACGTTCAGCGCACCGTTGGGCAGAAGCGCGAACAGCCGGCCCCGCAAGGTCGGTCGCGGATGGCTCGGCAGGCCAACGACGAGCACGCCGCCAGGGCGGAGCACCCGCAGCAGTTCGGCAAGGTAGCCCCGCGCGTACTGGTTCTCGACGTGCTGAAGCACAAGCAGGCTGCAGGCGAGGTTGAAGGTCGCATCACCGAAGAGCGTGAGGTCGCCTCTGGCGCTCAGGTGGTAGCGGCAGCGTGGCCCGCACCGGTTGTAGCGCTCGGCCAGCGCCAGCATGGACGGAGCTATGTCCACGCCGTCGACCTCCTCGAAATGCTCGGCAAGGGCCTGAGTGAGCCGGCCCGCTCCGCAGCCGAAGTCGAGCGCGCGACCAGGGCGCACGGGCACGCCGACACGATCGAGGTCGGCAAGCAGCCGGGCGACTTCCTGGCGCCCCGTAGCGAAGAACTCCTCAGGGCGCCACCGATTCCCCCGCTTGGTCGGGTCGAACAGGATCGCCCAAAGAGGATCCGTCCGGCCGAGTAGGTCCCAGTTGCGCTGCAGCTTCGGGAGGTTCACGACCGCACCATATCGCGGCTGCACCCCACTATGCCCATTTCGTCGAGGCTGCGATCACGAGGATGACATTTCGGAGCTTTACCAGCGGCGGAGCGATCTCGACGCGGTCCGCTGGTCAGAGCTTTCCGGCTCTGCTCACAGGGTTCAAGACCCGAACATCATGCCGCAGCTGAGTAATGCTCGTGAACATAGCCGCAGAGCCGGTCCCAATGTCGGATGCTGGCGGGAACCGCAGCCACTCGCGACCCGGATCCGGGCGCCATCGTTACCCTCGCGGCACGCGATCAAAGCTTCGGCCTGGCCGCTCGTCATTGTAGAGCGCCGGATGCACCCAAGGTGAGTCGGGCATTCCACGCGGCGCTAACCCTGGACATCCAGCACATCCTCGACCAGGCGGTGGTGAGCCTTGGCCAGCGCGTCAGCCCGACCAATGTGGTGTTCCTGCACGACCCGCCGACCGTCGGGCTCGCGCCCGCGCTGACGCGGCTGGGCGCCACCGTGGTCTGGAGCTACCACGTTGACGCCGACCATCCCAACGAGTTGGCACAGACCGCGTGGGACTGGCTACGGCCCGTGTCCACGAGGTCGACGCGTATTTGTTCTCCCGCGCTGCCTGCCGCTGGGAGGGCTGCACTCCGACAAGCTCGCAGTGATCCGGGCTCGAGCGAGTTGGGCATCGCCTTCTTCTTCAAGCTTCTCTGCGCCAGTGGACGCTGCAGTGTCGCGGAGGAAGTAGTGCACGGTGCAGCGCTGCCACGGGCAGCCAAGCCCTTGGCGATCGCCGTCTTGAGGCCCTGGTGCGCGTCGGAGACACACAGCTTGACGCCGTCCAGGCCACGAGCACGCAGCGACCGCAGGAACTCGCGCCAGAAGCTCTCGGTCTCGGCCTCACCCACGTCCACGCCGATCACCTCACGACGACGTGAGGCGTGGACGCCGTAGGCGATCACCAGCGCCTTGTGGCGCACCCCACCCGGCTCGCGGACCCGTTCCACCTTGGCGTCCAGCCACAGATAGGGGTAGGCACCCGCAAGTGGCCGTTCCCGGAAGACCCTGACCTGCTCGTCCAGGCCGCGGCACAGCCTGGAGACCTGGTCCTTGCCCAGGTGGTGCAGACCCAGCTGCTCCACCAGCCGGTCGACCTCACGGGTCGACACCCCGTTCACAGAGGCCTCCTGCACCACCGCGACCAGGGCCTGCTCGGCGCGCCGGCGCGGCTCCAAGAATGAGGGAAAGTAGGAGCCCTGGCGCAGCTTGGGGATGGCCAGGTCAATCTCACCCACCCTGGTGTCCCACCGTGGTGTCTCCTTCGCCTGTCTGCGGGAACAGACCGACGATCATGAGGCCGCGGTGGCCGAACTCCCATCCGGCCAGCCAGCCCTGCTACACCGCTGTCTCCTACTCGACTGCCGGCCCGCCACGGGCGGGCCGGACCGGTCTGGGCTGCGGGTCGGTGAGCCGGGTGCTCAACGCTAGGGATGCAGGAAGGCCGCGGCCGCACTGGCAAGAAGCGGGCCGAGGATGGCCAGACCGGTCTGTAGGTCCGCGACGACGCCGCGGTCAACCCCCAGCAGCTGCTCCAGCTTGTGGCGATCGTCTGCCAGACTCAGGATGACGGACGCCTCGTCGGCCTTGTCGAGCGGGAACAGCTCGTCGCAAAGGCCCCGTCCGCGACGCTGGAAGGCTGTGGCGGCGGGCGCGTAGGCCAGCGCGACCAGCAGCGACCCCGCTGCTCCGAAGATCAGCACCGTCTCCGGCGGCAGCTCGGTGGCGTCGCTGTGCCCGGACCCCGCCGGCAGGCTCCGCTGCAGCGCTAACGCGGCGCTGAGCGTGAGGGTCGACAGCGCCACCAGCGAACCGACGGCGGCCAAGAGCCGCTGGAGTAGCTGCCGCAGCGCGATCAGCAAGGCGACCCGCTCACCACGGGTGCCGGGCACCGACTCGTCACGTGCCGCGGATCGGACGCCGAACATGACACCAGCGGCGGGGACTCCACCGAAGATCGCGATCACCACCAGTGCCGCGCCGCGCCAGCTCGACCCCGTAGGCTTGCTGAGGAGCGCTGACAGGAGCACTGACCCGAGGACCCCCAGCAGGGCGATGGCCACACCAGCCGCGACCGGGGCGCTGACGTCGCGCACGCGGACCGTGCGCGACAGCAACAACCTCGACAGCTCGGCCCAGCGATCAAACCCGTAGACAAAGACCACTCCCGCGGCGGTGGTGAGGGCGACCGCCAGCGACGCCCACACCGGCCACAGTGGAGCGTCCCGGTGGGCGGACGTGCCGACGACCCCGATCCCCAATGCCAGGCCTAGCCCGACGGGCATGAGGCGGGCAAGGCCTACTGTTGACATCCTGTTTGGTCGCTGCACGCAGGGCCTCCGTCCACGGTGGCTCGCCGCTGACTTTACGCAGTCCCGCTGGTGAGTGGGCTCTGGTTCGGGGAGGTCTTGACCATTTCACCGGGAAGCCGAGTTATCGCCGTCCCTTGCTGGTCAAGCGGTGGGCTCCGAGGGCGGCACGACGATCAGCGGGAGACGCTTCCTGCTATCGACTCCGAGTCCGCGGTGTCGGCCCTGTAGGGGTCGGGACATCGACCAGGCGCTCGAGGAGCCGGTCGGGCGCGGCGGTGTCGTCCGCGACCGCGGCGCGCTCCTCGTCGGGGAGGGAGATGCCAGCATCCCGACGAGGCGCTCCTTCATGCCTCGCCGTGCAGGGACCTCGGCGAGACTCACCAAGTCAAGCGCTCCCCGAGGTGCGAAAACTCGAAGTAACCGGGAGACGGGTGCTGTGCCAACCGACTCATAATTATAATAGTAGGTCGTCGGTTCGAGGGTCTGCCAGCCCGCCGACCCCAAGGCCTGCCAACGTTGCCGAGCCGCTGGAAGCATAGCCGGTCTGCCCGCCCAGGATGCTGCCCCGGCCAGTCGGGATTGACAGTCTGAGCCGACCGGAGCATGGTCGAACCCGCATAGGTCGATCCCTAGGTGTTTGCAGCCCTGGCTCAATCCCGGTTTCCCATGGCGAATAGCCCCGGAGAGAGGGTGGGTCGCAATGAGGCGACGCATAATTGTGAGCCTGCTGGCCGTCACGCTGGTCGTGGCAGGAGTGCTACCCGCAACCATCGCACCTGCAGTCGCTGCCAATTCGAACCCGGAGTGGTACCTGCCGCAAAATCACGTGTCGGCGGCCGGGGAGGTGCTCGCCGGCGTGCTGAGCGGACGGCTCCGCCAGCCGTCGCCGGTCAACGCGGGCACGCCCTGTCCAGCAGAGCCCAGTCCCACCGGTAACGTCCAGGTCACCTGTCTGGCCGAGGACGACGCCTCACCGCAGAACACCCAGAGCGAGACGACGGTAGTGGCGGTGGGCAAGAAGGTCGTCGTCGGCTTCAACGACTCCCTGGTGTGCTGCGTGCCAGCCATCAACCTCAGCGGCTACTCGGTGTCCACCGACGGCGGCAAGAGCTTCACCGACATGGGGGACCTTCCCTGGAGCGGCGACGTCCAGCCAATCGGGGACCCCTCACTGGCCACCGACGACCACGGCAACGTCTACTACGCGACCCTGGCCTACCAGGGCCACTTCAGCAAGTCGCTGATCGCGCTGTACGAGATGCCGGCGGGCACCAACACCTTCCGCCTGCTGTCGGTGCCGGTGAACGTGGGCAACGCCACCTCCTTCTTCGCCGATTGTGCAGGGGCCGGTGATGCTTTCCGATTCCATCGACGGGGTGCACTGGCGGACGACGCAGATCTCCGCTCCCGACACCTGCGCGCCGACCACGCCGGGGTCGCATCCCGTCCCTGCGGGTGGAACCGTGTATGTGACCTGGGAGCAGTTCGACCTGGCCGCGTGTACCACCAACCCTGACGTGACCAGCGGGACGCAGTTTGTGGCCGCCGTGGATGTGGCCAACGCCACGGTGACCCGGATCACCTCCGTGGCTCGCGTGCAGGGCGCCGGTGACGTCCTGCGCTTCTGCGGGTTCGCCGACCTCGGGGTGATCGAGACCGCCCCGGGCCACGACTCCCGGCAGTTCGAGGCGCCCAGCAGCACCCTTGACGCCAACGGCACCTTGTACCTCGCCTGGAACGACCGGCCCGCCGGGACGGGCGGCGGGTTCGACAACGCCACCCGCATCTTCCTGAGCTACTCCACCGACGGTGCCAAGACCTTCAGCCCGGCGCAGGTTATCAGCGGTCCGATCAGCACCGCGTTCATGAGCGACCGCTACCAGCCGGCCATCGTGGCGGATGCCGGCGGGCTGCACGCCATGTGGTATGAGCGGGTCCAGAATCCGAGCGGCGGCCCGGACCTGCTTCGCACCGACAAGGAAGACCTGACGCTGGCGACCCCGACGGCGGCCCCGATGGGCTCGGGCGAGGTCGCGCTCAGCACTGTGCCGTTCCCGATCTACCAGACCAACCCGAATCAGGACCCCGTCATCGCCGCGTGCTACATGGGTGACTACAACCAGATCGCGTCGAACGGGTCTCGTCGCTTCGTCAGCTGGGGCGACAACCGCAACGTGGTCACCACGGCGGCAGGGGTCAGCGAGAACCAGGCTGACGTCTTCCTCCAGAGGTACTGAGGCAGTCACGAGGCAGCTACTCGGTCGGGGCTGGAAGCCCGGGTCGGCTTGAGCAGAACCGCGCCCTGCGCACAGAACGGCGTGGGGCAGCGGTTCGGCGCCGTGGCGGCGGGCGGCTGGACGGAGGCGCCACAACTGCCGGTCAGCTCGTCCAGCACGTCGCGCCGGCGCCGCCGCGGCAACTGCTCGCGGGCGACCATGGTGGCGGTGACTCCGTCCGTGGCCAGCAGGTACAGGCGGCGGCTCACGGCCGGCCAGGTCACGACCCGCCCAGGCGGAGGAGCCCTCGTCGCGGTTGCACTGCAGCAGGCTGGTCGCCCTCCACCGGACCGCCGGCGTAGTCGTCGATCGACATCGAGTCGCCCAAAGCCGCGTACACCGCGCCGGTCCCGTCATCTGCATTCGACCAGTGTGCGCAGTCACCAGGGCCGACGGGGAACTCTGAGCACAAGATCGGGAATCTGGTGCTCGACCCGCGCGAAGGCCGTCGTTGACGGAGTTCTTGACGGAATACGACAGACCAACAGGCGGACCACAGGACACCAGCCGGACGGAAAGCACCAGATTCTGGGACGTGAGCAGCACCGGCGGACCACAGATCAGCGGACGGACGGTTCCCGGCAGACTACGGATCTGGCGGTTGGGGGTTCGAGTCCCTCGCGGCGCGCCACGTCATCGCAGGTCAGCCGGTATATCTCTGCTAGCCCACGCTCCTCATGATCTTTAGACCGATCTAGCCGGAGTTTCCTGGCTATCGATGATGGGGTGTCCGGTGGGGGCTGGCCCGTGTCTCCAACGGAGGCCCTGACCAGGGTGTTGTGGTGCTGGGGATTGGTATTGTTCGCCGGGATGGTGTATTACCCACAATCATGGCGAGCCTGGTGGGGAAGCGACGAGGCGGACGGACCTACTACTACCTGGTCGAGTCGGCCCGGGTGGCCGGCAAGCCCCGCATCGTCGCGCAGCACTACCTGGGCAGCGCCGAGGAGGTCGCCGCACGGCTTGGGGCCGCTGGGCCCGGCGAGCCTGCCCGGACCCGCCACCGGGCGTTTGGGGACCTGGCCGCGGCCTGGTCGGTGCTGCAGCGCCTGCAGGTCGCGGCGATCATCGACCAGGTGGTCGGCCGGCGGCGGGCGGATGCGGCCGCCTCGGTGGGCACCTACCTGGCCCTGGCAACGCTGAACCGGGTGGTCGCGCCGCGCTCCAAGCTCGCCTTTGCCGCCTGGTGGCAGGCCACCGCCGGGGACCGGCTGGTCAAGCTGCCGGCCGCGGCGTTGGATCATCGTCGCTTCTGGGACGCCATGGATCAGGTCACCGTCGCCGACCTGCGCGCTATCGAGCGGGCCGTCGCGGCGCGGATGGTAGAGCGCTTCGACCTGGACCTTGCCGGGCTGGTGCTGGACATGACCAACTTCGCCACCTTCGTGGACTCCGCCAACGCCCGCAACACCATCGCGGCGCGGGGTCACGCCAAGCAGAAGCGGTTCGACCTGCGCCTGGTCGGGGTGGGGCTGGTGGTGACCAGCGACGGTGGCGTGCCGATCCTCAGCCACGCCTACCAGGGCAACCGCCCCGACGTGACCCAGTTCACTCAGGTGATCGACGAGCTGGTGGCCCGCTTCGGGGCGTTGGCACGGGCCACCGACGCGCTCACGGTGGTCTACGACGCCGGCTGCGACTCGGCCGACGGGCAGGCCGATGTCGAGGCCAGCCCGCTGCATTTTGTCGGCAGCCTGCGCCCCAGTGATCATCCCGACCTGCTGGCCATCCCCGCCCGCCGCTTCCGGGTGGTGGACCCCGAGCGCTTCCCGGGCCTATCGGCGATGGAGGCCCGCACGATGGCGCTGGGCGCCCAGCGGCGGGTCGTCGTCACCCACTCGGACAGCTTCCACACCGCCCAGGCACGCGGCTTTGAGCAGACCCTGGCCACCGCACGCCGCCGCCTTGGCGAGTTGCAGGCCCGCCTGGCGCGCGGCAGGACTCGCCGGCCACGCCTCAAGGTCGAGGCCGAGATCGGCCAGATCCTGTCGCCCCACTGGCTGGACCGCGTGATCGCCTGGGAGCTCACCGGCGACGAGCCGGCCAGCCTGCGGCTTCAGTGGCGCACCGATCAGGCCGCCAAGCGCCGCCTGGCCGCCGAGGTGTTCGGCAAGCGCATCCTGTTCACCGACCGAGCCGACTGGCCGGTGGACCAGCTGGTGGCCGCTTACCGCTCCCAGGCCGACGTGGAGGCCGGCTTCCGGCAGCTCAAAGACCCCAAGGTCGTCTCCTTCAGCCCGATGCTGCACTGGACCGATCAGAAGATCCGCGTGCACGTGTTGTACTGCGTGCTCGCCCTGGCGGTGGCGCACCTGCTGCGCCGCCAGGCCGCCCAGGCCGGCCTGGCGATGAGCGTGCGGGAACTGCTGGCAACCCTGGCCGGGATCCAGGAGACCGTCTTGCTGTATCAGGGTGAGCGTGGCCGACCGCGGGCCCGGCACATGCTGACCGAGATGGACCCCCTCCAGCAGCGCCTGTTCGAGCTGTTCGGCCTGGCGGCCTACGCGCCCAAGCGGTGAGTTGGGTAATACAGCGGCCACGCCTGTTCATGGCTGCTGACCTAGGGTTTCACCCCTCAACCCTTCAATAGCCAGGAAAGTCGAGCTAGTCCGCACCGGTGGATGATCAAGAGGAGCAAGCAAGCCCGGCCGAAAGAATCACTGATCGGTCGTTTCGCACGAGATGACCAGACGGGGCATGACTGTCTTGCGGACGCCACAAGGGGCCTGAGACGTCTGCGGCCTTGCTCGGGCTTGGGCCGCCTAGAGGTTGGCACCGGCACGGAGGTAGTGGAGTGCGTGGCCGAGGGTGTCGGCGAGTGGCTCGGAGGAGGCGTTTCGGGTGGACAGCTCCAGGGCGACCCGCAAGCCGGTGACGACCGCGGCGGCG
>WNFX01005752.1_pt1 | contig 11912 bp, 15 predicted proteins | sample 5400111 | NCBI WGS metagenome assembly WNFX01 (sample SAMN13153363, study PRJNA577476) | soil metagenome | isolation source: 40 cm soil or saprolite under grassland replicate 1 | place: USA:California | collected 2016-06-15
AGGAGAGCCCCGCGTTGGTCCCCGAAACGACGCAGGTCGAGGGAGAGCTCGAGTCGTGTACCTGGTGCTCGTCGCCGCACCCGCGCTCGGCGTTGTACGCGGGCAGGACTTAGCCGTCCGTCACGCGTGCGGGTTCGACCTGATCGAGTGTCGCCGCCCAGCTTGCGAGGAGGTTCAACGCCTCCTCCGACTTCGAACCGGGCTCGGCGGTGTAGACGAACAGCATCAGGCCTGCGTCGGCTGCAAGCCCCATCGTCTCGAAAGTGAGTTCGAGGTCGCCGACGACAGGGTGATGGAAGCGCTTGACGCCGGTGTCGTGGAAGCGGACGTTGTGCGCCGCCCACCGAGTGCGGAACGTGTCGCTCCGCGTCGAGAGCTCGCCGATGAGGTCCGAGAGGCCACGGTCGTACGGGTCGCGGCCGGCTTCAGAGCGCAGGATCGCGACGGCGTCGGTCGCAACCTGCTCCCAGTCGACGTAGAAGTCGGTCGCGCGCGGGTCGAGGAAGATGAAGCGCGCCGAGTTCGCAGGCCCGTGCGCACTGTCGAAATGCTGCGCGTAGAAGGCACGACCGAGGCGGTTGGCGGCGAGGATGTCCATGCGCCCGTTGCGGACAAACGCTGGCGCTCCCGTGATCGCGTCGAGCATGCGCTGCACGCTCAGCCGAACCCGTTGCTTCGCCGGCCCACGACGTGTTCGAGGCCCCGCGTGCGCCCCACGCGCGAGGTCAAAGAGGTGCGCGCGCTCGGCCTCGTCGAGCTGAAGCGCACGAGCAAGCGCGTCCAGGACGCTCTCCGAGACTCCGCTCGCATTGCCGCGCTCGAGGCGGGTGTAGTAGTCGACGCTGACCCCGGCGAGGAGGGCGACCTCTTCCCGGCGGAGCCCCGGAACCCGCCGGTTCTCGCCGTACCACGGCAGGCCCGCCTGCTCGGGCGTGATCTTGGCCCGTCTGGAGGTCAGAAACTCGCGGATCTCGCTTCTCGCGTCCACAGGACGAGGGTAACTCCCCGCTGACGAGGCTGAGGGTGACTGCCAGTACCCGGATCAACAGGGTCGGTCATTCCGCGCCGGCCCGTGCTTCAGTGGTCGTCATGCGAGCAACTGTCATGTACGGCGCCGGCGACGTTCGTATCGAGACCGTCCCCGACGCCCACCTCATTGAATCCACCGACGCTCTCGTCGTGGTCACCCGTGCCTCCATCTGCGGCAGCGACCTCTGGCCCTACAACCAGATGGAGCCCGGCGAGACGGGCCAGCGGATGGGGCACGAGTTCATCGGCGTCGTCGAGGCCGTCGGCGACGACGTCCGCACCGTGAAACCCGGTGACGTCGTCGTCGCGCCGTTCGCGTGGTCTGATGGCACCTGCGTCTTCTGCCAGGCAGGTCTGCAGACCTCGTGCCTCCATGGGGGCTTCTGGGCACGGGATGGCATCGACGGGGGCCAGGGAGAGGCGGTGCGTGTCCCTCAGGCGGACGGCACACTCGTCGTCCTACCGGTCGGCGAAGACGACGCGCTGATGCCGTCGCTTCTCACGCTTTCCGACGTGATGGGCACCGGCCATCACGCGGCCCTGGCCGCCAAGGTCGGCGCTGGCAAGACCGTCGCTGTTGTCGGCGACGGCGCCGTCGGCCTGTGCGGCGTGATCGCCGCCCGCCGGCTCGGCTCCGAGCGGATCATCATCCTCGGCCGTCACCCCGACCGGATCGCACTCGCAAAGGATTTCGGTGCGACCGACGTCGTCAGCGAGCGCGGCGGCGAAGCGGTCGAGCGCGTTCGCGAGCTCACCGACGGCTTCGGCGCCCATTCCGTGCTCGAGTGCGTCGGTCACGGGCAGTCGACCATCACCGCTCTCAGCGTCGTCCGGCCGGGCGGCGCCGTCGGCCGCGTCGGTCTTCCACAGCAAGAAGCGATTCCGACCACGCTGACGACGTTCTTCGACAACGTCACGATCGGCGGCGGCCCGGCGCCTGCCCGCGCGTACATCGAGGAACTGCTCCCGGACGTCCTCGACGGAAGGATCGAGCCCGGCCGCGTCTTCGACCGCGTCGGCTCGCTCGACGAGGTGCCAGACGGCTATCGGGCGATGAACGAGCGCGAGTCGATCAAGTTCCTCGTCAAGTTCTAGAAGGACACGCGATGCAGAAGCGACAGCTTGGAAACGGCAACCTGGAAGTCTCGGCCATCGGGCTCGGCTGCATGGGCATGAGCTTTGGCTATGGCCCAGCTGCCGACAAGCAGGAGATGATCTCCCTCATTCGGTCAGCCTTCGAGCGCGGCGTCACCTTCTTCGACACGGCCGAGGCGTACGGGCCGTATACGAACGAAGAACTCGTGGGCGAAGCCCTGGCGCCGGTGTGCGACCAGGTCGTGATCGCAACCAAGTTCGGCAGCCGGCCGGAGCACATCACAGACGTCGTCGAGAGCTCGCTCAAGCGCCTCAAGGTCGACACCATCGATCTGCTCTACCAGCACCCCTCGACATCGATGTGCCGATCGAAGACGTCGCCGGCATGGTCAGGGATCTGCTCGAGGCAGGGAAGGTCAAGCATTTCGGGCTCTCGGAGCCCGGCGTGCAGACGATCCGGCGCGCTCACGCCGTGCAGCCCGTCACGGCGGTTCAGAGCGAATATTCGCTGTGGTGGCGACGCCCCGAAGAAAGAGGTGCTGCCGACCCTCGAGGAACTCGGGATCGGCTTCGTGCCGTTCAGCCCGCTGGGCAAGGGCTTCCTCACGGGCGCGATCACCGAGAACACGACATTCGACAGCACTGACTTCCGCAACATCGTTCCCCGCTTCACATCGGAGACACGGAGGGCGAACCAGGCGCTCGTTGAGCTGCTCGGCGAATTCGCGGCCCGGAAGCAGGTGACGCCCGCTCAGATTGCCATCGCCTGGCCACTCGCGCAGAAGCCGTGGATCGTGCCGATCCCAGGTACCACGAAGCTCCGCCGCCTGCAAGAGAACATCGGAGCCGCTGCCGTCGAACTGACTCCCGACGATCTGCGTGAAATCGAGAGCGCCGTCTCGACTGTCCCGGTGCAAGGCGACCGCTATCCGGAAAGGCTGGAACAACTCACCGGCCGCTGAGACGCGCGCGCGGATCGCAGAAGGAGAACAGCCCATGAGCACATGGACGAGCGACGAGCTCGACAGGATCGGCAAAGCAGAGGAGCTCAGGATCGCATCCGTGAGACGCGACAGCACGCTGCGAAAGCCGGTGACGATCTGGGTCGTCCGCCACGGCGACGACCTCTACGTCCGCTCCGTCAACGGACGCACGTCCTCGTGGTTCCGCGGCGCCCAGGCGCGCCACGAAGCTCACATCGAAGCCGGCGGCGTCGGCAAGGACGTGCTCCTCGTCGAAACGGACGACATGATCGACGAGATCGACGCCGCCTACCGTGCGAAGTACCACCGATACGCGGAAAGTATCGTCGGGAGCGTCGTCAGTCCGGAAGCGCGATCCGCCACGCTCAAGCTCGTGCCCCGTTAATTACGTGCCCCGTTAATTAGACGATCGGGAGAACACCATGCACATCACGAGAAGCTCCATCGACACGAACGCCGGGTCGAGCGACTGGTTCACAGGCGCGGTCTACATCGACTCGGTCGCGGCGCCGTCCGAAGGCTCGCGAATCAGCGCGAGCAGCGTCCACTTCACGCCGGGCGCGCACACCGCCTGGCACACGCATCCGAACGGCCAGACGATCTGGGTGACCGAAGGGATCGGCCTCTGCCAGCGGCGTGGCGGCCCGATCGAAGTGATCCGCCCCGGCGACCGCGTCTTCTTCGAGCCCGGCGAGGACCACTGGCACGGCGCCGCGCCGAACCGGTTCATGACCCACCTCGCGATGCTCGAGGTCGACGACGAGGGCAACGCCGCGACCTGGGGTGACCACCTCAGCGACGAGGAGTACGCAGCGGCGCCGACGATCGACAACTGAGTCGACGCACCAGCGCGCCGTCCACGGTAGTTCACGATGTACGGTGCCCGACCTTCGCCCCCGATCCCGCCGTCATCGAGCCGACCGAGGGGCCCCTTCACCAGCGAGCGCACGCTCGCGAGCCAATCTTCTGCCACGCGCTCAACCTAACGCGCGTGACTTCGTACCGCCGGCCACTCTGTGTCCGGCGAAGGAATGCGCGCGTCATCGTGCGCGGGCACCGTCCAGGAAGACGGAGGCGGCCGCTGCGCTGGCTTCCTCGAGGCCGAGTCGCCCGCGCTCGGTGAGCTTGAGCGCGGCGACGAGGGCGCCGCCGAAGAGCTCGAGCAGCACCTCGGCGGGAAGGTCTTGTCGGAGGAGCCCACTCTCGATGCCACGCGCGAAGACCGCTCGCATGGGTGCGGCGACGAGTCGCTCGATCTCGTCTGGGTCGGCCTCGACTTGTTCGCGAACGAGCACGGCGTAGCGGTCGCCGACTGCGGTCAGTGCGCGCACGATTCGCTCGATCGCGTCTTCGACCGAGGCGCGTTCGAGGCCGGCGTCGGCGAGGCGCGCGGCGGCCTCAGCGAGGGCATGGGAGGCCAGCGCATCGAGCAGCGCTTCCCGATCGGGGTAGTAGCGGTACAGGGTGGCACGGCTGACGCCGGCCGCGCCTGCGACGTCGGCCATGTTGGCGTTACTGCCGTGTTCTGAGAGCGCGTGGGCAGCCGCGTCGAGGATCGCGGCTGCGGTGCGGTCGTAGCGGGGGACGCCTCTGGCGGCGGATGTCGCGGGCACTACGGAACTCCGATCGTTGGACTTCGTGTCTCAGGACAAGATAGCGCTGTCTTGACACTGTTGCAAGATGCTGCTACAAAACTGTCTCATGAAGATACGTCCACGTCACAACGCGCCGCCGCCCCTCGAGCGGCGATTCAGCCGTACCGACTCGAAAGGAAGTCGCTCATGAGAACTCTCGCCGGATGGTGCGTCAGGCACCGCCGCCTCGTCGTCACCGGATGGTTGGTTGCCCTGATCGGGCTGACCGCGATCAGCCACAGCGTCGGTGCGAGCTACAAGGACAGCTTCAGCCTCCCGGGCACACAGAGCTTCGAGGCGCTGAACCTTCTTCAGCAGGTAGCCCCGAAGGCGTCGGGCGACCGCGAACAGATTGTCGTCGCTGTCGAGCAAGGCAAGGTGACCGACCCGGCTGTCCGCGGCCAGGTCGAGGCGATGCTCGCGAAGGTCGCGACGCTCGGGGATGTCGCGTCGGTCGCATCGCCCTACGGACCGACAGGAGCGGGGCAGATCTCGAGCTCGGGCGAGATTGCGTTCGCGAACGTGACGCTGACCAAGCAGGCGGCCAAAGATCACGACCGGCGAGGCGAAGAAATTCGTCGATACCGCCAAAGCGGGCGCGGGGAACGGCGTCCAGGTCGAGGTCGAAGGTCAGGTCGCGAAGTCGGCGACCCGAGCAAGTGTCAGCAGTACCGGTCTCGGTGCCGCTGCGGCGTTGGTCGTCCTGCTCTTGGTCTTCGGTTCGCTCCTGGCCGCAACGCTGCCGCTGCTGACCGCCGGGATCGCGCTCGGAAGCTCGGTCGCGGTGATCGCGCTGCTCTCCCACCTGCTGAACACCGCTTCCTTCAGCTCCGAGCTCTCGCTGCTGATCGGCCTCGGCGTCGGCGTCGACTACGCCCTCTTCATCGTCACTCGCGTCCGGCAAGGCCTCCAGCGCGGAACACCGGTCGAACAGGCCATCGTCGACGCGATCGACACCTCCGGGCGAGCGGTCATGTTCGCCGGGATCATCGTCTGCATCGCCCTCCTCGGCATGTTCGCCCTCGGCGTCAGCTTCATCTACGGAGTCGCGGTCGCGGCGAGCATCGCCGTCCTGTTCACGGTCGTCGCCGCCTTGACGCTGCTGCCGGCGCTGCTCGGCTTCTTCGGCACCCGCGTACTCGGTCGCAAGGCTCGCCGGAGGCTCGCGGCCGGAGAGCTGGCCAGCAGCGACGAGTCGCCGAGCTGGGGACGCTGGGCCCGCACCCTCAGGGAGCGGCCGGCGTTGATCGCGGCCGCCGCGGCAGCATTGATGCTCCTGATCGCCGTTCCGTTCTTCTCGATGCGGCTCGGCTCCGCCGACGCCGGCTCCGACCCGGCCGGCAGCACCACCCGCAAAGCCTACGAACTGCTCGCCAAGGGCTTTGGCCCCGGCTACAACGGCCCGCTCCAGCTCGTCGCGCAGATCAACAACCCAGCCCAGGAGGCGGCGTTCACGACCGTCACTGCTGCCATCGCCAAGACCAGCGGTGTCGTCCGGGTGACTGCTCCAACGCTCATCCACAGTGGTGCAGGCAAGCCGAGCGTCGCTACCGCCGACGTCTACCCCAGCGGGTCGCCGCAAGACGCATCCACGACCAACCTGCTCCATCGTCTGCGGGACACGATCGTTCCCGCGTCCAGCAGCAGCGGCCTGCACGTCCTGATCGGCGGACAGACCGCGATCTTCGACGACTTCGCTGGTGTGCTCAGCAGCAAGCTGCCTTTGTTCATCGGAGCCGTAGTGCTGCTCTCGTTCCTGCTGCTCACGGCGGTGTTCCGCAGCCTGCTGATCCCCGCGGTCGCGGCGCTGATGAACCTGCTCACAGCAGGCGCCGCCTTCGGCCTCATCACGGCAGTCTTCCAGTGGGGCTGGGCCGCCGGCCTGCTCGGGGTGGACACGACGGGACCGATCGAGGCCTTCGTCCCGGTGCTGATGTTTGCGATCGTCTTCGGCCTCTCGATGGACTACCAGGTGTTCCTCGTCACACGCATCTACGAGGAATGGCACCGCAGAGGCGACAATCGGGAAGCCGTCACCCACGGGCTCGCGGCCACCGGCAGAACGATCACGGCGGCCGGCGCGATCATGGTTCTCGTCTTCGCAGCGTTCATCCTCGGCGGCGAACGAGTAATCGAGCTCTTCGGACTCGGGCTCGCAGGCGCCGTCTTCCTCGACGCGCTCGTCGTCCGGTCAGTGCTCGTCCCCGGCCTCATGCTGCTCGCCGGCAAGGCCAACTGGTGGCTGCCACAAAGCCTCGACCGCCTACTCCCACACCTCAACGTCGAGGGCAGCGCCCACCAGCACGACAAGGGCGGCCAGCCCGACCCGCATGCACACGTCGCCCCCGCTCCGCAACCCCTCCTCGAAGACGCAGCCGCCTGACACTCAGCCGCGTCGAGTCGCGCCGTCCGCGAGGTCCTCGCGGACGGCGCGACTCCGGCTGACCGAGGGATCTTGTTCGGCGGTCTCGAGCGCGGCGGTCAGTTCAGGCGCCCGACGTGCGGCTTGATGCAGATCCAGATCAGAGCTGCTTGACGAGACGCAGCTCGCGCACGTGCGTGCCGCGGAAGTCCGAGGTGCGGACCGAACTGTCCGGGCTGTACCCGGCCGCTGCGTAGACGGCGAGTGCGCGTTCGTTCTGCTCGTGCACGAACAGGAACGCCTCCCGGCAACCGGCGGCGCGCAATGCGTCGTGAGCGGCAGCAAGGAGCGTGCGGCCAATCCCGCGCCCGGCGTGGGCGGGATGAACGAAGAGCAGGAACATCTCACCGTCCGCCGGATGAACGGCGGCGTAACCGACGATGCCGTCGGTTTCGTCCACCGCGACCAGGAGCACATTCGGCGGCATGTGGTCGGCAACGAGCTGATCCCAGTCCTGCGGCGTAAACATCGGCTCGGCGATGAGCTCGCCCAGGTAGGTCCAACCGGCGCGGACAGCCGCGTCGAAGACCGCCCCGATGGCGGCAGCGTCCGCGGAGACGGCGGGTCGAAGTGTGATTCGCGCGGTCTGCGGTCTCATCTCGTTCACGAGATGCCGCCGAGGGCGCTGGGAAGTCGCATCTGAAAGTCGAGCACGCCGACCCACGTCGGGTGAAGGTCGACCCTGGCCATCCGGGTGCCGGGTTGATCGATTTCCCCGAGATACGCGCGAGCCGCTTCGTCGCCCAGGTAGCGTCGAGCCGCCGAGGCGTATTCCGGAGGGATGCCCTCTACCTCGCTGATGGTCACTCGCCCGCGCAGTGTGAGCACCTCGGGCGGGAACGTCTCGGTATCGATCGTGACGGCGACATCGGGGTTCGCCCGTAGCGCTCGAAGGCGTCCGGCTGCGTGACGAACGTGCGGCGCCGCCAGAAAGGTCGGCATCGCCAGCACCTCACCGGTCCAGTGAAACCACGTCGCCAGCACCCGCGGTGTCCCGTCCCCAGCGATGTAGGCGAAGCGCGCCGGGATCCTCGAAGCGAGCAAACGCTGTGCGACATCGCTCTCCAGGAGGCCGAGATCTCCCTGCCTCAGTGCCATCGGATCACCGCTCTGGGCCATCGGGCTCCTCTCCCCCATTTACGCTATCCGCGTGAGACCCGCCAGGGCCCGAGAACTCATCGCCTCACAGCGAAGCCGGTCTCGGCTGCGGCACCCGGGGGGCGGCTGCGGAGATGGGCGTCCAGCGGGAAGTTTCGGGAACCGTTGCCGGCGCGAGAGTGAATTACGCCACCGAATCGACGGAGCCGAGGCGTCGGAGGTGCGACGCGCGGCCGAGAGCGTCCGCTCGGCCCCCGCCTCTCCGTCTTAAGCGGAGCGCACGACGGAGAACCTGGCGCAAGCAAAATCGCCATTTTGCGCGAGCTCGTCGAGGCGCAACTCGATCCGGCGAGGAAGCAGAGGCGCACCCGCACCCAGAGTGAGCGGCGCGATCGACACGAGGACCTCGTCGAGCAGCCCCGCTTCGGCGAACTGACCGACCAGGTCTCCACCGCCGACGATCCAGACGTTCCGGCCCCGCGCAGCCTCGACCATCCGCTCGTGCACGGTCGCGACGTCCATGCTCGTGAACTCGATCGGCGCCCCGGATACCACCCGCAGCTGCCTGTGCGTGAAGACCCAGCACGGGATCTCGTACGGCCACTTCCACTCCTGCGGATCCTTGCCGGCGAACTCGTGGTCGAGAATCCATTCGTACGTCGTCGAGCCCATCGCCATGGCGCCGACGTCGGCGATGAAGGCGCCGTAGCTCAGCGGCCCATCGGGGTCACGGTTGCGCGTGAACAGCCAGTCCAGTGAGTTGTCGGCGTCCGCGATGAAGCCGTCGAGAGTGGTCGCGGTGTAGTACTGGGTGAGGCTCACAGTCCACATCCTTTCCTTGCCGGACCACTCGCGCTGCCCACACGCGCATCGTCCGGCCCATGACGGCCCTAAGGCCGCATGCGCGCAGCCCTTGTCGTATTCGTCGCCGCGGAACCACGGTCCTCAGGCCCTGACGCGGTACCGGAGGTGAACCGCCCCGTTCCCGAAACGGCGTTCGTCCAGTAGTTCGAGCTTCAGATGGACGTTGTCCGGGAGAGATCGCTTGCCGCCTCCGACCACGACCGGCGAGAGGAACAGATGGAGCTCGTCGACTAATCCGGCCTCGAGCGCACGGGCGGCAAGGGTGGGGCCGCCCACTGTGATGTCGCGTGCCGCTGTCGCCTTCAGCTGCCGGACCGCCTCAGGGTCGAAGACCGGCTCGATCCGCGTCCTCGCGCTGGACACCGTCTCCAAGGTCTTCGAGTAGACGATCTTGTCGGCGGCCTGCCAGATCTCCGCGAAGTCCTGCACGTAGGGCGGCTGGTCGGCGAGGGTGTGCGCGGTCTCCCAGAAGACCATCACCTCGTACATCCGGCGCCCGTAGAGGTAGGCACCGATCGGCCGCTCGAGGTCATTGACGAACCTGTGCACCTCCTCGTCCGGTGCAGCCCAGTCGAACCTGCCGTCCTCGTCCGCGACGTAGCCGTCCAGCGATGTGATTGCCGAGTAGATCAGCTTGGCGATGGCGAACCTCCGTCCTCACTCATTCGGCCCGAGCGGAAGCCGGGAGGTGCTCCTCCGCCCAGCGCGTGATCTGTTCGAGCGCCGGCAGCAGGGCACGGCCCGCGTCGGTGAGCTCATAGGTGACGGAGACGGGCGGTCCGGCGTCGACGGTGCGGGTGGCGAGCCCCACGTTGCACAGCTCACTGAGTCGGTCGGAGAGCACCGAGTCGCTGATGCCTTCGACCGCGCGCGAGAGGACACGGAACCCGACTGGGCCGCCGCGGAGCGTCCCGAGTACCACCCCGGTCCAGCGCCTGCCGAGGAGGTCGAACGCGCGCACGAGCGCCGCGTCGGCGCGAGCACACGCTTCGGGGTCGACGGACGGCTGTGGTTCAGGAGCAGCTTCCACGGAATACCACTAGCACTATCGCCGTTACTCGTCTCATAGTAGTGGCTAGTCTTCTACAAGTCCAGAGGACATTTGATCATGGAAACTCTGTCGCAACCGCTGAACGAGAGTCTGGACTACGGCCAGCCGCTCGAGTTCGGCTACTTCCTCGTCCCTGACGCCGGCGACCCGCTCGGCGTGCTCGAGACCGCGCGCTTGGCCGATCGTCTCGGCTACGACCTGCTCGGCGTCCAGGACCATCCCTACCAGCCGCGCCACCTCGACACATTCTCGTTGCTCGCCGCGATCCTCGCGCAGTCGTCGGCTGTGCGCGTCTTCGCAGACGTCGGCAACCTGCCGCTCCGGCCGCCGGCGGTGCTCGCGAAGGCCGCGGCGACGCTCGACCTGCTGAGCGGCGGCCGTTTCGAGCTCGGCATCGGTGCCGGCGGCTACCTCGAAGCGGCGCACGCGATGGGCGCGCCTGCCCGGACGCCGGTACAGAGCCTCGAGGCATTGGAGGAGGGAGTCGCCGTCATGCGGGCGATGTGGAGCGGCGAGCGTCGCGGCATCCGCTTCGACGGCCGCTACTACAAGCTCGGGGGCGTCCACCCCGGGCCTGCACCGGCGCACCCCATCCAGGTCTGGATCGGAGCCAACAAACCGCGCGCACTCGCGCTCACCGGGCGGGTGGCAGACGGCTGGGTCAGCCCGCTGATGTCCTACAAACCGCCCCGCGAAGCTGCACAGGGAAACCTCGCCATCGATCGCGCGGCCCGGCAGGCGGGCCGCGACCCGCGCGCGATCCGCCGCATCTACAACTTCCAGGGTGCGTTCTCGAGCGCGACCGAAGGCCCTGCCGCCGACACGGACCAGGGCATCGTCGGCCCGCCCGAGCACTGGGTCGAAGTTCTGACGCATTTCGCGCTAGACGTCGGCTTTAGCACGTTCGTGCTCGTTGCGCCGCCCGACCCGACCACGATCACGACCTTCATCGAGGAGGTCGCCCCGCAGGTCCGCGAACGCGTGACCGTGCGACGGGCGTCCACTTCCCCGCGACCGACAACCTCGAGAGGAGCGGAAACACAATGAGCATCACCCACGCACCTGACCGCTTCACGACGCTGCCCGACGACGACACGCTCGCGGCGACCGTCGTCGCGCTCGAAGAGCATGGATTCAGCGTCGAAGTCGTCGCCGACCTCGATGCAGCCCGCGAAGCCGTCCTCGCCCGCATCCCCGATGGCTCCACCGTGATGACCAACACCTCGGTCACGCTGCAGGAGACCGGCATCGCGGCCGCGATCGACAGCGGCGGCCCGTACGAATCGGCACGCAACAAGATGCTGGCGCTGGACTTCGCCACCCAGCTGCCAGAGATGAAGGCGATCGCCGGCCAGCCCGAGTACGCCCTCGGCAGCGTGCACGCGGTCAGCCGCGACGGAACGCTCGTCATCGCCTCCGCCTCCGGCAGCCAGCTCGCCTCCTACGCCTGGGGTGCCGCCAACGTGATCTTCGTCGTCGGCGCCCAAAAGCTCGTCCCCAATCTGGAAGCGGCACGCAAGCGGATCATCGAGCACAGCCTGAAACTCGAGGACGCTCGAGCCTACGCCGCCTACGGGCAGAACAGCCGCCTCGGAAAAATCCTCGAGATCCACCAGGAGGACCCCGGCCGCATCCATGTCGTCCTCATCCGACAGGCAGTCGGATTTTGAGAGGCGAGGCGAGAGACACCTCCATGAGCGCACCGGCTTTCGAGGACCAACCGGAGACCGCCCGCG
>WNFX01005753.1_pt1 | contig 11912 bp, 11 predicted proteins | sample 5400111 | NCBI WGS metagenome assembly WNFX01 (sample SAMN13153363, study PRJNA577476) | soil metagenome | isolation source: 40 cm soil or saprolite under grassland replicate 1 | place: USA:California | collected 2016-06-15
AGCTGGCTTCGAGCAGGCCCCGCTCGACGAGCTTGTCGAGGTGGTAGGCGGCGAGCGGCTGATGCCGACAGACGCCGACGCCTCGTCGCGGCCGATCGCTCGGCCCGCATCCGAGACGAATTCGTAGAGGCGTCGCCGGACCTGGCTGCCGAGAGCGCTCAACGAACTCAAGTCAGCCAGATCAGCTGCGCGCCTTGCCTCCACAGCGGGGCGCGGCCGTCACCTTCAACATGGCGCTGCCAGCCCGAATCGCCTGCTCCCTGCGCGCTTCGATTCTCGTCCGCGCGCAAACGGGGGAAGGGAAGCCTTCGCCCCTTCCCCCAGTGCCGCGCGGGACTAGCGCCGGCTCGGCGTCGTCGCGAGCAGCGTCTCCGGCGAGATCTCGCGGAGGATGAACTCGTCGTAGCCAAACAGCGTCGCTGCGACCGCAGAGATCGTGCGCGCTCCGTCGAGCGGTGTCAGATGCTCCTTCTCGACGGCGCCTTGAATCTCCTTGACGAGCCGCTGCGCGACCTGCCATTTCGGCTCGATCGTGCGCCCAAAGTCAGTTGGCTTCATCGAAGCGAACTGCTGGACGAGAGAGGCTGTGACCGTTGCCGCCATTGAAAAACCCCCCTTCAAGGTCGGATAACGGTTCGGCCACAAGCTAACAAGGACTGGGCCGGCGAGAGGCCATTTTCCCGCTCCTTGCAGAATCCGATTTTCCTGCAAAGTCCACAAAAAGCGATCGCTGGAGGTTCGTGGATCGTGGCCGTGGAAAGAGAGTTGCGAGGCGCGAGTTTGCCGCGGTATCCATTCGTTGCTGCGGCTCACAGATCGCCTAGCGTTGCCACGACAGCGGGGCTCGTCGCCTACCGAGACGCCACAATACGGCTGCTTGCAGGTCGTTTGGAATGGGCGGAACTTGGCAGTGCGCAGACCACGTACGAATTGGACGCGGCGCGACTAGCAATCGACTGAGGACTCTGCCAGACCGCCGCCCTGAAGGGTCGACACCGTTCGGTTCGGCGCGCTTGAATTCCTGCGTGGCGCGTGAGCTTCCGACCGGAACCGTCACTCTTGTCTTCACCGACGTCGAGGGCTCGACGAGGCTCTTGCAGCAGCTGGGTGCCGATGCCTACGCAGACACGCTGGCGCAGCATCGCCGCGCCCTGCGTGAGGCGTTCATTCGCCACGACGGGGTCGAAGTGGATACGCAGGGCGACTCGTTCTTCATCGCGTTCTCCACCGCGCCGGCCGCAATTGCCGCCGCTGCCGAAGCTCAGCAGGTGCTTGCGGCCGGACCGATCCGCGTGCGCATGGGGATCCACACCGGGACACCGTACGTCACCGACGAGGGCTACATCGGACCGGACGTCCACCGAGCAGCCCGCATCGCGGCCGCGGGGCACGGTGGGCAGATCCTGGTCTCGTCGTCGACCGCATCGCTGGTCGAGGGCGACAGCTTGCGCGACCTCGGCGAACACCGCCTAAAGGACCTCGCCGCACCGGAACGGATCTATCAGCTCGGTGGCGAAGCCTTCCCACCTCTGAGAAGCCTGCAGCAGACGAACCTCCCGATTCCTGCGACGCCCTTCCTAGGGCGCCAACGAGAGCTCGGCGAGGTCACGACCCTGCTCGGAAGCGGGAACGCGCGCCTGCTGACGTTGATCGGCCCGGCCGGAGTCGGCAAGACCAGGCTCGCGCTCCAAGCGGCCGCGGAAGCGTCCGACCAATATCCCGACGGCGTCTTCTGGGCCCCGCTTGCTGCGCTGCGCGACCCGAAGCTCGTCCTCGAGGTGGCTGCTCAGGCGCTCGAAGCGAGGGACGGCCTCGCCGACCGCATCGCCGACCGCCGGCTGCTGCTCATCCTCGACAACTTCGAGCATTTGATCGATGCAGCACCTGAGCTCGCTAGGCTGCTCGCCGCCTGTCCGAACCTTCACCTCCTCGTGACGAGCCGAGAGCGTCTACGACTTGTCGGTGAGCAGGCCTATCCGGTCCCGCCGCTCGAGCCTCAGGATGCGACCGAGCTCTTCACCGCGCGGGCGCGGGCAGTCGATCCTCGTTTTGAGCCCCGCCCAGTCGTCCACGAGCTTTGCTCCCGCCTCGACAACCTGCCGCTCGCGCTCGAGCTCGCCGCCGCCCGCGTCGCCGTGCTCTCTCCGGAGCAGCTGCTCGACCGCCTGTCGAAGCGGCTCGATCTGCTCAAGGCCGGCCGCGGGGTGGACCCCCGGCAGCAGACCCTGCGCGCGACCATCGAATGGAGCTACGACCTCCTCGACGAAGAGGAACAGCTCCTGTTCGAAGCCTTGTCCGTCTTCCGCGGCGGCTGCACGCTCGAGGCGGCGGAGGAGGTCTGCGACGCAGATATAGACACGCTGCAGTCGCTGATCGACAAGAGCCTGCTTCGCCGGCAGGGGGAGCGGTTCTGGATGCTCGAGACGATCCGGGGATACGCGACCGAGCGGCTCGAGGAGCGAGGAGAGGAGGACGAGCTGCGCCGCCGCCACGCCGACCACTTCCTCTCGCGGGCCGAGGACGCCGCTGTCGGCGCGCCGTCCGAGCTCCCGGAGGCGGTCTGGGCGCGGGACGAGCTCGACAACATCCGGCGCGCGCGTGGGTGGCTCATCGCTTCCGGCGACGTGGAGCGGGAGGCTCGCCTCGCGGTAGCTGCGTTCTGGACCCTGTGGACGCGAGCCAGCCTGCGGGAGTTGAAAGCCTGGCTCGTCTCGGCGCTCGAGCGCTCTGCTGACCTCGACCCCGGGCTGCGAGCGGATGCGCTCGGCGCCGCCGCACTCGCGGAGGCGAATTTGGGCGAGAGCGAGGTGGCGCGGGAGTACGCCCGCAAGAGCCTGGAGATCGCCCGCGAACGAAACGACAAGCGGCAGATCGAGTGGGCGCTTCGAGTCCTCAGCTTCGATGAGCCGGATCTCGATGAGCGTAGGCGCCTGCTCCACGAGTGCGAGGCGCTTCTCCGCGAGCTCGGAAACCACGGGGGCCTCGGCTGGGTCACCTTTCTGCTCGGCCTGACGCTCTTCGAGGAGGGACGCTTCAAAGAGGCACGTGAGAGCCTCAACAGGGCTGTAGCGATTTTCAGGGGGCTCGGCAGGCGGTGGGAGGCGGCGAACGCGGAGAATGCGATCGCCTACGTGCTGATTGCGGACGGTCAGCACAAGGCCGCGCGGCCGATTCTCGAGGAGGCTCTCCGGAGGGCAGTCGATCTCCAGTCGGTGGCGCTGGCCATCGAAGCGCTTGCCGCGCTCGGGTGCGTTCGCGTGCAAACCGATCCCGGCGCGGCGGCACGACTGCTCTCGGCGGCCGAGACGATTGCCGAAGAGAGTGGGCAACGGCTTGACACTCGCTACGCGCTTCCCTTTGTGGAGAGGGCTGCAGAGGCGGCCCGCGAGCGGCTCGGCGACGGGTTCGGTGTGGAGTGGGAGGCGGGGAGCGAGCTGACACTGAACGCGGCCGTCGCGCTGGCGCTCGGTGAGGAATGAGCTGGCCCGAGCCGGTCCAGCGGGTGGAGGCCGTCCTCGAGCAGGCTGCGGCCGAGGCGCGGCTGGAGGAGTTCCCGGACAGCACGCCGACGGCGGAAGCTGCGGCGCGGGCGGTGGGGTGCAAGCTGGCGCAGAGCGTCAGGTCGCTCGTCTTCGACGGCGAGTGGTTCCTCCGCTTGCCTTCTTCCGCCCCGCCCTTCGATCTCGGCAGCGACTGATCGACGATGTTGGCGTGCCCGGCTCGGCGCCGTCCCGAGTTTCGCGCACTGCCAAGTTCAGTGGGCGGTACTGGGCTCGAACCAGTGAGACCCACCTTGTCGACTCGGAGCAGCGTTCGCGCCAGTTCGCTGACGTTAGCCCAGAGCGCATGGTTGAGCGGAACCGCTCGGCGAGCGAACACTTGAGCGAACTCGAGCGAACGTCGAGCGTTGCCATTGTTGCCACGCGGATCTGAATGTCAGGGCGACAGGACGCTCGCCCAGCCGAGGGCGCTGCGGCTGGCTGCTTGATATGAAGTGGCCCATGGCCGACGCCGCTCGGGCCGCGTACGACGAGGTCGCGGAACAGTACAGCCACACGCTCGACCCCGAGGGATTCGGGTTGGTAGACCCGGTTCTCGCGGAGCTGATCGGTGAGGTCGCGAGGCAGGAGGTGCTTTCTCTGGCGTGCGGGCAGGGCCAGGATGCGCGACTGCTGGCACGCCTTGGCGCCAAGGTGACGGGTGTCGACGTGTCGTCGGAGATGCTGCACTACGCGTGCGAGCATGAAGCCGCCGATCCGCGCGGGATTGCGTATGTGCAGGGTGACGCGCAGGATCTGGAAGCCTTCCCGAATGGGAGCTTCGACGGCGTCGTCTGCCACATGGCGCTTATGGACATCCCGCATCTAGCTGCGGCGGTCCAATCCGTAGCGCGCGTTCTTCGAGAACAAGGCTGGTTCGTGTTCTCGATCGTCCACCCCTGCTACCACCCGCACGTCGAGAACGTGACGGACTACCTCCTCGAGCACCGCTACCGCAAGCGGCTCCCGCCGGATTGGCTCCCGCAGCACGCGTACCACCGGCCCCTCGCTATGTACGTCGACCAACTCGTGCGAGCCGGCTTCCGGATCGAGCGCGTGGTCGAAGCGCATAAAAGGGATGCGGACGCCGGTGGCGTTCCTGGTCTGCTCTACGCCCGATCAGTCAAGGCCTGACGTCGGGTCTTCCGTCGGCGACGCGGCAGCAAACGTCCAGGGGACATTCCGCATCACTGGCCCACGCGGATTAACTGTCGCCACCAGCTGCTCGTCGGGACGACGTTTGGGTTTCCGCCAACGGGGCACCGAGAGACAAGGATGGGAACGGACCTCGGGCGCCTCATCTTGCGAGTCGCGGTCGGCTCGATCTTCGTTGAACACGGAACGCAGAAGCTCTTCGGCTGGTTCGGCGGTCACGGACCGGGCGGCACCGGGGAGTTCTTCGAATCTCTCGGGCTGCGGCCCGGTCGCCGCAACGCAATCGCTGCGGGGATCGCCGAGTCGGGAGGTGGCGCACTGCTAGCGCTCGGCCTTGCGACACCCGCTGCCGCGGCGGCGGTCGCGAGCGTAATGGTGACAGCCCTTCGCACTGCGATCTGGCCCGACGGGATCAAGGTGGGGACAGGCGGCTACGAGCTCCTCCTCCTCGCAAACGCCGTTGCCATCGCCAACATCGGCCCGGGGGAGTGGTCGCTCGACGCGGCGCTCGGCCGGGAACGGCGTGGCGCTGGCTGGGCAGCAGCGACGTTTGGAACTGCGCTCGCCGGCTCTGCCCTAGCGATCGCCGCGGGCAGGCGTTATTCCGAGGCGCGGGTCGAGGACGGGTCTGCTTCAGAACAGCGCGCCCAAACCGGGGCAAAAGCTGCGACGGCTTAGAGAGGTGGCTATTACTGGCGGCTGAGATCGGCTGCCTACGAAGCCCTCGGGGGACTCCCGAGCACTCGCCCAGGCGACTGTACGGAGGCTTCCGTCTCGTCCCTACTGCGAGTCGGGGCGTTGCGCGCGAGAATCCTGTACGTGGAGTCGACGATCGGCTATGCGATGAGCGGTGGCGTCAACATCGCATACCAGGTGACGGGCGAGGGGTCTTTTGACCTCGTGCTCGTTTCCGGATTCGTGTCGCATCTCGACTACGACTGGGAGCATCCCTCCTCGAGGAGGCTACTCGAGCGACTGGGGTCCTTCGCGCGGCTGATTCGGTTCGACAAGCGTGGGACCGGTCTTTCCGATCGCACGGTTGGGCTCCCTGACTTTGAGACACGAATGGACGACGTACGTGCCGTAATGGACGCCGTCGGCAGTGAGCGCGCGGCCTTGTTCGGCTATTCGGAAGGCGGACCGCTCGCGATCTTATTCGCTGCAACCTATCCGGAGCGCGTACGGGCGCTTGCGCTGTACGGAACCTATGCGAAGCGGACAGGGCCCGATAACGACTACCCGTGGTGCGAGACGGCGGAGGAACGGGCCAACTACGCCACCGAGGTCGAGCGGGAATGGGGCGTCGAAGCCGACCTCGGCCGTATGGCGCCGAGCGCCGACGAGTCGCTAGCGAGATGGTGGATGGCGCGCGCGCGTGCGGCTGCAAGTCCCGGCTCGGCGCGTGACCTCGTGATGATGAACTCGCAGGCCGACATCCGCGATGTCTTGCCAGCGGTGCAGGCACCCACGCTAGTCATCCATCGCGTCGGCGACCGCGATGCGCGCGTCGAGGAGGGCCGCTATATCGCCGCGCACGTTCGAGGTGCGCGGTTCGTCGAGCTCGCCGGCGACACGCACGTGCCGTTCTGGCAGCCAGACGACGTCGTCGACGAAGTCGAGGAGTTCCTTACGGGCCTGCGCCCCACGCGCGTCGCCGACCGAGTGCTCGCAACGATCCTCTTCACCGATCTCGTCGGATCGACTGAGCGCGCGGGCGCGCTCGGCGACCACGCATGGGCTGAACTGCTCGAGCGCCACCACCAGGTCGTGCGACGTGAGCTTGCCCGATTCGGCGGCGAAGAGATCGATACGGCCGGCGACGGGTTCCTAGCGTTGTTCGACGGACCCGCCCGAGCAATTCGCTGCGCGCTCGCGATCCGTGACGGTCTGGGGGAGCTCGGCCTTCAGGTGCGCGCCGGCGTTCACACCGGAGAGGTCGAGCGGCCACGCGGGGGAGGGCCGCGCGGGATCTCGGTCCACACCGGAGCACGGATCGCTGCCGCGGGGTCTGCCGGCGATGTTCTCGTGTCGGTGACGACGCGCGACCTCGTCGCCGGATCGGGTCTCGCGTTTGCGGACCGGGGCGAAGTCGAACTGAAGGGCATCGGCGCGCGCCGGCTCTACGCTGCAGCGGCCTGATTCAGCATCGCTGGCCCAGCCGAGGACCCAACACCGGCTAACCCCACGGCTGAGCCGGGCGATAAGACGGTGCCTGCCCTCCGGGTCGGTGATCTGCGTCCTGCGGCTGCTCGGAGTATCCCTCAGTCACCTCGCCCTTATGTGCCGCGAATGCAGCCAAGACCTCCCCTTTCTCCGGCTCGGGCACCTTGAAGTGGTCAAGCGATCGCCAAGTTCAGCCGCGACTTCATCGAAGATGACGGGAGAGATCTTCAGCTCGCGATGGGCTTCTTCCAAGCCGAGAGGAGTACTGCCCGGTTTCGTGGCTGCATAGTGCTGGGGTCCACCCGCAATGTCGCAGACCCAGAGAGTGCGCATGAATTTGAGGCCTGGAAGCCTGTCCAGATCATCGGTACTCCATTCCCGGAGCTCGGGGTTCTCCGATTCCTGGCCGGCGATAGGGTTACGCACGACAGCGTCGCTGAAGTGATCAATCACTGCTGCGATGGCGAATGCGCCACCGAGCCGTTCATACAGACTCGATTCCGTCATTTCTTACCTCCTAGACGGTTCAGAAGTTGCAGTGACCTCTACGTCGATCCGTCCCGCGGCGGATTGATCTGGCAGCGGTTACTCGTGACGGGGCTCCAGTCCTGGTCGGGGTCAACCAGTTGACGGGGCGAAACCACCACCGCGGTGGCAGCCGAGTACGCGCGGGGGATGCCCCGGTTCGCCTAATCCAGGGCCCCCGAGTTCTCCAGGTGCGCCGACCAGCGCTCCTCGATCCGCCCAAGCCGCCAGATCACGAGCGCGATCGCCCACGTAGCGACAAACATTGCCACGATCACGAACCCGAGGACGTTGATGTCGACGTTCTCAAACCAGCTCCAAAAGGATCCGGATAGGCCGAGCTCTGAGCTGATGAGTCCGCCGACTTCGATCGTGCCGATCACCAGCGCGACCGCCACGGACAGGGCCGTGATCGTGAGGTTGTAGAACACCTTCCGGACCGGCTTGGACAACGCCCACCCGTAGGCGAAGTTCATGAACGACCCATCGATCAAGTCCATCAGGGTCATCCCCGCGGCGAACAGGATCGGCAGGCAAAGGATCGCGTACCACGGCGCTCCGGCTGCCCCGGCTCCGCCGGCGATGACCAGGAGCGCGACCTCGCTCGCGGTGTCGAACCCCAGACCGAACAGCAACCCGACCGGATACACGTGCCGAGGCTTGCCCACGGCCTTGGTCAGCCGGCCGAACAGACGGTTCATCAGTCCGCGGCTGTCCAGCTGCCGCTCGAGCCCGACTTCGTCGTAGCGTCCGGTCCTCATCTCGCGGAACACCTTCACGATGCCGACCAGGATCACGATGTTGATCGCGGCGATCAGATAGAGAAACCCCCCCGACACCGCGGTGCCGACCCAGCTGGTGGCCTGGCGCAACGTCGAGTGATCGTGCGTGGCCGGGCCGCTGAGCGAACGGACGCCGATCGAGATCAGGAGCGCAAGTGCGAAGACGATCGTCGAGTGTCCGAGTGAGAACCAGAAACCGACGCTCAACGGCCGCTTGCCCTCGGCCATCAACTTGCGTGTGGTGTTGTCGATCGCGGAGATGTGATCGGCATCGAATGCGTGTCGCAGCCCGAGTGTGTAAGCAGTGACCCCAATCCCAATCGTCGGTATCCCGGCCGTGGCGAGGTGAGAATGGCTTGGGGCGACGAACGCGAGCAGCGCGACGAAGCCGAGCACATGCAAGCCCGCCACCGCCGAGACCATCGCCGCCAGCGTCCGCCGCTCGCCAGCGCTCAGCGATGCCCAGAACACGACAGACGTGGTTCGGGTAGCAGGGTCGTCCTAGGTTGACGGTGCGCGCTCGGATGTGAGCAACGCGCCTCCGGTCGTGTCCTCGGCCGACGCTTCGGGATTCGGTGGACCGAGGAACGGGAACTCCGTCAGGTAGTCGTCGTGCGGCTCGACGCCGTCGGAGGTCACCCGTCCGTAGGTCAGGAACGCCATCCGCATGTCGTACACGTCGTCGGTCAGAACCCGGCCGTTGGGGTAGTGCGCCGGCCGATTGCGGTTGTAGTGCATGACGTCGGGAAGCACGGTGAGGGCGGTTTCTCTGGCCACGGCGGATGGGTAGCCGCGACTCTCCAGCAGCTTCGACCAGGGCTCGAGAAAGGTCGCCACGTCGTCGGCCGGGTGTCCGGCGTTGAACCTGTTCTTGAGCTCGTCGACGAAGAACGGGTTGAACGACGGGTTCCCGTACCGGTCGACCTGCACGAGCTTGCCGTCGCGGCGCACACTCGCTGTGCACCAGACTCCGATCTCCGTACCGGGGCCGAGCATGTCGTCTGGCACCTCGAGCGCCATGGTGAGGATGTTCTTGCCGGCGAACGTGTCGTCGCCGGTGAACTGAAAGTCGTGGAATGCGCCTTCGCCGTCGGCAAAGAACGGATCGCTGCGGACGCCGATGAACAGCCGACAAGGACCAGCCTCGACCGGCTTCGCCATCTCGTCGAAGCCGACGGGTGTCCCCTCGATCAGCACCTCGCCGGCGGGCTCGGGCTCCCGAGCCTCGCTTCCTGTTGCGTAGTACACGGTCGCGGTCTGGGAGCCGCCGTTCGACTCCGAGAACACGAATGACAACGCAACGTCGGCCTGCGTGTCTCCGTCGTTGTCGACGTTGATGCGGTAGACCCCGTCGGGATGGAAATCGGCGCCCGTCATGAACGGATTCACGTCGAAGATCAGCACCGTCTTGTCCGGGCTCTGAGGCGACGCGAACAGGAATAGGTCGGTCAAGTCCAAGCGCGCGTCGTCACCCGGAAACTTGAGCATGGCTGCACTGAAGTGGTTGGACATTTTGGCTCCTTTTTGGGTGCTCCCCTCAGTGGGGATCACGGATCAGGTTCGCGCGTCAGTCGGCACGTCGCGCCCGTGAGGGCCCTGGTCGGTCCCCGGGTCTGCGCATTCGATGCCGCTTCCGCTCGAAGCGTCAGTCCGCCGATCGCGCGCGCGCCTAGAGCCAGATACGTGTGGTGAATCCGGTCGGCGAGTGGAAGAACTCAATCCGCCAGGTCAGCTGCCGGGCGACCCAGAGGCCGGCACCGATTCCCTCGCGTGGCGCGAGATAGCCGGCTGCGGGGTCGTCGAAGCCGTCGCCTCGGTCGACGATCTCGCAGACGAATCGTCCTCGGGCGCGTCCGACACGGACTTCTCGGATGCCGCCACCGTGTTGCATCGCGTTGTTCGCAATCTCGGTGGCGGCGAGCAGCAGGTCGAGTGATTGCGCTTCGCTTATCTTGTCGGCAGCGAGTTCGCGAGCGAGCTGCTCTCGGAGCTCCTCGGCGCCGCGTCCGAATGGGATCGGCCGCAGGCCTGTGAGCGGCGCCGGTGCCGGCGTGATGCGACGCAGGAGGTGGTCGGGGTCCTCGTAGTGGTCGCTGCGGTTCAAGCTATCGCCGGCGACGACCTCGGGGTGCGTTTGCCAGACGCCGTCGATGATCCGATCCGGGGTGCCGTTCGCGTCGTAGGAGCAGAGCACCCACGCCGGCAAGTGCCCGAAGGAGCGGTTGAATACCGCCTCATACCCGGTCCATAGGTCCCACTCGTTGGGATCAGGCCCGAACTGGACGTCGGCGACTGCGCGCAGCGTCGGAGTCTTCCGGAGCTGTTCAACGTAGACCTTGTGGTAGGCGGCGAGGGTTCGTGCCGGCCGCGTGTAGGCGGCGCTGACGTCGACGAAAGTCACACGCGCGGCTTCCGGGCCGAGCGCCTCGCGCATCATCGCGAGCCCCGGCTTCGTATGTGCCACAACCGCTCCTTCGCCCGCCTCGATGCCGGCTTTGAGGAATGGCACCGCGCGTGCGAGGTACTCGTCCTTCGACTCGTAGACGAGGGCGTTGTGCCGGAGTGCTGTGCCGTCAGAGCTCATTGGTCATCGATCCAGGAATCGTGCTGCGTGTCCGCTTGACCTGTAATAAGCCGGCGAGCCGCGGTTTCAAATCGAAGCTCCTCCGACGGGTGCGGATTGGGAGAGTGCTGCGCGGAGCTTGCTCAGCGCACCGGCTTCGATCTGCCGGGCGCGCTCGGCGGTCAGCCCAAGCCCGGCGCCGATCTCGCTCAGCGTCTGAGCGTCCTGGCCGAGCCCGTAGTGGGCCCGGATCACCATGCGCTCGCGTTCGTCGAGCTGTTCGGTCAGGTCCCGCACGTCACGGATCTCAAAGGCGTCGAGCACCTGCTGGTAGGCGTGCTCGGCGGTGGGATCGACGATCGTGTCGCCAATGGTCGCCGTGGCTTCATCCCCGGCGGTCAGCTGTTCCTGCGTGCTGCGCGGCGTGCGCTCGGTCGCCTGCAGGCGCTCCAGCTGCGCCGGTGTCAGGCGGGTCGCACCGCCGAGCTCCTCGGGGTTGGGTTCGACACCGTGCATCTGGAGGTGTTCGCCGCGGGCTCTCCTGATCTGTGCGAGCCCGCGGACGACGCGATCCGAGAGTGCCACCGGCCGTGTTAGTTCGGCGACGAGCTCCTGCATCGCTTTGCGGACCCAGAACGAGGCGTAGGCCCAGAAGGGTGTATTCAGCGTGGTGTCGTAGCGCCGCGCAGCGACGAGCAGGCCGGCGACGCCCTCCTGGAGGAGCTCCAAGCGTTCGACCCTGCTGTTTTTGAAGCTGCGGGCGAGATCGCCGATCGCCGGCAGAAACGCCTCGACCAGTTTCCGGCATGCGTCGGAGTCGCCGCCTTCGGCCGCGATCACCAGATCCCGTTCCTGCAAAGCGGTGAGTCGTTGCTGAGCCACGGGCCCCCGATCGGGAGGAGGTCTCGATTCTCCCACTCCGGGCTTGAGTTGCCGCGGCCGCGGCTTATTGGACAAGCTGTGAGCAACGTCCAGATCCGTAGCGAGACCGAAACCGAGAGCGCGAGCGCCGGGAAGACAAGAGGAGCACGAGAAGCGCATCGGGCAGCAAGACCCGGTGTGGCCGAACTGGTACGCGTCCCTGGGGTGTCGGGACCGACGCTTCGGGGCCGCGCCAACGAGTGTGCAAGGCTCGATGAGTTACTGAGCGCGGTTCGTCGTGGAGAGAGCGGCGCGCTCGTCCTG
>WNFX01010564.1_pt1 | contig 11912 bp, 12 predicted proteins | sample 5400111 | NCBI WGS metagenome assembly WNFX01 (sample SAMN13153363, study PRJNA577476) | soil metagenome | isolation source: 40 cm soil or saprolite under grassland replicate 1 | place: USA:California | collected 2016-06-15
GCGTGTTGCGCGGCGGCTCAGCCGCGTTGGAAGGGTGGCAGGTGCAGCTCGATGAGCGCGTGACCAAGCTCCGACTGGCTGCGCGCGAGCTGGCGGCGATTCTGCTCGAGCGACGCTCGACTCGCGCCGGATCTCCGCAACAGCTGTCGCCGGGCGACGAGCGCTGCGATCCGCTCCCGTAGCTTCTCGACTCCGCTCGCCAGCTCGATCGATGTGGCTCTCTCGCTGGCGACCAGGCTCATCACTCATAGAGTCGCTCCAAAGGCCTGTCGATCGCATGTGGAAAGCGGAACGAATCCTGCGCAAAGTGCGACCGAACTTTTCACCGAGATGCTGTGGAAGAGGTCAGGCTGTGAAAAACGGAGCGTCCTTATCCCTGCGACAGAGGCCGTCGAAACCTCCGCTCCGGAGCGCCGCCCCTTCTGTGCAGGTAGGGCGTAGTCCGCCCGACTCGATCTCGCGCACGGCACAGCCACTGCTAGCCTGGACTGCTCGACCGGAACCAACCAGGAAGGAGGTGAGGGCGCTGCTCGCACTCACCGATAGCGCGGTTGAGGCCGTGAAGAGCATCGTTTCGTCCTCGGACGAGGCCTCCGAGACGAGCGGTCTGCGGATGGTTGCCGAACGGGCGGGGACGCAGGCGAACTTCCAACTCAGCGTCGTTCCGCTGCCCGCTGAGGATGACGAGGTGATCGACGAACAAGGGGCCCGCGTCTTCCTCGAACCGGAGGCCGCCTCGCTCCTCGACGAGAAGGTTCTCGACGCCAGCGTCGAGCAAGACCAAGTTGCGTTCACGATCGCCGACCAGGTCGAGGACTAGCCGGAGGGTTTTCGTGGCACGGAGAGGTCATCTGCATGAGCCGGATCGACCTCTCCGAGACCCCCGTAGCAAGCTGCCGACGCCGCAGGCCAGCTCGACCTCGGCAAGAACGGGGACTGGCTTTAGCTTCGGGTGCGTGGTGCAGGCTCGTGAATCGATTTCTTCGTCGGGGGGATTGGTCCGTGGTAGTTCCGCAGGAGCAGAAGGTCCGCGTTCTCGTTGTTGATGACGACCCGGATTTCGTCGAGGCGGCGAAGGTGTCCCTCGCGGCTGATCGGCGCATTGAGGTTGTGGGCGGTGCCGCCAGCGGCGAAGAGGCGGTGAGGCAAGCCGCCGCCTTGCGCCCAGAGGTGGTGGCGATGGATGTCGTGATGCCGGGTCTGGATGGCATTGAGGCGACGAAGTTGATCCGGAAGGATCAGCCGGACTGCCGAGTCGTCCTTGTCAGCGGCTCGATCTTCGTTGAGCGGGGAGATGAGGGTCTCGAGGCGGCGCGTGCGGCCGGTGCTTCTGCGTATGTCGTCAAGTCGAGAGCCGTGCTCGATCTGGCTGAGGTGGTCGTCTCCGTTGCTCGCAGCGCCGGGAACGTGTCCGGGTCTTCGGCCTGACCCAGACCGTTCGGGGCCGCGGAGGCACCCGGCGGGACTCCGCGCGCTCGAGCCTGCGCGGGGCTGCCACCCCGGTGACGTTCAGGGGCTCACGACACGGTCGGACCGCCTAGCGAATTGCTAGCTCGTATTGGACGCCGGGACGGTTTGCCGCGCTGCGGCTAGACACGAGGGGGCGCTGGGCGGGATGATGTGTGCGACGTAAGTGCTCTTCCCAGCGGCCAGGAGGGCGAATCCGAGCCGGAGGGCGCAATGAACAATGACAAGGGGCAGCGCGACGAGCCGAAGGGCGGCGAGCCGGAGCAAGAGCAGGAGCAAAAGCAGGAGCACGCTTTGGGCGAGCTTCGACATTACGTGCCCGCAGAAATCCTGAACGTCTCCTTCCCTGCAGCGGTCCGCGGTTACGACCGACACGCCGTCGACGCACACATCAAACGTGTCAATCGCCTGATCGCCGAGATCAAGGTGAGCTCCTCACCGCGCATGGCGGTCAGGCGCGCGCTCGAACAGACCGAACAACAGGTCAGCGGCCTGCTCGAGCGGGCTCGGGAAACGGCGGACGAGATCACAACGAGTGCGCACCGGGAGGCGGAAACCGAGGCGGACGGAATCAGGGCAAAGGCGGCGGACTTGCTCGTCAACGCGAGTGCCGAGGCGGACGCCACCAAGACCGAGGCCGAGAAGCTTCTCGCTGACTCAAAAGCTGAGGCGGAGACCGTGCTCGCGAACGCAAGGGCAGAGGCCGAAGACATCCTCGTTCGCTCACGCCTCGAGGCAGAGAACACCGTCACGCGTGCGCGAGGCGAGGCCGATGAGCGCCTTCAACAACTACAAGCCGAGCTTGCCTCTCTGCGGGATCAGACTAAGGCGCGGATGGGCGAGTTCCAGGCCGACACCGCTGCGGTTTGGGAGCAGCGTCGTCAGCTGCTCGAGCAGATGCGCGGCATGGCGAGCAGACTCGTCGATTTGGCCAATGCCGCAACTGACCGAGAGCCCGACGAGCCGGACCTGCTCGAGGCGCTGGAACCAAAGACCCAAGCCGAAACAGAGCCGCAAACTTCCAACCGCGGCGAGGCCGAGTCGACAGCGCCGACAGTCGAGGCCGACGAGGCAACTGACGGCGAGGCTGGCAAGGCACCCAAGAAAATCGCCGGCAGCGGCCAGTCGAAACAGGCGATCAAGACCAGACGCCAACCGAGCTGAACGGAGCCAAAAGGTGAGGCCGGTGGGACTCCGGGCGCGATTGAGCCACAGCGGGGTGCCACCACCCCAATAAGCGATGGCCACTGCGATCTCGGCGCCGCATGCGACTCGTCCTACTTGTCTCGGCGACTTTCAGCTCACGAACACGTGCCCGCTTGGTTGAGCCGATGGAGCGTACCGGGATCGAACCGGTGACCTCCGGCTTGCAAAGCCGGCGCTCTCCCAGCTGAGCTAACGCCCCGAGTCACTCCAGTTTAGAGCGTCCGTTTGCGGGCGGAGCCGGGCTTTGCCCCGCGGGAGCCCAAGCGGGAGTTGCGATGTCCTGACAAGAAGGAGGGGGCGCACGGGTAACCATGGGTTCCCCCGTGATAAGAGAACCGGCGGCTTGTCGGCCGCCGGTCTGTTCGGGGGAAGAGGAAAACGTGTTATGCAGCGCGCGCGAGGCGCTCTTCGTGACGGGCTCGCTTGATGATCTCGTCGCGGTCGCCGAAGCGGAGCTGGGCTCGCAGCATCCGCTCCTCGTCCCATAGACGCTGAATGCTGTCTTCGAGCTCCTTGACTTCAGCGGCGACTTCGGAATCGTGCCCGTGAGAAAGCACGTGCCAAAGCTCGGCGCGGCGCTCGGTCGCGCGCTCGATCTCGGCCTTGATCTGAGGAAGTGTCTTCATGTTCCTTGTAAACGCCTGAAGTGGGCTGCTCATTCCAGAGCGGAGCGAGCAGAAAAAGGAGGACAACGAGTGCGCCCACAACGCCTGCAGCGACGGCCAGCCAGGTCAGAAAAGCGTCCATCTGACTACCAGGAAGGTCGTAACGGCCGCTGTTTGGCGACGAGCCCCACCGTCGCCGCTCCGAAGGCGAAACCGCCGATGTGGGCAAAGAAGGCGACGCCCCCGCCCGTCTGTGGTTGAAGGACCGCGAAGCCACCTTCCCAGAGCTGGAAGAGGAACCAGACGGCGAGGAACAGGGCAGCTGGGATCTCGCGCACGAAGAAGAAGAAGATCAAGATGAAGAGCGTCAGCACCCTTGCCTCCGGCAGTAGCACGAGGTAGGCGCCGAGCACACCGGCGATCGCACCGCTCGCTCCGATGTTGGGGATGCTCGAGCCCGCCGGATCGGAGAACTGGAGCGTGACGAAGGTCTGCGCGAACGAAGCGGCAATACCTGCGGCCAGGTACCAGAACAGGAAGCGCACGCGGCCCAACGCATCCTCCACGTTGTTGCCGAAGATCCACAGGAAGAGCATGTTCCCGCCGATGTGCAACCAGCTTGCGTGCATGAACATCGACGTGAAGAGCCCCTCGTACCAGGGCAGGTGGTCCGGCGGGACGAGCTGCGCCTCGCAGGGCCCGCTGAGAGTGCAGGGGTAGTAGCCGTAATGCACAACGTCCTTGTTGACCCCCGTCTTGACCTCCCAGATCCAGACGATCACGTTTGCCGCGATCAGCCCGATGGTGACGATCGGAAAGTTCCGCGTCGGGACGTTGTCCTTGAGCGGCAGCACCGGGCGCGGAGGCTATGCGATCAGCTAATGACGAGCGCCATCAGCGCCTTCTGGGCGTGCAGGCGGTTCTCGGCCTGGTCCCAGACGGCTGACTGCGGGCCGTACAGCACGTCTTCGGTGATCTCCTCGCCGTAGTGCGCCGGCAGGCAGTGCAGGACGATCGCGCTTTCGCCCGCTTGCCTGACGAGCTCCTCGTCGATGCCGAAGCCGGCGAGGTCTCGAAAGCGCCGCTCGCGCTCCTCTTCCTGGCCCATGCTCGTCCAGACGTCGGTGTAGAGGACGTCCGCGCCGGCCGCGGCCTCGCGCGGGTCGTCCAGCAGGTCGATTGTCGCGCCGGTCTCGGCGGCCGCCTGGCGAGCGATCTCGACCGCTTCGGCCGACGGCTCGTAGCCCTTCGGCGTTGCGGCGCGGAAGTTTGTGCCGAGCTTCGCCGCGGCGACCATCAGCGACGCGCAGACGTTGTTGCCGTCGCCGAAATAGGCCACGGTTACGCCCTCCAACCGGCCAAGCCGGTCGCGGATCGTCATCACGTCGGCGAGCGCCTGGCAGGGGTGCGACGACTCCGTCAGCCCGTTGATGACCGGGATCGTTGCGTGGCGTGCGAGCTCCTCGACCTCATGTTGATGCGCGGTGCGGATCATGATCGCGTCGAGGTAGCGCGAAAGGACGGTCGCCGTGTCCTTGAGCGTCTCGCCGCGGCCGAGCTGGAGGTCGCCGGCCGAGAGGTAGAGGCCGGTGCCACCGAGCTGCGCTATCCCGACCTCGAAGGAAACACGCGTCCTCGTCGAAGGCTTCTGAAAGATCATTCCCAGCGCTCGGCCGGGGAGGAGGTGGTGCTCCTCGCGTCGCTTTTGCAAGGCCTTCAGCTCGTCGGCGAGGTCGAGGACACTGTCCAGCTCGGCACCGGACCATTCAGCGACGCGCGTGAAATTCCGGCCTTTCAGGTCTTCGACCACAGCGACCATGTGCGGTCGATGCTAGTGGCCAAGCCACTAACTGCGGGAGGTTTGGCCGACCGCGGTCTCTTCGAGCGTCTCGCGGAGCCGGGCGAGGCCGGCGAACATGCGGCTCTTGATCGTTCCAAGCGGCTGGCCCAGGCGCTCGGCGAGTTCGGATTGTGTATAGCCGCCGTAATAGGCGAGCTCGATAGCTTCCCGCTGCTCGGGTGGGAGCTTGCGGAGAGCTTCGCGGATCGACTGGCGTTGGCTGAGCAGCTCCGCTTCGTCGGGCGCCTCCGAGTCGGTGGGCTCGCTGTCGGGTTGAAGCGGCTCGGTACGGCGGCGCTCCTCACGGCGAACCAGGTCTACCGCGCGGCGGTGGACGAGCGTGAGGAGCCACGTGCTCGGCTTCGCGCGCTCGGCCGTGAAGCGGCCTGCCGCCCGCCAGACGCCGAGGAACGCCTCCTGCACGGCGTCCTGTGCGAGCGCGTCGTCGCGAAGAATCCGGAACGCGAGCCCATAGGCGAGCCGGCCGAAGCGGCGGTAGAGCTCGGAGAGCGCCTGCTCGTCTGCTCGGGCGATCAGCGCCAGCACGGCCTCGTCTGACAGGTGCGCGAGCTCCCGCGCAGTCGGCTGCGACCGTCCGCGGCGCCCGCGCAGCGGGATTACTCCTCCCCCTTGGCCCTGTCCTGTCATGGTGCTAGGTCGGCTTCACCTTCGCGGTGAGCAAGATCTCGCCGGTCGGGGCGGCGACGCCACCGGCTTTCTCGCGCGTGACAGCGACGGTCGCGAGCGCCGGCACGGACTTGGTCAGCCGCAGATACGTACGGCCGGCACCACCGCGGAAGAGCCCCGCCGGCTGCACGCGCTTACCGGCGATCACCCACGCTTCGTAGGTCTTGCCTGGGCCGGCCGGCTCGAGATTGTCGACCGTGAGGACGGCCTTGCGGGTCGGCGCGACGCAGACCCTGGCGCTCGCGCCTTTGGCGGGAGTCATCGTGCAGTCGGAGAGGATCGCCACGATCGCGTTCTGCGACTTGTTCCGTGAGCGTTCCTTGTCCAGCGAGTTCGAGAGATGAATCGCCCAGATTCCGACCGCGATCGCGGCGGCCGCGGCGACCGCTCCGAGCGCGGCAGACGGAACTGCCCAACGCTGCCGGAGCGGGACGACATTCGGGCGCTCGGCACGCGCCGCGGTCAGGATCCGCCGCTCGAGCTCCTCCGGCGGCTCCAGAGTCTGAATGTCGTAGGCCAGCCCTGCGGCGGTCTCGCGGAACGAGGCCACATCCTCGCGGCAGCGCTCGCAGCCGGCGAGGTGTGCCTCGTATGTGCGGAGGTCGTCGCCGTCGAGCGCGTCGAGCGCGTACGCAGCTGAAAGCTCGTGTGGGGAACCGTCGTTCATCCGGCGTCGCGTGAGGGATACCACAGGACTGGGAGCCCTTTATTCGCCCGCTGCCGGCATGCGGTTCAGAGGTAGTAGGGAGCGAGGCTCAGCGCGCCGAGCGCATACCAGACGCCGAACGCCAGGCTGGCGCAGCCAAGCACAGGGGCGAAACGGGACAGCGAGTTGCGTGCCGGCGAGCTCGCGAGCAGCATTCCCCAGCCGGTCGAGAGCGCCGCCATCGAGAGCGCTGTGCAGAGGGCAAACAGCCCAAGTGCGATCACGGCGACGCCGCGGTCGTGAATCGAAGCGAGGAGCAGGACTCCCACGCCCGCGCTGCCACCCATCCCGTGGACGAGGCCGATTCCGAACGCCTGCAGAGGCGAGCGGGCGCGAAGTCGCCCTTGCCTCCCATGAGAGTGGGCGGGACCGTGGTCCTGGTGGAGGTGGAAGAGGCCGCGGTGCCAGCGCACGAGCAGCCAGAGCGCGAGCAGGGCGATCATCACCCCGACACTCGTCTCCGCCGCCGCTTGCACCGGCGCGGGCAGGTAGCTCTTGAAGATGACGATCGGCAGGCCGAAGGCGAACAGGCTCGTCGCATGGCCGGCGCCCCAGGCGAGCCCGAGGCGCGCGGCAGTGCGGGCGGCCCGGTCGCGGCCGGTGGCGATCAGCGTCGTCACGGCGGCGAGGTGATCGGGGTCGGTCGCGTGGCGAAGCCCCAGCACGATCGCGACCGCGACCACCAGCGCCAGTGTCGCCCCGTCCGAGAAATGTGCGACCCAGCCGTCCAGCCCGAACATCTAGTGCCCCTTCCAGTAATGCCGCCGAGTTTCTGGGTCGCGAGCACCAAGCCAGAGGCCGCACTCGCGCGCAGCCAAGGCTGCCAGCCTTGGCAAGAGCGAGGGTGGACTCTGGCGCCGCGTGATCGCGGGCCAGAAGCCGGCATGTATTGCTGGATGGGGCACTAGCTCACCTTTGGTAGCGCTCGCACTGTCATCGCGAGTCCGGCCGCGAGGATGACGAGGGCGCTTGCGGCGGGAAGGAGCCGGACGAGCCGCCCTTCGAAGCTCGCCCGCTTGAAGATCTGCTTGGCGAAGACGGCCACCAGGCCGATGCCGGTGATGCTCAGCGCCAGCCCGGCGCTGAAGGCGACGATCAGCAGCATCCCGAACGGCACCCGATGCAGGGAGATCGCCGCGAGCAGGACGACGAGCGCCGATGGGCACGGAAGCAGGCCGCCGGTGATCCCGACCGCGACGAGCGAGCGGCGGCTCAGGGCCTCGTCTTCGTGGTGATGGTGGTGATGGCCATGGGCATGCCCGCGCCGGTGCCGAAAGCGGCTGCGAAAGACTGCGGCGCCGATCGCGATGACGAGCACGCCCGAAACCAGGTTCAGCCACGGGTACAGCTGGTCGGGGACGATGAACTGCGAGAGCGCGAGCGTGACGAGGCCGAGTGCGAAGACGCCGATCGTGTGCGTCGCAGTGACGATCACGCCGAGCGCCGCGGCGTGCCACGGCGTTCCACGCCGACCCACGAGGTAGGCGGCGACGATCGTCTTCCCGTGACCCGGCGAGAGGGCGTGGGCCATGCCCCAGAAGAATGCGGCGCCAAGCGAGGCGAGTATCACGAGCGCGCTCAGGTGGTGGCGCCCGACCAGCGAGCTGAATCCGGCGTCGGCGACCCGGTCGGGAGCTTGGAGGGTCTTGCCGGTCGACAGCGCCGGCGGCACGTCAGGCGCGTCCCTCGGTGCGAGCTGCGTGCTCACCGACGTGATGTCGAGCGGGCTCTGAAGCAGGTCCTTGGGGTAGGCGCGGAGCTCGTCGCTCGTGCTGCGGGTCTTCGGGCCGACGACGATTTCCTTCCAGCCGATCCGGTCCTTGTAGTTGTTGAGCTCGGCGGCTCGTCCGCCTACGACGAGCTGAGCGTTCCGGGCGATCCGCTGCGCGTAGGCGTGCGCGTCGATGTGCCCGGCCTGGAACGTGGGGATCTCCGCCATATCCAGCACGTAGCGCACATAGATTCGATGCCCGGAGACCTCGAGGCGGCTGAAGCGGTTGATCGTGAAGTTGCCGAGTGGGTGCGCGGAAGCGGCCGCAGGTGCGAGCAGCGCAGCCGCGACCACCGCCAGGATTGCGAGCCGCTTCATCGCAGCTCCCGTCTCGCGACCGGCGCCCAGAGAATCGAGAAGTGCGGGTTCAGCCGCAGAGCCCTGCCGAGCCAGGCGCGTTTTGCGGTCGTGTGGCCGAGGCAGCGCTCGATCATCCCGCGGTGGAAGAACTTGAGCGCATCGAGCGTCCCGAGCCCGAGGGCGCGCTTGGAGTAGCGCAGCGCCTCGCCGCAGTGGCCGGTCCGCTCGAGCGCCCAAGCCAGGACGTCGTTGCCGTCGATCGACGGTCGCTCCCGCTGCGCTAGGCGTGCGAGGGCGAGGGAGGCGTGAAGCCTGATCCCATGGTCGACGTCGAAAAGCGCCGTCTCGAGATCGGTCTTGACGCCGTTCGCGACGAGCAGACGCTGGATGACGCCGATCAGCTCGTACTGCTTCTGCGCCAACTGCGGACGGCCGGTCGCGCCGTACAGATCGCCGAGTGTCGAGACGTACTGCGGCAGGGGGATCCGGTTCACGGCCTGCTGTTCGAGGCGGATTGCGGATTGGTAGTGGCCCAGGCCCGCCTCCGCTCGCGCCAGCGCGTCGAGTGCGTAGGCGTAGTCCGGAAAGACCCAGAGCGCTTGCCGGTCCTGAGCGGCGGCGTCCGCGAACCTGCCGACCGACAGGTAGATCAGGCCGAGCTGGACATGCGTCCAGGCGTCGGCTTCCCCCTGCCCGTCGGCAGCGTCGACCGCGAGCTTCATCGCGTCGATCGCACCGGGAACGTCTCCGAGCAACTGGCGCGCATGCGAGATCCGGGCATACGAGGAAAGGCCCGGTTGAAGACTCGCCATCGTGTCGAGGGTCTTGAAGGCGGCGCGGTAGCGGCCGAGCTCGACGAGCGCATCGCCGATAACGCCGTAGTTGCGAGCGGTCGTCGGCGAGATGGCGTGTGCACGGCGTCCGAGCACCAGTGCCTCGCGGAAACGGTGACGTGAGAGGGCAAGCGAACCGAGGCCGCTGGTCGCGAGCAGGTCGCGGGGAGCGATCGCCAGCGCCCTGTGCAGGGCTTCGTCGGACTTCGTGTAGTAGGTCGGGTCTCCCGTCTCGCGGGCACGCTGCTGGTACGCGAGCCCGAGTGAGTCGAGGGCCCGGACGTCGTTCGGGTTCAGGCGGATCGTTGCCTGAAGCCGCGTGACCAGCGCGGGGGTGTCGCCGGGCGCAGTCTGGACGCTTGCGCTCGTCGCCGTGGCCGGAGCGGCCGTCCCCGGGCTCGCCGAGGAGCCGCGCAACCCGCCACCGAGCGTGAGGGCCACGGCGGTGAGTCCGGCCGCTGCCGCTCCGAAGATCAGTCGCTGTCGTCTCACGTCTCCTCCTTCAGCCGGGGGGACGGGAGGGGCCTGCCCGGCTGGTCAGGCCCCTCTGTCCGTGACTACGGCACCTCGTAGCCCTGGTGCGGTGCTGCGACGTAGGGGAACGTGCCGGAGAAGGACACGTCGTTCGAGTCGACGCCGTCGCCGAGGAGGTTGTTCGGCGTCTTGTTCGGTAGCCCGAACGCACTGTTGAGGAATGAGCCGTAGCCCTGGGCGAACACCCGCAGATCGATGTCGATCACGTCGTCGCCGAGGCGGCGGCCGTTCGGGTAGCCGCAGAGGTCCGCGTCGAGCACGCCGAGCCTGTCCGGCTGGACGGCACTGGCCGTGCCTCCCGGGCAGGCACCGTTGATCCCGGGCGTGATCGCCGTGTTCAGCCGCAAGAGATCGGACTTCGTCGAGCCGGTCTCGTTCAGACCGTGCACGCCGGTCAGCAGGATCGAGAGGAGGTCGGAGCGACCCGTCTCGTCGATCGCCTGCAGTGCCCCGCCCGCGTGTCCCTGGGGCAGCGTTCCGTAGAGCGCGTTCTCGAGCCGGGAAACCTCAGGGCTCGTATAGAAGGACGCGAACTGGCTGTCGTTGGCCGGATCCTCTCGGTTCCAGTAGTCCTTCTGCCCGAGCGGGATCACGACCTCGTTGATCAGCGGGTTGCCGAGCCGCGACACCTGGACCCACGGGCCTCGGCCCTTGGTCGTGCCGTTCTCGTCGAGGATCCTCACCTTCTGGCGGCTTGCACTCGCGTAGATCCCGATCGTCGGGTTCGAGAACGAGACAAGCTGGCTCGTCGGGACCTGGATCTCGATCGAATGGGTGTTGTAGTTCTTGATCGCGTCCACACCCGGCCCGGCGGCCAGCGGAAGCAGGTGGAACGGATTGAACGGACGCAGTCCGGCCAGGTCGAAGATCGAGCCGAGGTCGACGAAGAACGGATCGTCGCGCTGTCCGGCGAAGACCTTGATCCCGCCCGGCAGGCTCGTGACCGCAGCGGCCGCGAGACTGTTGTAGTTCGGAGTCGAGCGCGGCCCGACGTTGTCGGGTGGGGTCGGGATGTCTTTCCCGAGCACCGTGCCCTGCCCCTCCGGCTTGCCCTCCTTGTTGAAGTGGATTTCCGTGACGCTGTAGGTCTGGGGCCGGTTCCAGCTCGAGTCGCTGAGCGAGGTGATCGGACCCGTGTTGTAGAGGAACGTGTTCGGGTTTCGCGTCGCGGTGTTGAACCGGAACTGGTAGCCCAAGTCGGGCTGGCCGTCCCCGTTGTTGTCGATCTTGATCTCGTAGAGGACGGTGTCGTCGAAGCTGTAGAAGTTCGGCCCGCTGGCCGGAGCTTCGAGCGGGATGTAGTTCGCGATCATCGTGACCGTGTTCGGGTTGTCAGGGCTGACGAACGCGTACAGGTCGGTGTTGTCCGCGCGCGGGTCCTGGCTGATCAGCGGCGCCTCCGCGTGGCTCGAGGCAAACGCGTTGCCCGGCCCGTGGAGCCGCGTCAGGATCAGAAGCAGAGCGAGCGCGACGGCTCCAAGAACCGCCACGACCAGGATTGGCTTGCGGACGGTCGCAAGAGATGAGTGCATGAACGGCGTTTCCTTCCTCCCTCAGGGATCGACGGTGTGTTGATCGTCGGCCTGATTCGCCCGAGCCGCGTTTTCGGTTCGGCGCCGTGCCGCAAGCTGCGGCCGCCGTTATCTGCTCTTAGAAGCGGATCCGCGGTTCGGCGCGGCTTTTAGCCGTGTCCGTGGTCGGCTTGCGGGCTCTCGATCAGCCCGTGCTCGTAGGCGTAGCGCGCCGCCTCGGTCCGATTGGCGACGTCGAGCTTGCGATAGATGTTCGTGAGGTGAAACTTCACCGTCTGCTCGGCGACCCACAGCTCCTTGGCAATCGCCTTGTTCGAGAGGCCGCCGGCAAGCGCCCTGAGAATGGCTGTCTCGCGCTCGGTCAAGCCGGCTGCCTTGACGGCATCGTCTTGAGCCCGCTTCTCGGGCAGGCCGATTGCGCTGAAGACGGT
>WNFX01005756.1_pt1 | contig 11909 bp, 7 predicted proteins | sample 5400111 | NCBI WGS metagenome assembly WNFX01 (sample SAMN13153363, study PRJNA577476) | soil metagenome | isolation source: 40 cm soil or saprolite under grassland replicate 1 | place: USA:California | collected 2016-06-15
GCCCGATGGCATCCGGCAGAGCTTCGGCTACGACGATAGGCGAAGTGACAGGGGGTGCGATCAGTGCGTCGATCCTCACGACGCTCGCGATCGATGACGTGGTGGCGAGATACACGCAGGCGGGGGCGAGGACCCACCTGAGCGATGCGCTGGGATCGGCCTTTGCCCTTGCCAAAGATGATCAATCAATCCAGGCGTTCTACGCCTACAGCCCGTACGGCGAAGCGCAGGTGCTGGGCGACGATGAAGGCAACCCGATCCAGTACATCGCCAGAGAGAACGACAACAGCGGGCTCTACTTCTACCGGTCGAGGTATTACGATCCGGTGCTCAAGCGGTTCATCGCCGAGGATCCGATTGGATTGAATGGTGGCCTCAACATGCATGCCTACGTCGATGGAGATCCGATCTCCAGGTACGACCCGCTAGGACTTTGGGCATGGGGTGACCCCATCGATCAAGACATCGTTGACGCTGTGACCGGATTTGGCGATGGGGCATACGCTGCCGTTACTCTAGGCTTAGGGGACTTGCAAGATATTCGCAATCTCGCGGGCATCGACGGCAATATTAATAGGAGTTCTGCCTTGTATTGCGGTTCCACTGTCGCCGGAAACATTGTCGGAGGGATTGCACTTGGTGGAGCGGCAGCGAGCGAAGCGGGATTGAGTGCTTGGGTCCGCCGCTATCCAAGGGCCGGTGGTGGTGGTGTCGGAGTGGACCGATATGGCGAGAATGTCATTAGAGCTGACTGGCATAAATTCAAGTCTGGAGGAGAGATGGTAAACCGCCCCCATATCGATATCCCTGGGGTGGTCAGACACTGGCCGTGGAAGCGATGAGATGAATGATTTTCAGAGGTGGAAATCGCATATGGTCGAGATATGCGATCGGGCTGCTAACGGAACGATATCTATCGAAGAGTTCTATGAGCGATGGCCGAAAGAGTTGCGCAATTCAGACCTCGCTCAGTCAATATATGAGGATTTGGAGGAAGGTATTCAGCACTTTCCTGCAAAACTCCTATCTGGAAAACCCGACTATGATTCGTGGAAGTCATCGAAGATGTACCGACGAATCGTCATCGATTGCGATGTCCTGAAAAATGATCTCAGTGAAGAAAATTTAGCAGAACTCCGTAGCAGTCTGTTGGCGGGAACTGGTAAATACTAACTACGCCGTACAGTCTGTATGGCGAGGTCACGACCTTGGGCGATGACGAAGGCAAATTCAATTCAGTACACCGCGAGAGAGAATGATCGGACGGGACTGTACTTCTACCGCGCCCGATACTACGACCCGGTCCTGAAGCGCTTCCTCAGCGAAGACCCCATCGGTATGATTGGGGGGTACGAACTACTACCGCTATGCGAGAGGCAATCCGATAACAGGGGTAGATCCGTTAGGGCTCGACACATTAGTCTACAAGGGCGGTGTTCTCACGCACTACGATTCGAATGGCAATGTGGTCGGAAACTACCCTGCAACTTCCGGCGTGCCGGGCGTAACCGATCCTAGCATCCCAAATCAAGGCCCAATCCCTGAGGGACGCTACACGGTCAATCCGAGCGAGATCAGTCCCGCAGGATTTTTCCGTCGATACCTCGATCCAAGGGACTGGGGCGAATATCGGGTACCCGCCCATCCTGACGCCGGGACAGAGACATTTGGCAGATCCGGGTTCTTTATTCATGGCGGCAAAGATCCTGGCAGCGCCGGCTGCATTGATGTAGGGAGAGGGGACAAATGCGCTGGGTCGAAGAACATCGAAGACCGTGAACTGTTGACCGCGACCGATCCGCTGCAGAACATCACCACCTTCGCTTACACGCCGCAGGGGCAACTGAAGACGGTCACCGATCCTGGCACCCGCACCACCACTCTTGCCATCGATGACGTGGTGGCGAGATACACGCAGGCCGGTGCCCGGACCTACCTGAGCGATGCGCTGGGATCGGCCTTTGCGCTTGCGAAGGACGATCAGTCGATCCAGGCGTTCTACGCCTACAGCCCATACGGTGAAGCGCAGGTGCTGGGCGATGATGAAGGCAACCCGATCCAGTACACGGCGAGGGAGAACGATCAGACGGGACTCTACTTCTACCGGGCAAGGTATTACGATCCGGTGCTGAAGCGGTTCATCAGCGAGGACCCCATTGGTACAAGGGCGGGTCCGAACTTCTACAAATTTGTAAACAATAACCCGGTGTTATTCACTGATCCGACGGGTCTCATTTGCTTGTATAGGCAATCCACCGGCCGCCTTGTCTGCTATGACTACACGACGGGGTGGCCGCCCTATGTTGACACCAGCGGTTACTCTGGTGCTGGCGCCGGTCGAGACAACCCGAATATGCAGGACGTTGTGGATGTGGGACCCATTCCTCAAGGTTGCTGGAGAGTTGGTGCGCCGACGGGAAGCCGTGGCACGGGCCCCTATTCATTACCTCTCACCCCGCTTCCGGACAACGACGTATTCAATACACCGCGCGATCCAAATTCCTTCCTAATTCACGGGCCTAACGCCAGCCGGCCGAATGATTCCTCTAGCGGCTGCCCGGTCATTGATCGGCCATCACGCCAGGCAATTCCGACGGGAGAAATCTTCTGCGTTACGCCTTAGCGACGCTAGTGAGTCTGATGACGCGGCTGACGTTTCTCTTGCTGGGAAGCGTTGCCATGAGTGCAAACGCGGAAACCTATGTAACAGAAAACGGTACCTATGAATTTCCAGCGGGGAAGGTGCATCGCGAGATTCTCGAGGACCAGCACCTAACTGTCTTGGGCGTCACTGTCGGAAAGCAGACACTAAACGACGTTCAAAGGCGTCTCGGCTCCACGGTGATTCTTCCACGTCGAGAACAGGCACCTAAGCGGATCTGCTATGTGTCGAGTCGCGACGATGATGGAACGATCGTGGTATTTGAGGCGGGTGCAATTGGGGGATGGGAAGAAATTACTTCAGTTAGCATCTTCTCTCGAAAAGCCAAGTTTGTAGAACGCCCAAGCTGCGCCGCTTCTGGAATCATTTCGAAAGACGTCAGAACACCGCGCGGCCTGAGACTCGAACTAGATCGAAGGGACCTGACGAAAATGTTGGGTGCGCCTACAGCCGAAAGAAGCAATAACGTACTTTACGTGTACCGAAAGGAGCGGCGAATGACTCAGGAGCAAATAGAGAAAATGGCGAAGCTATGGCCGCAAGTGAAAGGACATCCCTTCGCAGACGTTAGCTCTGATATCGAACTAACTTTCGCCGACTCGAAACTAGTTTCTCTTACGATTAGCAAGGTCGAAACGTATTGAGTACCCTCGAGAGAATGATCAGGCAGGGGTCTACTTCTACAGAGCGAGATATTACGACCCTGTCCTAAAGCGCTTCGTCGCCGAGGACCCGATTGGTTTACTTGCGGGAGCCAACTCCTATTCGTACGTAGGAGGAAATCCTGTTAGCTATGCGTTATGGCCGGCCTTGGAGCATGGTGGTTCGGATTGCCTCTTTGGCAAGCGCTGCTGATCGGACTTGGCTGCATGGTGGTGCTCTTTGGCTGATCGCCATTCTCAAACGGCCAAAGGACAACTGAGCGCGATGACGGTGCCGGGCAACCGTAGCTCATTAAAGTAGTGAGCGCCCCCAAGCAGCGCGAGGTAAGGGAGTCCCTACTTTAATCACTTGGTGCGATGCAAGATCAGTTCGGCGCGCCAGTTTGGTTCAAAGCAGATTCTGAGTTTTTTTTGTGCTATTGTCGCGATCCTAAGAAGAACAATTTGAAACGTCGGGCGTTACACCGGAGGGTCGACAGGTGGGGTGTAATTCCCGCGCCAACTCGGCAGAGCGAGCTCGCCCTGCCGTTGGACGAAGGGAGACCACCATGCGCGAGTCTGAATACTCGTTGAGCGCGTTCGCTCTCAACGCATCCGAGAATCACCGGAAGTTCTGCCAGGCGGAGCCGGGTCGGTAAAGTCCCCGAAGGGCAATCGGGGAATTGACCGGCCGTCGTGGTGCAGGGATTCGCTTTGACCGATTCGTCATCATGATGTGCGCGTAGATGCTGAATAAACTTCAGGCGCTGACGCTCCGCCGGCTCTCGGTGTCCCAGCGATTTGCGCTGCTGAGTTTTTTTTGCGTTCTCGCGATCACGGTCCTCGTCTGCGTCGCCTCCAGCGCGGTCCTCCGCCGCCAGCTCGTCGTGCACGACGGGGCCCTCATCGCCGATCTGGCCTCCCGATTGTTCACTTCGAGCGTTCCCGCCGACTTTTTTGCGGCGCCGTCCGGCGCGCCGCCGGCCGGTGCCGAGCGGCTCCGGGAGTTCGCCCGGTCCGAGCAGGTGGTGCGCTTCATGGTGTACGACACCGACGGATGGGTGCTGTGGTCGGATGACGCCTCGCTCATCGGTCGCCAATTCGGCGAGAACACGAAGGTCGCCGCGGCTTTGCGCGGCGACATCATCGCGGAGATCAGCCATCCGGGAGCGGAAGCTCATCACTCGACTCTCCGCGGATTCCCCCGCTTTGAAGAGGTCTACACGCCGGTGCGCTACCAGCCCAACGCTCCGATCGTCGGCGTCATCGAGCTCTATCGAGTGCCCGCGACGCTGTTCGCAGTCCTCGATCACGGTGTCGTCGTGGTCTGGGTCCTCGGCGGGATCGCGGGCGCTATCCTTTACTTGACGCTCGTTAGCGTTGCGTGGAACTGCTACCGCACCCAGATCCGTCTCGAAGGCGAGCTGTATGAGGCCCGAGTCCTCTACGAGACGACCGCCCGGTTCGGGGAGCTTACGGACTGCGACACGCTGTTGACGGCGATCGTTGAGGGCGCCGTCTCCCTTACGCGGGCGTCGTACGGCGGCACCGGTTTTCCGGATGGCGATGACATGGTCATGCACCGGCTGGTCGCCCCCGAGCAGAGAAGGGTGGTGCGGCTGAAGATGGCGGAATGCCTTGCCGGCCTGAGCTTTACCTCGGGCGCGCCCCAAGTCGCCAACGACGCCGCTCAAGACCCCCGGGTCAACCGGGCCTCGGCGCGCTCGCTCGGCGTGCGCAATCTCGCCTGCGTGCCGCTGCAGCACCGCGGCCGCGTGATGGGAGTCCTCTTCGTGGGTAACAAGGAAGTCGGTCCGTTCACGGAACAGGACGTCGTTCGCCTGCGCGCCTTTGCCCACCATGCCGCCGTCGCTTTGGAGAATGCGCGCCTTCTCCGAGAGACGAGGAACACGAAGGAATACCTCGAGAACCTGATCGCGAGCTCGGTGGACGCGATCGTGACGGTGGATCAGCTCGCCCGCATCACCTTCGTGAGCAAGGGTGGGCAGCGCATGTTCGGGTACGACGATGGCGAGCTGATCGGCCGGCCGGTCCGTGCCCTCTGGGCCTGCGGTTCTCGGGACTTCCGGACGTTTCGCACACGGCTCCTCCGCGCCGGCCGGGTGGAGAACTACGAGACCGAGCTGACGATGGCCACGGGCGCGCGGCTCGTCGTGAACATCTCCGCGTCGTTCTTGAGCGGCGCGGCTGGCGAGGTGAGCGATGTCCTCGCCGTCGTGAAGGACGTCACGTCGCTGCGAAGGCTGCACGAACAGATCGTGCGTTCGGAGCGGCTGGCCGCCGCGGGGCTGCTCGCCGCCGGAGTCGCGCACGAGGCGGGGAACCCGCTCACCTGCATCTCGTCGCTCGCGCAGTTTCTCATGGCGCGCGCCTCCGATCCCGCAATGCGCGAGGGCCTCGAAAACATCGAAGTCCACGTCGATCGGATCAGCCGGATCGTGCAGGATCTCACGCGGCTGACCCGCCCCGCGCCGGCGACGCTGCGCGAGGCGAGCGTCGGGAATCTGGTGGACACCGCGGTGAATCTCGCCCGGCACAATCCCGCGGTCCGGCGCATGAAGATGGGCAGTGCGGTGGATCCGGCCCTGCCGGCGGTGCGGGTCGCTCCCGACCACCTCGTCCAGGTCTTTCTCAATCTCATCCTCAACGCAGCGGACTCCGGCGGCAATCTGACCATCCGCGCCGTCCGCGCCGGCGGCTCGATCCGCGTGATTTTCGATGATACCGGATGCGGGATGACGGCCGAGGAAATGCGCCGGCTCTTCGACCCATTTCACTCCACCAAGGACAACGAAAGGCATCTCGGTCTGGGCCTATTCGTGAGCCACGAGATCGTCAGGCAGCACGGGGGCGATCTGTTGGTAGAAAGTCAACCGGGCGTTGGCTCCATGGTCACGGTGGTTCTGCCGATGGAGCGACTCCCCTTAGTGTCGGAGGAATTGGTATGAACACCTCGATCTTGGTTGTTGACGACGAGCGCGCGATCCAGGACACGCTCGCTTGGTGTTTGCGGACCGACGGCCACGAAGTCCGCACGGCCGGAAGCGGTGAAGAGGCCTTGGCGATCATGGCGGAACAGGGCTTCGACCTCATCATCAGCGACATCATCATGCCGGGATTGAGCGGTGTGGACCTGCTTCGCAAGGCGCGCGCACTCCAACCGCGGACGCCGGTCGTCCTGATCACGGCCTTCGCCACAGTGGAAACGGCGGTGGAGGCCCTCCGCGAGGGCGCCTCCGACTATGTTATCAAGCCCCTCAAGTTCGACGACCTCCGGCACCGAGTGCAGGGCTTACTCGAGCACCGGCCCGCGTTTCAGGAATCGGCGTTGTTTCGCCGGGCCGTGGAGAGCAGCGCTCCTGACGGGAGTCTGCTCGGCGAAAGTGCAGCCATGCTCGCAGTGCGGACTCAGGTCGCCAGAACCGGCCCGGCCGTGAGCAACGTGCTCATCACCGGCGAGAGCGGCACCGGCAAGGAGCTCGTGGCCCGCGCCATCCACGCGGCCAGTCCCCGGCGCGGACAAGCCTTCGTCCCCATCAACTGCGGAGCCATCCCGGAAACGCTTCTCGAAAGCCAGCTCTTCGGGCACGTGAAGGGTGCTTTCACCAGCGCGGTGCAAGCAAGTTGCGGACTGTTCATCGCGGCCGAGCACGGCACGGTCTTTCTCGATGAAATCGGCGAGATGCCGCTGCACCTGCAGGTGAAGCTCCTGCGCGTGATCGAGGAGAAACAGGTGTGGGCGGTCGGCAGCACCAAGCCGGTCCGGGTCGACATCCGCATCATCGCGAGCACCAACCGGGATCTCGCCAAGGAGGTGGAGGCGGGGCGATTCCGCAGTGATCTCTTCTATCGCCTGAACGTCGTCCATATCGCGCTGCCGCCGCTTCGGGAGCATCGTGAGGACATCCCGCTGCTTGGGGAGCATTTCATGCGCGAGTTCAGCCTGAAGCTCGGCCGCCAGGTGCGCGGTATCGATCGCGATGCTCTGCGCGTGCTCGTGGCGTATCCCTGGAAGGGCAACGTGCGCGAGCTGGAGCACGTCATCGAGAGCGCCATGATCTTGAGCGATGGCGAGATCCTCACCGTCGGCGACTTGCCCCGCTGTGTCGTCGGCGAGTCGGTCCCACGGAACGAATCGCTACGGGAGCTCAATCGGCAGTCGGAGCGTGAGCACATCATGGCGGTTCTGGGTCAGACCCAGTTCGACAAGCGCAAGGCCGCTCGCATCCTGGGAATCAGCCTCGCCTCGCTCTACCGAAAGCTGGACGAGCGCCGGGTCAGCAATTCGCCTTTGCAGGATTGAGAAAAATTCCGGACCTGTTTTCTTATTTCTGAGAACAATCCGCGTTCTCGCGCTGTAGTCCCTCGAAGCTTTTCAAAAGCTTACCTTCCGCTCGACTCGGGCACGAGAAGTGCTGAGTGCTTCTCGCAGTAGCTCCCACACTCTGAGAGAAGCAGAAGAACAAAGTCAGGTGCCGTGCGCGCCTTCTAGCGCTGCACAGGTCCGGCGTCCGGAAGTTTCTGTGGCTTCCGTTGAGCGTGCTTCTCTTGTTTCCTCAGCCCGCACGAGCGCTATGGCGTCATCGCCCACGTTATCTGGCAATCAAAGGAGAAGTTAATGTTTCTTCCAAATAAAGCATCGAAACTTCGGATCAAGGAAGCCGAGAACGCCCGCAGGAACCGCCAAGAGATCGTCAAGGCGCTCGCCGACGGGCAGATCACGCGCCGCGAGCTGTTCAAGTGGGGGTTATTCACCACTGGCGGACTGCTGCTCTGGAAGCATGGCTTGAATCCGTTCGTCCGCAGCGCGTATGCCGACTCGAGTATCCCGACGGGCCTGCCGCGCAGCCCGCTCTTCGGCGTTCAGGCCTTCACGCAGCCGATGCCGCGCTTCGATGTCCTGCCGCGGAACGCGATCGCGACCCTGACTCCCGCGCCGACGGCCCAGGCCAACCAGACCCAGCAGGTGTTGAATCCGGCGCTCGAAGGCGTCACCCCGGGTGACACGGGCCCCATCGAGGGACGTCCCCCGGGGCCGATTTGGGCGCACCAGGAGTTCACCCGCTTTCCCCCGGCGATCGCGGTACCCGTTTCGACTGAAGGGGCCAAGGTCAACACGGTCTACGATCCAGGCGTTCCGTCGAGCCTCAATTCGGGCATCAACGCCGCTACTCCCTTCCCTCCGCGCTTCCACCCGGACCTGCCGGACCAGGGGCCGCTGGCGCTGTGGACCTTCAACGGAACCTTGCCCCCCAAGCTGCTCGTCGGCCGCTATGGCGAAGGCATCATTTTCCGCCATAGCAATAAGCTCCCATTCGACATCAGACAGAACGGAGGCTTCGGAATCCATACCTTGAGCACCCACGAGCACAACGGGCACCATGGCGCTGAGAACGATGGTTTCACCGGGGCGTTCTTCTATCCCGGCCAGTTCTACGACTACCACTATCCCATCGTCCTGGCGGGGTGGAGGTCGATCAACACCAGCGCCACGGATGCGAGGGCCGGAAGCCCCAACGGCTCAGGCGGCATCACCAAGGTTCCGGGCGATTGGAAAGAGACCATGAGCACGCACTGGTTCCACGACCACATGTTCAGCTTCACCGCCCAGAACGTGTACAAAGGCGATGCCGGGATGTTCAATATCTACAGCGCGCTGGATCGCGGCAACGAGGCGATCAACGACGGCGTGAACCTGCGCCTCCCGAGCGGCACGGCGAAGGACTTCGGGAACCTCGACTACGACGTCAACCTGATGCTCGCGGACAAGGCCTGGGACGCGAACGGCCAACTCGCTTTCGACATCTTCGACACGGAGTCGGGTTTCGTCGCCGACGTGATGACGGTGAACCTGGTGTACAGGCCGTTCTTCGAGGTGGAGCGGCGCAAGTACCGCTTCCGCATCCTGAACGGCGCGGTGTCGCGCTTCTTCAAGATCTCGCTCTCCGACGCCTCGCCGATGATCCAGATCGCCAACGACGGCAACCTGCTGCCGAGCCCGGTGACCATCACTCAAACCGATGAGCTGGGTATCGCGGAGCGCTACGACATCGTCATCGATTTCTCGCGCTACAGCGTCGGGCAAACCGTGACGATGGTGAACCTGCTCGCGCACGAGGACGGCAAGTTGCCGTCATCGACCCTCTCGCTGTCCGAGGCGCTCAATGGCAGCTCGAGCGATCCCTGCGTAGGGAAGTTCCTCGAGTTCCGCATCGTCCGCGATCCGGCCCAGCCCGACGTGAGCCAGGTGCCTGCCGTCATGATCCCGAACCCGGATCTGTCCGCGATTCCCGTGGCACGGACGCGCACGTTCAAGTTCGGAGACGGCGCCAACCAGACGACCAACGATCCTGTCACTTCGTTCCGCGGCCCCTGGGGTATCGGTACGGACGGGGGAGACAAGCTCGACGCGGACTTCGGGCGGATCTCGGCGGCGCCGAGGTTCGGCACCCGCGAGATCTGGAACCTGGTGAACGACGGCGGCGGCTGGGATCATCCGGTCCACATCCACTTCGAGGAGGGGCAGATCCTCAAACGAAACGGCAGCGCGAGCAACGTGCCGGCGTGGGAGAAGGGGCGCAAGGACGTCTATCGCCTGCGACCGGACGGAAGCGTCCAGATCACCATGCAGTTCCGGGACTTCGGCGGGATGTTCATGGAGCACTGCCACAACACCTTGCACGAGGACAACGCCATGCTGCTGCGCTGGGAGATCGACGACGGCGGAACCCCGTTCCTGAGGCCGCTGCCCACGCCGATCCCGACGCCGCAGGGCGTGAGGTTCCAGGCTCCGACCCAGCTCAACAACATCTAGCGGGATTTTTGCGAAGGTGAACGATCGAGAAGGAACGAATCATGAAGACGCTTCGATTGTCAGTTACTCCTATCGTGCTGTCGCTTTTCGCCGTGGTTCTGTCGGGGCTCCTCTGGTGGGCAGGCACACCCGCCCGCGCGGCTTTCGCTCCGACCATCGCTCTCATCCCGGTCTCGGGCATCGTGACCGGGCAACCGGAAAGCGTAAAGTTCTCGGGTCAGGCGCAGGTTTCGAGCGAGCTGGTGCTGGATACCAGTAAATTCAATCTTCCACCGGCCGTTATTCTGATCGTCGACCTGTCCGGCGTGTCGGGGATCGGGTCGTCGACCGGGGCGAAGTATGTCGCCGGGGGGAACGGAACTAACGTGTACAGACGGCTCGTCAGCGCCGATACGGTCGAGATCACTTTCCCGTTTACCCGGGGCACGACCATGAGCGTGTCTTCGACGGGCTTGTCTTCGGTGCGCTCGGGGGTCGTGACCTTCGCGCTGAACTTCGACATGAACACTGGAGCGATCACGAAGGGAACGGCCAATATCGCCGGTCCGGCCTTCCCGTACTGAGACGGACCGAGGGTTCAGCCGGAGGGAGGAGTTGAATACCATGCGAGCAAACCGGGGCATCACGGCTGCCTTGCTCGCCGGCGCCATCGTCTTTCTGCATATCGGGTTTGCATTTGCAGCCAATCGCTGGGGTGCGGACTATTTTCCGAACGTCCCGCTGACCACTCAGGACGGCGCGACCGTTCATCTCTACGACGATCTGCTCAAGGGCAAGTCGGTGGCGATCAACGTCATCTACACCAGCTGCAAGGACGAGTGCCCGCTCGAGACCGCGCGGCTCGCGCAGTTGCAGCGGCTGCTCGGCGAGCGCATGGGAAAGGACATCTTCTTCTACTCGATCACCATCGATCCCAAGCGGGACACGCCCAAGGTGCTCAAGGCCTACGCGGAGAAGTACGGTGTCGGGCCGGGGTGGCTCTTCCTCACCGGCAAGGAGGAAGACATCAGGCTCGCGACCAAGAAGCTGGGCTTGTCCCGGGTGCGCGACTCGGCCAGCAAGGACGGGCACAGCGCGAGCCTCATGGTCGGCAACGAGCCGAGCGGCCTGTGGATGCGCAACTCCGCCGTGGACAACCCGCAGTTCCTCGCCACGACGATCGGGAACTTCCTGGGTTGGAAGGATACGACGCCGCGGAAGAGCTATGCGGAGGCGCGTCCGCTCACGCTCGACAAGGGAGAATACTTCTTTCAAAGCCAGTGCAGCGTCTGCCACACCGTCGGGCAAGGCGACAAGATGGGGCCGGACCTCGCCGGCGTGACCGCACGGCGGGACCGCGCCTGGCTCGCCCGTTACATCATGATGCCGGACAAGATGCTCGCCGAAGGCGATCCGATCGCCGTCGCTCTCTTCGAAAAATACCAGTACGCCCGCATGCCCAACTTGCGCCTCAGCTCGGATGAAGTGGCCGCCGTGCTTTCGTACGTGGAAGGGCGGGGCGACGCTCGTGGGAGATAACTTCGATTCGCCGGAGTGAAGAGGAGAACCTAAATGCACTTGCTCAAATATCGTCTGACCAAGCGTCAATTGGATGTGCTGAAAAATCGGAAGGAGCTCATCAAGGCCGGCATAAGCCGGCGCGATCTGCTCAAGCTGGGCCTCATGACGAGCGCGGGCGTTCTCGTCGACGGCCTCAGCGTGAGCCGCGCTTTTGGTCAAACTACTACTCCAACGGCTATTGACGCGACAGGAGCTATAACGGCAGTGGCCA